>Ga0209331_1000855_pt1 | contig 10582 bp, 10 predicted proteins | sample JacPinW_OM3H0_M3_FD_187971 | JGI IMG/M metagenome (GOLD analysis project Ga0209331, IMG submission 187971) | Forest soil microbial communities from Algoma, Ontario, Canada - Jack Pine, Ontario site 1_JW_OM3H0_M3 (SPAdes) (version 2) | ecosystem: Environmental > Terrestrial > Soil > Boreal... | reverse complement strand
TCGCCAATCTGTTGTTGCTCCGCGGCAATATTGGACGCAAGGGCGCCGGCATTTCTCCACTGCGCGGCCACTCGAATGTGCAGGGAGATCGCACGGTCGGCATCACCGAGGTCCCGAATGATGAGCTTCTGGACGGACTAGCCCGCGTCTTCGGATTCGAGCCGCCACGCAACAAGGGCCACAACGCGATCGAAGCTGTCGAGGCGATCCGGGATGGGCGCTCGAAGGCTCTGGTGTGTCTTGGCGGCAATCTTGCCGTTGCGATGTCCGATCCGGAAGTCACATTCAAGGCAATGCGGAACCTCGATCTCGCCGTGCATATCGCCACCAAGCTCAATCGTTCGCATTTGCTGGTCGGGAAACAATCGCTGATTCTTCCCTGCCTGGGGCGTACGGAGATTGATGTTCAGGCGACCGGTCCCCAGTCGATCACCGTGGAAGATTCGATGTCTATGGTCCACGCGTCGCGCGGCGGACTGAAACCAGCGTCCGAGCATCTCAAGTCAGAACCGGCAATTATTGCAGAGATGGCGCTGGCGACATTGCCGAACACACGGGTCGAATGGGCGGCGCTGGTTTCCGACTACGGAAAGATCCGCGACTCCATCGAAGCGGTTTTTCCAGACTTCGCAGAGTTCAATGCGCGCATCGAGAAGCCGGGTGGCTTTCGGTTGTATGTTGCTGCATCGGAACGCGAGTGGCTGACGCCGACGAAGAAGGCCAATTTTCTCGTCTGTCCCGGAGTGGATGAAGATCCGCGTGTGGCCGATCGTGAGGCTCTCACCCTCACGACAATCAGAAGTCATGATCAGTACAACACGACGATCTATGGGATGAATGATCGCTATCGTGGAATCACGGGGCGGCGCGACGTCGTGTTCGTCAACGAACACGACCTCTCCAGCCGCGGGCTGAAGCATGGCGATCTCGTCGATATTACAGTCGTGCCCGATGCCGGATCGAAACCGGGCAAGCGTGTGATGCGCAACCTGACGGCGGTCACGTTCAATATCGCCCAGGGCTCAGTCGCGGCCTATTATCCGGAGGCGAATGTCCTGGTTGCGCTCGATCATTACGACGTCAAATCCGGAACGCCGTCCTACAAGTCGACGCCGGTTCTGATCAGCGCTTCGGGAAGCTAGATGTGGAATGCGTTTTTGCCGCCTGGCAAGGATGCCCGCTCGAAGCAGGATCGTTGAAAAATGTGCGGGCTTCGTCAAAAAGGATAGCAGACCGTTTTTGGAGTTGACCTTGATGCCGCATAGCGCGGCATCAAGGTTGGTTAGCTTGCTTGGGTGAGTAGACGTTTCGCTCACAAGTTCAAATACGGGGCTTGTAGGATAGCGAAAGCCGCGCGTCGGCAACTTCCGTATCGGCTCACCATTCAGTAGGTGCAGGTGTACGGCCAGTTGTACGTCGTGTAATACGGGCAACCGTAGTCGTAAAAGCCGCGGCGAGCGAAATGATGTCTTCCGTAGCCAAAGTGACCTCGGCCCATGCCTGCCATGCGACCTCCGCCGAAACCTCCGATGCGACCGCCGCCGAAGCCACCCATGTGACCTCCGCCGAAGCCGCCCATGTGGCCTCCGCCAAAGCCGCCGCCCATATGGCCGCCGCCACCACCACCTCCGTGTCCACCGCCTCCGCCTCCGCCGCCGCGGGCTTGTGCATCAGTAGCAAGAAGGCTACCGGCAAGCACTGCGCTTGCCAAAATCATCATCACTCGTCCTCTCATGACATTCTCCTTTGGGATGGGCGGGAATTCCGCGACAGGTCCTTGTCAGACGCTGGCGTGTCCCAGGAAGGCAAACGCCAACGTCGCGATGGACCGAAGATGGGAATGCTTGCTTGTCGTCTCTACTAAATTCTCGTTCAATCATCCGAATTGAACACCCGGCGCGGCTCGAACCGAAGGTAAGCGCGCGCCAAATCAACAGCTGGACATCAAAACGGAGGGGAGGGCACACGCGATTTCAGCCACGCAACCTGGACCGGTGGCTATCGTGAGCCGGAAGCCGTGCAGTTTCACGATCGCTGCGACCAGGCTCAGACCAAGGCCAAATCCGAAAGTATTCCGGCTCTTGTCCGAACGGTAGAAGCGCCTCGTGACCGCCTTCCGTTCATTATCTTGGATGCCGGGTCCCGAGTCCGAAACTCGAACGATGCTTTCGTTGTTGCCGTGGACCAGGGCGAGCTCCACGCACCCGCCCGCCGGCGTGAATTTCAAAGCATTGTCGACCAGGTTGGCGACTGCCTCAAGAAGCAGGTCGCGGTCGCCACGCACTGTCGCATCATCTCCGGATGCAACGTGCAGAGTGATATGCTTGTCTTCCGCAATGGGTTCATACAGATCGCCGACTTCCCTGACGAGATCCGCCAGCGCGACGTTGTCGAGGCCGGCGAGGCGGCCGCCATATTCGATCTCCGCGATGCGCAAAAGTGTCGTTATGATCGTCAACGTTTGGTCAATGCCGCCAATCGCCCGGTCTGTGACAGTCTGCAATTCCTCAAGGTTCTTGGCATTTGCGCGGCCACGTTCGAGACCGAGCCGCACCCGGGTGAGAGGCGTGCGGAGATCGTGAGCTATTTCGTTGCCGACCCCAGCCATCTCTTGCACGAGAGCTTCAATTTCATCCAGCATGCCGTTTGCAATTTCAGCTAGTTCGTCGAAGGGATGGTCAAGGCCTTGCGTGGGAAGCCGCTGTCGCAAATCGCCGGCGACGATGTGGCGGACCAGTGTATTTAATTCGGCCACGCGCTTCTGGGCGCGGACACTCAGGACCATGCCGATCAACAAACCCGAGCCCCCGGCGAAGGGCAATCCCAGCATCAAGGCTCGCGCCACAACCTCCGCAAGCCCCTTCAATTCGTCGATGTTGCGGGCAATCACCAGCACGTTGCCGTTGGGCAGGCTGCGTGCAATTGCGCGAACGGTCATCTCTTCGGGGCCTTTTTGGTCGATCCGGATAGCCGCAGCATTCTGAACCGGAGCGTCGATCTTAAGGTCGTGTGGCATGCTTTCCAGGTTGCCCGCGATTCTATGCCCATCCGCGCCAAACAAGCCTGCGAGCTTGATGTGCCGCGGATCCTGGCTCAATCGATCATCGATAGCGTTCAACTGTCGAGCCGGAGGGTCCGCGGCAATGGCGAGACTTTCCTCGTTAAGCGCGGCGTCGGTTTTCGCCAACATGTAGCCTGCCGCCTCCCAGTAGACCAGAGCACAGAACAGCACGATGCACACAGCGAATGCGCTGCCAGTCCAGCGGAAAGTTGTTGTGCGGACAAAGTCAGAAAGCTGCACGGAGAATGAATCCAGCACCGCGAACACTGTTGATCATCGGGGCTTCATTGGGCATGTCGACCTTGTGACGCAACCGGCCCATATGGACGTCAACGAGGTTCGTTGCGGGAACGAATTTGTAGCTCCAAACTTCTTCGAGGAGCATGGCTCGCGTTAGTAATTGATCGTTGTGTTGCATCATGTATTCAAGCAAACGGAATTCTCGTGGCAGGAGGTCAATCGCGCGTTCACCGCGCTTGGCAGTTCGCTTGATGAGATCGAGTTCAAGTGATCCCACCCGCAAAATCGTTTCACGCGTCTCGATCGGCCGTCGCAGCAAAACGTCAATTCTCGCGAGGAGTTCGTCAATCGCGAAGGGTTTGGTGAGATAATCGTCACCCCCCATACGCAACCCGCGCACCCGATCATCGACCGCCCCGATTGCGCTCAATATCAGAACGGGGGTACGTACCTGCTCCTGCCTCAGCGCATCGACGATCGTGATGCCGTCCACTTCCGGCAACAGCCGGTCGACAATCATCGCGTCGGGCCGACAAGAGCGTGCTTTGTCAAGCCCTTCAGGTCCGGTCGCAGCCCGTTCGACATCGAAACCGCGGTGAACGAGCTCGGCCGCGATCTCCGCCGCCGTTTCATCGTCATCCTCAATAAGAAGTACTTTCGTCATCAACGCTTTTCCGATTGGCGCGAATGATGGAGCGCTATCATGTCCCGTGTCCCAAGCGGGTACTCGATGGGCTACTGCTCCATTGTGCCAAGCCATCGTCATCTCTCGTCCATGATGCGCGGATGCGTTGCGGTTTCAGCCCTCTCAAAGCATCGGACGGCGCGCGCCCTCCTCATTGGGGGGATAAGGCGCGGTGCGCGCCGCCCACTCGACAGCCACATGATATCGCCTCGGGGGACAAGCGCGGCGGGGCCGCTCTCAAGTGATCTAGGCTCGCGGGCTTATTTGCACCATTAAACAGTGTTTTAGGATTGCTCGCGTTGTTCTTAGCGGTCGGGGTAGGAACAGCCGCTTGTTCTCGCTCCCAGTCAATTCTGCCAGTCCGCGGTCCCGGTCATTTCTGCAAACATGCTGGTTGCGCCGGCGAACTGCGGACCGGTGCAAAATGGAATCGAATTTGCCGTCATCGACCTTGGCGCGATCTCGCACCCCAAGGTGTACAGATGAAGATCGTTTGGAACACGCAAAACCCAGATGCTGCATCCCGCAACATTAAGGGTCGTGTTTGGTTCTCGCCATTAACTGATTTGCAGAAAGCTAAATTCGTTTTTAGTTGAGAAAGCCGCGTCAGGTCGCGATGTATAGTTCGTATTACCCTCCGCCTGGATCATCCAGAGGTGGGCCCCCAAGATCTTGAATGTCGATTGCAAAGCGTCGCTCCGAGGATGCGCGACAATGATCAGGTCGGATGCTTTGGCGAATAGGCTCACAGTTCACCGCACGGCATGCCGCTGAAATGCATCGGAGCAATTCATGATGAACCCGGCCCGAATCGTTCATCGTCAGATTTGGCGGGAAAGCAGTCTCAGCGCAGGCGTGCGTTCGATTCCGGAAGAGACCGCGATCGCGCTGACATATAACGGTGGAACCTATGCGGTAATGATGGCGACGCCGCAGGATTTGGAGGACTTTGCAGTCGGCTTCAGCCTGAACGAGGGTGTCGTCAGCTCTTCTGCTGATATCGATTCGTTAGACATCGTGCGTCTCGATGACGGTGTCGAACTACGGATGTGGCTCAGCAAACCAAAGGCCGATCGTCTGCAGGAGCGGCGGCGGCATATTGCGGGACCGACGGGCTGCGGACTGTGCGGAATCGATTCAATCGCAGAAGTCATGCGTCCCGCGGCTGTTATCGGGTACGGCCGGCAATTCTCGTCGGAGCAGATTATGGTTGCCATGCAGAGCGTGCCGTTGCTTCAAAAACTCAACATCGAGACGCGCGCGGTTCACGCAGCGGCGTTTTGGGGCTTCAAGAGCGGCATTGTTGCCTTGCGCGAGGACGTTGGCCGTCATAACGCGCTCGACAAACTTTCGGGTGCACTCGCGCGTGCGTCCGTTGTGGCGAGCGAGGGAATCATACTTCTTACCAGCCGGGTTTCAGTCGAAATGGTGCAGAAAAGTGCTGCCATCGGCGCACCTGTCATGGTGTCGGTTTCAGCGCCGACAGCGCTGGCGGTTCGCATGGCGGATGCAGCAGGTATCACACTTGCCGCCATCGCGCGCGCGGACGGATTCGAAGTGTTCACGCACCCTTGCCGGATTGCATCTGAAGCCGCTGCCAAAGTCGCCTATCGGTGAGGGTTCTGCTCACAGCGGACAATTCCAGCAAATGGGTATTTGATCAATGAAGATTGAATCGTTGGTGCGGGAAGGGTTGGCTGTGCATGTGCGCTTGCGATTCATTCCGGCCAAAGCGGTGGAACAATGACTTTCTACTTGCTCGCCGGAGGCGGGGACCGCTCACTCGGCAGACTTGGGGCGACGGGTTGCAGGTTACTGTTCCCAGCGCCCGGGGCTGGAATATCACGGCACTCCATCGCGTAGACCAACTCTCCCTTTGCAGTTTTTCCTATCGGCAGACACTTTACTGGGCTGCCGACACTCTCCGTTGCAGGTCCGGGAGAAAGATTTGGAGTCTGCGCCAAGGCCGGCGACGTGAACAGAAAGAACGCTGTCGCCAACTTTCTCATTTTTAGCTCCCAATAAGCGAACTCTAAAACACAAGTGTCATTTACTTAGTAACTGTCGAGTACTTAGTAACTGTCGAGCCGGTCAAGTTCTTCCGAGATCAGCGACCCATTGGAGTCAGCGCCGTCCAGTCACTCTTATATGCGATCGATGAAACCCTCTTGGAAGATCGGTCTTTGGATGGAATGACGCGACGGCGACTGCCGTGTGCGAAACATCCAGCCGGAAGAATATAAAAAATTTAATCCATGCTTTATGATAAGCGGGGAGCATCGTTCGACATTATCTCATCGGGACACAAGGCGCATAGGCACCTTCCTCGGTCCGTCCGCTGGTCGCCTATGTCGAAAGCGAGTGTGCCTCGGTTTCGATTTCCATGAAAATGCGGCCAAGTGTTCCGACGCAGCTATAAAAAGTCGCAGACTCGGCGCGCTCGAGGTCCGAAAAAAAGCGCCCGATCCACGGCTTAAGATGTGTCTCGAAGATGTTGCTGTCGGTTCCGCCGGGAGCAATGATCTGGCCACTGGCAAGGCCGGCCATGATTTCGAAAAGTATCGCAACGTGATCCTCGGGCTCCGATTGTCCCTCCGTCTTCTCAAGGCCAATTTGCTTCAGCGTTGCGCGAAGCCGGGCGAGGGGGCGCCCATAGAGATAACCTGTCAGATAATATGATGCGTAGGGCAAAAGTTCGCCACGCCCAAGTCCGACGAAGAGATCGAAATATTCGCGCTCGATTCGTTCCGGGCTCACGCGCGCGGCTGCAGCACTGAGTGCGTCGTGCGCGGCGCCCAACGGCGTTGTATCGCCGCTTAGGCCGGCCAATTGCTCGATCATTTGGGCATCAGGACTGTGCGACAGCAATGCTGCGAGCAATGAATATTCCCGCGCCCGTGCATGATCGATCTCATCGACCTGAGGTGTGGCTGAGATTGCCTCGACGCGAACACCTTCGGTCGTCACCGCGCAGGCCTGCTCCGTTTGTTCGAGAGCGACAAGATTTGCGACATCGTTGCCGGCGGTCAGCGGACCGAAGCCGGGCATCGCGGTTGGGTCGTTGAAATCCCATTGGTTCTCTGCGATCCCGATGAAGTCGCGGATTGCCGGATCGGTTACCCAGGCGCGACGTAGCGCAGCGTTTGTCAGTTCGACCGGCACACTTGATGCTAGAAATGATCGGATGTCGGTGCCGACCGTGATCGAATGAAGCGGCGGCAAGCTTGCTGGATCGAAGGCGGGAGAGGCTGGAGAGCCGGGGGCCGGCGTCGCGAGCGTTGCTGGATTCGAATGGCCGGGTTCTGCGTCGATCGGTTTGGGTTCTGGAGATGAACCGTCGGGCTCTGCGTGCCTGGCGGATTCTTGCTTCATCCGCGACCAGCGCGACATGATGTTTTCTGACCGGGTCATTTGCTGTTCTCCCTGTCATCGCCGCGGTGACCAGGCATCCGCGGCTCCCCTCGGTCCCGTTGCCGTTTGTTGAAGGGCCGCTCGACATGATGCTCGGCGATAAAACCGTCGATTGTCGCGACAATCGCTGCGGGCATCGGTACGGTCGCGACCAGGTTGTTGCCGGCATCGGTCAAAGCCTCGCCCTCCGAGGGGTCGGCCGTTACGGTGAGGATGTCGAACGCAGGGCTCGCAGTATTCGCAGCCTTCGGCCGCAAAACGACCCACAGCGCGGGCATCCCCGAACAAAGATTTTGCCGATAGCTCGCCGTTTCGGTTCGATGCAATTCGATCGCAGCCTCACCCGCATAGAATGTGGCCGCGTCGCCTTCCTCACAGATCCGCGTCCAGGGTGCGGCCGATGGCGTTCCCGCAAACACGGAGACCGGTCGCCAAAGGAAATCGAGCCACGGGCTCCTCGCTTTGCGGCGTTCGACGACCACACCAACGACAATTCTTGCGAGCGCAGTTGATCTCACGCCTCATCTCCATCCCTGACTTGGCCGGCCTGCCGGGACCACGTCGGCTATGCCGGGCGGACCGGGATCTTTGTTTTGCTCAGGGCATTCGTGAACTGTTGCTCCAGATTTAGATGCTCCTTTACAAGCTCCGGCGGGGTCAAGGCCAGCCACTGGTTCAGCGACACATCGGCGTAATAACTGCTCTTGAACATCTCCAGGAAACGCAGGGTCGTGGTGCCGGTATTCTCCACGTAGTGGCCCATGGCGAAGGGGACGTAACCGACATCTCCGGCCTGAAAGTCGAACGTTCGTGCTTGACCCGAAGAAGCAAACACGCCCATGCGCGCCTGGCCGCTGATGTAGTACTGCCATTCGTCAGTGTTCGGATGCCAGTGCAGTTCACGCAGCCCGCCAGGTTCGACTTCTACGAGAGCCGCCGCGATAGCCTTGGAGGCCAGAAACACACTTGAGTCGGTGATCCGGACGGTCCCGCTTTTGGTCCGGATCGGTTCCTGAGCCATCATGCGATGGCTGAAGGTTTCCGGGACGGCCGCCGCGCCCAGCAGCTTGTCCGGGCCCAGCGGGGCGGGAACGGGCGCCTTGAAGATGTAAAGTTCGCTTGGATCGGGCGTATGCCCGAACAGGGATGCGGGCAGGCCAAAGTTCTTGCCCAGCACTTCGGGAGGGACGTGCTTGACCCAATCGCTCAATAAGAATGTGTCGTCCTCGTCAAAATCCCCATCGTCGAAAACCAGCAGGAATTCACATCCGTCGGAACCGAGACCTTGAATCGAATGCGGAATGCCACCGGGAAAATACCAGAGATCGCCGACACCGACGTCATCGACAAAGTTTCGCCCGTTGGCGTCAATAGCCGTGATGCGGGCTGACCCGTACAGCATGTAGGCCCATTCGGCTTGCTTGTGCCAATGCAGTTCGCGCACGCCCCCTGCGTTCAGTCGCATTTGGACGCCGGCAATGGCTTTCGAAGCACCAAGCTCCCGCTTCGTCACCTGGCGGGTCCAGCCGCCGCTCGACTGCCGCACATGCGCGTCAGCAAAAGAGAAACGGAGGTTTTGTATCGTGCCGGAATCCGTGGCGGGCGGATTGAGCAGGTCCGGGTTTTGACGCTCGCGGATGGGGTTACCGGGAACGGGATCGTTACCGCCAATTCCGGGCGCTCGGCTTGGCTGCACTGCTCGATCACCCGTCTCGGCAATCGCGCCTGATGCGCCCGCCAGCATTCCGCCAGCAACGGCAGCCGTTGCAAGCATATCCCTGCGTGTGAGATCACCCATGTGCTTCCCCCGTTCCTGTCTTATGGTTCATTCCTGTCTTATGGTTCATCGGCAAAATCCTTGTCTTATGGTTGATTGGCAAAATCCGTAACAGGCGGCGCATACGAACTTCCTATGGCAGCGTGCTCATTCCGCTGGAGCTGCTGTTGATTGCCCGGATCTGGCGGCGATCCGCTCCTTGGCCAACTGTTCTTTGAGCCAAAGGTCGTGATGCTCCTTCGCCCAGTTGAGATCGACCTCGCCGGTCGTCATGGCCTCGAACGCGCCCTCCATACCGAGCGTACCGATGTAGATATGAGCGATGATCACCGCGACGAACAGAACGGCGATGACGGCGTGCACGATCTGCGCGATCTGCATCCCCGCGATATCCGTGACGTAGAACGGGAACATCAGCAGATATCCTGAAATTATGACTGCCAGCCCGGCGCCAAGGGCAAACCAAAACACCAGCTTCTCGCCGGGATTGAAGCGCCCCGACGGCGCATGCTTCGATTTGATGAAGCCGCCACCTTGCCTGACCCAATCGATGTCGACCTTTTGCGGGATGTTGTCCTTTATCCAGAGCGCGACAATAAGCACGAGGCCGATAACGAACGCGGCGCTGACGTAATTGTGCACATACTTGGCAGCTTGCGACAGGCTACTAAACGCCTCGGGTCCGATCATCGGCAGCAGCACGCGCTTCCCAAAGGTGATGTTCAACCCGGTCAAGCCGAGGACCACGAAGGACACGGCCGTCAGCCAATGCGAGAAGCGCTCAAGGGAGTTAAAGCGCTGCACCTTCCGCCCGGAACGCCCCTCCGAAATCCGGAGCCGCCCTATGATCAGATAGGCGGCGCCCAAAACCACGATCATGCCAAGGATCACGATCGCGCCGAGCCAGTGCAATATGACTTCGTGGAAATAATCCCATTGCCGCCCGGCGGGTTGCATGAGGACGCGTTCCCTCTCGTTTGGCTGGTCGATCTGTCCCTCGATGCGTGGCGATTGCTGAAGTAGTTTCTGTTCGCTTGCGACGCTCGCAGTCGGATTAGGCGCGCCGTCCGGGCCGAGTTGCTGGGCGCGCAGCGGTGTCGCCGCAATCACTGTCAGGATTGCCAACGCAATGACGATGAAGGAGAAAATGCGCGCAGGATGTGTCGTCATGGTCATTTCTCTTCAACCTCCAGCCGCCGCAGCGCGCTCAAGGGCTGCTCAGACAGCGATGCCCTCGTGATAAGCAGTGGTCCAACCCCATGCGCCCGAACCGTAACCGCGCTTCATCACGCGCTCCTTGTAGATTTCGGCGATGATCGCGCCGTCGCCCGCGAGCAGCGACTTGGTCGAGCACATCTCGGCGCAAATCGGCAACTTGCCCTCGGCGAGACGGTTGGCGCCGTATTTG
>Ga0209331_1000854_pt1 | contig 10588 bp, 7 predicted proteins | sample JacPinW_OM3H0_M3_FD_187971 | JGI IMG/M metagenome (GOLD analysis project Ga0209331, IMG submission 187971) | Forest soil microbial communities from Algoma, Ontario, Canada - Jack Pine, Ontario site 1_JW_OM3H0_M3 (SPAdes) (version 2) | ecosystem: Environmental > Terrestrial > Soil > Boreal... | reverse complement strand
CGGTGATCTCGGAAGCCAACCCTGCGGGGGTTCGTCCGCGCGCCGGCACCGAGCCGATCAGCGGCATGGTGATGGAACCGCCGGCATCGATCGCGTAAGTGTTGGTGAGACCTTCCTGGCCATAGACCACGACCCTTAGCTTGTCGCCGGCATCGAGCCGGTAGGCCGAGTCATATGCCGCCGGCATTGGCGCGGCCGCATAGGCAATCGGGGCCGGTCCGTAAGCGCGCCGCGGTGCTGCGGCAAAACTGGCGCGAAGCGCGCTGATGGCGCCACCGGAATCCGCGACATCAAATGACGACGAGACCACGCCCCCCGGGGGCGCATCGTATCGCTGGCCGTAGGCAAAAGAATCGAGATCGCTTTGCGGCTGCGCCACCGCGACAGGACCGGTCGTGCGCATGCAGCCCGACAGAGCGAGCGCGGTCATGATGGCAATGATCGGCAATCGAAACACGCGCGCAACCCGCACCGGAGCCATCCCTCATAGCGAGACAGCCCTAGTCTTGCACCGGTTATGGTTAACAAATGGTTTTTGCGCGGTCGCCGGCGAGGGAGAAAACTCCCCGCGCCCCGCTCTTGCGGGGAGAGGGTCGGGCTGAGGGGCTCCGGTCCACAAGCTCACAAGTTCGTAACCTGCGGGACTTCCCCCTTACCCGGATTGTAAGGGCGACATAGCCGAAGCTTCGCTTCGGCGTTCTTTCTAAGGACGGCCGCCAAGGGCGGCCTATGCCTCTCCCCGCAAGCGGGGAGAGGTGAAGAAGAAAGCGATCAAGCGCTAACGCCTGCGCCGATCGGACACGACACCCCGGTGCCGCCGAGTCCGCAATAGCCGGTCGGATTCTTGGCCAGATATTGCTGATGATAGTCCTCGGCGAAATAGAATTCGCCTGATGGCGCGATCTCCGTGGTGATGGTGCCCAGACCCTTTGCCGCCAACGCCTTTTGATAGGCCGCTTGGGATGCGTCCGCAGCTTTGCGTTGCGCGTCGCTGAAGGTGTAGATCGCGGAACGATACTGGGTGCCGACGTCATTGCCCTGACGCATGCCCTGCGTCGGGTTGTGAGTTTCCCAAAACGTCTTCAACAGTCGGTCGTACGAGATTTTCTTCGGATCGAACACCACCAGCACCACTTCGGTGTGACCGGTGCGGCCCGAACAAACCTCCTCGTAAGTGGGGTTTTTGGTATGACCGCCGGCGTAACCCACGGCGGTGGTATAGATGCCATCGCCGAGTTCCCAGAATTTACGCTCCGCGCCCCAGAAACAGCCGAGCCCGAACACCGCCTGCTCAAGACCTGCGGGATAGGGCGGCTGCAGCTGACTACCGTTTACGAAATGCCTTGTTGCAGTAGGGATCGGGTTCGCACGGCCCGGCAGCGCCTCGGCTGCGCTCGGCAATGCAGTGGTTTTGCGCATGAACAACATGGGTTACCTCCCGGCGGGACGCAGTTGAAGAGAACCACTTCGCATCATGAGGCCGCGAACGGCGGGATGTCGAAAGCGCGCTCCAAGGCGGCTTGAAGCCCAGCCCTGGATCCGCTTACCGAACGCATTCGAACTCACGGCAACAATGTGTCCCTAATATATGTCTTTACGTCGGCAACTTAAGCCCCGTTGCGCCGGACCGTTGAACATTTCACCCGGCAGCGCCGCGTTCCCAACTCAGTTCCGCGAATAGCCGATCAACGGCTTGCGGGGCCGGAACACCAGCATCAGCAGAATACCCAGCACGCCCATGACGGCAAAAACCGGCTGGTCCAGGATAATTTTGACGACACTGTTCCAGAGCCAGGGCGCGGTGCCCTCCACCCAGGCGTGGAATGCCTGCTGGCTGGATTGATGGATGTCGTTCCAGAATTGACCAAACCGGGTGAAACGCAAGGTCTGATCGGCGACCCAGCGCGCTCCGTCATAGACCATGAAAATAAATCCGCCGGCCAGCAGCAATAGCCCGACAAGTCGGAAAAAACCGCGGATCATGCGTCACCTTGTATTTATCGCGTCCGAAAACGCAGTCAGCCATTAACGGGGCAGCACGGGAAATTCAACCTCATCAGCACCTTATCAGCGTGTTCCGCCGGGCTTTCCGGCCCCCAGGGAGCCCGGAAGGCGTTGACGCTGCAAAACGTGCCCTTTATAAGGGCGCAAATGGCGGCGGGCGCAATCCCGCCGCCGCTGTTCTTTGAGCGGCGCCGTGATGGGAGCATATTGGCTTCCAGAGACTGGCACTCTCACGGAACACCCGGAAAACACGATAGCGTCGATCACGCGGTTGAACGGCGGGCGCGCTCAATCCCGACCACCCGCGACCGGTCACCGCCGAAGGATATTTGAGAACATGGCCAATACTACTTCCGCCAAGAAGGCGACGCGCAAGATTGCCCGCCGCACCATTATCAACAAGTCGCGCCGCACCCAGATGCGCGGCGCGGTCCGCATTGTCGAAGAGGCGATCAAGAGCGGTGACCGCGATGCGGCACTGAAGGCAATGGCGCGCGCGGAGCCGGAACTGATGCAGGCAGCGCAGCGCAACATCATTCACAAGAACAATGCGAGCCGAAAGGTCTCGCGGCTCGCGCATCAGATCGCAAAACTTGCGAAATGAACTGATCAAAAAAGAAATTCGTCAAAGATGCCCGGCAGTGCCGGGCATTTTTCTTTTTGGCAGTCGTATCGGTCCGCAACTTGCGGTGTACGAAATTCTGGCACGTCCGTAATTTTACTAGGTGCTATTCCGCCGTATGCACCAAGACGGGCTTACGTAGTCCATGATGGCGTCGCCAATATTGATGCCGGTTATTGATCGCACACGCTTTTGAAATAGCAACCGCGACTGCACGACAGCGTTCAACACCCCTTCAGGGTTACCCTCTTCCGACGAGCAAAAAAAAACGCGTTCGCGTAGTCACTTATCGGCATAGCGGCGATCAGCTGTTCGAAAATTCGTTTCCGCCCTACTCAAACATAAACAAATTATGAATTTATTTTGGGCGATTGTCGGAAATGTCACAGCGGTTCTGCATTTGGAATCTGTGCGCAGTTTCAAAACCTTGCCACTTTCGGCGAAACGCGCTGCCTGATTTTGCGGGCGCGAAGCTGTTTTTGCCGGCACTCACGGGGAATCATTTTCGTTGCGGGAAATAGGGCATGATGTATCTCTTAGATCGTTCGCGGCGCCCACGGCTCTTGAGACCAGCGCGGTTTAAGGAACGGGGCGGGCGTGCAAATCGGCGGCGGTGTGCACGTTGGCGACGCTTTCCAAGCGATTGTCGGATCGAAACTCATAGCAATATGAGGACGGTGGTTCTGTGTCGAAATTTCTCAAGCGGGACATTGATGTCTCGCTCGCTTCGAACAAGAGAGATACGCACCAGCCAACCGCAAGCGCCGAAGGCGAAGCAAGTGGGCGGGTTAGTTAGAAAGACGGGCTGAGGAGCGCGGCGGAGCGACTGGACGATTTTGAATTCCAGGCGTCGCCGACTGAACTTGAAACAAACGTAGAATGACAGCTTGCCGTGCGCAATCACGGCGAGAGGGGGAGGTTGCATGTCTTGCGGAATCATCTCGGTAATCGATCAAATACCTTTTTCAAATGATGCCGTATTAAACGCCGCCAGTGCGCGGCCGCGAACTCCGGACAGGCCGTCGAGTACGCGCTGACCTCGCGGACGCTTCTCTTCCAGGCCGATTGACTTGCCTAACGGCATTTCGCCGAGCGGCCGGTCTATGGCTGGAGACGAAGCCTCGCTTGAGGTCACGCCGCGCGGAAAACCCGCACGGCGATTTCACAACCAATATTACTCCTTCGGAAAAGTCGTCAGGCAATGACAAATACGGAACAGGATCGCTGGTCACGCGTGAAGGGTCGGCTGCGCTCGAGCGTGGGAGAAGACGTCTATACGAGCTGGTTTGCACGAATGGATCTGGAAAGCGTCCAGCAGGAAAGCGTCCGCCTCTCGGTTCCGACGCGATTTCTCAAGAGCTGGATCCAGGCGCATTATGCCGAGCGGGTTCTCACCTGCTGGCAGGCCGAGATGCCGGAAGTGCACCGGATCGACCTCACCGTGCGCACCGCGATGCGATGCGCGGCGCCGGCAAAAGAAGCTCTCGCGCCGCTCGATCAACGCCGCGCCGAGCGGTCCGATGGTCGTCCCGCGCCTGAGTTGCGCGCAACCGCGATCGCGCCGGTGTCCGCCAGCCATGACGCACTCGGCGGCTCGCCGCTCGATCCGCGCCTGACATTCGGAAGTTTCGTCATCGGCCGCTCCAACACGCTGGCCCATGCCGCAGCGCGTCAGGTCGCTGAGGGGCGGCGCGGCGACAGCGTGATGTTCAATCCGCTCTACATCCACGCCGGCGTCGGACTTGGCAAAACCCATCTGCTGCAGGCGGTGACGTGGGCCGGCAACTCGGGGAGCGAACGCAAGGTGCTTTACCTCACCGCCGAGAAGTTCATGTACGGCTTCGTCGCGGCGCTGAAGACGCAGACCGCGCTGGCGTTCAAGGAGGCGCTGCGCGGCATCGACGTGCTTGTGATCGACGACCTGCAATTCCTGCAGGGCAAATCGACCCAGGCTGAATTCTGTCATACCCTGAATGCGCTGATCGACGCCGGCCGCCAGGTGGTGATCGCGGCGGATCGTCCGCCGTCCGACCTGGAGAGCCTCGACGACCGCGTGCGCTCGCGCCTCGCCGGCGGCCTGGTGGTCGAGATGGGATCGCTCGGCGAGGAATTGCGGCTCGGAATCCTCAAATCGCGCGTCGCGGCGGCGCGCGCGCATCATGCGAGCTTCGACGTGCCGGCGCCGGTGCTGGATTATCTCGCCCGAACCATCACCCACAACGGCCGCGACCTCGAAGGCGCTATCAATCGCCTGCTGGCGCACAGCAAACTCAACGCGCAGCCGGTGACGCTGGAAATGGCCGAGCGCGAAGTGCGCGACCTGATCCGTCCGCAGGAACCCAAGCGCATCAAGATCGAGGACATTCAGCGGGTGGTGGCCCGGCAATACAATGTCAGCCGCTCCGACCTTCTGTCTTCGCGCCGCACCGCGAATGTGGTTCGCCCGCGCCAGGTCGCGATGTACCTGGCGAAGACGCTGACGCTGCGCTCGCTGCCGGAGATCGGCCGCCGGTTCGGGGGACGCGACCACACCACGGTCCTGCACGCCGTGCGCAAGATCGAGGCCTTGGTCGCGAAGGATGTGGCGCTGTCCGAAGAGGTCGAATCGCTGAAGCGTCAATTGCAGGAGTGAGCGCCTCTGTTCCCTGGCGCCGCGGTTTCATGCCAGTCGTCCCGGCGAACGCCGGGACCTATACGCCGTGACATCTCGTTTTGGCGGGGAGGCGGACGCCTTTTGCGGTCATCGACGCCGGTGGTTACGGGTCCGGCGTTCGCCGGGACGACAGCGGATGACCCGCAAAACGTGGGGAACGACCCCGCGCATCTCTTGCGCTTGCCGGCCATCCGCGCCACCTTGCGGTCCCCCCGCGGGTTTGATCAAATCCAGCTTTGATCGGGCTTTTCGGGTTTCAATGCCGCGGCGCGCCTTTGGGCCGCCCGGCTTTTCCATCTTAGGGATCAGGCGGGTATTGCAATGAAGGTCACCGTCGAGCGCGCGCAACTCCTGAAGTCGCTGGGCCACGTCCATCGCGTGGTCGAGCGCCGCAACACCATTCCGATCCTCGGCAACGTGCTGATCCGGGCCGAAAACGCGCGGCTGTCGCTGAAGGCCACCGACCTCGACCTTGAAGTGACGGAGACGCTTCCGGCGGAAACTGCAACCGGCGGTTCGACCACCGTGCCGGCGCATATGTTTTACGACATCGTGCGCAAATTGCCCGACGGCGCGCAAATCGTGCTGGAAGGCGACGGCGACCGTTCGGTGCTGGCGATCCGCGCCGGCCGGTCGCGCTTCACATTGCAAACCCTGCCGGAAAACGATTTTCCCGATCTTGCCGCCGGCGACATGACGCATTCGTTTACGCTGGCCGCGTCCGACATGAAACGGCTGATCGACCGCACCCAGTTTGCGATCTCGACCGAGGAAACCCGCTACTACCTCAACGGCATCTACCTGCACACGGCCGGCAGCGCCAAGGCCGCAAGCTTGCGCGCGGTCGCGACCGACGGACATCGTCTGGCGCAGATCGACCTGCCTTTGCCCAAAGGCGCATCCGGCATGCCCGGCGTCATCGTGCCGCGCAAGACCGTCGGCGAAGTGCAACGTTTGATCGAGGACAACGAGGGCGAGGTCCAGATCGAACTGTCGCAGGGCAAGATCCGCTTCACCATCGGCGATGTGGTGCTGACCTCGAAACTGATCGACGGCACGTTTCCCGACTATGGCCGGGTTATCCCGCAAAACAACGACAAGGAGCTCATTGTCGACAAGAAGGATTTCGAGGCCGCGGTCGACCGCGTCTCGACGATCTCGAGCGAGCGCGGCCGCGCGGTGAAACTGGCATTATCCGCGGGCAAGCTGGTGCTGTCGGTGACCAACCCGGATTCCGGCAGCGCGACCGAAGAGCTCGAAGTCGAATACGCCTCCGACGCGCTCGATATCGGATTCAACTCGCGCTATCTGCTGGATATCGCGGCTCAGATCGAGGGCGAGGTTGCGGTCTTGAGGCTGGCCGATCCCGGTTCGCCGACGCTGGTGCAGGACAAGGACTCCAAAGGCGCGCTCTACGTGCTGATGCCGATGCGGGTGTGACAGTCGCCATTGCGAGCGAGAAAGCGCGGCCCGGCCAACAAGCAAGGCCGTCATACCCGCGAAAGCGGGTATCCAGTATTCACTGGCGCGAATGAAGTCTTGAGCGGCGCGGCGTACTAGATCATCCGCTTTCGCGGATGATGACGTCAGAAGTTGCGGTGCATTCCGACGCTCTGCAAGCCCGGCAATGACAACTGAGACTCCATGACCGCCTCCCGCATCCACCGCCTGACCCTGACGCACTTCCGCAACTATCGCGCGGCGAGCCTGCAGACGCGCGGTGACGTGATCGTGCTGGTCGGCCCAAACGGCGCCGGAAAGACCAATTGCATCGAGGCGATCTCGTTTTTGTCGCCGGGGCGCGGCTTGCGCCGTGCGACGCTTGACGATGTCGCTGACAATCAGGGCGATGGCTCGTGGGCGGTATCCGCCGAGGTCGAAGGCGCGCTGGGGCTGGCAACGCTCGGCACCGGCATCGACGCCCCCGGCAGTGATGCGCCCGCCACAGCCCGGCGCTGCCGGATCGACCGCGAACCGGTGACTTCAGCCGCCGCCTTCGGCGATCATTTGCGCATGGTATGGCTGACGCCTGCGATGGACGGGCTGTTCCTGGGCGCGGCATCGGAGCGGCGGCGGTTTTTCGACCGGCTGGTGCTGGCGATCGACAGCGAGCATTCCAGCCGCGTGTCGGCGCTCGACCGCTCCTTGCGCTCGCGCAACCGGCTGCTGGAGGTGCGCAACTACGACGACCATTGGTGCGACGCGATCGAACGCGAAACCGCCGAACTCGCGGTTGCGGTGGCGGCGATGCGCGGCCAGACCGTGACAAAGCTTGCGGCGATGCTGCGGGCGCGCGGTGAAGCGTCGGTTTTCCCATCCGCTAATATCATGCTCGACGGCTGGATGGAAAACGCGCTGATCACCGAGCCCGCCACCGCGGTGGAGGATCGTTACCGGGAGATTTTGCGCGACAGCCGCGCGCGCGACGCCGCGGCAGGCCGTACGCTCGACGGTCCGCATCTGACGGATTTGCGGGTGATCTACGCGCCGAAGAACATGCCGGCCCGTGACGCCTCCACCGGCGAGCAAAAGGCGCTTCTGATCGGGCTTGTGCTGGCGCACGCCAGCCTGGTCGCCGAGATGACCGGCATTACGCCGCTATTACTGCTCGACGAGGTGGTTGCGCATCTCGATCCCTCCAGGCGCACGGCGTTGTTCGATGAGCTGGCAAAGCTCGGCGCGCAGGTCTGGATGACCGGCGCCGACCCTTTGGCCTTCACCGAGATCGGCGCAACAGGCGAAATTTTCGACGTCGATTCCGGCCGGATCTCCCGCCGGGCCTGAGGCGGATGCGCACGATAACCTCGGGCCGGTGATATCATCGCTCGTCGTTCGACGACCGCGGGGATTGCCCGCCAAGCAATTGGTCGATGATGGACTGGACCAAAAACACCGATCCTTTTTCGGTAAGATGCACCTGATCGCTCGCTGAAATATCACTGGCTGCATCGCCGATGCGCGTCAAGCACCCGTCCGCATTGCACATTGCGTCCCACACGGAAATGTATTCCGCGCCGAGCGGTACCAGCCTGGCGCGCAGGATCGCGTCCGGCCAGTTCGACGACACCGCGTCGCTGGATCGCTCCGCAATCAGGCGATGATGCAGCATGAAATAGCGCAGCACTTCGTTTGGCAGCCCGCGTCGCCATGTCGGCACCGGACCAAGGACGACGACGCGCGCGTTGGTCTCCTTCTTCAGCGCGACCACCGTCTCGGCTACGTTATCGAGATATCCGTCCGAAGGACCCTCCAGCAGGACGATATCGGGATTGATCTCGCGTGCGCGGGCCAGAATTTTGTCGTTGATCGCGCGGCAGTTCGGGGTGCCCGCGATGTCAGCGTTTAACGCCGGTATGCATGAGCTGGAGGTAAACTGCGCGATGCCGAAGTTTCTGACTTGCTGAGCCTTGCGCAAGCCCGGCAGCAGCGCGCCTGCAGTCGAATCCCCCCAGACAAATACCAAAGGCCGGCGATTCCGGTCGACGCAGCTATCGGCAAACGACATTTCATGGCTGAGATCGAGCAGGCATTCATGAATCCGCCATTGCGACGATTGCGTCGGCACATCAGCCATCGCGCGAATTTCCAGGGGCAACCGAAAATCGAAGCCGCGTCCCTGAACGACAATCCCGCCCGCCACTGCGATCAGCACCATACCCGCGCATAGACTGGCGAGCTTGAGCGGGCTCGGACGACCGAATCGAAACGGGGATTCGACAAGCCAGTATGTCAGCCAGGCCAGCAGCGCGCTTAAGCCCAGGATCAGTTCACGCTCCATCAGCGTCAGTGGCCCGAATTTGATGATCCCGAAAAATACCAGCAGCGGCCAGTGCCACAGATACAGCGGGTAACTGATCAATCCGATCCAGACCAGCGGCCGGCTCGCCAGCAAGGTGCGGCAAAACCATGCGGCGGGCGCAGACAAGAGCAGCGCGGCGCCGGCGACGGGTAAAACGGCCCACCAGCCCGGAAAAGCGCTTTTGGTGTCGAGAACGCCGGCGACCGTCGCAATCAACACAAGCCCGATGGAAGCCCGCCGATTGCTGGCGGCGAAGGTCTGACTGACCTCGTTCCAGCTGCAGGCCAATACAGCGCCGGCCAGCAATTCCCACGCCCGGGTAAAGGGCAGATAGAAAGTCGCGATGGGGTTTGAACCGATCAGCGCCGCGTTGAGCACAAAGGACCCAATGCCGATGACTGACGCCGCAACCAGAATGCTCAGGCGCAGGCGGGCGACCAGCATCAGGATCAACGGCCAGAACAGATAAAATTGTTCCTCGATGCCCAGAGACCAAAGGTGCAGCAGCGGCTTCCTGGCGGATTCGATATCGAAATAGCCGGACTGCAGCAGCAGAGCGATGTTCGAGAAAAACGCCGCACTAGCGAAGACGTCGGCGCTCAACTGCGCATACGCCGCCGGCAGCATCCACAGCCAGCCCAGCACCAGGGTGGCACCGAGCACGACGATCAGGGCCGGGAAAATCCGTCGGATCCGCCTCTTATAGAAGGTCAACAGACTAAAGCGCTGCTGATCCAGCTCGCGCACGATGATGCCGGTGATCAGAAAGCCGGATATCACGAAGAAAATATCGACGCCGATGAAGCCGCCCGGCATTGCCTCCGGAAAGGCGTGAAAGTTCACCACCAGCATCACGGCGATGGCCCGAAGGCCGTCAATATCCGGTCGGTATCGAGACGAAGGCGAGGACAACATCGGCCAATCCATGATCGCGCCAAACCAGCGAATAGGTCAGCCGAAATGCAAGAGACCGCGCGACGCCAGGTTTTGCCCCGCGCGCGAAGATGCCGAACTGCTGCCATGACTTCTCTAGCAGGTCTCCGGCGCTCTGCCATTTTCGACCGAATCCGGTCGCCTCACCCGGCGACCGCGAGGCGAGAATCCGGACTTTTACGGGTAAAAAATCGGCCGCCGAATCGCGCTTTTGCAAGGGCTCCTAATCGGCTTTCCGACGCCTTGAAAAACACGCAAAAAATCCCATTTATTCAATAACTTGTTGATAGAGACTTTGCGCTAGGCGCATGGCGCCTTTCATGGCACAAATAGACTGATCAGCGCCTGATTTTGCGCCGCTGATTCGAAGACATCCTCGAAGGCCTCACATGACAGAACCTGCCCGGCATTCGATCGCCGACACTGAGCATTCCATTCCTATCGAGTACGGCGCGGAATCGATCCGGGTTTTGAAAGGTCTCGATGCCGTGCGCAAGCGGCCGGGCATGTATATCGGCGACACCGATGACGGCTCCGGCCTGCATCACATGGTCTACGAGGTCGTCGACAACGCCAT
>Ga0209331_1000852_pt1 | contig 10590 bp, 8 predicted proteins | sample JacPinW_OM3H0_M3_FD_187971 | JGI IMG/M metagenome (GOLD analysis project Ga0209331, IMG submission 187971) | Forest soil microbial communities from Algoma, Ontario, Canada - Jack Pine, Ontario site 1_JW_OM3H0_M3 (SPAdes) (version 2) | ecosystem: Environmental > Terrestrial > Soil > Boreal... | reverse complement strand
GACCAGCTGAGACCGCACGGCCTCACCCTCCGCCACTTCCCGCAGTCCTTCGAAGTCTCCTCCCTGGGGGGCTGGATCGCGACCAGGTCGGGCGGCCACTACGCCACGCTCCACACCCACATCGACGACTTCGTGGAGGGAATGCGGGTTCTCACGCCGCGCGGCGCCCTGGAGACGCGCCGGCTTCCGGGGGACGGCGCCGGAGTCTCCGCTGATCGCCTCTTCATCGGCTCCGAGGGAATCCTGGGCGTGATCACCCGCGCCTGGATGCGGCTCCAGGAGCGGCCGAAGTTCCGCGCCGGTGCGTCGGTTCGCTTCGCCACGTTCTTCGCCGCGGCGCGCGCCGTGCGCGCCATCGCGCAAGCCGGCCTCTATCCATCGAACTGCCGTATCCTCGACCCGCAGGAGGCCTACAATACCGGCGCGGCTGACGGCAGCGTCGCCATCATGGTGCTCGGCTTTGAATCCGGTGATCATGCGCCGGACGCCTGGATGGCGCGCGCGCTCGAATGCTGCGCCGACCATGGTGGTGTGCCGGAGCCGGCTTCCGGTGATGCGCATCTCGAAGGTGCCGCGGGCATCTGGCGCAATGCGTTCATTCGCATGCCCTATGCCCGCGAGTTTCTGACACCGGCGGGGCTCATCAACGACACGTTCGAGACCGCCATCACCTGGGATCGCTTCGAGAGCTTCCATGACAGAGTGAAGACCGCGACCGAGGGCGCGATCCTGGAGGCGACCGGCGCGAAGGGAGAGGTAACGTGCCGCTTCACCCACGTCTATCCGGACGGGCCTGCCCCGTATTTTTCCTTCCATGCCCTCGGCCGGCACGGTGCACTTCTGGAGCAGTGGCAAACTATCAAGAACGCGGCCAGTGATGCGCTGATCGAGGCGGGCGGTACGATCACGCATCACCACGCCGTCGGTCGTGATCACCGGCCTTGGTACGATCGTCAGCGCCCGGCGCTCTTTGCGTCAGCGCTTCGGGCGGCAAAACGAGAGCTCGATCCGCACGGCATCCTCAATCCAGGAGTATTGATCGATCCCTAGGGCCGAGGCCACTATTGGCGCCGCCTAGACTAGATCAGCCAAATCCCGCTTCCTGCAGTCGCCTGCAGCTATCGGCGATGTCAGGATCGGGGTTAGGCGAAATCACTTCCAACATCGGCAGCTCGGCGTATCCGATTTCTTTCATGCAAGATGCAAGGCCCGCGAGCGGAACATCTCCCTGTCCCAACGGATCGTGCTTGTAGCTCTGCCGGGTCGTATCGGAAAAATGAACCAGCGAGAGCCGGCCGCGGACGCAGCGCAGTCCTTGCGCCGGCGGTTCGCCGATGAAGTGAGCGTTTGCCACGTCGTAGATAATGCGGATGCTATCGTCTCCATAGTTGTCGACGACGTTCATGAGCGACTCCGCATCGGGGAGGAAGGCAAACGGCATGTTCTCGATCAAGAGCCTCGTGCCGGCCTGGCGCGCCAGCGGCGCCAACCTATCGAGCGCGCGATAAAAATACGAGACCATGCGCTCCCGCGGCATCGGAAACAGCGGGTTGGCCTTGCCGGGACCGACGACGATCCCGCCTGCTCCCAACTCTCCGGCGCAGCGAACGAACTGGACCAGCAAATTCAGGGTATAGGTCCGCATCTCCTCCGCGGCGGCGGCGACATTCATGTCGATATTCGGCATGTTGACGGACACCAGCCGCAGCCGTTGTTCGCAGAGGTTGCGTAAGCTGCGGAGCGCGGACGCATTCAGTTCGGCCGGCCAAAGGTGACCGGGAAACAACATCAACTCGACACCGCCATAACCCTGATCCGCGAGGCGCGCGACGGTATCGGCCGCGCTGCCGCCGAAGATATAAGAATAGGTGTTAATGGCAAAACCTGTGGCCGCGGCCTTCATCCTTGTCCCCTCTGTTGGGCGCGCGCCTCGGCATCTCGCCCTGCAAGGTGCCGGCCGGCAATGTAGCCGAACGTCAGTGCCGGCCCGAGCGTGATGCCGGGCCCCGGATAATTTCCGTTCATGATTGACCCCATGTCGTTGCCGCAGGCATAGAGGCCGGCGATGACGGCGCCGTCTTTCCTTAGAACCCTTGCATGACAATCTGTTCGCAGCCCGATCGCCGTGCCGAGATCCGCCGGATAAATTCGAAGCGCGTAATACGGCGCCTGCTCGATCGGCGCGACGCATGGATTGGGCAAATGACCGGCGTCGCCGAGATGGCGCTGATAGATGGTGGAGCCGCGGCCGAATTCCGGGTCGAGCCCGGTTCGCGCATGGGCGTTATATCGCTCGAGCGTTGTCGAGAGCGCGGATTTTTCGACACCGATGCGATCGGCGAGCGCATCGATGCCCGGCGCCTCGATCAATTCGCCATTCTTCACATATGGTCGGATACGCCAGGTGAAAGGTTTTATGCGGCCAAGCCCGTAGGTCCAGAGAAACTGCCAATCGCAGACGAGATGGAACGCACCGTCTTCCCCGTCGTTTCCGTCGCGGAGCATGGCGAGGACAAACTCGTGATAGGACAGCGCCTCATTGACAAAACGCTTTCCCGACGCATTGACCGCGATGATTCCGGGTTTGGCGCGATCGGTCACCGTATGTGGAAAAACCCCCTCGCTGCCATCCGCGCGCCGAAAGCGCGAGGCCGGCACCCAATAGGCCGGGCTCGCGATGGCCGTAGCCAGGCTCGCGCCGGCGGCGATCGCCGCACGCAAGCCGTCGCCGGTCCCCGCGGGAGATGCTGCGGAAACAGGACCCGCTCCGCTCGGAAAGAAGCGCTCGCGAAGATCTTCGTCGTGCGAGAAGCCACCCGTCGCCAGCACGACGCCCTTGCGCGCGGCAATCGGACGAGTGCCCGAAAAATCCTTCACGCACACGCCGCGCACGGCATCGCCTTCGACGATCAAATGCTCGACGCTCGTGCCGAACAAGATGCCGACGTTTCGCGCCAGCAGCGAAGCGTACAGGCGGGCCGCCAGCGCGTTGCCGAGATGCAGCGTCGTCCCCCTTGGCGCACGAAGCCGTTGCAGCGCATAGCGCGAAACAAGACGGATCGATCTTGCCGTCGAGCGAAACGAGCGCCCGAATCTTCGCAGATGCGGGATGTCCAGCCGGTTGACCATCATGCCGCCGAACAGCGTGAATTCCGGCAACGGCGGCCGCAACCGCGCAAAGCTTTTCCCGAGCTGCGCGCCGTCGAAGGCGACGGGCTCGAGCACGCGGCCGCCGGCGGTCGCTCCCGGCAGGTCCGGATAATAATCGGGATAGATCTTTACGGGCTGCAGCCGAACCTCAGAGTTGGCTTCGAGGTATTTTGCCGCCTCCGGACCGCGCAAAAGAAACGTCTCGCGCAAGTCTGCGTTTTCGGTTTCGGGAACGGTACTGGCGAGATAGTTGGCGGCGGCAGATGGACTGTCCTCGATACCCGCCTGCTTCATCCCGGCATTGACGGGAATCCAGACCATCCCGCCCGACCACGCCGTGGTTCCTCCTACGAATTCCGTCTTCTCGATCAGAAGGACGCTCAGCCCTTCCGCGGCGGCAACCACCGCAGCCGTCATCCCGCCGGCGCCAGCGCCGATGACGACGACATCGTATGCGTCGGAAGCCGACATCACGGGACCGCGCGGTTAAGAATGCAGTTTAGCTCAGACGATCTTGCCGTCGTCAGTCACCGGCGACGTAATCACCAGAAACACCAGATCGACCAGGCCCGAATTCGAGATGGCGTGTTCGACGCCGGGCGGCAAGAAGATAAAATCGTGTTTGCGCACGACATGGTTTTTGCCGGCGATCTCCATCAGCCCCTCGCCTTCGAGCACATGGTAGATCTGCTCCTGCACCTGATGCTTGTGGCGGGCGACATGCGCCATCGGCTGATACATCGAGATCCGGTAGTCGAGGTGACGCGAGCCCGCCGTCTCCGGCATCACCAGCGGTTTTGACAGCGCGCCGCCAAAATGATTGGGGAATTCGCGCCAGGGTACTTCGGCGATATTGCGGATGAAGGCGCCGTGCTCTGAAGCCATTGTCGTTGCTCCCCTCAGGTAACCAACCCGCCCCCGTCGAGATAGACGATCGATCCCGTCGCAAAGCCGATGGTCATGAAGGCGAGAATCTGCCGCGCGATATCTTCGCCGACGCCGACGCGGCCGACGGGCAGGCTCGCGGCCGTCTTCGCAAGCATGTCGCGGCGCGCGGCTTCCGGCATCGCCGCGCGGATCGGCGTATCGATGATCCCCGGCGACACCGCGTTGCAGCGCACCGGCGCGAGCTCTAGCGCCAGCGCCCGCGTAAGCGACTCAAGCGCGCCGTTAGCAACGCTGATAATCGCCGAGTTGGGCCGCGGCCGAATGCTCAAATAGCCGGAGACCAATGTGAGCGATCCGCCCGGACGAATTTCCGCCGATCGCGCGACCCGCCAGGCACCCCAGAACTTGCCTTCCATCGTCGCACGCACATCTTCCATCGAAACGGTCTTGAAGGGGCCGGTCCGAAGCTGTGCGGCGGTGACCACGACGTGATCGACTGGACCGCAGCTGCGAAACAGATTCTCAACGCTTTCATCGCTGGTCACGTCAGTCGGCATCGCCTTCGCACCCAGCGTGCTCGCGGCCGCATTCAGGCGGTCGGCGTTGCGGGAGGCGATGATGACGTCGGCGCCTTCACGCGTTGCGAGTTCAGCGGTCGAAAGACCGATGCCTGACGAGCCTCCGACGACAACGACTTTCTTGCCTGCAAGCATCTTGCTTTCCTTTTGATCTCAAATTTCTTGGACGAAACGAAGCGCACGACGATCGTCAAGTCGGTTCGAACTGCGTCCCGATTCCCGGCTTGCTTCGCCCGAGCCCCGGAAGCTCCCAGACACCGGCGCCGGAGGGGTTGATATCGGCAGCGATATCGACGTCGATCAGATAGGGCTTGTTGGCCGCGATGCCCTTGCGGATGGCCTCGCCGAGATCACCGGCGCGATCGACCCGCACGCCCTCGACGCCGCAGGAGCGCGCCATCGCGGCAAAATCCGGATTGTAACGCTGGCCGCTTACGGGATCGTGGAAATCGGTGGCGAGCTCGCGGCCGCCGAGATAACCGCGCTGCAATCCGCGGATCGAAGCATAGGCGTAATTGTTCCAGACCACCCAGACCACCGGCAGATTATATTCGACCGCGGTGCCCAGCACGTTGGCATGCATGAAGAACGCGCCGTCGCCGCACACCGACACGCATGGACGGTCGGGCGCGGCAAACTTCGCGCCCATCACGCCGGCAACGCCAAACCCCATCGGGCCAAACCCCATCGAGCCGATCAGCGAGTCCGGCCGTTTCGGCTTGCAGAAACTCAGTAGCCAATTGTGGTGCACGCCGATGTCGCTGACCAAGATCGCGTTCTCCGGCAGCGCCTTGTCGATTTCGAGCGCGGCGCGCTGCGGGTTGATCGGCGTGGTGTCGTCGGAGAAGCCGGGCGCGACGAACTTGTCCCACTCTTTCCGATAGATGTCGATCTGCGCCAGCCATTTCTTGCGCGCATCGGCGCGTTTGGTCAGCTCAGTTCTGCGATCCAGTTCGGCATGAACCTGCCGCAGGAAGGTACGCACATCCGCCATCAGGCCGAGTGCGACGGGATAGTTGCGGCCGATCTCCTCGGGATCGATATCGACATGAATAAGTCTTGTCGGCGGAATGGTGAAGGAATAACCGGGGATCCACGAGCTTGACGTGCGATCGTCGAAGCGCACGCCGAGCGCCAGCAGCACATCGGCCTGACGCGTCGCGTGATTGGCCTGATAGTGGCCGGCACGCGCGACCAGACCCAACGCCAGCGGATGGTTGCAATCGATCGCGCCAAGGCCACTCGCCGACGCTGCCACCGGAATTTGCAAGCGCTCCGCGAGTTTTAAGAGTTCCTCAGCGGCGCCGCCATAGCGCACGCCCTGGCCGACCAGCATCACCGGCCGCTCGGCACCGAGCAACATGTCGACTGCTTTCACCACACCTTCGGGATCAGCGCCGCAGCGGCTTGAAATATTGCCGTTCCAGGCGTGCGCATTCGGCGCTTCCTGGGCAGCTGACTCCATAAAGACATCGAAGGGAACATCCAGCACCACCGGCCCCGGGCGGCCCGTGGTCATGGTCTTCCAGGCTTGGCGGACTGCAAGCGGCACCATCTCGCCGCGTGTCGGCTGAAACACTTTCTTGCAATAGGTCCGCACGGTGGAAGGGAAGTCGGCCTGATAGTGCCGATATAATTCCTGGAACGCTCCGCGGTTGAACTGGCTGGTCGGCACATTGCCGGTCACCGCCATAAACGGCACCGAGTCGAGAAACGCGTTGCCGAGCGAGATCGGCAGGTTCGCCGAACCCGGCCCGCAGGAGGTGAAGGTCGCGGTCGGGCGTCCCGACACCCGGTAATAGACGTCGGCCATGAAGCCGGCGACGCTCTCGTGATGCACCGAGATCGTTTTCAGTTCGTCGGAGCGCTCATACAACGCGTCGATGAATTGGATATTGCCATGGCCGCAAAGACCGAACACCTGCGGGACTTTTTCCTGAATCAGATAGTCGACGATAATCTGAGCCCCATTGAGCGCATTGCGCGGCGACATCGGATCACTCCCTTACCAGTTCGAATATTCTACAGATCGGGCCCGGCGGCTTGGTGATGGCCGACACTTCCCCGGCGCGCGACCCTATTTCCCATAATACTGTACGTCAATTTATATTGTGGTATGCTGAAAAATCCATCCAGCGGCATGATCTTGGCGCTGTTCCATTTCCCAGATCACCTGATACAGTTCGGCAACCGTTCCCTGGAGGCTTAAAGCCTGTGAGACCGCGCACCAAAGCAAAGACCAGTGAAAAGCCGGCAAGCCTGCGCAAGGCCGCCATCGCCAGGCTGGTGCAGCCGCCGCAGCATGATATCGACGACGACGCCGAAGACCGGCAGCGCGGCGGCGTCCAGTCGCTCGGCCGCGCCTTTGCGATCCTCGAGGAAGTCGCGCGGCACCGCGAGGGCATCGGGCTTGCGGACTTGAGCAAGCGGGTCGGCCTGCACAATTCCACCACGTTCCATCTCGCCAAGACGCTGGTGTCGCTGGGCTATCTGCGCCAGGAAAAAGATTCCAAACGCTACCGCATCGGCCGCCCGCTGTTTGCGCTTGCCGCCAGTGCGCTCGACGAGATCGAAATGGTCAATGTCGCAACCCCGGTGCTGGAGGACTTGTCGCGAGAAACCGCTGAAAGTGGCCATTTTGCGGTGCGTATGGGCGATGCCGTGGTCGTGATCGCCCGCACCAGCGGCCCCGGCGCGTTCCAACTGACCGACCGTGTCGGCGTGGTGCGGCCGGCGCATTGTACTGCATTGGGCAAGATCATCCTCGCCTCGCTTCGTCCCGATCAATTGAAGCGTTTCCTCGAGCGCGTCGAGATGAAACCGGCGACCAAGAAATCGATCACCGAGGTCTCGGTGCTGCTTCGCGAAATTGCCGAGATCAAACGCACCGGGATCGCCTTCGACGACGGCGAATTCAATCCGGAAGTGCGTTGCATCGCCGTGCCGGTGATGGATTTCACCGGACAGGTCATCGGGGCGCTGGGCATTTCCGGCCCGATCTGGCGGCTGTCCAACCAGGCGCTGCAAACCCACGCCCGGGTCGTGCGGCTTGCCGCCAACCGCCTGTCGGCGGAATTTGGCGCCAAAAGCGTCATCAAATCATCCTAAGGACGAAGCCGGTCAACGCATTTGGCGTTGACACGGACGACCGTGTCCGGAAATATCATCCAACAATAGAAAAACGTCTCTCACATTCTCGCATATGCCGGAATCGAAGGGGGACATCGCGATCCGCGTCCCCTGGGAGGAGAGTTACCGATGACCCGCTACACCAGACGAACCCTGTTGAAAACAGGCGCCGCCTTTGCCGGCGCTTCCGCGTTTGGATTTCCGTCCATCGTCCACGGCGAGACGGAGAAGATAAAAATCGGCCACCTCACGCCGCTGACCGGCTTTCTCGGCGCGCTCGGCGCCTATGCCACGCTCGGCATGCGGATGGCCGAGGAAGAAATCAACCAGGCCGGCGGCATCATGGGCCGCCAGCTCGAGGTCACGTCGGAAGATTCGGTCAATCCCGCCACCGCCGCCACCAAGGCGCAGCGCATGCTGGAGCAGGACGGCGTGCCGGTCCTGATCGGCGAAATCAATTCTGCTTCTGCGCTCACCATCATGCAGGTGGCCGACCGCAACAAGAAGCTGTTCATGCAGGTCGGCGCCCGTTCCGACGCGCTGCGTGGCAAGAACTGCAATAAATTCACGTTCCATGTCGACATTCCCAACACGGTGATGGTCAACACGGTTGGCAAGGCCTTGTTGCGCGACAACATGGTGAAAGACAAAAAATTCTTCACGCTGACGGCCGACTACATTTTCGGTCACGATCTGCTCAATGCGGCCAAGCGCTTTTTCGGCGCCAACCAGGGCAATCTGATCGGCGACGAACTGATCGCAACCGACGTCACCGATTTCAGCCCCTATCTGTTGAAGATACGTCAGGCCAAGCCCGACGTGGTCTGTTCAAACCTCGCCGGCAATCAGGTGACGACGCTGATCAAGCAATATGCCGAGTTCGACCTGCCCTATCCGATCGTCGGTTTCAATCTCAATACCGCAGACGCCTGGGCCGCGGGCGATGGAAACCTCGCCGGGACCTGGCCAACGGTCTGGTATCACACCCTCGACGTTCCGGCCTCGAAGAGCTTCGTCGAGAAATTCACCAAGAAGAACGGCAAGCCGCCGGAGAACCACGCCTGGATCGAATACGTCACGTTCAAGATGATGGCGCAGGCGATGAACGAGACCAAGTCGACCGACACCGACAAGCTGATCGCCTATTTCGAGAAGGAAACCCAGTTCGATGTGCTCAAGGCACGAAAAGCCTATTTCCGGTCATGGGATCATCAACTGGTCCAGGAAGCCTACACGTTCTCGCCCAGGCCGAAGGGTCAAGCCAAGGATACATGGGATTTTATCGCACTGGGAGCCGCCGTTCCCGAGGCGAACGAGCCACTCGAAGTGATCAATTCGACCAAAGAGCAGAACCCCTGCTCGTTGTAACCGCGCTGATCACCCGGCGCGCAAGGACGTGCCGGGTGTAGGCGCAGTGCGCGCGGCCATTGTAAAAGTCTCCCTGGAGCGGGAATGCAGTTCGGGTTCTTGCTGGAACAGGTGGTGAATGGCCTCGTGCTCGGAGGCTATTATCTGCTGATTGCGCTCGGGCTGTCGCTGATCTTCAGCGTCGGCGGCGTGGTCAATTTGGCGCATGGCGCGTTTTACGCGCTTGGCGCTTACGCTTCCGTCGAAATCACAAAATATCTCGGCTTTGGGCCGGCGGTGGTGATCTCTCCGCTCGCGGTCGCCATGCTCGGCATTCCCTTCGAGCGATACATCTTGCGCCGTTTCTACACCGCCGATCCGATCCTCAGTCTATTGGTGACGTTCGGCCTTGCCATGATCGCCGAGCAGGCCATCCGTATCATCTGGGGCGCGGCGCCCTTGTCGGCGTCGATACCGCCAGCCTTTCGCGGCTCGATCATCCTCGGCGACTTCCTGTTCTCGCGCTACCGCGTGATGCTGCTGGCGGTGGTCGCGGTCGTGCTGCTCGGGGTCTGGCTGTTGCTGCATAAAACCTCGTTCGGCCGCGTGGTGCGCGCGGGCATCCAGCGGCCCGACATGGTGGCGGCGCTCGGCATCCGGCTGCAGCCCTATATGACCGCGATCGTCATGCTCGGCGTCGGCATGGCGGCGATGGGAGGCGCATTCTTTGCGCCGATCACGATCGTGCATCCGGCGATGGGCGCCGAGATCATTACCGTCGCCTTCGTCGTGGTGGTGATCGGTGGCCTGGGAAGCTTTTGGGGCGTGGTGATCGCGGCCCTGCTGGTCGGCGTGGTGCGCGGTATCACCATTCACTTTCTCCCCGCCGCCGGGGAAGCGTCGATCTATGTGCTGATGTTCCTGGTGTTGCTGGTGCGCCCGCGCGGGTTGCTCGGCGAGCGTATCGAGAAATTCGAATGAAGGCCGCTTCCCCCGTGCAAAAATATCGGCCGCTATGGCTGGCGGGCCTCGCTCTGGTCGCGATGCCCTTCGCGTTGCCGCTGCTTGGACTTTCACTCAACACCGGAACCATGGTGGTGGCGCTGGCGATCGCCGCCATGGGGCTCAATCTCTGCGTCGGCTACACCGGATTGGTGTCATTTGGACACGGCACCTGGTTTGGCATCGGCGCCTATGCCGCCGGACTGATCCAGCTGCATTGGTTTGGCGGCGAGATCTTTCTGCCGCTGCTGCTGTCGATGGTCGTCGTCGCCGTGATGTCAGCAGCCGCCGGCGTTATCATCCTGCGGCGCCGCGGCGTCTACTTCTCGCTGCTGACGCTGGCGCTCGCCGCCCTCACCTACACCGTCGCGTTCCGCTGGAGCGAGGTGACCGGCGGCGAAGACGGCCTGGGCGGCCTGAAGCGCGGCAGCATCGGGCCGTTCAGTCTCGATAATTCGCTCGCCTATTACATCGTCGTCGCGCTGATCGGGTTGGG
>Ga0209331_1000851_pt1 | contig 10594 bp, 11 predicted proteins | sample JacPinW_OM3H0_M3_FD_187971 | JGI IMG/M metagenome (GOLD analysis project Ga0209331, IMG submission 187971) | Forest soil microbial communities from Algoma, Ontario, Canada - Jack Pine, Ontario site 1_JW_OM3H0_M3 (SPAdes) (version 2) | ecosystem: Environmental > Terrestrial > Soil > Boreal... | reverse complement strand
CCGTTCAATGTCGAGTTCATCCCGGTCGCGCATTCGATTCCGGAATCGCATGCTCTGGCGATCCACACCTCGGCCGGCACCGTGCTGCACACCGGCGACTGGAAGATCGATCCGACCCCGATCATCGGCGTGCCGACCGACGAGCGGCGGCTGCGCGAACTCGGCGATGCCGGCGTACTGGCATTGGTCGGCGATTCCACCAATGCGGTGCGGGAAGGGCGCTCCCCCTCGGAATCCGAAGTCGCCAAAACGATCGCTGAACTCGTCAAGAACGCCAAAGGCCGGGTCGCCGTGACCACCTTTGCTTCCAACGTCGCGCGGCTGCGCGCGGTCGCCGATGCGGCCAAGGCCGCCGGGCGCGAGGTGGTGGTGGTCGGTCGCGCCATGGAACGCGTGGTGCAGGTGGCGCGCGAAACCGGCCATCTCAACGGCGTGCAGAATTTCCGCGGCGCCGATCTCTACGGCCATTTTCCGCCGGACAAGGTGCTGGCGCTGTGCACGGGCAGCCAGGGCGAACCGCGCGCGGCGCTGTCGCGGATCGCCAATGACGACCATCCGCAGGTGACGCTGAACAAGGGCGACTGCGTGATCTTTTCCTCGCGCACCATTCCCGGCAACGAGAAGGCGGTGGGCGGAATCATCAACGGCCTGATCAATCAGGGCATCGAGGTCATCACCGACCGCACCCATCTCGTGCATGTCTCCGGCCATCCGCGCCGCGACGAGCTGCGCGACATGATTTCCTGGGTGCGTCCGCAGCTGCTGATCCCCGTGCACGGCGAGGCGCTGCATCTGTTCGAGCACGCCAAGCTGGCGCGGGCCGCCGGCGTGCCGAAAGTCCTGATCTGCCGCAACGGCGATCTGGTCAAACTGGGACCGGGCGATCCCGGCGTGATCGAGGAATTGCCGTCGGGGCGGCTCTACAAGGACGGCTCGATCCTGGAGGATTCCAGGTCGCGCGCGGTCACCGAACGGCGCAAACTGGCGTTTGCCGGCTGCGCCTTCGTGGCGGTCGCCGTGACCGACAAGGGCGAACTGGCCGACGACCCCGAGGTCGATTTGGTCGGAATCCCCGAGAAGAACAGGGCCGGAGAAATCATCGACGAGATCGTGTTCGATGTCGTGGTGTCGATCGTGGAGAACCTGCCGCGGGCCAAACGGCGCGATCCCGACGCGATGGCGGAATCGGTGCGCCGTGCCGTGCGCGCGACCATCAACGAGCACTGGGGCAAGAAGCCGCTGTGCTATGTTCACGTTCTGACGGTCTGATATCTGGGGCGGGAGGGAGTATCATCATGCTGGGCCGGCTCAATCATGTCGCGATCGCGGTCAGGGACGCCGAGAAGGCCGCCAGGATCTACGGCGCGGCATTCGGCGCCGACATTTCCGGAGCGGTGCCGCTGCCGGAGCACGGCGTCATCACCGTGTTCGTGACGCTGCCCAATACCAAGATCGAATTCATCCAGCCGCTCGGCGAGACTTCGCCGATCGCCAAATTCCTCGAGCGCAACGCCGACGGCGGCATCCATCACATCTGCTACGAGGTACCCGATATCATCGCGGCGCGCGACACCCTGATCAGGGAAGGCGCGCGGGTGCTTGGCGACGGCGTCCCGAAGATCGGCGCCCACGGCAAGCCGGTGCTGTTTCTGCATCCAAAGGATTTTTCCGGGGCGCTCGTCGAAATCGAACAGGCCTGAAGCCAGATGGTCTATTCAATCTCCACCGGGTTTGCGATCTACTTCGTGCTGTGGTGGATCGTGCTGTTCCTGACGCTGCCGTTCGGCGTGCGCAGCCAGCACGAAGACGGCGAAGGCGCGCCCGGCACCGACCCCGGCGCCCCGATCGCCACCCAGATGGGCCGCAAGCTGATCTGGACCACGGTCATCTCGGCGGTCATTTTCGCGATCTCGATGCTGGCCTACAACGCCGGCTACCTCAACATCGAGCGGCTGTCGAAGCTGATGGGGATTCCGCTATAGAGCTGTCCGGCCGCTCGAAACCGCGCGCCGCTCGGCCCTACTTGAACGTCGGAACCACCGGAACGGTGATCTGCGGCGGCGGCAGCGGCGCCATCCTCGAAGCGTTACCCACGCCACTCGGATCGACCATCACATTGTTCATTCCACCGGCATTGCCGGGGCCAGCGGGAATACCACTGATCGGCACATTTCCGCTTGCTGCTCCACCGGCCATTTTCGCCGATGACGCGGCAGGGATGGCCAGGACCAGGAATAATGCGAAAGCGGCTTTTACTGGGATCTTCGACATGGGAAAGCTCCATGATTCCTGAGAACGTCTGATGCCCGACCAGCGTAGGCTCGCCATCCGCCCGCACCACTAAAATCAATGTTAGAAAGCATGCCGGTGCCGCCGTTCGGGCGGGAACCGTTTGCCCTTAAAGCCGATCACTTGAATATGATACGCTGCCTTGATTGATGCTCTGATCATCCGATGCCGTCTGGGGGAAAACAGGAAATGACGTTTCAACGAACCGTTGCCGGGATTTTGGTGCTGCTGATCGCAGGCCTCGCCGGCGCCTTCTACATGAACTGGAAAACCCTGGGCCAATTGCGGACCATGAAAGCCTTCGTCGAAGGCTATGTCTTTGCGGACGCCGTCGCCGCCTGCGAGAAGGCGCCGAGCACCACCCCGTTCAAATGGAACACCGGAACCAAGACGTCGGTGGTGGGACTGAACTCGGTCAGGCCCGACAAATACACGGTGATGGCGAGCTAAACGCTGGTCGCCGACAGCGTCTATTGCGACTACGACCCGATCAAGAAGAAGGCCGACATCGGATCGAATTTCCTCGAGCGGGAGTGATCTGCTGCTCAAGTGCGATTTTCGTTCAACATGAGTCTGCTCTTTCGTCATGGCCGGGCTTCGTCCCGGCCATGACGATCGAGGGAGCGCGGCGACGCCGCGCGTCTCGAACCATGACTCCACCGAATCCTGCTTACGCTTCGCTCTGAGCAACGAAGGCATCGATCTCCCCCAGCAACTTCCCCCACGCCTGATCGATCTCCGGCGACCAGTCGTCTCCCAACACCTCGCGCACCGTCTCGACGATCACGCCGAAAAATGTGCCAAACAGTTCTCGCGGCGTGCCGTAGGCGTCGTGGGACTGCACTTCGCAACTGATCATGCGAAAACGCCCGGTGCGGTCGCCGGCGAAATCCAGCATCGATTCGATCGTCAATGCCAGCATCGAACCCCTGACGAGTTCGCTGCCCTCGGTTCGGAACATCGCCTGCGTTTCCGGGTGTTCGCGAAACAGCCGGCGATAGACCAGCGGCGTCAGATCCTCGCAGCGTTCGGCGGCGATCTCGAAACTTTGCTGGATCAGATTGGTGGGTGCCGTCATGCGCGCTGCGTTGTTGAGTCAGATTCTTTCAAATCATCTCGAAAAAAAGAGCAGGGCGATAAGCCCTGCTCTAAAAATTGTGTCGACCCTATTTCCCCGAAAAATTTTGGATTTGATCTTGATTGACGGGGCGACGCTGCTTGTGCGCGCCAGGGCTCCTCCCGAGACTTGGACCACCAGACTTTAACCTTTCGGCCAGCCTGAGCCCAAACTGGTAGACCATCTTTTTCGTCTTGTCATCAATTTCAGCAACGATTGTTCAAAATTCGAGCAATCTGCGAAATGATTGGAATTTCGCCACCCCCAAGTTGCATTCGGCCGCCGTAAACCCACAGGTCGGGTAAGGGAGTAGGGGCTGGCAAGACCCGCGGAACGACCTCGCAGCAACCCCGCCGATGACGGGTTATTTCATCGCCGGCCGCGAGATATCGTCGGGAGCCTGATCTCGACTCCGGCCTCTCCCAATGATTAAGTCAGCGACGTCGAGAAGGTGGGTTTGATGCGCCGGCGCCTGCGAAATTTTCTTCCAATCGTCCTGCTGGCGCTGGCGGTGCAGATCCTGGCGCCGATCGGCGCATGTTTTGCGGCCAGCATCGCCGCCTCCGATCCCTTGCATGCGGCGGCGATCTGTTCCGGCGGCGCTGCCTCGACCGGGCAGACCGATCAAACCGGCGGCGAACATCGCGCCCATGACGGTTCCTGCTCGATCTGCTGCGTCGCTCACGCCGGCGCGTCCGTCGATACCCGGCAGGCCACGTTCGCTGTGCCCTACCGCCAGCCCGGGCGCGTGGTCTGGCTCGACAGCCTGCCGGATCAGTTCGGCTCCCGGGCCGGCTCCCACGCCCAGGCGCGGGCACCCCCGTCCATTTCCTGACCAAAACCTCGCAATCGGCGTGGCCCGTGCCGCGCCGGTAACGCCGTTGAGCAAGCTGGCCATTGGGCCAGTGTCAGGATTTTCATATGTTTCGCTTTCATGCCCTGGGTGGCGTGAGCATGGCAGCACTTCAGCTGACGCTATTTGCGCCGGTGGGGGCTGCACACGCGCAGGCGCCAGATCGGACACTGCCACCCGTGACCGTCGAAGCGCCTCGTGAGGTCCGTGTCAGACCCGCTGCGCAGAGGCCAAGAGTGCGCTCCTCATCCGCCCAGCGGACGACGAGGACGCCCGCGGCCACCACTTCCAGCGCCCCGGCGCAGGCCAGGAACGTTACCGCCAGCGCGGCGGTCGCGAACCTCTATCAGGCGCCGGCCGGACAGACAGCGACGACCATCGACCGAAGCCAGTTTGATAATAGACCATCGTTCTCGGTCGGCGACGTGTTGCGCGACAGCCCCGGCGTATCCGTCAAGCAGGGCAACGGACCGCGCGACTTGGGCATTTCAATTCGGGGCTCCAACGCCCGCAACACCTTCGGCATCCGCAATCTGGTGATCTTCGAGGACGGCTTCCCGGTTACGCAGCCCGACGGTCTGTCGCGCAGCGATCTGATCGATCCCCGTGCCTATGCGGCGATCGACGTCATCCGGGGGCCGTCATCGGCGCTCTATGGCAACTACGCGACCGGCGGCGCACTCAATTTCCGCACCCGCCCGGGCGGCACCATCGACGGGGTTGAATATGGGGTCGACGGCGGAAGCTTCGGCTACCTCAACAACTATTTAGCTGCCGGGAAAAAGGTGGGCAACTTCGAAGGATCCTTGTTCGCCAGCGACGCGCGGGGCGACGGATATATCGGCAATAGCTGGTTCAACACGCAGACAGTAAATTTCCTGGGGACGCTTCAGGCCACGCCCGACGACCGCTTTACCGTCAAACTCATCAACAACGATCTGAGCATTCGGCTTCCGATCCGGTCGTCGCTAAACCAGTTCTACCAAAATCCGTTCCAGCAGGGCTGCGCCACAGGCGCGACGGCCGCACCCGGTTGTGGCACGGTGACGCTGTTTAACAATGGCTTCAACACCGCTGCAGGAACTGACAAAGAAACGGCGGTTCAGGCGGGACTTGGCCGCAACGACCGGCGGACGATCGTCGGTGGTCGCTGGGAGCACGATTTCGACAATACGACGACCTGGCGGAATCAGTTCGTTTTCGACGACAGAAGCATCAGCCAGCCCACGGGTTCCACCAGCGCGATCGGAGACTTTCCTTCGTACAACTACATGAGCGATGTCACCAAACGCGGCGAAATCCTCGGGATGGATTCCACCACGTTTGTCGGTGGCTTCTACAATACGCTGACGGCATCCGGCGACACCCGAAACGTAATGCCTGGTGGAAACGCTGCGCTCGGCAGGCTGTCGAGCAACCTGTTAAGCGACACCACGAATTACGGATTTCGGGCGCGCGAAGAACTCAAGCTGACACAGTCGTTGACGGCGGTTGCTGGAGTAGGGTGGGAAACCACCGTGCTGAAGGGATTGAATACGGCGTACACCTACACCGGAGCCGCGGGCGTGACGACGACTGCGGTCACGGCCGCCGACCGGCTATTCCAGAATACGGCGCCGGAATTGGCGCTGCTCTACAGACTGAACAACGAGTGGCTGTTTCGTGCGCGGGCCGCCACGGGTTACGGCACGCCTCAGGTCTCTAACCTCTTCGTGCTTCCGAGCGGTTTGTCCGGCAATAACACCCAGCTCGATACGCAAAAGAACCTGGGTTACGACCTCGAATTCGACTGGACGCCGAACAGTGCACTAAAGCTCAGTGCGACCGGATTCTACGAGTTCTTTCGTAACGAACTCGTCAGCCAAGCGACGCCGTTGGCCGGCATCAGCTATACGTTCAACGCTCCGAGATCGGAACATCGTGGCGTCGAGCTTGCCGCCGACTGGAAATTCCATCCAGGCTGGCGCTTCACGGCGGCCTACACCTATCTGGATCAGTTCTACACCGAATATACCGAGAACCTCACCAACGGGTCCGTGTTCAGCTTCAATCGTGCCGGCAACAAAATCCCGGGCATATCGCCGAACGAGCTGACGACACGGCTCGGCTATGACGAATTGTCGGGGCCGCTCGCGGGGCTCGGCGGCTTTGTCGAGGTTCAGTGGAAAGATTCGTTCTACATGGACAATGCCAACTTGCTGAAGGCGCCCGGCTACGAACTGGTCAATCTCAACGTGCACTACAAGACCGATCTTGTGTCCGACTATCTCAAGACATTGAGCCTCTATCTGGAGGTGAGGAATGTGTTCAACCGGACATATGTTGCCTCCGCGAATAACATAGGGGATTCGGTCACCGCGCTCGGCGTTCAAAATCCCGCGAGCGTTCTGGCGAACACGACCAATTCGATCTATGCCGGATCGCCGCGCGCCTTTGTCGCGGGAATGAAGGTGGCTTTCAGATGATCGATACGCCCAGGAGAAATGGCAAGGCCATGTCTGTCGGAAAAGCACTTGCGATCATCGCCTTTGCGCTTTGCCAATCCGCTGCATACGGGCAAATGAATCATCAGCATGCCTCGGAAGCGGCGTGCGATGAAACGATCTTGCGCTGCGCCTCGAAGGTCACTCCCGCGTTCAGCCCGGACGGAACGCTCTGGCTGGCCTGGATGGCGGGAGGGCAGATATCGGTCGCGCGTTCAAACGACGCCGGCCACAGCTTTTCAACGCCGGTCCAGGTCACCAAGGAGAGACTCAATCTGGACTGGGGACCCGATGCGCGGCCCAAGATCGTCATCGACCGGAATGGCGGCATTGCCCTGGCCTTCTCGATCTTCAGGGACAAGGCATTCAACGGCCAGGTGCTCTACACGCGATCGGCCGATGGAGGGAAGAGTTTCTCCGAGTTGCGCCCGATCACCGCCAGCAACGAGAGCCAGCGCTTCGAGGCGCTCGGCCTCGATGCCGATGGGTCGTTGTTTGCAGCGTGGCTGGACAAGCGCAACCGTGTTCCGGCGCAGCAGCGCGGTCAGACATACGACGGCGCCGGCCTGTTCTTCGCGTCGTCGAACGACGGTGGCGCGACCTATTCTGAATCCCGGTTGGCACAGGACAACACCTGCGAATGCTGCCGTCTCGGGCTGGCGTTCGCCGGGCCCGGGCGCCCGGTCGTTGTATTCAGAAACATTTTTGAAGGCGGTGTTCGGGATCACGCGATCGTGACGTTTTCCGATCCGGCCACTCCGGGCGAAGTTCACCGCGTCAGCCGGGATGACTGGCAGATTGCCGCGTGCCCCCATCATGGGCCCAGCCTGTCGATCTCCGCGGCGGGCACCTATCATGTGGCGTGGTACACGAATGGCAAGGTTCGCAAGGGACTGTTTTATGCGCGTTCGCGCGACGGCGGGGCGACTTTTTCCGAGCCGCTGCCGATCGGACGGCCGGACCGGAATCCGACCCGGCCCTATGTGATTGCCGGCCCGCGCGAAGCTGCGATGGTCTGGAAGGAATTCGATGGCGAAAAAACCACGGTCAATCTGATGACCTCGCGCGACGATGGCGCGACCTGGTCGCCCGCCAAAACCATCTCCAGCACGATGGATACCTCCGATCATCCCTTGCTCGTCTCGGACGGCCGCAGATCGTACCTTTCCTGGATGACCAAGGCCGATGGCTATCGTGTTCAACCGATCGAGGATGAGCCATGAAACGCCAGCTGTTTGCGGGAATATTCCTCTTTTCGTTTCTGATTTCGGCGCCGGCGTCGGAAGCGCCGCCGCAGCTCAAGCCGTTTGGGCGCGGAAGCTGGAACGACATCCTGCGTTCGCACGCCGGCCGCCCCACCATCGTGCATTTTTGGGGAGTGACGTGCGGGCCGTGCAAGGTCGAGTTGCCACTGCTCGGAGAATTCATGAAAGTTCATTCCGCGATCGACATGGTGACGGTCAGCGCCGATCTCGTGCCCGATCTGCCTGGCGCCACCCACTCGATGCTGGAAAAATCCGGTCTTCAGTCCGCGGAGAATTGGATTTTCAACGATGGCTTTGTCGAGCGGTTGAGATTTGAAATCGATCCGGGTTGGCAGGGCGATATCCCTCGCACGATGCTGATCTCGCGAGAGGGAGCGATCACAACCATTGAAGGGTCTGCCGAAATAGCCGATCTGGAAAAATGGTCCGACCAGCAGCGCACCGTGACGAAATGAGGACGAAGGAGTCCTCCCGCCGACGTCAAGATCATTCCAGCGTTGCGATCTTCGAATAAGGCAACAGCACGGGACGGTTCTTCCCTCGCAGACGCAATGCTTCCACAACGAGAGATATCGACATGACACCGTTCGCACGCCCTCTCGCTGCCGCCGCGCTCCTCGCATGCCTGATCGCCGCGCCCGCGCGCGCGCAGGAGGTCAAGGCCGGCGATCTCGTGATCACGCAGGCCTGGAGCCGCGCCACGCCGGGCGGCGCCAAGATCGCGGGCGGCTACCTCACCATCGAGAACAAGGGCGCGGCGCCGGACCGGCTGATCGGCGGCTCGACGGAAGTCTCCGATAAAATCCAGGTCCACGAAATGGCTGTCAATAACGGCGTGATGACAATGCGTCGGCTCGACAAGGGTCTGACCATCGAGCCCGGCAAAATGATAAAACTGGCGCCGGGCGGCTATCATCTGATGCTGATGGATCTCAAGGCCCCGCTCAAGCAGGGCGACAAGGTGCCGGTCACGCTCGAGTTCGAAAAAGCCGGCAAGGTGAAGCTGTCGCTGGACGTGCAGGGCGTTGGCGCGCCGGGACCGAGCGGTTCGGGCGGTCACATGGACATGAAAGATCATTCCGGCATGAAGAAGTGAGACCGAAGATGTCAGGGATCAATCATTCGCTTTGTCTGATCGCGGTCGCCGCGCTCACCGCGTCATCGGCCAGCGCGCATGTCACGCTGGAAAATCGTCAGGCAACGGTCGGTACGTATTACAAGGCGGTATTCGCCGTGCCGCATGGCTGCGCCGGGTCGGCGACGGTCAAGGTCCGCGTGCAAATTCCCGAAGGCGTGATCGCCGTAAAACCGATGCCGAAGCCCGGCTGGAGCGTCGAGGCGATCAAGGGCAAATATGCTGCCGATTACGACTATCACGGGACCAAATTGTCGGAAGGCGTCAAGGAAGTGGTGTGGAGCGGCGGCAAGCTGCCTGACGATAATTACGACGAGTTCGTCGTCAGCACTTTCTTGACCGGCGGTCTTAAGCCGAACACCACGCTGTATTTTCCTGTGGTGCAGGAATGCGAGCAGGGCGTGAGCCGCTGGATCGATATTCCGGACGAAGGCAGCGCCGCCCAGTCTCACGACAGCAAGTCGCCGGCGCCGGGTGTCAAGCTGATGCCGAAGCCGTAAGGCCAGACGATGCGCTTCATTGCCGGCCTGGTCGCGCTGCTGTCGGTGCTCTGCTTCGCGTCAGGCGCGTCGGCCCATGCGTCGCTGGTCTCGATGGAGCCCGCCGACGGCAGCGTACTGGCGCAGGCGCCGAAGACGGTGCAATTGCGATTCAACGAGGCCGTGGCGCCGGCGGTGATCCGCCTGATCGATGCCGAGGGCAGGGTGCGCGAGGATGCGAGCGTGCGCGCCGGCGGCGACACCATCGTCATCACGCTGCCGGACCATCTGCCGCGCGGCACCCAGCTCATCAGCTATCGCGTGATTTCCGCCGACGGCCACCCGGTTGGGGGATCTCTGGTGTTTTCGATCGGCGCCGTGACGGGGACGACAGAGACGCCAACAAATGCCGGCTCGGTCAACGGCCTGATCTGGCTGGCCCGGATCGGCGTCTATCTCGGGCTGTTCGCGGGCGTCGGCGGTGCGTTCTTTGTCAGCTGGATCGGACAGGCGCGAGCGGGCTCAAGCGTGATCATCACCGCGCTGGCCGTCGGACTGATAAGTGCCGCGGCATCGCTCGGGCTTCAGGGCCTCGATGTCTTGAACCTCACCCTCGGTAGTCTCTTCACCGCGGCGCCGTGGAAAGCCGCAGTTGCCACAAGTCTGTTTCAGTCCCTGCTGATCGCCATCGGAGCGATGATCGCCGCCATCGTCGCGCTACGCAACAAGGTCGTCGGCACCGCCGCCATGCTGTCGGCGTTCGCGCTGGTGGGTGTCGGTCTGTCGCTGGCCTCGAGCGGCCACGCCGCCACCGCGCCACCGCAATGGCTCACCCGGCCGACAGTGTTCCTGCATGGCGTGGGCGTCGCGTTCTGGATCGGCGCATTGGTGCCATTGGTGGCGATGGCACGGCAACCGGCAGGCCCGCTGCTGCCGGTGTTGAGCCGGTTTTCGCACGTGGCCGTGCCGGTCG
>Ga0209331_1000850_pt1 | contig 10598 bp, 11 predicted proteins | sample JacPinW_OM3H0_M3_FD_187971 | JGI IMG/M metagenome (GOLD analysis project Ga0209331, IMG submission 187971) | Forest soil microbial communities from Algoma, Ontario, Canada - Jack Pine, Ontario site 1_JW_OM3H0_M3 (SPAdes) (version 2) | ecosystem: Environmental > Terrestrial > Soil > Boreal... | reverse complement strand
AGCTCTTTTCGATGACGACATTCCGGCCCTTTGGGCCAAGCGTCACCTTCACCGCATTGGCGAGAATATCGACGCCGCGCAGCATGCGATCGCGCGCGTCTCCGGAAAATTTAACGTCCTTGGCAGCCATTTGAATTCACTCCTGATTAATTCGGTACGATGAGCGCATCTTCTGATCGTCATTGCCGGGCAAAAGCGCGAAGCGCGTCTTTGAGCGATGACCCGGCAATCCGGCTTTTTCGAAGAAGGATGGATGTCCGGATCGGCCCCGATCAAGTCGGGGACAGGCGTCCGGGCATGACGACGGAAGAGGTTGCGGTTTGTTTATCTCAGACGAGCACGCCCATGATGTCGGATTCCTTCATGATCAGGAGCTCCTCGCCGTCGAGCTTGACCTCGGTGCCCGACCATTTGCCGAACAGGACGCGGTCGCCGACCTTGAGGTCGATCGGGATCAGCTTGCCGGCTTCGTCGCGCCCGCCTGGACCGACCGCCGTGATTTCGCCCTGCGAGGGCTTTTCCTTGGCGCTGTCCGGAATGATGATGCCGCCCTTGGTTTTTTCTTCGGCGTCGATACGCTTGACCACGACACGGTCATGCAGCGGACGAAATTTGGTTTTAGCCATGGCGGTTCCTTTGGGAGGCTCGGTTTTCAGGTTCGCGTTTGCTATCGATAGCGGATCGGAATACGGGGCAAAACAGCTCGCATCCTTAGCAATCGCGCTCTCGGAGTGCTAACTGTGCGTCCGGGAATATGGCTTGACGCTGATCCTGTCAAGCAAAGGGGGGTTAAGCCCTTAGTGAGGCCAATATAGGATGCTTTCCAGGAAACCAAATCGGAGCGCCAGCGTAATTTGCTGGACGTCATTGCTCCGACAGCAGTTTTACGCTTGGCTGGGCGACGGGTGCGGCCAAGAATTTGTTCGGGGGAATGCCATGGTCTGGTCACGTAACGCACGCGCGGTTGGCAATCTGGGGATCGCCTCGGCGCTGACGATATTCCTGGGCGCGTGCGGGAGCATGAGCCTGCCGTCATTCTCATCATCTCCTTCAGTGGCTCCCGAGCCCGGCGTGGCGCCCGAAGTACCGGCGACCATCCGCCCGGACGAGATCGTCGGCCGCTGGGGCCTGGCGTCGTTCCAGAATCCCAATGACCGCGCGCGCACCGAAGCCGCGGCGCGGGCGCAGTGCAAGCAGCCTTACGTGATCGGAGCCGGCTCTTCAGGCGGGGTGATCATGCATTTGGCCGACCAGGCGACGCCGCAGGAATTGCGCCTCAAGGGTAGCCCGAGCGGCAAGAATTATATCGGTCCACCCGGACCGGCCGGCAGCGAGCAGGACCGCGAGATTGTTTCCTTCGACGGACGCGTGCTGGTCACCCGTTTCATCGACAAGGATGCCGCGGTCCGTTACGGCAACATGGTCTACGTTCGCTGCGCGCCCCGCGCTTGAGCAGTGGCCCTTGAGGTCGCAGGGGGCTGCCATCCAGCGACTTGGAACTCAGTCAAACAACGCGTCGATGTCGTCCTGCGAGGCGTGACCGACGTCGCCCTCCGCCTTCGGGCCGTTCAGCAGCCGCGCATCGCCTTCCCGTGTATCAACGATCGGCGGCGCGTGCGCCTTGATCGCATCGACGCCACCCCAGATGTCCATCATGACGGTGATGTGGTTTTCGATGAACTTCATCGTGGTCATCACCTTGCTGATGCGCTGACCGGTCAGATCCTGGAAATTGCAGGCCTCGAAGATGGAAACGACGCGTTCCTGGATTTCCTCGCTGAGAAGCTTTTGCTGATCCGGCGACGTTACCTTGGATAGCGCGGTCGCCGCCTGGTCGATCGACTCCGCGGCTTCCAGAATTTGCTGCGTCGCCTCTTCAGTGCCGCCGACCACGGCGCCAAGCTCGCCGTTGACTTTGGCCATTTCCTCGCCGTTGAAACTCTTGCCGTGCAGGACCGCGATTTCCTGCTTGGTCCGGTTGATGGCGTCGTAAATAAGGTCGAGCTCGACCTTGAGTTTTTCGCATTGCTCGATCTGGGCGCGATAGGTCTCAAGCAAGGCATGTGCCTCGGCGGCCTCGCGCGAGAGCGACGCGTCGATCGTCTCGGTGGCCGCGCTGCGGCCGGGGCCTGCCATCTGGGCGCGCAGCGCGCGCAGTTCGGTCATGATCTCGCGATGCATCGGGCCGGCATCGCCGTCAACGGATGCGGGCATCGGCATGTCGCCGGCGAATGATTCTTCAATGCGAAAACGTCTGCGAACCGGCATGAGATTTTTTCCTGACCTGCACTCACGACGTTTTACGCGAACGCGATTTAACGTGAGGTTCACGCGGGAAATTCTTGATAATGCGTGCGCTTGACGCCGCACACAAACGATTAACCATGCGCGCCCGCCGTTCACCGAAAATAAACGCTACCGGACAAAACCGCGCGGAATTGGCGACGTGGTGAATCGAAACGCCGGTTCTGTTTACCAAACCGATGCGGTTTTGATTTAATTGGTGGCGTGCAAGGGCGCTGATCGGGCGCTCCCCACGACGAAACAGTGACGAAACAGTACAGAGTACGTCGATGTTCAAAAGAATGTCTCTTGCGCTGCTCGCCAGCGCATCTTGTCTAGGCGCCGGACTTCATCAAGCCGCAGCGATCGAAGCCGCGCCGCTCTCCGAACCCAATGTGATCTACGCCGATCAATTCGTGCAGCGGCCCCTTGCGCCGGTGCGAATGGCTTATGCCGAGCGCTCCAATATGGGCGGCGGGTTCATCGAGTTCTTGTTCGGCGATGGACCGAATCAAGGTGAGCGCTATCAGCAGCAGCCGTCATACGAGCAGCGGCGTCCGTTTTTGCCGCCGATGGAACCGCAGCAGACGTTGCGCCAGCAGGAAGACGCAAACGACCCCGCGCATCCCGCGTTCAATCCGAAATTCGAGAAGCAACTCGTTGACTATCAGGGCAAGGAAAGCGCCGGCACGATCGTCGTCGATACGCCCAACAAGTTTCTGTACCTGGTGCAGGAAAACGGCAAGGCGATGCGCTATGGCATCGGCGTAGGTCGCCCCGGATTCACCTGGTCGGGCGTCAAGCAGATTTCCGCCAAGAAGGAGTGGCCGGCATGGACGCCGCCGCCGGAAATGCTGGCGCGGCGCCCCGATCTGCCGCGGCACATGGAAGGCGGTCCGCAAAATCCGCTCGGCGCACGCGCGATGTACCTGGGATCGTCGCTCTATCGCATCCACGGTTCCAACGAGCCCTGGACCATCGGCACCAACGTCTCGTCGGGCTGCATCCGGATGCGCAATGAGGATGTGATCGACCTGTACGGCCGCGTCAATGTCGGCGCGCGGGTCGTCGTCATCTGATTCTTTTACGATGTGAAAATCAAAACGGCCGCTCGATTCGAGCGGCCGTTTTCTTTTGCGCTGGAAGCGGATCAGGCGTAGTCGCTGTCGCCGCCGAAGTCGTCTGAATCGAGATCCATGTCGTCGTGATCGTCATCGTTCGATGCAGAATCGAGCAATCCTGTGCGCGAACTGTCGTCGGCGCGATCTCCGGATGAACCGATGTCCTTGATGCCGGCGTCGCGCGCAAGATCGCTGCCGGATTGATCGCTCCACGGTGTTTGGCTCGCGGCCCGGTCGCCAAGCCCCGCGGCATCGCCGAAGCCCTGGTGGCTGCCCCCCATCATCGAGTGGATGCTGCCAAGCAGCAGCGATCCACCGACCATCCCGGCCGCCGCGGCTGCCGCGGTTCCGAGAAATGTGCCGCCGCCTCCGCCCATAGGAGCCTGGGGCGCACCATAGGGCTGACCGTAGGGCGCCTGACTATATTGTCCGGGAGACTGTGCTTGCTGCATCACCTGGCCGCTGTTCCATACCGGGCGGCTGGCCACCTCGGGCGGCCGGACGTTTGGCACCGAGCCGCGCGGCTGATTTTGCCCGAACACGGTATCGCGCATCGAATCGAGGAACCCGCCGGATCGATGTTGTTCGCCCGCGCTGCCCGCCTCCAGTTCCTGGATGCGGCTGTTGGCACGTTTCAGCGCTTCATCCTGGAGCAGGGTGGTCTGCACCAGCGCGTAAACCGCATTGGGCGCTTTGCGCAAACCTTCCGCGATGGCTGCAATTGCGTCGGGGTCGCGCGGCGCGGTCTCTACCTTGGAGAGCCGGTCGAAAAGATCGTCAACCAATTGGCGTTCTTGCGGTGTCATGGCGTTCTCTCCTTCGCTTCGAAGCGCGTGGAGAGATGTAGGGGCGTTTTGTGTCGCAAGTAGTGCTGCCGGGAATTAAATTTCTGTATGCGACAAGACGCCCCGCGGGAGTTTTTGACGGATTTCAACTCAATGTAACCTTGTTCGCAGCCAGCAGGGGCGGGAAATGCTCACCTCCCAGAAAAGCGTATTCGTGTTCGCGCTGGTCGGTGAGCGGATCGAGGCTGACAAGGGTTTCGTCGACGAAGCCGGGATGACACATGATGAGACCGCCTTCCGGCAGCCCATCGAGAAATTGTCGCATCAGCGTGCTGAAATCGGGGGTTTGAGAAAAATCATAGGCGCCGGCGAATCCGGGATTGAATGCGATATTGGCGCGCGAGGCGCGCGTACGAAATTGCGCGCTTAAGATGTCGAGAAACAACGCCTTGGGCGTGCCGAGCCGCCGGGCCAGGGGCTGATTGCGTCCGCCCTGGCGTACCCAGGCGTTGGGCGCTGCTTCTTTCACCGCCGTCAGAAACGCATCGCGCACCCCTGGAAATAACTGCGCGTGCTGGTGACCGTCGACAAAATCAGGCGCCCTGGCGAACATTTCGTTGAAAGCCGAAAGCTGCACCATCAATTCTGCATGGATGATTTCAGGATCGAGCCGCCGCAGCAGGCCCGCGCGCAGCAGTTTCGGAAAGGCCAGGAACATGCCGCCATCAAGCGGTTGAAAGTGCATCGTCAAGGGCCGAAACGGCGCCGTCAACGTGACGTGCAGGCCGATGGCGCAACGCGGACTGTTTGCGGCTGCGGTGCGAAGCGCGCTGACTTCGTCACGGCCGATCGAAGGTCCAACCACCATCACCGATGTGGCATTGAGACGGCCGCGCTCGATCAGGTCGCGGATAGCGCAGTTGACGCCGGGACTGAGACCGTAATCGTCGGCGCACAGCCAGATGCGGCGCAGCGCCGCGGCATCGGTCATTCCGCCGCGGTCCGCTCGCCGGCGCTGGCGCTTGTTTCCGCCTCGACGCGCTTCACATTGTGTTCAGCCACGAAGTAGATCGGACGGGCCTTCAACTCCGAAAGAATCTTCCCGATATATTCGCCGACAATGCCGATCATGATCAGCTGCACGCCGCCGATGGTCATCAGGCCGACCACCAGCGAGGGATAGCCCGGAACCGATTTTCCGCTGACCAGGGTTTCCCAGAGGATTGAAAGGCCGAACAAGAAGGCGACGGTTGCGAGCAAAACTCCGAGCAGGCTCGCAAACCGCAGCGGCGCCACCGAGAAAGACGTAAGGCCTTCGATCGAAAGCCCGACCAGCCGGCCGGGGCTGAAGGTAGTGATGCCGTGCGCGCGGGCTGCGGGTTCGTAGTCGACGCGGATCTGCCGGAAACCGATCCAGCTCGCCAGCCCCTTGAAGAAGCGGTTGCGCTCGGGAAGCTGCCGCAGCGCCGCCGCGGCGCGCGGCGACAGCAGGCGGAAGTCGCCGGCGTCTTCGGGGATTTTCTGCCGCGCGCCCCAATTAATCAGCGCGTAGAAGCCGTGCACGGCAATCCGGCGCAGAAACGGCTCGTTGTCGCGGTGAGCCTTGGCGGTATAGACCACGTCGTAGCCGCCATCGATCCAATGCCCGACGAGCTTGTCGACCAGGTCCGGCGGATGCTGGCCATCGCCGTCCATGAACAGGACGGCGCCGCGCCGGGCGTGGTCCAATCCCGCCATCAGGGCGGCTTCCTTGCCGAAATTGCGTGACAGCGATACCACCTGGACATCGAGCGCAACGGCTGCGAGTCCGCGCGCGATGGCGAACGTTGCGTCGGCGCTGCCGTCATCGACATAGACGACCTCGCAAGCAAGGCCGTAGCGCTGCCTGAGGTTTTTTGCCAGTTCGCCAAGCCGCTCGTGCAGAAATGCCAGCCCGGCCGCCTCGTTATACAAGGGCACGACGATCGATAGCCCCTGCGCCGCGGCGTTGGCCGCGGTGGTTGACAAGCTAGAAACGTCGCTACCCAGCATCATCGATCAGGTTCCAAGCCACCCACATGCCAGCATATGCTACTCGTTGCTTGCTGTCGCAACGATGAACGAAAACACCTCCGCCTCACGGCCGCAGGAATGCCTCAAGCTTGGCGAACAACGGGTTGTCGCGGTCGAGCACATAGTCGAGCGACGCCACCGACACCGTCTCGGCGCCGTGCGCGCGAAGAAAACTGCCGAGCGCGTAAAGCTGTGCCGGTGGGCAGTGCAGCGTAACCATCCCCGAAGAGGTCGGGCCGCCGAACGGCGAAACCACCCCGAAGCGATTATGGGCCTCGGCGAGCAGCGCGGCGTTGCATCCGGTAAAGCGGGTGCGGACTTCCCGGTACTTGCTGGCGCGTGCCCGGGCCGCAATGTGATCGAGGATGACGCGCGCGGTCTCGCGGGCCTCGCTCGACCAGTCGGCATCCCGCGAGGCCACCAGATTGGCCTGGCTGCGCAGGATCACGCCGTCGTCGAGCACCTTGAGACCATTGGCGGCAAGCGTGGCGCCCGTGGTGGTGATATCGACGATCATTTCGGCCGTCCCGACCGCCGGTGCTCCTTCGGTCGCGCCGGCGCTCTCGACGATGCGGTAATCGACGACGCCGTGGGAAGCGAAGAATGTCCGGGTGAGATTGATGTATTTGGTCGCAACCCGCATCCGCCGGTTATGCTGCGCACGGAATCCGGTGGTGACATCGTCGAGATCGGCCATGGTCCGGACGTCGATCCAGGCCTGGGGTACGGCAACCACGACATTGGCGTTACCGAAGCCAAGGTTATCGATCAGCGCGACGCGCTTGTCGGCGTCGACGATGCTTTCACGCACCAGGTCTTCGCCGGTAACGCCGAGATGTACCGCGCCGCGCGCAAGCTGCGAGGCGATCTCGCTGGCCGAGAGATAGGCGATCTCGACATTGTCGAGCCCGCTGATGGTGCCGCGATAGTCGCGGGCGCCACGCGGCTTCGCCAGCGCAAGTCCGGCGCGGGTGAAGAAGGCTTCCGCGTTTTCCTGCAGGCGGCCCTTCGACGGAACCGCGAGAACGAATGGCGTCGTCATAACGCGGCCCCGCTTACATCCCTTGCGGCGGGCTTGCGGCCCGCTTGCGTCAAGGTTTCGACCCACACCGAAAACCCGACTGCGGGGATAGGGGCGGGGGCGCCAAGCTGGGTCATCAGTCCGTCGTAGCGCCCGCCCGCCACCAGGGGCTCGGCGCCGTTGCCCTTGTGCAGTTCGAACTCGAAGCCGGTATAATAATCGAGGCCGCGCCCGAACGAGGTGGAAAAGCGTGTCTTGCTGGTATCGATGCCGCGCGCGGCCATGAAGCCGACGCGGCTTTCGAACTGGTCGATCGCAGCCGTGATGTCGAGTTTTGCGTCACCGGCCAGCGCCCTCAATTGCGCGATCGCCTCGTCGGGGTCGCCCGCGATCGCGAGGAATCGCTTGATCAGCTCAAGCGCATCGCGCGGCAACGCGCCGCCTTTCAAGGTCGACTGTTCGAGGAAGCGATCGGCGATTTCGGCGACCGAGCGTCCGCCGACATTGGTGGTGCCGGCAATCGACATCAGATCGGTCACCAGCGCCAGCGCCGCCTTGCGGTCGGAGCCCGCGAGGGCGGCGAGCACACCCTCATATTCGTTGCTCGATCCGGTCGCGAGCGTGAGCCGCTCGAGATCCTGCGCCAGGCTGACCTTGCGGTTGAAATCCTTGATCAGCCGCCGCCGCCACACCGGGTAGAGATCGAGCGCATCGATCAGCGCAATGAACAGCGCCACATCGCCGGTGCGAATTTCGACTTCGGTCAACCCGAACGCGGCGGTCGCTTCAAGCGCCAGCGCGAGCATCTCGGCATCGGCCGCGGCGCGATCCTGGCGTCCGAAGGATTCGATCCCGGCCTGCAAAAATTCGCTCGGCCGGCCGCCACGATAGCGAAACACCGGCCCGAGATAGCTGAACCCGGCAGGCTGGCCGGCGCGGCTGGAGGCGAGATAATCCCGCGCCACCGGAATGGTGAGATCGGGGCGAAGGCACAGTTCTTCGCCGCTGGCATCGGTGGTCAAGTAAAGGCTCTTCCGGATGTCCTCGCCCGAAAGATCAAGGAACGGCTCGGCCGGCTGCAGGATCGCCGGTTCGGCCCTGACGTAGCCGGCCTGCGCGAACGACAACAGCAGGGCATCCGCCCATGCGGCGGGTCCGGTCGCACGAGGGGCGGCGGTCAGGGTCATCTCGACGTCCAAATATCCCGAAAAACGGGTTCTAGCGCATGATCCGCCAAAGTGTGAGCGGTTTGGCGAAAAGATCATGCGCTCTTTCAATAGTTTAGAGCGCGATCGGACGCAAAACCGGACCCCACTTTTGCTGATCGCGCTCTAGGGTTCAGCTGGCGCAGCCCCTTAGCATGGCCGGGGCGGGGTTTCGACAGGGATCGGCCAAGTGCCTTAATGAGCGGCCAAGGCCGCAACCTATCCGCCCCGGCCGGTACCGGTCCAGTCGCCGAGCGCCGCCTGCACCAGCGTCAGCGCCGCCACCGCGGCGGTGTCGGCGCGCAGCACCCTCGGCCCCAGGGAAAGCCTCAAGATTTGCGGCTGACGCAGCAGGATAGCGCGCTCTTCCTCGGCAAATCCACCTTCAGGGCCGATCAGGACGTCGATCCCGCTTGAAACCGTCAGGCCGCTTTGCAGCGCTTGCAACGGATTTGCGGTTTCCGCCGCCTCGTCGCAGAAAACAAGCAGGCGCTGCACCTCGCGCTGACTCAAATAACGATCGAGCGGCACCGGCTCGGTAACCGTCGCCAGGCTCAGGATGCCGCACTGCTCGGCAGCCTCGATGACATTGGCGCGCATCCGCTCGCCGTTAACCCGGCCGACCTGGGTGAAGCGGGTCAAAACCGGCTGCAGGGACGACGCGCCCATCTCCACCGCTTTCTGCACCATGTAATCGAGCCGGGCGTGTTTCAGCGGCGCAAAGACGTATGCCAGGTCGGGCAGGCGATCCTGCGGCCGGGTCTGGGTCACGATATTGAGACCGTCCGGCCGCTTGCGCCCCGCGATCGAAGCCTGCCATTCGCCATCGCGTCCATTGAACACCAGAATGGTATCGCCTGCGGAAAGGCGGAGCACATTGCCGAGATAATTGCTCTGGCTGCGCTCAAGCGCGACCATTTCGCCCGCTTCCAGCGGGGCGTCGACAAACAGCCTAGGCTTACGAAAATCGAGTTCAGGCATGGTCCTGTTCCAATCTGCGCAGCCTTTTAGCCCAAAGCGTCCGAATTAACGCAATTATCGGCGTCCGGCGCGGCGCTACGCCGCGCTGTTGCCAAATTCCGCGGGTTGTTAACGGCCGGCAGGAATCGTAAAAGCCCCCTATTGGAAATCGTATCTGTGTCGGGAAGACGTTGGGGACCGTTGGACCTTGCCGGAGGAACAGCTTTGATCATCCGCCGCTTGATCGTGCCGCTGGCCGTGGCCGTCGTAACTGTCCACGCCGGTCAGACCTTTGCACAAGGCGCATTTCCGGCGCCGCTGCCCGGTCAAGCAGCCCCGAGCAACGCTTCGCCGTTTCCGCCGGCGAACGGCGCTTCCGCTCCTCCCAGTTCGTTTCCGGTAACCGGTGCGGCACCTATCACCGGTTCCGCGTTCGAGCGCGCACCGGCTCCTCCATCGCAGGCAGGTGCGTCGGACGAATGCATGAAGGGATTCGTACCCTTGCGTGAAGAGGCGGAGAAGCGTGGCAAGCTGATCAAGGCCGCCGGCGAACGGCATGCGCCGCCGGATGAAGCCTGCAAGCTGATCGGGAATTTCGGCCAGTCTGAGATCAAGATGATCAAATATGTCGAATCCCACGCAGCGAAGTGCGGGATTCCATCGCAGATAGCGGATCAGCTGAAAAACGGCCACAAGAACACCGAGAGCATGCAGAAGAAAGTCTGCGCGGTGGCGCAGCAAGCGCAGCAAAAAGGACCGGCTGGCCCGAGCCTGAGCGAGGTGCTGGGCTCTTCGGCGGCGCTTCCGGAGGCGACAGCCACGAAGAAGGGCGGCAGTACCTTCGATACCCTGAACGGCAACGTCCTCGCGCGATGATCAGGATCGGATGAGCGGCGCGGCGACCCGCGTTGCTGACGCGACCGGCAACTGGGTCGACACCCGCGCGCCGCCATGGTCGCGGCCCTATCTGCGGCTCTCCCGTCTCGACCGGCCGATCGGATCCTGGCTGCTGTTGATACCGTGCTGGTGGTCGGCGGCGCTGGCCGCCGGCGTTATCAGCGACCTCAGCCGATTGCCCCTCACCATTGCGCTGTTCTTCATTGGCGCGTTTGTCATGCGCGGCGCCGGCTGCACCTGGAACGACATCACCGATCGCGATCTCGATGCCTTG
>Ga0209331_1000849_pt1 | contig 10598 bp, 10 predicted proteins | sample JacPinW_OM3H0_M3_FD_187971 | JGI IMG/M metagenome (GOLD analysis project Ga0209331, IMG submission 187971) | Forest soil microbial communities from Algoma, Ontario, Canada - Jack Pine, Ontario site 1_JW_OM3H0_M3 (SPAdes) (version 2) | ecosystem: Environmental > Terrestrial > Soil > Boreal... | reverse complement strand
CAAAATCGCCATGCTCCAGGATCGATTTGACACTGACCTCTCTGTCATAGACGCCCGCGACCAGGGCTCCCGAGGTCGAGACCTGGAACAGGGTGTGAACCGGTACGCCGAGATATTGGGACAAGGCTGCCGTGACGACAGACGAGGGTGTTCCTTTGATCCTTGTGACCTCAGTGTCCAACGCTGCCTTGAGCGATGCCGGAATAGCCATATCGAGATTTGTCATCGGTTCGCTCCAACTCACCTTCAGGCCCACAGGTTCGATCGTGCAAGATCGATGAGATCCCTATCGAGGACTTTAACGCAGACCCGAACGATGAGGTTGTGGACTCGATTATCGAGTCGGTTGCCAGATGCCTGGTGTTGACCCCACCGAGGCTGTCCATCTCCCTTGCGAATGCCGCCCGTCATATTTTTCGACCTCCATGAAAATCACGTCGAGCCACGCTGCAATCACTCACCTTCGGATCTCGAAGTTGACCGCTGAGAACGAAGGCAACGAGCCGAACGTATCAACGGGACAAGGGCGGGCCATTAAATTCTCGCTTAGATTTTTTATTCGATCCAGGGCGCCCGTGCGGTCCAACGTTTTCGAAAGGCGGACCAAGAAGATCGTCGAACAGCAATCGATTCAAAAAAAAGCAGCGCGACGATTGCTCCGCCGCGCTGCCGGTATCTTGATTGGTACGAAGGCACAATTCTGTGCCTGTCCATGCGAGCCCAAGCTCAGCTATAGATCTCTCATAAGCCGGTACCGCTCTGGCCGTCGCAGGTGTACACCGTGACGACGCCCCACTGGCCTTACTACGGCGACACTTTTTGGCAGGATGTGACCCATCAGCCGCGCCGCCGCCCACGGCGATCCGCTCAATAACGGCCAAACCTCGCGTTCGTTCGAACGTGAAAGACCGCCCGGCGAGAGCGCTGCATAAGCGAAGCCTCAATCTGGATCGGAACGAGGACGGCATGGCCTCTTCAAAGCAAGCTCTGTTGTCGCGCCGCGGCTTTTGCCTGTGCTGCGTCGGTGGCGCCGCCTTTGCCGCGACCAATGGCTGGCTTACGCCTCGCGAGGCCTATGCGGAAGCGCGCGGCATCGTCAGCCTGATCAAGGACAGCGCCGCGGTATCGCCGATCGTGGCCCACAGACTGCGAAACAATATCAGCGTATTCGAGGGCTCCGGCGGCAACATCGCGGTCCTCACCGGCCCGGACGGCAAGGTACTGATCGATGCCGGTATCGGCGTCTCCCGGCCGCAAATCACCAAGGCGCTCGCCGACCTCGGCGCCGGTCCCGTCACCCACCTCATCAACACGCACTGGCACTTCGACCACGCCGATGGCAACGAATGGCTGCATTCGGTGGGCGCCAAGATTATCGGCCACAGCAACACCCGCAAGCATCTTTCCGAAATCCAGCGCGTCGAGGACTGGGATTACAATTTCGTGCCCGCTTCCCCGGGTGCGATTCCGAGCGAGGTGTTTACGAAGGAGCATAAACTGAAACTGAATGGCGCCTCCATCGACCTCAGATATTACGGACGTGCCCACACCGACAGCGACATCTCCGTCACCTTTGCCGAGGCCAACATCGTTCACGTCGCCGACACCTTTTGGAACGGCATCTATCCGTTCATCGACTATTCGACCGGCGGCAGCATCGACGGCATGATCGCGGCATCCGACGCCAACCTCGCTGCGACGACCGCCGAGACCATCATCATTCCCGGCCACGGCAAGCCCGTCAGCAATAGGACCGAACTGCAGGAATTCCGCGACATGCTGGTTGCCGTCAGGGACAACGTCGCGAAGCTCAAGAAACAGGGACGGTCGCAGGACGAGACCGTCGCCGCCAAACCGACCGCGGCCTTCGACGCCAAATGGGGCCAGTTCGTCATCGATCCCGGCTTCTTCACCAGGATGGTCTATCACGGCGTTTGATGGCGGAGCGCCCCCGCAATGCCAGAGTTGACCGGGCTCATTCGGAGCCCGCTCGCCTGGAATCTATCGCGTGCTCAAATCACTCCTTTCGAAGGGATCGTCATGTACACCACGCTCAACACGCTGGCCGCCATGGCGGCCTGCACCGTGTTCGCCGCCACGGCCTTTGCGCAGAGCGCCCGCGACATTCGCGGCCCCTCACCGCTGGTCGCGATCGAGAACGAGCCGCCGCCAAAACTGATCGTCGATCCCCCGCTGGCCGAACAACTCGCGCGCGGCCTCGTGTTCATGCAATATCGCACCGAGAACCTGCGCGTGGTGCCGGTGTTCGGCAAGGGCGCGCTCGACGTGTCGCCGCGCATCGGCCATGTCCACGTCACCGTCGACGATGCGCCGTGGCACTTCGTCGACGCCAGCGGCGAAACGCTGATCGTGGTCGGCCTGAAACCCGGCCCGCACAAGGTGCTGGTCGAACTGGCCGACCCCACGCACCGGGTGATCGACCGCCAGACCGTCAGCTTCGTGGTGCCGCAACATTAGCGAGCGCGGGATCGCGGTTTGAACGGCTAACAATCCATTGTCGTCCCGGCCTTGAGCCGGGACCCATAGCCAGCGATGTCGATGCTTTCCAAAAATGCATCAACAGCATCGTCAAATCGAAGCGACACGGCGTATGGGTCCCCGCCTTCGCGGGGACGACACGTTGAGAGGCTTGCGCTAGAGTCTCTCGTCCCGCGAACTCACGCGGCTTTAAAACACCAGCGCCTTGGCCTGCTTCACCTGCGGCAGCGCCTGAACCTTGGTCAGCACGTCGGCCGGCACCGCGCCGTCGATCTCGACCAGCGCGATGGCGTCGCCGCCCTGCTTGTTGCGGCCGAGATGGAAGGTGGCGATGTTGATTTTGGCGTCGCCGAGCAGGCTGGCGAAACTGCCGATGAAGCCGGGCTTGTCCTCATTGGTGACGTAGATCATCGACTTGCCGAATTCGGCATCGACGCGAATGCCCTTGATGTCGACCAGCCGCGGCTTGCCGTCGGCATAGACCGTGCCCGACACCGATCGCTCCTGCCGCTCGGTGGTGACGGTGACCGTGATCAGGCTTTCATAGTCGCTCTGCGCCGCGCGTACGATCTCGTCGACCACCATGCCGCGCTCTTTTGCCACTACCGGCGCCGAAACCACATTGACGTCGCCCAGCATCGGCCGCAGCAGGCCCGACAATGCCGCCGAGGTCAGCGCCTTGATCTTCATTTCGGCGACATGGCCCTCATAGGTGATCTGCACTTTCAGGATACCGCTCTCGGTGAGCTGGCCAGCGAACGAGCCGAGCTTTTCGGCGAGCTCGATGAACGGCTTCAGCTTCGGCGCCTCTTCCGCGGTGATCGACGGGAAGTTGACCGCGTTGGAGATCGCGCCGCTTAAAAGATAGTCCGACATCTGCTCGGCGACCTGAAGCGCGACGTTCTCCTGCGCTTCCGTGGTGGCCGCACCCAGATGCGGCGTGCAGATCACATTGGGATGGCCGAACAGTACGTTGGACGTGGCCGGCTCCTCGACGAACACGTCGAAGGCGGCGCCTGCGACATGCTTGGAGTTCAGGGCATCGACCAGCGCCTGCTCGTCGACCAGCCCGCCGCGCGCGCAATTGATGATGCGCACGCCCTTCTTCATTTTCGCCAATGCCGCGGCATCGATGATGTTCCTGGTCTTCTCGGTCAGCGGCGTGTGCAACGTGATAAAATCGGCGCGTTTCAAGAGATCGTCGAGATCGACCTTCTCGACGCCGATGTCCTTGGCGCGCTCCGGCGACAGGAACGGATCAAACGCGACCACCTTCATGCGCAGGCCGAGCGCGCGGTCGGCGACGATCGCACCGATATTGCCGCAGCCGATCACGCCCAGCGTCTTGGCGGTGATCTCGACGCCCATGAAGCGGTTCTTCTCCCACTTGCCGGCCTGGGTCGAGGCATCGGCCTGCGGAATTTCGCGCGCCAGCGCCAGCATCAGCGTGATCGCATGTTCGGCTGTCGTGATCGAATTGCCGAACGGCGTGTTCATCACGATGATGCCCTTGGCGGTGGCGGCGGGAATTTCCACATTGTCGACGCCGATGCCGGCGCGGCCGATCACCTTCAGCCGCGTCGCCTTCTCGATGATCTTGGCGGTCGCCTTGGTGGCGGAGCGGATCGCCAGCCCATCGTAATTGCCGATGATCTCGGCGAGCTTGTCCTTGTCCTTGCCGAGATTGGGCTGGAAGTCGACTTCGATGCCGCGATCCCTGAAGATCTGCACGGCGGCCGGCGACAGCGCGTCGGAAATGAGAACTTTGGGTTTTGTCATTTTATGTTCCTTTACCCTCCCCTGGAGGGTACGAGACGAGCGAAGCTCGCTCTTGGGGTCGGCGCGAAGCGCCGGGGTGGGGTGAAGCTGTGGAGTGATTTCTTCTCCCTCTCCCCGTTCTTACGGGGAGAGGGTTGGGGTGAGGGGCATCTATCAACGGGGTGCGAAGCCTAAAGAGCCCCTCACCCGGATTGCTGCGCAATCCGACCTCTCCCCGTAAGAACGGGGAGAGGTAAAAAACAAACTCACGCCGCCTTGGCGAGCGTGGACTTGGTTTCGGCGAACGCCCAGTCGATCCACTGCGTCAGCAGCGCGACGTCGCTGGCTTCGACGGTGGCGCCGCACCAGATGCGGAGGCCCGCCGGCGCATCACGATAATGCGCGAAATCGTAGCCGGCGCCTTCTTTCTCCACCAAAGCGACCAGCTTCTTTGAGAAATCAGCCTGGGCGTCCGGCGTCAGCGACGTGATGGCGGGATCGACCACCTTCATGCATACCGAGGTGTTGGAACGGATCGCCGGATCCTTGGCCAGGAAATCGATCCACGGCGTCTTCGCCTTCCAGTCGGCGAGCACTTTTGTATTCGCGTCGGCGCGCGCCATCAGGCCCTTGAGGCCACCGACCGACTTGCCCCAGTTCAGCGCGTCGAGATAATCCTCCACGCACAACATCGACGGCGTGTTGATGGTCTCGCCTTCAAAAATGCCTTCGTTGAGCTTGCCGCCCTTGGTCATGCGGAAGATTTTCGGCAGCGGCCAGGCAGGCGTGTAGCTCTCGAGCCGCGCCACCGCGCGCGGGGAGAGCACCAGCATGCCGTGCGCGGCCTCGCCGCCCAGCGCCTTCTGCCAGGAGAACGTCACCACATCGAGCTTGGGCCAGTCGAGCACTTGCGCGAACGCCGCCGAAGTGGCGTCACAGATGGTGAGGCCTTCGCGATCGGCGCTGATCCAGTCGGCATTGGGCACGCGCACGCCCGAGGTGGTGCCGTTCCATGTGAAGACGATGTCGGAGGCCGGATCGGCCTTGCTGAGATCAGGAATTTCGCCATAGCCGGCATGCAGCTTGGTGACGTCCTTGAGCTTCAGTTCCTTGACGATATCGCTGACCCAGCCTTCGCCGAAGGATTCCCACGCGATCGTGGTCACGGGCCGGGCGCCGAGCAGCGACCACAGCGCCATTTCGACCGCGCCGGTATCCGACGCCGGCACGATGCCGATCTTGTAACCGGCGGGAACTTCAAGCACTTCGCGGGTCAATTCGATCGCGAGCTTGAGCTTGGCCTTGCCGATCTTGGCGCGATGCGAGCGGCCTAGAGCTGAGTCTTTGAGATTTTGGGCGTTCCAGCCGGGGCGCTTGGCACAGGGGCCGGACGAAAAATGCGGCACATTCGGCCGCGAAGCGGGTTTCGCTGCAGTCATGATCTATCCTTCCAGATAGCTAGCCTCCCGTTGGGGGGAGGTGTCCCGCCGCGGTGATTAGGGGAATCGGCCGGAATCGTCAAGGAAATCGTCAAGAAACTTCGGAAGGATCACAAGTGATTGATGGTTCGGCGTCGTTTTCCGGCGACAATGGCGGCGCCGGCTGCAAGTCCAGCAACGCCGTCGCCTCGGTGATGAACCGTGCAGCCTTGCGCTTGCTGGTGGTTTTCAAAATGCTCTTGTCGTCGGCCTGCACGACATACTCGTTGCCGACCCGGATAATCGAATAATTTTTCATGTGCGGTCCCCCAGCTGTCCGAAGCCCGACGGGATACATCACAGTGTCACAAAACTGGCGTGAAAAAAATTACGACGGTCTGGTTAGTTTATCGCGCGTTAACCGGATCGAATGGCAAACCCCGTTTCGCAATGGCCGCAAGGGCCACCGGAATCAGCGCGGTCGAATGGGCTTCAAAAGCCGGCAATGCTGTCGCTGACAGCCAGCCAAACAGGAACGCGCCGATGCCGTGAACGGCCGCCATCGAGGCGAACATTTTCGGCTGCTAGGCAACGCCGTCACCGAAGATGGTGCGGTTCCGCAAGACGCGAACCAGCGTCCACGCAATGGAAACGGCAAACGCGCCCAACATAAGGCTTCCAACCGGCGGCATGCTGCACTTCATCCTTTCATGCGCATCCTTGCGGCACAGGTCTGAACCAATTACCCGGATCGAGGTTATTTCCGGCGCTTGACGATGTTGTGCTTGACGCCTGGTTTGCGCTTGCCTGGAGGAACGTCCGGCACCAATTCGAGAAGCGAGATTTCGAGAGCGATAGCAAGCCGCTGGAGGACCGTGACATCTCCCGTTTTGAGGCCGCTTTCAATTTCGGACAAAAAGCCCTGAGCGATGTCGGCAGCCTTCGCTAAATCCGTCTGTGTCAGGCCGCGCTTCCTGCGCCAGAATGCGAGCGGCGTCCTGGCGGCAAGCAGTTCATCCATCTCGGCTTCGCTTAGCGTCTCCTCGTTGCGTGCAATCGCTTTCTTGGCAACCAAGGCATCGGTCGCATCTTCATTGGCGGCGACGAGCAGTCGATCGTACTCCTTACGGGAGAGGATCACGATATCGTCGCCCTTCGGGCTCTTGGTCATCACGGGCATGGGCTGCTCCTATTCGTAGATGGCCAACATCGCGAACGGTAATGGTGTCGGTCGTTTCGGTGAAGATCACTCGGAAGTCGCCAACGCGTAAGCGCTTCTCAAAACCGCAGCGTCATCCCGACATGGCTCGGCTGAAATCCCAGCCTTACGTAGAACCGCTGCGCATCGACGCGGGTGTTATGCGTGAGCAATTCGACCAGCTTGCAGCCCTTGCCCCGTGCCTCCGCGATCGCCCATTGCACCAGTTGCTCGCCGATCCCGCGGCTGCGGCAATGCGTGGCGACGCGGACGTCCTCGATCAGGCCGCGCGAGGCGCCCTGCGAGCTCAGTCCCGGCAGGATGCAGAGCTGCAGGCAGCCGACCACCGCTCCGCCCTCCTCCGCGACCACCAGCTGGATATTGGAAGCCTGCTCAAGCGCCTCGAACGCCCGGAAATAGCATGGCGGCAGCGGCTCTTCGAGCCGTTCGCGCGCGCGGCCGAGCGGATCGTCCGCCAGCATCCCCACGATGATACCGACGTCGTCGCGACGCGCAGGCCGCATGGTGATCGATGAAACTGCAGTCATGATTGTTCCGAAAAATCTCAGCGCGCCGGCGGCAGGCCGAGATAGGCCTCGGCCTCGCCGATCCAGCGCCTGATCGAGGCATAGCCGTCGAGGTGAAAGCCGCCCTGATGCGCCAGCCGCGTATAGGCCAGCAGCGAAACGTCGGCAAGCGAGATGGCGCCGCCGATCAGGAATCGCGTCGCGGCGAGCTGATGTTCCATCCGCGCCAGCGCCGCGTAGCCGCGCTTGACCTTGTCGGGATCGAGATCGGAGGCGGGCTTGCCGAGATAAAACATCTGGAACCGGCACACCGCGACATAGGGCTCGTGGCTGTATTGTTCCCAGAACAGCCATTCATCCATCTTGGCGGCGGCATAGGCGTCCGCCGGTATGAGCTCGCTGCCGCGGGCGAGATACCGAATGATGGCGTTGGATTCCGCCAGCGTCCGTCCGTCATCCAGTTCGACGGTCGGCACCTGGCCCGCGCTGTTGATCTTCAGGAATTCCGACGTGCGGGTCTCACGCTTGAGCGTGTCGACATCGATCCAGTCGTAGGGCAGCGCCAGGCGGTCGCAGACCCATTTCACTTTCAGGCAATTGCCCGAACTGGTATCGCCGTAGATTTTCATCGCGTGCGCGGGCTCCCCGACAGGAGCCGTATCGGACCAGCCGCGACATTTGCTGTCAAGGCGCGGCGCGCCGGGAACTCAGAACTTGTAGCCCACGCCGACGCGCAGATTGTTGGCCTGGATGACCGTGTTCTTCACTTGCAGGAACTTTACGTATTCCCATTCGCCACGCATGAACAAATTGTCCCACAGCATGTATTCCACGCCGAGACCGCCTACCCAGCCGGCCACGAAGGCATTGGTCCTTTGTTCTACCAGAGTTTGGGATTGCGCCGGAACGGGAAGTGTTGGTCCCCGTGTCGTGGTCGTGACGCCGAGGACATCTGTGACGGTGGTATCGTCGCGCCTCGTTACCGAACTCGTGACAGAGCGCGAGACATCCATGCGCCCAACGGCAATACCGCCGAATGCATAGGGCAGGAAATTGCCGGCTGCCCAGCCTGCGCGCGCCCTGAATGTGATCGCGTCCTTGATTTGCGCCGCAGCCCGGCCAGTCAGCGTCACTCCATAAGTGGTACTGACGCCCGGAGGGTTGACCTGACCCGGCGGATTGACGATCTCGAGAGAGTTGAAACCACTGGTCGAAGTAGAGAGCCCGCCAAAATAATTGTAGTTCGCTTCAACACCAGCGACCAGATCGTCCCATTGATAGTTACGGCCGACAAAGCCGCCAAAGCCCGTGCCCTGTGTCGTCGTTTTGGCCAGCAAATTGAATTGTGACGTCGGTTGCTGAAGTACGCTATCGCGAAAAATAAAATTTGTCAGACCGACGACACTCTTGCTGAAATCGCTTTCTACCGCCGAATAGCCGACCTGCCCGCCGACGTACCAGCCGTCCCAGTTTCGGGTGGGAGTGCTGACCCCTGCGGGAATGCTGCCGCGAAGGAAATCCGGCATGTCGGCCGCCTGCGCGCCGGACACCGCTCCGAACATCACCGCCGCCAGCAAAAGTCTACGCATTGCAACGCTCCCGTCAAACAACTCTAACTTGACGCCGATCATCGCCCGTTAACCTTAACCAATCGTTGTCGCCGCCTGCAATCGGCGCGATCTCGCCCGAAAACGAACATCCTTTTTGCGCCGGCGCGGCCCTTTCGATCGTGGCGGCGCAAAACAAAACGGCGCGGGAAGATCCCGCGCCGTTAACAACTATTAAGAGATCGAAGGCCCAATCAGCCTTTGCGGATCAGCGGCGGCGCGTAAACCGGCGGGCTGCTCAGGTCCCAACGCAGGCCGAGCTTGAGGTCATGCGAGGTGATGTTCTTGAAGGTCGTCGGGTTGTTGATGTTGTTGGTGCCGTCGAAGGATCGGAGATCGCCGGTCAGGCCGTCGCCCATATCGAGATAGCGATAGGCGAGTTCGACGGTGAAGTTCGGCGTAACCTTGTAAGCAACACCTGCGTGCAACGCCCAGGCGAGATTCCATTTCGATGTGTTGTCGCCGAAGGCGAGAGACGGCAACACCGGGCCGCCCTGGATGGCGAGGCCCTGGTCGGTGAAGTTGTTGATCGAAACCCGCGCGCCGCCGACGCCGGCGCCGATGAACGGCGTCATGCACCACCAGGTGCCGAGATCGACATAGGCGTTGGCGAGAACCACCCATTCGGACTTGGAGGCGTGATAGGTATCGGTGCCGAAGCCGCCGCGATAGGTGATGGAGTCTTTGCCCAGGAACTGCGAATTGCCGCGATACTCACCGGTGACGTCAGCGCGGAACCAGTTGTTGACCTTGTAGCCGACACCGAGACCGAAGATGCCCGCGGTGTTGAAGCTATTGTTCTGAATCGACGTGGTGTTGCCGGCGTCGAGGGCGTTGTTCAGGCGATCGACGCGCTGATTGCTGAACCCGATATCGCCACGCAGATACCAGCCGCCGAAATCCTCGACCACCGGGGGTGCGTATGCCGGCGCCGGCATGATGGATGGCATATCGGCGGCAAACGCCACCGACGACAACAGGGATGCCGCTCCTGCGGCAACGAGAAACTTAACGCTACGCATTGGCTTCGTCCTTTTGGCCGGTGAGGCAGACAACGCAGGCCTCACATCAAAAACTCACGGTCGGACGATGCCATCAAATGCTTAAGCGGCGCTTAACCCTAATTTTTAAGGTTGATAATCCGTTGCGCCCGATCCGCCCTGCAATCGTCGGTGGCGATAAAGATCATGCGTAATTTCAATATTTTGTGGCGCGACCGCAGACGAAACCGGATGCCGTTTTTACCGATCGATTTTTTTCGCGGCGACACAAAACCGCCGCGCAAGAAACGGCGGAATCGCCACAATCGCTAACAATGTATTGATGAAAATCCGCGCACGCCGGTGCGGAAGGCCGTCGTCAGCGCGCGGTTTTCGGCATCTTCGGCAGGAACACCGCGAGCAGCCCGATCGCCGGCAGGAAGGCGCAGACCTGATAGACGAAAGCGATACCGGTATGGTCCGCCACCTTGCCGAGCACGGCGGCGCCAAGGCCGCCGATGCCGAACGCAAATCCGAAGAACACCCCGGAGATCATCCCGAACCGGTGCGGCATCAATTCCTGCGCGAACACGATGATCGACGACGTCGCC
>Ga0209331_1000848_pt1 | contig 10634 bp, 9 predicted proteins | sample JacPinW_OM3H0_M3_FD_187971 | JGI IMG/M metagenome (GOLD analysis project Ga0209331, IMG submission 187971) | Forest soil microbial communities from Algoma, Ontario, Canada - Jack Pine, Ontario site 1_JW_OM3H0_M3 (SPAdes) (version 2) | ecosystem: Environmental > Terrestrial > Soil > Boreal... | reverse complement strand
GGGCCGTTCGCGCAGCATGGCGCCCATCGCCAGCGCCTGGTCGAGATTGCCGCCGGGCGAGGAGAAATAAATCGGCAGGTTGCGGTCCCCGACCCGCGTCAGGAACTTCCTGAAGCGCGGCGCGGCCGCCGTGTCGATCTGCCCCTCGGCCGCGATCCAGCTGTCGCAGCCGCGACCGCAGGCGTCGGGGGCGCCCTTCACGACATAGAACACCATCGGCGGCGCCGGCAGTTCGCCGGGCGCGGATCGGACACCGGGTGCGGCCGACGCCGGTCCGCAGATCAGCGCGAGGGCTACGACCAGAATTAAACGCAATGTCATGGGAAACGGCGGGGCTGAGCGATGCCGGAAAACACCTGGACACAGTGCAGAGGCTAACAGCCCGGTTGTATCAGGTCTATACCGCTACCGCCAAGGACGCGATCGAACAAAGGCTCAAACGAACGTCGTGGCAATGACGATCGGCCAGCGAGCAAACGGAGCCGCCGCGCCGCTGATTTCCTTGGAAATGCCCGATTGCGCCGCCCGAATCCCCTGCTATACCGCCATTCCCGCTTACCTGCGCTCGTTCGCAGGAGTGAGCCACAGGAGACCTCAATGCCCGACCAGAACAAGCCCGCGTCCGGATTCCAGTACAGCCTCAGCAATCTGAAACCAGTCGAACCCCAGATGAAAGTCGCCCTCACCTTCCCCGACGGCGCGACACGTGAGTTCCCCAAAAGCATCACCGGCCTTGATATCGCCAAGGGCATCTCGCCGTCGCTGGCCAAGCGCACGGTGGCGATGGCGCTGGATGGGGTGGTCACCGATCTCGCCGACCCAATCGACCATAATGCGAAGATCGAATTCATCGCCCGCGACGATGCGCGTGCGCTGGAATTGATCCGGCATGACGCGGCGCACGTGCTGGCCGAAGCGGTGCAGGCGCTGTGGCCGGGCACCCAAGTCACGATCGGCCCGGTGATCGAGAACGGTTTCTATTACGATTTCTTCCGCAACGAACCTTTCACCCCGGAGGACTTCGCCGCGATCGAGAAGAAAATGCGCGAGATCATCGCGCGCGACAAACCGTTTACAAAGGACGTCTGGGACCGCGAAAAGACCAAACAGGTATTCCGCGACAAGGGCGAGGCCTTCAAGGTCGAACTGGTCGACGCCATTCCCGGCGACGAACCGATCAAGATCTACTACCAGGGCGACTGGTTCGACCTGTGCCGCGGGCCGCACATGACGTCGACCGGCAAGATCGGCAACGCCTTCAAGCTGATGAAGGTGGCCGGCGCCTATTGGCGCGGCGACTCGAACAATCCGATGCTGACGCGGATCTACGGCACGGCGTTCGCGAAGCAGGAAGAGCTCGATGCGTATCTGAAACAGATCGAGGAAGCCGAGAAGCGCGACCACCGCAAGCTCGGCCGCGAACTCGATTTGTTTCACTTCCAGGAGGAAGGTCCCGGCGTGGTGTTCTGGCACGCCAAGGGCTGGACCATCTTCCAGGCGCTGATTTCCTATATGCGCCGGCGGCTGACCGGCGACTACAGCGAGGTCAACGCGCCGCAGATCCTCGACAAGTCGCTGTGGGAAACCTCCGGCCATTGGGACTGGTACCGCGAGAACATGTTCGCCGCGCAATCCGCCGGCGACGAGGCCGAAGACAAGCGCTGGTTCGCGTTGAAGCCAATGAACTGTCCCGGCCATGTGCAGATCTTCAAGCACGGCCTGAAGAGCTATCGCGACCTGCCCTTGCGTTTGGCCGAATTCGGCGTGGTGCATCGCTATGAGCCGTCGGGCGCGATGCACGGCCTGATGCGCGTGCGCGGCTTCACCCAGGACGACGCGCATGTGTTCTGCACTGAGCAGCAGCTCGCCGACGAGTGCCTGAAGATCAACGACCTGATCCTGTCGACCTATTCGGATTTCGGTTTTGAGGGCGATCTCACGGTAAAACTCTCGACCCGGCCCGAAAAACGCGTCGGCACTGACGAGATGTGGGACCATGCCGAGCGGGTGATGGCGACGGTGCTGTCGCAGATCGAGGCGCAAGGCCACAACCACCGCATCAAGACCGCGATCAATCCCGGCGAAGGCGCGTTCTACGGCCCTAAATTCGAGTATGTGCTGCGCGACGCCATCGGCCGCGACTGGCAGTGCGGCACCACGCAGGTCGATTTCAACCTGCCGGAACGGTTCGGCGCGTTCTACATCGATGCCGACGGCTCGAAGAAAACGCCGGTCATGGTGCATCGCGCGATCTGCGGCTCGATGGAGCGCTTCATCGGCATCCTGATCGAACATTTCGCAGGCAACTTCCCGCTCTGGCTGGCGCCAATCCAGGCCGTGGTCACGACCATCACCTCGGAAGGCGATGAATACGCCACGGTGGTGGCCGCCGCCGCGCGGCGCGCCGGCCTGCGCGTCGAGCTCGACCTGCGCAATGAGAAGATCAACTACAAGGTCCGCGAGCATTCGCTGGCGAAAATCCCGGCGCTGCTGGTGGTCGGCAAGAAGGAAGCCGAGACCCATTCAGTCTCGATCCGCCGGCTCGGCAGCGAGGGCCAGACGGTGATGCCGACCGACGAAGCGCTGGCTGCGCTGGTCGAAGAGGCCACCCCGCCGGATGTGAAGCGGGCGAGGCTGGAAACCTGATGGCCCGAGGACCGACAACCAGCGAACAGGAACTGCCGGCCTATCCGATCCGGGCCTATCAACTGATCCCGGATCCCAATCAGCCGGCCGTGGTGGCGCTGGCGATCGAAACCGAACAGGGACACAGCCTGTTTCTGGCGACGCGGCAGATTCTGGAAGATCTCGGCAAGGATCTTCTGGAGCGCGCCGCGAAGATGCCGGTCAAGCGGGATCAGGCCTAGGGGCCGCAAGCCGCCAAACGCGCGGCACGCGGCCGAACAGCCTAACGCCTATCCCCGGCTTGGAAACGGGCCCGTCAGATTGATGCAGAAGTTGAGCGCCAGCGACGGCATCATGTTCAGATGCGGCTGGCCAGCGCCGGTGTTGCCAAGCGATGCTCCGGCAAGGTTCGCGCTTGCCGCCGCGGTATTATAGAGTTCGGCGGTAAACGGCGTATTGCCCGGCACGACCGCGCAGGTGTGATGCCGTTCACAATCCATCTAAACGCGCATCAATGGGAGTGTTGCCGGGGCAAGCGCGAACGCCGCGGTTCAAGCAGCCTTGTGCAGCCCGATCTTGATGAGCGACTCGGCGGGAATGCCGAGCCCCTCGTGCAACCGCCTGATCATGCCGAGCGTGAGGTCCCGCCGGCGATTCAGCACTTCGTGCACGCGATTCCGGCTCCCGATAAAGGGGATGAGGTCGCGCGGCTGCAGCCCGCTCTGCTCCATGTGATATCTGATGGCCTCTACCGGATCCGGCAGATCGAGCGGGTAATGCTTCCGCTCCCAGGCCTCCACCAGCGTCACCAGCACATCGAGTCGATCGCCCTTCGGCGAATTGCGCCGGGCATCCATCAACCCGTCGATCTCCTTGAGAGCGCGGCGATAGTCACGCTGGGATTTGATCGGCAGGATATCCATGGCTGAAATCTCAAATATTCTGTGCGTTGATGAGTCGTATTGACGATGGGTGCCGATGAACCGGATATAGACCACGCGATACGGATAGTTGATCCACACGACGATACGATACTTGTTACCGGCGATGTTGAAGACCGCACGGCCGTCTTTGAGAATGCTGGCGCTGCGGACATCTCGCTTGACGTCCGCGGGCTTTGCCCAATCGGCCTGCTTCACTTGGCGAAACCACGCCATCATCGGCTCGCGGGCATCGGCGACGCCCGGGCCAAGGTCGAGAAAGGCCTTGATCGTGCTGAGCGCTATCACCCTCACGGCCCAAGTTTAACATGGTCCCGATTTGGGACCAAGGACTTTCTATCATGCCCATCCGGGCGTCCATTCTATTCACAATACATCTAAGTTCGCTTCCATCTGCCTCGTTGCCAGCCTATCCGCATGGTATGAAATTCACAGTCATTCCCAGTGAAAGAGCCCCCATTTGCCCGACGCCATTGAACTGCTGAAAATTCGCCGCTCGGTGAAGCCGCGTGAGATGAGCGGTCCCGGCCCCTCGCCGGCCGAACTCGAAACCATCCTCACCGTCGGCGCCCGGGTGCCCGATCACGGCAAGCTGACGCCGTGGCGCTTCATCGTGTTCGAGGGCGACGCGCGGGCGCGCGCCGGCGAGATCATCGCGCAGGTCTTTGCACGCAAGAACCCGCAGGCGGCGGCGGCCGATATCGAGATCGAAAAGCGCCGGCTGATGGATGCCCCGCTGGTGATTGCCGTGGTCAGCTTCACAAAACCGCATCCCAAGGTGCCGGCATGGGAGCAGCAATTATCCGCGGGCGCCAGCGCGATGAACATCGTTACCGCGGCGACCGCGCTCGGCTACGGCGCGAACTGGCTGACTGGCTGGTTCGCCTTCGATCGCGACGTGCTGGACGGGTTCGGGTTGAAGCCGGACGAAAGGCTCGCCGGCTTTATCCATATCGGCACGCCATCGAAGCCGAGCGAAGACCGGCCGCGGCCGGCGCTCAGCGATATCGTGACCCGGTTCTAGGACATTGTCATTGCCGGGCTTGACCCGGCAATCCATCTTTCTCGAAGGGGGTTCTCTCGGAGCAGGATGGATGCCCCGGATCAGGCCCGGGCATGACGGTTGTCGGATTGCCCCCGAGGTTTCACGCCGCCTTCGATGCGCGCCGGTCGAAATTTTTCAGCAACTCCTGGATCTCGGCGGCCGGCCTCGCCGCACTGAACAGGAAGCCCTGCACTTCGTTGCAGCCTTCGGCGCGGAGCCAATCGAGCTGATCGACGGTCTCCACGCCTTCGGCTGTCGTGGTGATGTTGAGGCTACGGCCAAGGCCGGAGATCGCTCTCACAATCGCCACGCAATCGGAGCGCTGCGCGAGATCCTTGATGAATGAGCGATCGATCTTGATCTTGTCGAACGGAAAGCTGCGGAGATAGCTCAGGCTGGAATACCCGGTGCCGAAATCGTCCATCGAAATGCTGACGCCGAGTTCGCGCAGCTGATGCAGGATCGCGAGATTGGCTTCTGTCTCCGCCAGGAACAGCGATTCGGTGATTTCAAGCTCGAGCCGCAGCGGCGACAATCCGGAATGCGCCAGTGCCGAGATCACCACCTGAACAAGGTTGCGGCTGCGAAACTGCACCGGCGACAGATTGACGGCGACCTTGATGTCCGCGGGCCATTTCACCGCTTCGGTGCAAGCCTTCCGCAATACCCATTCGCCCAGCGAGACGATCAATCCGATGTCTTCGGCAACCGGAATGAAGTCCGCCGGCGAGATCATGCCCTTTTCGGGGTGCCGCCAGCGCAGCAGCGATTCAAAACCGCTGATCCGGTCGGCGGCGAGATCGACCAGCGGCTGATAGTGAACTTCAAATTCGCCGTTCGCGAAGGCGCGCCGCAAATCAAGCTCCATGTCGCGGCGTTTTTGGGCCTGCCGGTCCATTTCCCTTTCAAAGAACCGATGAACGCCGCCGCCGTCCGACTTCGCCCGATACAGCGCCATGTCGGCGTTGCGCATCAGTTCCTCGCTGGTGTCGCCGTCGCCGGGCGAAAGTGCAATGCCGACGCTCGCGCCAATCACGATCTCGATGCCGTCGATGTCGTAAATGGCGCTCAATATCTTGATCAGCCGTGCCGCATAATCGCTCGCCTCGTTCGGTGAGACGTCGGAAGCCAGCACGATCGCAAACTCGTCGCCGCCAAGCCGGGCAACGAGATTGTTGCAGCGAAGCTCCGACCTCAGCCGGTCGGCCACCGCCTTCAACAGCCGGTCGCCCATCGGGTGGCCAAATGAATCGTTGACGTTCTTGAACAGGTCGAGATCGACGCAGAGCACCGCCACTCTCCCGTTTCCGGGCTGGCTCTGCTCCAGCGCCTGCCTGAGGCGCTCCTGATAAAGCTCCCGGTTCGGCAGATTCGTCAGGCCATCATGGTGCGCCATATGGGCGATCCGGGCCTCGGCCTTGCGCCGTTCGGTGATGTCGACAACAGCCACGAGAAAGCCGTCGCAACCGTCGAACGCGACGCGGCGTCCAAATGTCAGGACCTGGATCTCGCTGCCATCGGCCTTGAGATGCCGCCAGTTGCGGCCCGAATGATAGGTGTCGCCGACCTGCTGCAGGGCCTGGCCGTGGGTCACCCATTCATCTTCAGGCCAGATTTCCCGAAGTTTCATTCGCAGAAACGTCTCGCGGCTGTATCCGTAATGCTGCACGGCCGCATCATTGACGCTGATGAACTCCGTCGTCTCGGCATCGAATACCCACATCGGCATTGGATTATTGTCGAACAGCAGGCGAAACGAAGCCTCACGCCGCTTGAGAGCTGTGACATCCGAAACCGTCAACGAAAGAATGTCGCCGAAGGCCGCAGCACCCAGCTTCAGGTTGCGATGATCGCTGTCGATTTCAAACTGATGCCCGTTGCCGCTCCTGATGACGCCAAGCAACCGCTCGATCACGTCAGGCGAGCACAGCAGGTTCCCCCCGGCGCTGAGCCGGTGCCACAGCAGGTCAGTCGATGGCAGCTTCAGAAGCCGTGACGCGCCCTGATTGTGATGGACGATCTGGAAATCGAACGCCTGCCCTCCGGAATCGCGGATCGCCGCAAGCGACAGGACGCCTTCATCGGTGGTGGAAAAAATCGCATCCAGCAAGTTATACTGTAGTCCCCGCTCGTTGACGTAGACGCCGATCAGCGCGCCGCCCCAGCGTGAAGACGTCGGCAGCGCCAGGATATCGTAGGTCTGGACCACGCCATCGCGCACACAGTGCGCCGTGGCGAGATAGGGACGGCCGTTGCGAACCGCGCAGGCCGCGGCTTCGCTGAGCGCGGTAGCGCAATCCGGCGGCAGCGCGGTCAGGGGAATGTCCCAGCGCTCGTCGCCCAGCCATTTCTGGACGTAGCGGCCGGTGCGCGACACTTCGAGTACGTCATGATTGTTCGTCAGCAAGACGATATGATCCGCCAGGCGGCCGAGGCTGCCCAGCATCACATCTTCATAGCGAGGCAGCCCTTCGCCAGGCCGCAGCGCGGCCTGCCATTTGCGCTGCAGAACCGGAACGTCATCGAACATCTCGGTGTTGCATTTGCCGGACGATTTCGTGGACGATTTCTTGGCCGCAATCATGTCATTCCCCACAGCGCGCATATTCAACCCTGACGCATCCAATGCAGGCGGGCTTAATGCCGTGTGAAAATTATGGGAGCGGTACGCCGATCCGGCGATTATGACAGTTCTAAGTGTTGCGATGGTTAGTCCGCGTTAGCGACTATGACAATCGGAAGTCACCATGAGGCGCCGCGCTAGCGCGCGACGACTTCGACCTCGGTGTCGACGCCGTTGACGACGTTGAAGGACCGCTCGAACACCTTGCCTTCGTTCTTGGCGATGGCGCGGTACTCGCCTTCCGACAGCACGACGCGCGGGAATGCGCCGATCGATTCCTTGATGACGTCGCCGCCCGGCGTGATCACCGACCATGCGGTGTTCGCCAGTGCCTCGCCGCCCTTGTCGCTGACCAGCTTCAGCGTGATCACGGCGGCGCGATGGGTGATGATGACGTCGGTCAGCTTGCCGGCCTGGACGCGGATATCCGAGCGCACCACCGAATTGGCGTCGCCGTAGTTGGAGATGATGTAGTAGGTGCCCTCCGGCAGCAGCGCGACGTCGCCGGCGGCGACGTTCGGCACCAGCGAGGCGCGCTCGCCGACTTCAAACTGGCTGCCCTTGTAGATCGCGAACGAAATCTGGTTCTGCGGAATTTTCGAGGTGCCGACGCGGCCCTCGATGCGCAGGCCGCCGGCCGGAAGCAGGAAGGATTCGCGGTCGGTCTCGGATTTCATGGTCACCGGCCGCACCGCGCTGACCAGCCCCAGAGTCACATGGACGACATAGCCGCCCGGCGGCAGCACGATGTTGGGGGTGGCGCCGCGCTCCTCGCGGATCAGTTTGAAGGTACCGGTCTCGTCCGGGCGGTCGGCAAACACCCGCCACACCAGCCCGCTAGTGATGACCGGCAGGTCCTTGCCGTACCGCGCCGTCAGCGACAGCACGGCCTGGCCGGCCGACGATGGGGCCGGAGGTGCCGCAACTGGGGGCACCACCGCGATCGAAGGTTGCGTGAGCGGCGCCGGAAGGCTTGGAATCGACGCCGGACCGGAAGGCGGGGCCAGGTTCATCGCAGGACCCGAAGGCGCATCCGGAACGGCATTCGGCGGCACCGGCGGCGGCCGGTCGGTAAACATCTGCGCATGCACAGCGGCCGGCCAAACCAGCATCAGTGCAAGCGCAAACGCCCGGAGCAGGCGTCCGCCCTGCCCGGATCCGCTGATGCCGTGACCCCCTGATGTCATGGCCCATGCTTTTCACCGAAAACGCGGCAAATTCAAGCCTCCGGAGCAGGCTAACCGGAGGGGCCGGCGGAACCGGCCAAACACCCCGCCGTTCTGCGCGGGGTCGCTGTCGCGTCACAATCCCCGCCTAGGCCCATCGCGGCCGCGGCATAAACCATGCTTGCGCTACCTTCTGGCGTAGCCGGGTGACAATGCTTAGCTTGTATCCCTAGGAGTTGTTCGGTGCTTGATAACTGGATGGGGCGGGGCCAAAAAGGCTCGGATAGCCCCGACAAGGTAGGGCTGGGCAGTATCAGGCGGCCGGTGATCGGGCTGGCGCTGGGCGGCGGTGCCGCGCGCGGATTCGCCCATATCGGCATCCTCAGGACACTGATTGCCCATGGCATCGTTCCCAATGTCGTGGTCGGCACCTCGATCGGCGCGGTGGTCGGCGGCGCCTATGCCGCGGGCCATCTCGATACGCTCGAGGAATGGGCGCGCAGCCTGCAGCCGCGAAATATCCTGGGCTATCTCGATATCCGCCTTAACGGCTCGGGCCTGATCGGCGGCGACAAGCTTGCTTCGCAACTGGAGGCTTCGATCGGTTCGACTTTGATCGAGGACTTGCCGCTGAAATATGCCACCGTCGCCACCGAAGTCCGTACCGGCCACGAGATCTGGCTGACCCATGGCCGCATGGTCGACGCGATGCGCGCCTCCTATGCCCTGCCCGGGATATTTTCCCCGGTGCTGGTGGGCGACCGCTGGCTGGTCGACGGCGCGCTGGTCAATCCGGTGCCGGTATCGGCGGCGCGCGCGCTGGGAGCGGAAATTGTGATCGCCGCCAATCTGTCGAGCGACGTGTTCACGCACAGCACGACGATTTATTCCCACGGCCCGTCGGCCGAAGCGCCGGAGGCCGTCATCGAGCCCGCGCCCCCGAAGCGCGGCCTTGGCCGGCTGTTTTCCCCCGAGCGTACCGTGAAGCGGGAGTTTTTCGGCAGCGGCGGACGGCCGGGCATTTCCTCGGTCATGGTCGATGCCTTCAACATCATGCAGGACCGCATCACCCGGGCGCGGCTGGCCGGCGATCCGCCGGACCTGCTGATCACGCCCCGCATTGGTCAAATCGGCTGGTTCGATTTCCATCGCGCCGACGATCTGATCGCCTTTGGCGCCCGCGCCGCCGAGCGCGCCATCGACTCCATTCAGGAAGCGATCAACATTCTGGCGCCGGTCGCGGGCGAACCGGGTGCGGCGGCCGACAAGCTGCCCTGATCGCCTTCGCGTTTCCCGTCAGGCGGTCTTGATGTAATCGCGCAGCGCTTCCTGCTCGTTCTCGAATTCCCGTACCCGCCACTTGACGATGTCACCGATCGAAATCAGGCCGACCACCTTGCCGTCCTCGACGACAGGCAGATGCCTGAATTTTCCCAATGTCATCATTTCCATGATCGCGCTGACGGTGTCCGACTCCCGGCAACTGACGACCTTGCGCGTCATCACGGCGCTGACCGGCTCGTCGAGCACCGCGGCCCCTCGCTCGCCGAGCACGCGCACGATGTCGCGCTCCGACAGGATGCCTTCGATGCGGTCGTCGCTCATCACCAGCACGGCGCCGATCTTCTTTTCCGCCAGAATCTTGATCGCCGCCGAGAGCTTGGCGTCGGGATCGACGCCCGTGATGTGATGTCCTTTGGAATCGAGAATTGCACGTACCGTCATTGTCGTCTCCCTGAAGCCTGATCGCGCCCTTGAGCAAGCGCGGTCTTTTGTTCGTGAGTCTTCAATCAACAGTTCAGCGCCGATTTCGTTGCAGGCGCATTCGGCAGGCACGGCATCCAAGCACGCTCAGGGGCTTACGCGCTGCCTCATAACGCTGATATGATGAATGAAATTGCGCTGCACCGCAAGCGGCGATCAGCCGCGATTCGATGTATCCGGCGATGACGCATCCGCAGCATCCGGAACCGCGCGCGGGATCGGATCGAACAGCGAAAACAACAGCAAGCCCGCGAAGAAACCGCCAATGTGCGCCTGCCAGGCGACGCTGGCGCCGTCCGCGCCGATCGCAATCGATCCGACGCCGAAGATGATGTTGACGCCGAACCAGACGCCGAGAAAAACCAGCACCCGCCGGTTCTGCAGCGCGCGCAGCAGCGACAGCGCGGGCACCCTCGCCGCGGCATCGGCGTCGCCGCGGCTGAACGACAGGAAGCTGCCCCGCACGAAGG
>Ga0209331_1000847_pt1 | contig 10641 bp, 11 predicted proteins | sample JacPinW_OM3H0_M3_FD_187971 | JGI IMG/M metagenome (GOLD analysis project Ga0209331, IMG submission 187971) | Forest soil microbial communities from Algoma, Ontario, Canada - Jack Pine, Ontario site 1_JW_OM3H0_M3 (SPAdes) (version 2) | ecosystem: Environmental > Terrestrial > Soil > Boreal... | reverse complement strand
GCGCCTTCGTAAACAATCTTGCCCTCGGGGTTGATCACGATCATATCAGGCGTGTTCTTGGCGCCGTAAGCGCGGCCGGCTTTGCCTTCAGGATCGAGCAGGAGCGCGGTCTGTTTGGTTTTCCAATCGCTCATTGTTTTCTGAGCTTGCTCGGCCGTGAGACTTCCTTCCATTCCGGGCGCAGAAGAATCGATGCTCAGCCAGACTACGCCTTTGCCGGTGTATTCCGCCTGCAGTTTTTGCATGTTGCCGCCCCCGTAATGTTTCTTCACGAACGGGCATTCCGGATTGAACCATTCGAGCACGACGTACTTGCCTTTGTATTGCGAAAGCGAATGCGTCTGACCTTTTGCGTCCGTGAGCAAAAAGTCGGGCGCGGCGCTGCCGATCGGCGGCACGTCGGTGGCGAACACGGTTGCAGCGACGAGTGAACTTAAGGTGATAAGAATCGATTTTGTTTTCATGACTTATTGTGAAGCTACTGCTGGTGTGACGGTTTCAAGTTTCTCCAGGACGATACTTTTCGTGAGCAACTCGGGAAACACAAACGGTTCTTCCGATTTGCCGCGATAGAGCACGTAAAGTGGGACACCCGGCCGGCCAAATCGTTGCAACAATTTCGTGATCGCGGGATCGCCGTTCGTCCAGTCGGCTTTGATTTTAATGACGCCGTGACGCTGAAACGCTTCACGGACGGCGGCGCTTTCGAGAACGCTTTTCTCATTGAATTTGCAGGTGAGACACCACGCAGCCGTAAAATCGACAAAGACGCTGTGGTTTTGGTCCAGCTCGGATTGCAAACGTTCCGGCGTGAATGGCTGCCAGTCGCCGGACAATTGCGCGTTTGGTGCGGCGTTCGACGATCCAAATTTGTCGCCGATGAAATAAATCCCGCTAGCCACGAGCAAGATCGACATGGTCAGGATCGCGACTGTTTTCGCGGTGGTCGAAGCGGTTGGCGTAACGAAGGCGCCCTTCATCCAGCACGCCAGACTAACGATGAGCAGAAAGCATGAAGCCCAGATCAACGCTTCGTAACCGCGTTGCGCGCCGAGGACGTAAAGGAGAAACAACAACGTCGCGAGGAGCAGAAAACCCATGAACTGTTTCACGCGTTCCATCCAGGGCCCGGGCTTTGGGAGAAAACGCAGCCAGGCCGGTTGCGCGCTGAGCAGGAAGTAGGGCGCGCTCATTCCCGCGGCGATGGCGATAAACATCGCTAAAATGACTGGCGCCGATTGCGTGAAGGCGAAGCCGAGAGCAGTTCCGAGAAACGGCGCGGTGCACGGCGTCGCCAACACGGTCGCGAATACGCCCTGGAAAAACGAGCCGGCGGCATCCTGTCCCGTTGCACCCGCGATGCGCATGACCGCTTGTGGCGGCGAAATTTCAAAGACGCCAAACAGATTCAAGGCGAAGACGAGCACGATCACGCTGAGAAATAAGACGAAGTAGGGATTGGTGAATTGCGCGGCCCAAGTGATCTGATGTCCGGCTGCCTTGAAGAAGATGAGCAAGAGGGCCAGCCCGACAAACCAGACAAAGATTCCAGCGACAAAGGCCAGGCCGCTACGCAAGACCTTTTGTCGATCTTGTCCGGCCTGCTGAATAAAGCCGAAAATCTTGAGCGAGATCACCGGCAACACGCACGGCATCAGGTTCAAAATAAATCCGCCGATGAAGCCAAAGAGAAGAAAAGTGACGAGGCCACGCGCTGGAGCAGATGTGGCAGAGGTAACAATCGGCTCGCCCGGCGACATGATCCAGCCGGCGCGGTCTTCGGCGTTCACGCGCTGGGCGAAGACGATGAGTCCCGGGATCGACGATAATTTTTTGTCGGTCGATTCAATTGGAATGCGAAAAACAATCTGATCGCCCGCGCGCGACTCAACGGCAGGATGGCCGACGATGACTTTGTCCTCGGGCGCCGGATAGAAATCGACGTACGGATATTTCGCGAGCGTCGCGCTCGTCACCTGCAACTGAAGATTGGAACCCGTGGAGCTCCATTTTGCTGTTGCCGCATCGGCGCTGGGCCATGGCTTTGGTAATAGTCGCCGAAAGCGTGCGAACAATTCAGTATTCGCCGGACCACTCGTTGTCGATCTTGGCAACGTGAGCTGCAGGTTTGCATTGCCTGGAATGCAAAGCCTTTCGCAGACAAGCCAGTTCGCGACCGCCGATAATTTGACGGTCGATTGATCGAACGACGCCGGCGGCGTGATCTCCTGCATGAGGAAAACTTCGTCCTCGTAACCATACGTTTCGATATCGCCCGGATCTTTCAGCTTGAGCGGGATCGGCCATTGGATCTCGCCAACTTTCCAGTCTGGGGGCACGTTCCATTTGATTTCCGTGGGGAGGCCGGCGTCTCCGGAGAATTTCCAATACGTGTGCCAATGGGGCGCCATGCGCAGAAGCAGTCCGACCGTGAAAGGCTTGCCCGGGACAATCGCATCGGTGTCGGCAAGCAGCTCGGCCTTGACCAGTTCGCGGCCTTGATAGGTCTGCGCTCGAGCAGTTGTCGCTAAGGTCGACAAGAGCAACACGCTGGCGATGCTGAGGACTTTGGCCAGCTTCATTACGAAAACTAACATTGCGGCCTGTTCGCAGCAATGGCTCGACAGTTGCTCCAAAATAGAGAATGCGCGGTTTCCTAATTTTTTTGCTCTTCGTCGGACTGGGCGTGGTCTTCTGGCATCAGAAACACCAGGAAGCAGCGCCGGTCACAACCAAGCCGGTCGTGTCCCAGTCGCAATCGGTCGGGGTAAAGCAGACGCCTCCGCCGCAATTGACTCCGGCTCCGCGCGGCCAGGCCTCCCAATACAATTACATGAAACGCGCGCTCGACCGCGCCGCCGACGTCCGAGACCACGCCCGCGCCCAAACAAAAGAAGCGCAGGATCAATAGGAAACAGACTTAGCAGTTTCTTGCAGCGGCGTTCGGGACCTGCCATGGTCGGGTCGAAACGCAGTCCCGCCATCCCCTATGAACTTCCTGATTAAACATCTGATCGCTTTCGCCATCGTCACGCTGGCATTTGTCCCCACGCATCTTGACGCGAATCAACAAGCTTACATCCCTGAAAAGTACCGCGGGATTATTTTGAGCGCGCCCGAGCCGGATTTTCCCGCGAGCACGGAGTTGAGACAGTTAGGACAAGGTATTTACCGTTTGATCATCAATCCGAAGACGGGCATGGCCGACGAGGTGAAGGTCTTGCAATCAAGCAGTGCGCGAAAGCTCGACGCGGCCGCGGTGATGGCGTTTATGCAATGGAAGTTTAAGCCGGGCGCGCTCAAGGAAATCGATGTCCCCCTGTCTTTTTTACACCGACAGGTTACGGCCGATCTCAAAAACGCCGCCAGCCGGTGATATTAAGTTCGGTAGGTCCGAAAACGATCTAATGATAACTAAAAGCGCTGCAAGGGTCACACCGCCCGTTTCTCCAAAGACGAACGACGTACCTGCAAATGCGGAATAAAGTTGGCACAAAGCTTTGCCACTCGACGGTGGAATTGCTTCGTAGCTTTAGGGTGTGTTCGAACTTCCGTGATTAACTCGTCGGGCCGGACCGGTAATGTCCGATAAAAATCTTCTTCCCGTTCGACAAAAATCGTTTCGTGCATATCAGGAACGAAGAAAAGCCGGACTTCATTTTCAAAGCTAAAACAAGTGTCCTTGAAGACAAAGGGAGCTAGCGAGTGAAATTCTGGACGTGGCTCTTGCTGGCCAACATAACGAACCAAAACTGGCTGGTACGCGCCACCGTCGGTGCTAGAGTCAAGCAAGCTACAGCGTGAGCGGACAACCACGGATTCTGGAGAATGGGTATATAGCTTCCACATTCTTGCGTTTTCGTTCCCGCTCATGTGCCAGCAATTGACAAAGACGCGATAACGTATGATTTCGTTTGTGCGTTCTTCCTGCTCGGGATCTCTTCTAATTGAGTACGCTTCGTTGAAACGCTGCCATAAAGAGGTCTGGAAGCGTCGGCTACCCTCTGAGAATCGCCCCTCCATATGATCATCCAACCGATCCGACCTTCGAAAATAAAGCCTTCGGTTGTTCACGAGGTCTTCGAATTTTAACCAGTCGAGATAACGCCAGACGATGGCTTCGGGATCGGCAAGTCGGAATGGAATGTCGGCGTCGTACACTGGAGCGCCCTCGTCCACGATCTCCCCGGTGAATCGATTCCGGATTACCATTCGGGCGACTTGGTTCATCGGAACAGAAGGGCTAAGGCTCAATTTTCCGTACTGTCCATCTGTAATGGTTTGCTGACGCCAAGGTTTCGTGAGCAAACTGCCTAATTAACGCAGTATGTGCGTCCTGCGCCCATTGAGTAACTCCTTGTTCAAATGGAGGCGGTCCATTGTATTCAAGGTTGCCTGTGATTCCCAAAGTGCCCTCTCCTGATCGCAGGGCCTCGTAATAACGTTCGAGTTCGGGGTCGACGTGTGCTCCGCCATCTTTTTCGGCAGCGCTCAACACAATCTTGGAGCGCGGATATGTTGAGTCTTCGTATTTAAATATGGGCTCGTGCCTCCACCATTGATTGAAGGAGATTTTGTGAAAGCAGTCTTTGAGCATTGGTACAGGTTTGACAGGAGTTGCGGATTTAAGATTGACCCGGTATGACAGATAGTCCGTGTAATCGCCACGACCGCGTGACGACGAAAGCATTCTTCCATCGCGCAATCCAAGCTGCGTCAGTAGGGATTTACTTTGCCCCTTATCGTGAAAAATAATTCTTAGCGCGACCGCAATACGAAATGCTTCTTCTGCGGCCCCTTCATCAAAAGCAGCGCATGATCGTTGTATGAAGCGCAGCTGCTCGCCTAGCTTGTCAAGAATCCGGTGGGGCATCGCTGAAGTTACATTTTACCGCCTAACAATCTTTATCCGACGCAGGAGTTCTCGCTCGAAAAGTTTGCCGTCTACCCAACCTTCCTGAACCATTTTTGCCCCGATGTTAGCGGCCGATAGGGCTCCCCGGACATAACCGCTGCGAGCGCTGGCTAACCTCTCCTGCTTTTTCTTCCATTGGTTCTGGACTATTCGGGCTTGCGTTCGGGGACTCATCTCGAATATCTACAGCGCTTTCGCAGAATTGCAAACAGTCGCAAATGTGAGAATGCCCTCTCAGTCAGACTTCCAGAATAGTCTCCCAAAGCGCTCAGTTACTGCTCGGAGCGGGCGAAGTCGGACGGCTCGGAGATTCGCGTGTTAGATCGACAAGGCACGATTACCCAAATAGTCGCGCCAACGGTCGGGCACTCGTTCTAGGGCCAGGACACTTTTCGATAGGTGTCCCAAATCGCCAATAGCACACTGCCAACAATTATAATGGCCGCGACGATCGTAACGTAGCGCGGCGTCCACCGGCGCGGGAATCTCTCCGGATGTTTTTGATACAGACGAAGTAAACCAACACCGATGATGACCGGAATGGCGCTATGTTCGAGAATGTAGACGAGCGGGCTCATCAAAGTCTCAAGCCACGATTATGCCGACAATTTCCGCGATTATCCAGCGCGTTGGAAAATGAGCCACAATCCAAGTTTTGAAGCTGCATTCGCCGATTCGGACTGATAGACATACGGCAACATGAGTCAGCAAATGTGGGTCGCTCTGTTGGTCGCCATCGGCGTGCTGCTGCTAGTGTGGGTTGTCTGGCCGCGAGGTGGACAAAAATAAGAATCAGGTGGTTAGCGCAAAATGAACCATCCGACCTCAGTAAAAGGGGTTTTGCTTTTAAATGGGCGCGTTCTGCTCGTCAAAAATTCGCGCAATGAATGGGAGTTGCCGGGGGGTCGCAGTGAAGGGGGCGAAGACCATGCGCAGACCTTGGCTCGTGAATTCTCAGAAGAACTGTCCGTTGATGTTGCAATCGCTCAGCCGATCGATTCGTACTTATTTGAGGTCATTCCGGGGCGTCATGTTTTCATCGTCACCTACGGTTGCACGCTTGCTGGTGAATTTAGACCCGAAATAAGTCACGAGCATACCGCACATTGCCTCTGGCCGGTTGAGCGCTTGTCGGAACTCAATCTTCCGCCCGGGTACAGACGCTCGGTCGAGAAATGGGCCGCGGTTATCTAACCAATTGCTCGCGCCTAAAGCGGCGATCAGCGGTTCGATGTCGATCTTAGCCAGTGTGACCTGGCTCGAGCGAGCCGGCGACCGTTTGGTGGTAGGCAGGTGAACCGGTCGCCGGTCGCTGGGAAATTGATCTTCTCGATTATTTCGCGGATTGAAGCTTGGCCTGGATCGCGGCTTTGAACGCGGCCGGTGTCAGGTTCGCTCCGGCCGGCGCAGCGTTTTCCGCTTTGCCAAGTTGGGTAACGTTCTTAACTGGGTCGCCTTCATTGGTCGTGACCACTTCTTGTCCGGACTGGTCGTGTTCGACATGGAAGCGTCCGTGCATAATGCCGACCAGAGGAACGAACTGAGTGCCATTGTGTTCGACAAAGAGAATGTCTTTGTCGCCAACCTTGAACTCCGGCGCGTCGCTGATGGCCATGGTTATTTCGCCAACCGTTCCGCCAAGCATGCGAATGGTGTAGCTGGCGCCAGGGCTGCCCTTGATCGCGTCGTCAACCTTGAAGGTCACATAGCTAACGATCTGGCGCTGGCCGCCTTCACCGATCCATTGAGATCGGACATCGGTGACGTTGCCTTGAAAGATGAACTCGGCGTCGTTGACGAGTTGATCGAAGGTGGGAGGAATGACCGTGGTGGCTCGGGCGCTAAGCGCGGTAAGGATCACGCCGGTGAGGACGAGGAGATAATTTGTTTTTTTCATAAGGGGCTTTCGGATTCGCATTGGATCTTAAATTGTTTACTTACTAATCGTGACGCCGGCGGTCTTGGGGTTCGACAGTGTGTAGCCTGAGCCGGACGTCAGGGTCATCGTTGCTGTCTTGGGAATGTTGCCCATGAACACAGCAGTTAGAGTGACGTTGGCTGAAGAGGCGCCAGCTGGAATTGTGACACTACCCGAGGAATCCAGAGTGTAATGTTTCCCTTGGATGGCGGCGCCGCTCATCGTGAAGGTGACGGTAACCGGATTCGGATTAACGGTTGAAGCCGTGACGGTGTAGGTCGCTGACTCGCCAGTTCGAATACTCGTGGGATTGGCGGACACGCTAACCGCTGGAGTACTGGCGGGCGGCGGTGTCGGCGTCGGAGTAGGATTCGGAGTTGGCGTCGGGGTAGGATTAGGAGTCGGCGTTGGAGTTGGAGTGGGATTAGGCGTTGGTGTCGGGGTAGGACTTGGAGTCGGAGTTGGAGTTGGTGTTGGTGTTGGCGTTGGAGTCGGTGTCGGTGTCGGTGTTGCACTCGCGACGCCATAAAGTGACTGAGCGCCGGCGATGTCGTCGCTCGCGGTTGTGTCGGTGTTGCTGATCACCGAATTCATGACCGCGGTGACATGTTGTCCGTACGAGTCGGGATGATTAAGACCAATGGCGTGGCCCAGCTCATGAATTAAAACGCGCTGAATATCGGCGAGGGCGTAGCCGCCAGCCCCGAAGCGTAGAGGACCACGATAGGAGTCCCAGTTCTGGCGAGAATTTACCGCGACATCAGCCTCAATCATTCTTGAGCCACTGTAATAATATTGTGTGACTGCAAGCGTATAAGATCCAAAGGCATGACCGAACGCTGACGTAGAGAAAAAGATACTATTGACGCCATCGCCGGACGTCGTCGGCGCGCTCGGGTTAGTTGCGGCGACTAGGCGCAGATTTGCCACCGATTGATTCCAAGTTCCTGGCGCTGGAGCGATGGCAGCATCCCAAGAAGTGTTCCCATCCAGAAGAGTGCGGCCGGCGTTGCCGAGCGCGGATTGAAAAGTAACGGTGCTGACGAGCCACTTCGGGCCCTCGAGCACGTAGGCACGCGCGTTGCGCGCATTTAAAGCGGCGAACAAAACCACGGCAATCGCGGCGGTCGCAAACAGGGGTTTTCTGAAATTCATATAATTACTAGAAAGCAGGTGGCGTGCGCAGTTCCCGGAAAATTTCCGTTTTCGCCGAAGAATTTTGCGAAGAGTCGTCGCGAAGGATCTTTCAAGCGCGCGGCCTGAAGAAGGTTCGCGTAAGACTGGTGTTCCTGAATTATCCCGTTACGGAACGAGGAAAATCTTCCCCGAATACGGATCTTTTACTTTGCTACCCGAAGCGTAACCGCTGACGTCAACATACTTGCCTGGGTCGGATGGGCTGAACACATATCCAGGTTTGCCGGGAACGGACTTGGCGATTGGAAACGACGGTTGCGCAGTGGGAGTCTTTGGTGAGGACGACGGTTTTGTCTGAGCCGTTGATGTGCGCTTCGACAAGGAGCTCGGCGTTGCCGAGGGCTGAGGAACATTTGCCTGCGATTCCCGCCGTTTTTTCGCCGCGGTGCTGCCAGGTTGGACTGGTCTTCCTGGGCTCGTCACATCGGATGTCGCGGTCGCCTGCGGTTTGTCGATCTTTCGATGAACAAAATCCATCGCGCCCCGGCAGCCGGTCAGAAAAATGCAGCCGACGATGACAATACAGACCGGTTTTTCCACGCGGCTTCTATACAACCGTCTTTTCCGTGCGCAACTGTCGCGCGGCGTCGCTTATGTCCGGCGTAAATCCTTCACGTCTTTGACGAAGCGGCTGATTTCCTCCTGCCGGACAGACCAGGCGCACATCAACCGATAAACATCCGGCTCGATGAATTTGTAGAAGAACCAACCGCGTGCGTGAAGCTCGGTGGCCATTTGCTCGGGCATGCGCAGAAACACCGCGTTTGCTTCGACCGGAAATACGATGTCGATCTTAGCTTCGCGCTTGAGCTGATCTGCCAGTTGTGTCGCGGCGCGATTTGCCTGCCGCGCGTTTCGGAGCCAAACGTCGCCGTCGAGCAAACCGAGCCACGGCGCGGCCAGGAAGCGCATCTTCGAACCAAGCTGCCCGCCTTGTTTGAGCCGATAATCGAACTCGCGAGAAATCTCCTTTTTAAAAAACACGACCAGCTCGCCGGCTGCGACTCCGTTTTTGGTTCCGCCGAAACACAGAACATCCACACCCACCTGCCAGGTGATTTCCTTCGGCGCGCATCGCAGAGACGCCACGGCGTTGGCAAACCGCGCGCCGTCCATGTGAACTAGCAGTTCGTGGTGTCGAGCAAGTTCGGCGATCGCCGAAATTTCATCGCGCGTGTAAACCGTCCCAAGCTCGGTCGATTGCGTGATGCTTATGGCCCGCGGCTTGTGCGCATGAAAATCGCGCGGCCGTGCCAGAAAACTTTCGACTTCGCCGATGTCGATCTTGCCATTGCGGCCGCCGACGGTGACGAGCTTGGATCCCTTCGTGAAAAACTCCGGTGCGCCACATTCATCAGTCTGAATGTGGGCACGCTCGTGGCAAATGACACTGTGAAACGATTGACAGACCTGTGCCAGAGCCAATGCGTTGGCGGCGGTCCCATTGAGAACTAAATAGACATCGCACTCCGTCTCGAAGAGATCGCGCATGGCATCGCAAACACGAGCCGTCCAACGGTCCTCGCCATACGAAGGCGCTGCGCCAACATTGGCTTCTTGCAAAGCGGCCAACGCTTCCGGACAAATCGCGGCCGTGTTGTCGCTCGCGAATTGATGGCGCGCGTTCTCCCTCTCCATGTCGATCTTGCTAATCGACTTCGACGTTAGCGGCAAACGCGAATCCGTCTCGCTACAAAAAGATTGCCCGGCGAGCCCGAGCCCTGGGCCTCAAAGCTCGCCAGGCAGATCCCCTCTACTTGCTCCCCAAATTTATGTGCAACCCCGCAACAGGAAAATCAGCAGCAAAATCGGTATTGGAATCCCCAGGAGCCAAAGCAAGATGTACCCCATCGCGCCCTTTTCGTTCGGTCTCTTGATGAATTTCATACTCTCTTTTCTAATGAATTCGGACGGGGCGGGGAAAGTGAGTGTGTCCCTCGTGCAAGGGCTTGTCTGCACGTCATTTAAAAGTTGCGTTTTGAGCGGATCGCCGCAATCGAGCGCTAAGATCGACAATTGCGGCCGCCTCTGTTCAGCTTTGCCTAACTTACTCCGGCGAGTTAAATTTCCCGCCCTATGAATGCTCTCCAAGCGGAAGTGGAGCGACGCGGCGAACGGATCTTCGACCTCGTTGATCAACATCCCGAGTCGGTTTTTAGCAAAGCCGGCTTTTACCAGCGCATGATGGCTCTTTCGATGCGGGATGAGCATTTCAAGGTGCAAATGTTTCGCTTTGTCGATGTTCTCGCGTCGTTGCGCCGCGGCGGCGAGATCGTGCGTCATCTCGACGAATATTTCGACGGCATGCGCAACGGCTACGCCCCGTTGATACGAACCGGAGTTCAAATTGCCAAAATCATGCCGTGGGTGAGCGGTCAGGTCTTACGCTGGAATGTTTCCGGCATGGCCCGGCAATTTATCGCCGGGAAAAATCCCGACGATGTCATGAAGACGCTGCGCAAACGGCGCGCGCAACGCATCGGATTCACGGTCGATCTTTTGGGCGAAGCGGTCGTTAGCGAAAAAGAAGCGACGGAGTACGCGGCGCGCTGTTTGGAATTGCTCGATCATCTCGCCGAGGAAACGCAAGGTTGGACCGATCCGCTCGGAA
>Ga0209331_1000845_pt1 | contig 10656 bp, 8 predicted proteins | sample JacPinW_OM3H0_M3_FD_187971 | JGI IMG/M metagenome (GOLD analysis project Ga0209331, IMG submission 187971) | Forest soil microbial communities from Algoma, Ontario, Canada - Jack Pine, Ontario site 1_JW_OM3H0_M3 (SPAdes) (version 2) | ecosystem: Environmental > Terrestrial > Soil > Boreal... | reverse complement strand
AGCACATCGCGGTCGCGAAGCTTGTAGGGGCGGGTTTTAAACCCGCCCTTGTGCCACAGGCTCGCTGCGAGAGAATTGCCGTCATCAGCTGCGCAATCGAAGCTCGTACGGCTAAGCTCGGATCAACCTCACACAGCGTGAATGCCGAACGAGGGCGGGTTTTAAACCCGCCCCTACAAGAACCACCAGCGTAGTGCCGCTTCACGGCCTCGGTTTGGGGTACGGCTTGCTCATATGCGATAGCCCGGCCTTTGCGGCGGAGGTATCGGAGCTTGTTGCCCGGCTTTGCCACATGCCGCATCAGAACGCGTTCTCGGTCGTGGCAAGCGCGATCGGCGTTTTTGCGAGAATGAATAGATCGAACAGCACCGACCAGTTCTCGATGTAATAGAGGTCGTACTCGACCCGACGCTGGATCTTCTCGTGGGTGTCGGTCTCGCCCCGCCAGCCGCTGATCTGCGCCCAACCGGTGATGCCGGGCTTGACGCGATGGCGCGCGAAATAGCCGTCAACCGCCTCGTCGTAGAGGCGGTTTTCGGCCTTGGCATGAACCGCATGCGGGCGCGGTCCGACCAGCGAGAGATTGCCCTTGAAAACCACGTTGATGAGCTGCGGCAGCTCATCGAGCGAGGTCTTGCGAATGAACGCGCCCACCCTCGTCACGCGCGGATCGCCCCTCTGCACCAGCTTGGCCGCCGTGGGATCGCACTGATCCACATGCATGGAGCGGAATTTGTAGACTTCGATCAACTCGTTGTTGAAACCATAGCGCTTCTGTTTGAAAAACACGGGCCCCTTGCTGTCGAGCCTGATCGCAAGCGCCGTGAGCAGCATGAACGGAAAGGCCAGGAGAAGGATCACGCTGCCGACGATCTTGTCGAACAGCCATTTCATGACCACGTCCCAGTCCGTGATCGGCTTGTCGATGATGTCGAAGACCGGCACCCGGCCGATATAGGAATAGGCGCGCGGGCGGAAGCGCAGCTTGTTGGAATGGGCCGCGAGGCGGATGTCGACCGGCAGCACCCAGAGCTTCTTGAGCATTTCCAGGATGCGGCTCTCGGCCGAGATCGGCAGCGCGAAGATGACGAGATCGATGCGGGTGCGCCGGGCAAAGCGCACGAGGTCGTCGACTGTGCCGAGCTTTTGCCGCTCGCCCACCTGCGCGAGCGTGCGCTCCTCGCCGCGGTCATCGAACACGCCGAGCACGCGCACGTCGCTGTCGCGCTGGGCGGCAAGGGAGCGGATCAGAGCATCGCCGCGCGCATCCGCGCCGACGACGACGGTGCGTCGATCGAGTCGGCCTTGCCGCGTCCATTGCCGCACGAGCAGGAACACGGTGCGCCGGAACGCCAGCAGAACGACAAGCCCGGCGGCATAGAAGGCGCCCAGCCACAAGCGCGAGTAGTGATCTCCTATTTTGCTGAAGAAGGTGAAGCTGATGACGATGAGGAAGACAACCGACCACGCCGAGGCCAGCCGAAAATACTGCTTCTCGTAACCCCGGAACGCCTGCACCTGGTAGATATCGGCGGCCTGGAAGGCGAGCATGGCGACAAGGCCGATGCCGAAAATGGCCCCGATGTAGCGCCATTGCAGCCCTTCGATCGGAACCAGATACGCCACGTAGATCGTCAGTCCGATCGCCACGATCAGAATGAATTCGATCATGCGCACAACGCCGGCAACCACGATCGGCGACCAGGCGGGCACAACCGGTTGGGCGAGGGCGCCGATGGTATCGGCGGCTGCGTTTTTGGGGTCGGGAGAGGCGCTGCTTTGGCGATGCTTTGTGCTGCTCTCGGCCGAAGTTGCCGTTGCGGGGATGTTCAAGTCGAGCATGGTATAGGGGCTAAAGAAAAAGCTTCAAGAAACGGTTAGAGCTAATTTCGTAGCCCGCCTTGAGCGCAGCGAAAGGCGGGCTATTCCCCCCATCGGTTCCCGGGTTTCGCTTCGCTCAACCCGGGCTACAGGATTCCGCGGGCCGTAAACCAGGTATTAACCGCCGCGGCGGGCGAGTGCCTCGCGGTAGGCCGCAAGCACTGTCCGCGTCATGGTATCGATGGTGAACGAGGCGCGCACACGCTCGCGTAGCCGCTGCGCCTGGTTTGCGGCCGCACTCGGGTTCCCCAGCGCCTGCGAAAGCGCGCGCGCGAGCGCACTGGGGTCGCCGGGCGCGATGAGACCGCAAGCGTCGGGGCCGAAAATTTCAGCAATCCCGCCCACGCGCGTGACCAGCATGGGAATGCCTGCCGCGGCGCCTTCGAGCACGATATAGGGCAGCGATTCCGCACGCGACGGGACGACCAGAAATCTGCCGCGCGCAAATGCGCTGCGCGCCGGCATGGCTCCAGCGAAGCGGATGGACTTCGATAGTCCCGCTCCGGCAGCCTGCGACTCGAATGCGCCCCGGTCCGGGCCGTCCCCGACAACGGTTGCGTTCACGTTGCGCCCTTCATGGGCGAGCATCGCAAGCGCCTCAATAAGCACATCGAGGCCCTTGAGCTTGCGCAGCTCTCCCACGAAAACGAGGTCGGCTGCATCAGGGGAGCAGGTAACCGGCTCAAATTCCTCCGGCGCAATCCCGTTGTGCACGACGCGTGCGAGTGCTGGAGCCCTGCCGACCTTGGCCTCCAAGGCGTCGCGGCCGTAGGCGCTTTCGAACAGGAGCAGGTCGGTCCGCCGCATGAGCAGCCGCTCGGAAGCGAGATAGAAAAAACCCGCGGGAGAATTCCAGGCGTAATGCAGGCTGCCGCCGTGGGGGGTGTAGACGCGGATGCCGGCTCGCAGCGTTGCGAGCCTGGCATAGGCTCCGCCCTTGGCGCCGTGACCGTGCACGACATCCGCCCCAACAGCGGCGGCGCGGTGAGCGACATGCGCGCAGGCCGCGACGTCGCCAAATCCGATGTGCCGGCTCATGCAAAGGCGCGTGATCCCGAGCGCAAGGTGAGGGGCGAGCTGCGCAAATCTCTCTTGCGCGTGCTGGCCGCCGGTCGAAGCATCCGCCACGAGGCCCACACGATGCCCGAGTGCCGCCTGGGCGCGTGCAAGATCAAACACATGGCGGAAGAGTCCTCCGACGGGAGCGCGCAGCACATGCAGGATGTTGAGGCTGCCGCCGGCCTTCAAAGTCATCGCGATTCACTCTTCATTAATCATTTGCGCATCGGCAACTCGACAGAAGCATAAGGCCGAACATTTACTGAATAGGGCGACACGGATTCCGGCGCTTAACGCGGCATCAACCATAATCGTTTGGAATTGGGTTACGAGTCGCGCGTGATGCGCGCGTTGGTGTGAGAAGAGTCATGCAAGCGGGCGTACAACCGGACCGATCCCCTGGTATCGTGCCGGCCGGTGACATCGACCTCGGGGCGCTGCGCCGCGCGCTTTGGCGCAAGAAATTCCTGATCCTCGGCCTCACGCTTCTGACCGCCGCCATCGCGTTTGCCGGCGTCAATTACGTCACGCCGCGCTACAAGTCGGAAGCCCGCGTGCTGCTCGAAATGCGCGAGAACATCTTCCTGCGGCCCGATGCGGAGAAGACCGCCGAGCGCACCACCACCGTCGACCAGGAAGCGGTCACAAGCCAGGTGCAGCTCATCCTCTCGCGCGATCTCGCGCGCGAAGTGATCAAAAAGCTCAATCTCGCCCAGCGGCCCGAATTCGATCCTGTGCTCGACGCCCCCAGTCCCATTCGCACCGTGCTGGGTCTCGTCGGCATCATCAAGGATCCGGCGGACATGACGCCGGAGGAGCGCGTGTTCAAGAGCTATTACGATCGGCTCTCGGCCTTCCAGGTGGAAAAATCCCGCGTCATCGCCATCGAGTTCGAATCGCAGGATCCGGAGCTGGCGGCGCTTGTCGCCAACACCATTGTCGAGGTCTATATCCGCTTCCAGCAGGCGGCCAAGCAGGAGCAGACCCGGGCGGCGAGCGCCTGGCTTGCCGGCGAGATCGAGCGGCTGCGCGCAAGCGTGGCCCAGGCCGAAGCGAGGGTCGAGCAATACCGGGCCAAGACCAATCTTTTCATCGGCAACAACAACACGACCCTTTCCAATCAGCAGCTGGGCGATTTCAACGCTCAGCTCGCCGCCGCGCGCGCCCAGAAGGCCGATGCCGAATCGAAGGCAAAGCTCATCCGCGAGGCGCTCAAATCAGGAACTGCGGCCGAATTCTCCGATATCATCAATTCCGAACTGATGCGGCGTCTGTCCGAGCAGCGCGTGACCTTGCGCGCACAGCTCGCCGAGCAATCCTCGACGCTGCTTGATCAGCACCCCCGCATCAAGGAGTTGCGGGCGCAGATTGCCGATCTCGAGCGCCAACTGCGCGCGGAAGCCGATCGGCTCGCGCGCTCGCTGGAAAACGACGCGCGCGTGGCGAGCAGCAAGGTCGACGAGCTGAGCTCCATGCTCGACCAGCTCAAGCGCCAGGCGGCCTCGACCAACGAGCAGGATGTGCAGCTGCGCGCGCTCGAGCGCGACGCCAAGTCGCAGCGTGATTTGCTGGAATCCTACCTCGCGAAATATCGCGAGGCGTCGGCCCGCGACAGCATCGGTGCCGCTGCCCCCGATGCGCGCATCATCTCGGCTGCGACCGTGTCGAACACGCCGTCGTGGCCGAAGAAGGTCCCGATCATCTTGGTCGCCGCGCTTGCGATGTTTACGCTCTCCTCGGCCTTCGTGGTCACCGGTGAATTGCTGCGCACATTGCCCATGCAGGGGAGCGCCGCCATCCCCACGCCGGTCGCTGCCCGCTCACCTGTGCGGTCTGAGCCGGCGCAAGCTTCCGATGTCATCTCGCCGGCGCGCACGGCAGCCGCGCTGCGCACGCCGTCAGGCCCACGCAAGGAGGGTGGAGAGATCGAGGGCATCGAGGCGCTCGCGCGCGAGCTGATCGATGCCGGGGAGGGGGCTCGCCGCGTGACCGTGATCGGCGCGTTGCGCAATGTGGGCACCACCCGCACGGCGATTGCCCTTGCGCGCAGCCTTGCGGGGCGAAGCCGGGTCGTGCTCGTTGAGCTCGCCGCGGCATCGCGCAATCTCTCGGCAATCGCGAACGATCCATCCGTGCCGGGTTTGGCGGAGCTCGTCGAAGGTTCGGCGAGCTTTGGCGACATCATCACGCGCGATCGTCATTCCCGCGCGCATTTGATCATGGCCGGCCGCGCTGCGATCGAGCCGGTGGCGCTCGTGAACTCGCAGCGGCTCTCCATCGCGATCGAGGCGCTCGGCCGCAGCTATGATCACGTGATCATTGATGCGGGGGTTGTGGAAAGGGAGCTGCTCGATCGGTTTGCGATGTTTGCGCCACGCGCGGTGCTGGTCGCACCGGATACCGACGGTCCGGTGACAGTTGAAACGCGCGAGCGCCTGCTGCAATCGGGCTTCGCCGACGTGAACGTGATTGTGACCGCGCCGTCGGATCCAGGCGTGGCGGGGGCGGGCGCGAAAGCCGCGGCGTAAGGTGCAGAGCGCAAATCTAAGTCGGTGTCGGCGCGGCGCCGCCTTGGAGTGCACCCTTCGAGTGAGACACGCAAACTAGGAACTGGTTGCGTTTGTTGTAGGCTGCCCGGTGTGTTGGGCGCGAGGTAGCCAGCGTCGCGCTCATATTGAATCTCGGTCGTCATTGCCGGGCTTGACCCGTACCAAGCGGCGGGGGACTGATAGACAAATGAGCAGGACATGAGAAGGACGTATGCAACGGGCTTCCTGCGCAGGCCCGGTGTCGCATTCGCGCTGATGCTGAGCATCAGCACGGCTGCCGCGCAGGGTTATCCGTCGCGTCCGGTAACTGCGATTGTCCCGTTCGCCGGCGGCAGCGCGAGCGACGTCGTCAGCCGTATCATGTTCGACAAGATGTCGAAGCTGATGGGTCAGGCGATTATCGTCGAGAACCGGCCGGGCGCCGGCGGCAACATCGGCACCGCAATCGGCGCCAAGGCGGCGCCCGACGGCTACACGATCGTGGGCGGCGGATCCGGCCCGGTCGCGGCCAATGTGACGCTCTACAAATCGCTCGGCTACGATCCCGAGAAGGACCTGGAGATGATCTCGCCGTTCGCGGGCTTCACCATTGTCGTCGTCGCAAGCAAGCAGCTTGCGGTCAACTCGCTCAACGAATTGATCGCTTACGCCCATGCCCATCCGGGACTTAATTTCGGGTCCGTCGGTATCGGCAGCTCGCAGCACCTCGCGGGCGAATATTTCAGCCAAGTCACTGGCGTAAAGATCACACATGTGCCCTACCGCAATATCGCGCAATATGGGCCTGACTTGATTGCGGGCACGGTGCCCCTTGGTTTCCAGTGGTTCCCGAACGTAGCCGGCCCGCTTGGCGCAAATGGCGCCACTGCGCTCGCAGTCGCCGGCGACAAGCGCATTGCCGCGCTGCCCGACACGCCGACGACCATGCAAGCGGGTCTCCCGCAGTACAAGGTGAACGGCTGGTTCGCCCTCCTGGCTCCGGCCGGAACGCCAGCGCCGATCGTGGAGAAATTGCACCAGTTGATGACGCAGGCGCTCAACGATCCTGCGGTGCGCGCGGGCTTCGAGCGGGCCGGCGCCGAGGTGATTGCGCTGCCACTTGGTGAAGCAAAGAGATTTCAGCGTGCGGAAATCGAGAAATACCGGGACATCATCAGCAAGGCGGGTATCGAGAGAATCGAGTGACGCATTAGTCTCCTCTGATTCCTGCGGCCTTGATGATGGGCCACCATTTTTCAATCTCAACCTTTTGAAAGGCAGCTAGCGCGTCCGGCGTCTGTTGCTCGCGCGCGGGGATATCGAGACCAAGCTCCGTGAACCTCTTCTGCACCGTGGGGTCGGCGAGCGCCTGTACCATCGCGCTGTTGAGCTTGGTGATAATGTTGGATGGCGTGGCTCTGGGAGCGAACAAGCCAAACCATCCCGATATGTAGAGCCCCGGCACGCCTGCTTCGTCGGATGTTGGGATGTCCGCAATCGATGACGAGCGTTGCGGGGAAAGATTCACCAGCGCCTTGATTGTCCCCGCGCGCACTTGCGGCATCATGACTGCGGCCTGCGCGATCATGAGGTCCACCTGTCCGGAAATGAGGTCAGTCATCCCGGGGCCAGCGCCTCGATACGGCACAAACAGCACTTTTGTATCGGTAAGCTTTTCCAGCAATAAGCCACCGACCTGCGCGGCTGCGACCTGGTTCACAAGTTTTGCCTCGCCGGGATGCGCCTTCATCCAGGCGACAAGGGACTTAAGGTCGTCGGCGGGAAACCCTCTTCTGGCAACGAGCAGTTGCGGATTGAGCGATATCAGTCCGATGGGCGCAAAGGCCGTCTGCAGATCGTAATTGACGTTGTAAATGATGGCGGCCACATGCGTGTCCCACTGGCCGATATCGATGGTGTAGCCGTCGGGTATCGCCCGCGCCACGCGCCCTACGCCGATGCTGCCGCCGGCACCGCCAACATTCTCGATGATGACGGACTGCCCGAGCGCGGCTGCCATCCGGGCCGCCAGAATGCGACCCGCCACGTCGGTCGAGCCGCCCGGCGGAAACGGCACGACGAGCGCGATGGCGCGCGAAGGGTAAGTCTGCGCCTTGGAGAGGCGCGGTCCGGCACAAAGGGCGGCAACACTTGTTGCCAATTGAATAAATCGTCGGCGGCGTAGGCTCATGAACTGCACCCCTCAGCCATTTTCCAAAAGAAATCGCCCACAGCAACCCCGATTTGCTCTAATGTTCACCAACCGCCGCATCCCGCATCCTCGTGAGGAGCTGCTTCCATGCCGATCGTCAACCGCATCGCCGATTTCCACAGCGACATCACCGCCTGGCGGCGCGACATCCACGCGCACCCGGAGATTCTTTACGATGTCCATCGCACGGCTGGCACGGTGGCCGACAAGCTCAAGAGCTTCGGATGCGATGAGGTCGTCACCGGCATCGGCCGCACCGGCGTCGTGGGCGTCATCCGCGGAGGAAGGGGCGAGAGCGGCCATGTGGTCGGCCTGCGCGCCGACATGGATGCGTTGCCCATCTTTGAGGCCAACGATGTTCCATACAAGTCCACCGTACCCGGCAAGATGCACGCCTGCGGGCACGACGGGCACACCGCCATGCTGCTCGGCGCCGCGCGCTATCTCGCCGAGACGCGCAATTTCGCGGGTACCGCAGTTGTGATTTTCCAGCCGGCGGAGGAGGGCGGCGGCGGCGGCAGGGCCATGGTGCAGGACGGCCTGATGGAGCGCTTCCATATCGAGGAAGTCTACGGCATGCACAATTATCCCGGCCTCGCGGTCGGGGAGTTCGCTATCCGGCCGGGGCCGATGATGGCGGCAGCGGATCGCATCCTCATCGAGATCGAAGGCCGCGGAGCGCATGCGGCGCGTCCCCATGCCGGCATCGACACCGTGCTGGTCGGCTCGCATATCATCACGGCGCTGCAGTCGATCGTTGCGCGTAACGTCGATCCGCTGGAGTCGGCAGTAATCTCGATCACCGTATTCCAGGCAGGCTCGGCCGATAACGTGATCCCGCAGACGGCGCTCCTGCGCGGCACTGCGCGCAGCCTCACGCCGCAGGTGCGCGATCTCCTGGAGACGCGGATGCAGCAGGTCGTAGCTGCCATGGCCGCGGCCCATGGTGCGACCGCCAAGCTCACCTATCGCCGAGATTATCCCGTCACCTGCAACCACGAGCGCCAGACTGGCTTTGCAGCCTCCGTAGCGGCGCAGGTCGTCGGGAACGAGCGCGTCGACGACCACGTCGCGCCGGTGATGGGGGCGGAGGATTTCTCATTCATGCTGGAAGCGCGCCCCGGCGCGTTCATCTTCATGGGCAACGGCGATACCGCGGGCCTTCACCACCCCGCCTACGACTTCAACGACGAGGCCATCCCGTTCGGGACGTCATACTGGGTGCGGCTCGTCGAGACGGCCTTGTCTGCGCAATAGGCTTTTGCGGGCACTCTATAGGTCTTCCGGCGTAAGCCCGGTATGCTTCGCAATGCGCGCAAGCATGCGTGGACCAATCTCGTCGTTGTCGTGGAATGCAAAAACGTAATCGGAGAATCCTGCGCGTTGCAAAATCCGATGCGAGCCCGTTTGGCGCTTAATGGACCAGCCGGTTCTCAAAAGAGCGGCAAGAACACGGTTGGCCGTTGTAGCCGGCCAACGGCTCATGCGGCTTCGAATACGCTCGCAATTTCGTGCGGTAGCGGCTCGCCGTTCTCGAGGCGGTCAGCGATGACCCGGAGCGCCAGCACCTTTACTCTGGCACGAGCTTGTGCCTCGGTGTCACCATAGGTCATGACGCCGGGCACGGCCGGCACCTCAGCAATCCAGCGGCCATCGTCTTCCTTTTCTGTTTCTACCTTGAGCATGGTGCGCTCCTTATAGCGAAAGATAACGGCGATGTCGAAGCTTGCGCTCTGCGTCGCGGTCGGCAACTACGACCGGGTGCGGCCGCTGATGGACGGAGCCGTCCAAATCGACGGCGTGGATCCCATATTCATGAATTTGCCGCCGGAGGAGATTTTCTTCCGTGCTTTTCGCAGCATGGATTTCGATATCTGCGAATTGTCCATGTCGAGCTTTACGGTCAAGACGGCGGAGCGCAGCTGCCCCTATGTGGGCGTGCCCGCGTTTGTCTCGCGCGCCTTCCGCCACAACTCGATCTATGTGCGAACCGACCGCATCAAGGCGCCGGAGGATCTCAAGGGCAAGCGCGTCGGATTGCCGGAATATCAGCTCACGGCCTGCGTTTGGGCGCGCATCATCCTTGCGGACCAGCATGGCGTGAAGCCCGCGGACATCATCTGGGTGAGGGGAGGGATCGAGCATCCCGGCCGACCGGAGAAGATTGCGATCAAGCTGCCGGACAATGTGCGGATGGAAGATGCGCCGCAAGGGACAACCATCTCCGAGCTGCTGGAGCGCGGCGAGATCGATGGCTTTCTTGCGCCGCGCCCGCCCAGGCTCGCCGGCCGGACCGGCAACATTGGCTGGCTCTTTCCTGATCCGGTTGCCGCCGGGCGGGATTATTTCAAGCGCACGGGCATTTTCCCGATCATGCATGTTGTCGGCATCCGGCGCGGGCTCGTTGAAAAGCATCCTTGGCTGCCGGCCGCGGTGTTGAAGGCGTTCGAGCAATCAAAGCTCAAATGTCTTGAAGCGCTGGAAGACACCTCCGCGACAAAGGTGACGCTGCCGTTCGTGGAGGAGGAGTTACGCGCCGCGCGCGAGCTGATGGGCGAGGATTTCTGGTCCTACGGCTTGGCCGCGAACCGGCACGTGCTCGAAGTCTTCCTGCGCCATCACCATGCGCAGGGCCTCTCCTCGCGCCTGGTGTCGCCCGAGGAGCTGTTCCATCCCTCGACGCACGAAAGCTTCAGTATCTGAATGATCCCGTCATTGCGGGGGCAATCGCTATGACAAGCGTCGCGCAAACCCCGGACGGGAAGCGCATCGCGTTCGCGAAGCTTGTAGGGCGGGTTTTAAACCCGCCCTTGTGCCACAGGCTCGCTGCGAGAATTGCCGTCATCGGCTGCGCAACCGAAGTTCGTACGGCTAAGTTCGGATCAACCTCACACACCGTGAATGCCGAACGAGGGCGGGTTTGCGGGGCACCCCAAAAAACGCATCCGCGTTTTTTGGGGACCCCGGTCCCGCCCC
>Ga0209331_1000842_pt1 | contig 10660 bp, 8 predicted proteins | sample JacPinW_OM3H0_M3_FD_187971 | JGI IMG/M metagenome (GOLD analysis project Ga0209331, IMG submission 187971) | Forest soil microbial communities from Algoma, Ontario, Canada - Jack Pine, Ontario site 1_JW_OM3H0_M3 (SPAdes) (version 2) | ecosystem: Environmental > Terrestrial > Soil > Boreal... | reverse complement strand
ACTCATTTGATGCACTGTACTCACCCGGACTCCAGCCACCAAGGTAGAGCCCACGTCCAAGGGTATCGTCGTTCGAGCATTTACCGAGCGGCCCCGAGGTGGCGCTGTTCCGGTTCGTGTTAGGGAAGGAGCTCTCGGGCCCCGCCCCAGTTGGCGGCCTCTTTCACTTGAACCCGCCAAACAAATCATTTTGGTCCCCCGGTTTTCACCTGCGCTGTGCTGAACTTTCCAATCCATGACTAGACCTACATCGCCCATCTATCGACGGCGAGCCACCGCAACGCCCAACAGAAATGCAACTAACAGCGAACCAGGTGGCTCTTCTCGCGCTATGTTGCTCAAGATGCTCAACGGCATGCCAGGTTTCCGGCCAGTATCGATTGCGTCACCGATCCGGTGGGCCGTTTCTTTCACGGCTTCTCTTTCACGGCTACAGAGACTTTCGCGATGGCAGGCTTCGGCTCCAGAGCGGGATCTAAGCCTTCGTAAATGAATGGAGGCGGTGGGGTGTCATCGCTCATGGCTGAATCTCCTGTCGTTGCAGCCAATAGATTAGACCGTGAATCGTTCCGACCCAGCCCTCCGCTCCGTGATTCAAGCAACTCAGCGGCCGCTGGCTAATCTCCCGATGGTGGTATGAGCAACATTAAAGGTGCGAGCGATTTCGCGTGAGGCTTCGCCGGCATCGAGCCGGGCAAGGGCTTGGCGCCGCTGCTCGGGCATAAGTTTGAATCCTCGACCCAACTTCACTCCTCGGGCCTTGGCGCGGGCATGTCCTTCCGTCGTTCTGGCACGGATCAACTCTCGCTCGAATTCGGCAATGCCACCTAGCACGGCGAGCATCAGGCGGCCGTGCGCCGTGGTGGTATCGGCCCAAGTCTCGCGCAGCGACCGAAAACCTGCCCGGCCTTCGCGGTTGCGTCTATCGTGTTCAGCAGATCGCGCGTCGACCGGGTCAAACTGAGAAACACTCAATAGGAGCAGATGTCTTCCGCTCATCCCCCAAGAACGGCCGTTTAGCACGCCCCAAACATCACGCGGATCGCGGGTTATGAAACATTGATAGTATGCTCATAACTTGACCCGAGGACATCAAGTCAGTCGCAAAAAAACAACTCTTTTAATAGAGACGCCGAAGCGCGCTCAGCGTGCCGCCCGCTCCATCTCAAGTTCGGCTTTGAGACTTGCGAGATCGCGATAGATCGAAGCGGCGGCAAGAACGCGGCCCTTGCGCTTGTATTGCAGCAGGCAATCTTTCGCCGCAATGTCGCCGTCGACGTCGATCTCGTCCCACGTCTCGGCATGGCCGACATAATTGATCGGCACATCGTAGTGCTGGCTCCAGAAAAACGGCACGGCGTCGAATGGCTCTCGCTGCCCCACAATGTTGCGGGCGGCGGTCTGGCCCTGGCGCTCGGCCACCACCCAATGCTCGACCCGGATATTTTCTCGGGAATGCGGATCGGGCCAGCGCGCGATATCACCGGCGGCATAAATTCCGGTGACGCTGGTTTCGAGGTACGCGTTCACCACAACGCCGCGATCCAGCGCAAGGCCGGTCTTCTCTGCTAATGTGAGACGCGGCCGCACGCCGACGCCGACCACCACAACGTCGGCCTCCAGCACGCCGCCGCTCTTCAAGGTCGCACGGTTCCCGTCGATCGCGACCACGGTATCGCCGAGATGGAAGACGACGCCGTGCCCCTCGTGCAGCCCACGAACGAAGTCGCCCATCTCAGGTCCGAGCACGCGTTCCATCGGCCGCGTTTCCAGTCCCACTACATGGACTTCGATGTCACGCGCCCGCAACGCGGCTGCGGCTTCCAACCCGATGAAGCTCGCGCCGATAACAATCGCGCGGCGCGCGCCCTTCGCGGATTGAATGATCGCCCGGCAATCGGCGAGCGTACGCAGCACGTGGACATGCGGCTGGTCGGCACCCAGGATCGGCAGGCGCACCGGCTCCGCACCCGTCGCCAGCAGCAGACAGTCGTAGGGTATCGTTTCGCCGCCGGCAACAATGACACTGTGCGCTTTGGTGTTGATCGAAGTGACGTCGGTGTTGAGCCGCAGTTCGATCTCGGCTTCGGCGTAAAAACTGTCGGGACGCAGCGGCAGCCAGTCCTCCGGCGCGGTGCCGGCGAGATAGTCTTTCGATAGGTTCGGCCGGTCCACTGGCGGTGCGGCATCGTTGCTCAGCATCACGATGCTGCCGCGATATTCCTGTCGCCGCAGCATTTCCGCCGCGGCGAAGCCCGCAGCGCCGCCGCCGATAATCACGATCTTGCCCGGCCCACTGATCGGCCCCTTGCCGCGCGGCTTCGGCTGCGCACGCCTTTGCCTCACGAAGATGCGTTCGCCGTCACGCTCGACCTGCCAAACCGTCAACGGATTAAGCGCCGGGGCACGCGCCGCTTCCCCGGTGCGCAGATCGAAACAGGCGTGATGCCAGGGGCAGCGGATACTCTCGCCGACCACCAATCCCTCCGCTAGTGGCCCATGATAATGGCTGCAATGCGCGTCAATAGCGAAGATATCCGACCCCGAGCGCACCAGCAAAACGTCTTCGCCGCCAACATGGCCGAGCAAGGTCTCGCCGATGAATTCGGTCAGCTCGATGCCCAGCGTCAGATCCGGACCGGCAGGTAGGGCTTCTTGATCAGCCATATTTTACTCCCTCGAGAACCGAAAACCTTCTTGTTCGGCGTGATAACGATCGGATCCTCCGCTCGCCAACTAATCGGTTGTAAAAGTCCCTTGATTGGACATTCCGAGTTTACATTGATTAGAAGGGACATAAAGCGAGTTGTTGAAGTAGTCAGTTCCCGGCGACCCGGGCGGACGAGCCAACTCATGAAACGGCGCGCTCCCCTCGCCTAGGGATCACAAACGACGATCGGGATATCGGAGGGACAAATCCAATCAAGAAGCCTGGAACGTTTTCGATAGCGATGATCGACTCAAGCCCCTTTCACCTAACCTAGGAACGCTTTGGATGCCGCGGCAGTACAGCGATGGCGGCCGAAACGCGCGGGGGACTTTTGCCCGGCCGCCGCAAGAGCCGTTCACAGCGACCAGCAAATCCCTCAAGGAGCGGGTCGGGGCGCTTAAGAACCTTCGTCCCTTCGCAGTGATGGTCTGGCGCACGAGTCCACAATTGACCGCAGCGTCGCTTGTGTTGCGGCTGGCGCGGGCGCTACTTCCAGTCATCACCCTCTTTGTCGGCAAACTGATCATTGATGACGTGGTGGTGCTGGTACAGACGCCGCATAAGCCCGAGACGCTCCGGCTGTGGCTGAACAGCGGCCTCCTCGACTGGCTGGGATTCCTTCTAATTGCCGAATTCGCGCTGGCCGTCATGGCGGACATTCTCGGACGCATCGTGTCATTGGTCGACAGTCTGCTTTCGGAGCGCGTGACGAATTCCTCAAGTGTCCGATTAATGGAGCACGCAGCTACCCTCGACCTGGAAGATTTCGAGGACTCTGAATTTCAAGACCAACTCGAACGCGCGCGTCGACAGACCAGCGGAAGAATGACGCTGATGGGACAACTGTTCGGTCAAGCGCAAGACGTAGTAACCGTGGCGAGTTTTGTCGCCGGGTTCTTTTTCTACGCGCCTTGGCTTATCGCCCTGCTACTCTTGGCGTTGGTCCCGGCGTTTCTCGGAGAAGCGCATTTCAACGCGCAAAGCTATTCGCTCGATTTCGGTCGCACGCCAGAGCGGCGCGAACTTGACTATGTCAGGCAGACTGCCGCCAGCGTCGAAACCGCCAAGGAGGTAAAAATCTTCGGCCTCAACGGCTTCCTGATTGAGCGTTACGTCCGCCTCGCTACCGATTTTTACGCGGCAAACCGCAGGCTGGCGATGCGGCGCGCCGGCTGGGGCGGCTTGTTCACCGCGATCGGTACCGTCGGCTATTACCTGGCCTATGCATACATCGTATGGCGCACGCTGGCGGGCGAGTTCTCGGTCGGCGACCTCACCTTTCTCGCGGGTTCCTTCAGGCGTCTGCGCACCCTTCTCGAAGGACTTCTGACAAGCTTCTCGACCACGGCGAGTCAGGCCCTCTACCTCAACGACCTATTCTCTTTCTTTGAGGTCAAGCCGGAAATCCTGTCGCCGGACAATCCGCGTCCCTTCCCGCAGCCGATTTGTCGAGGCTTCGTTTTTGAAGATGTCGGATTCAGGTATCCCGACGCCGAACGATGGGCCGTGCGTCATCTTAGCTTCACGCTGCACGCCGGCGAAGTCCTCGCACTGGTTGGAGAGAATGGTGCAGGAAAGACCACATTGGTGAAACTTCTCACTCGTCTCTACGATCCGGACGAAGGTCGTATCCTGCTCGATGGCCACGACCTGCGCGAGTACGATCTCAACGCGTTACGCGGCAATATGGGCGTCATTTTCCAGGATTTCGTTCGCTACAATCTCAGCGCAGGCGACAATATCGCGGTTGGAAAAATTGCCGCCCGCGGCGACCAGGCCCGCATCGAACGTGCGGCGAGGCGCAGCCAAGCCGACGAGGTGATCACCAGACTGCCGACCGGCTATCAGCAGATGATCGGCAAACGGTTCAAGAACGGCGTCGAGCTTTCCGGCGGGGAATGGCAAAAAATCGCGATCGCCCGGGCCTATATGCGCGAAGCGGCCGTGCTGGTCCTCGACGAACCGACGGCGGCGTTGGATGCTCGCTCCGAGTTTGAAGTATTCAAACGCTTCAAGGAACTCAGTGACGGCAAAACGGCCGTCCTGATCTCGCATCGTTTTTCCAGCGTTCGCATGGCCGACCGCATTCTCGTCCTCGCCGACGGAATGGTCGAAGCCGCTGGCACACATGATGAACTGATGGCGCAACCAGGCCGCTATTCAGAACTCTTCGAATTGCAAGCTGCTGGCTATCGATAGTTCCCTCTCTACGCTGCCCGGCGCCAATCGGCTGACTCGAGCTAAAGGCCAAGGGCGGCGCGTGCGCTCGCGGCGGGTGATCCGCTCGGCGCACTGAAGCGGGTCGCCCTGCGTGACGACGCGCCTGCCCTCGCGCTGCGAGGCATCGCGATGGCCCAGCTTGGCGATCTCGTTCGAGCAAAGGCTCTCCTGCGACGTGCAGCGCGCGCCTTCGGTCCGAAAGAGGCGGTGGCCCGCGCGAGATGCGTCGTCGCCGAGGCCGAGATCGCGCTCGTCTCGCGCGACCTGGGCTGGCCTGCGAAGGCGCTCGACGCCGCGCGGGCGACGCTCGAAGAGCGCGGCGACCGCGTGAACGCCGCGCATGCGCGGTATCTCGAGGTCCGGCGCCTGCTCCTGATCGGGCGCCTCGACGAGGCCGAACGTAGGCTCGCCGAACTCGACCCCGCGCTCTTCCCGCCCGCGTCCCTGGTCGTCGCGGGAATCGCGATGCGACGACTCCGGACCAAGGCGGCGCGCGCGGCGCTCACTCGGGCCGAGCGCGCCGCGCGCGACGCAGATATCCCTGCCCTGACGGCGGAGGTCGAAAGCGCATCCCTCGTTCTGAACACGCCCGCGGCGCGCCTGATTGCGCGTGGCGAGGAGCGCCTCCTCCTGCTCGAGGAGGTCGAGGCGTTGCAGGCGTCGAAAGCGCTCGTCGTGGACGCGTGCCGTCATGTCGTGCGTGACGCACGCACGGTGGTCTCGCTCGAAAGGCGTCCGGTGTTGTTCGCGCTCGCCCGCGCGCTGGGCGAAGCGTGGCCCGATGCTTGTTCGCTACCCGAACATTCGTTCCTCACTCCGACTTATCGATATTCCAGAAGATCGGCGTGGCCGGGCCGTCGAGCACGCCCGATAGTGATTTCCGCCACGCGCTGACCCCGCGCCATTGCCCGAGCGGGATATAGATTACCTGGTCATAGACTACCGTCTGGATATCGGCGGCGATCTTCTTCTGCTGCTCACGTGAGGACGAACGTACGAAGGCATCACGCATCGCTTCCATCTTGGCGTCTTCCGGCCAGCCGAACCAGCCGCCATTCTTGCCTCTACCGTTGACCAATATATTGACAACGGGGTCCACTACGTCGGCAATGATGAAGTTGGTGAAGAACATGTTCCAGCCGCCCTCCTTCGGCGGCTTCTGGCTGGCGCGGCGGGAAACCACGGTCTGCCAATCGGTAGCTTGCAGGTCCACCTTGAAACCGGCCCTACGCAGTAACTGCGCAGCGACGATCGGCTGCGCCTTGAATACCAAGACATCACCGGGCGCCATGATCACGACGGGTGTGCCGTCGTAACCGGATTCGGCAAGCAGCTTCTTCGCTTCCGCCATACCGTTGCCTTTCACCAGCGACTCCGAGCCGACGTCGGTGGCCAGCGGCGTGTCGCAGCCGAAAACTGCGCCGCATACCTGATAGTATTCTGAATTCCCAACCAGCGCGTCCAGCACATCCTTCTGGTTCAGCGCCAGGAAAGCCGCGCGGCGGACCTTGACATTGTCGAAGGGCGGATAAACGAAATTCATTCGTCCGACGATCTGGAAGCCAAGCTTGTCCAGGGTTTCAACCTTCAAGTCCTTGTTGGCGGCCAGCACCGTCACAAGATCGAAGGGCAGACTCTCTATGAATTCGATGTCGCCAGATTGAAGCGCGTTCACGGCGGTCTGCGCATCTGGCATCGTGATCCATTCGACGCGATCGACCTTCACCACCTTGCCGCCCGACGTCCAGTTCGGCGGCTCCTTGCGCGGCACGTAATCCGTATTCTTCTCATAGACCGCCTTTACCCCGGGCTGGAATTCCGCCTGAACGAATTTGAAGGGACCGGAGCCGATTTGCTCTTTTATTTGTTGGCCCGGCGGCGTTTCGGCCAGACGCTTTGGCATCATGAACGGAACAATCGACGAAGGTTTTCCGATCGATTCCAGCACCAGGCCATAGGGCTCTTTCAGTTTCAGCCTGATAGTCCTGTTGCCAGTAGCCTCTATGCTGGCGGTGAAGTCCATGAGCGTCTGGCCCATAGTCTCGTTCTTGCTCCAGCGCTTGAGCGATGCGACGCAATCCTCCGCGGTGACCGGGCTACCGTCATGCCACTTCAGCCCGTCGCGCAGCGTAAAGATGTAGGTGAGCTTGTCGTCGGACACTTTCCAATCCGCCATCTGAGGCTGGATCTTGAAGTTGGAATCGGTGGCCAGCAAAGTGTCATAGACCATGTAGCCGTGATCGCGCGTGATATACGCCCCGGTAAAGCCCGGATCGATGATGCGCAAATCGGAATGCATCACCGCAGTGAGGGTCTTCGCATGCGCCGGCGAAGACACCGCCAGCGCAGCCGAGAGCACAAAGGTCGACAAGGTGACGTTGGACACCATAGTGCGACGTTGCCGACGTGAGATCTGAAACATTCGATTTCTCATGAAGCTGATCAAAACCTGATAATCAGTTGGGCAATGCTCGCATGCGTGATAAGGCAGAGCACAGCGCCAGCGACCACATGCGGAAAATGTCGGCGTGAGGTTTCATGGCAGTCCTCCCTCGCTCGTCCGGCGAAACGGCGGCGTCGTGAGTGGAAAAAACGTGACCAAGAGCTGGCTTTCTCGATCAACTCCAGCCAGTGCCTCGATTACTTCATCCCAGCTTGCTGCAACCCCTTGTAGAGCTCCTGCAAGGTTTTTTGAAACGCTGGATCCTTGTTAGGAATTTCCTGGAGATAGATGTCCTGTATGCGCGCCAGAGTGTAGCCGGGCAGTGCGTTGTCAAAATCCTTCAAGGCGGCGGCCGCGTCAGATCCATTTCCGGTAAGCGCAAATGCGCTCACCAAATGTGCTCGGCTAAACCAAACCGTGGGTCTTTCTGCAACCGATTTTCGAAGCCAGAGAATTGCTTCGTCGTAGTTTTTCATCGCGAAATATGCGCGCCCCAGGACCCAGGAAAAAACACTCCTACCAGGATCAAGAGGACTGAGTCTTATCGCCTTCAACGCCAGCGGAGGCGCTTCTTGGGGATGTCCCGTCAGGACGAGTTGATTGGCCTTCTGCGCGTAGGCGAGGGCAAGATTGGGATCGAGCGCGAGCGCCCGGTCAAAAGCGTCCAGGGCCCCTTGATGATCTCCCTTTGCGCGACGAATAAAGCCATCGTCCATATGGCTCATAGCAATTGTCGGATCAAGGGTGAATGCCTTTTGCAGTGCATCCTCCGCTTGCCTCAGCAGATCCTTGCGTGCGTTGGCATCCTTTTCGGCCTCGTTCCAGCGATTCAAATAGTCACGCATCAAGACATCAGCCAATTGGCTCCAGGCGATGGCTGACAACGGACTGAGACGTACAGATTCCTGAAGATACTTGCGTGCGGCAAGATTGTGCGGTGGGGTAATAGAGTCAATGAGAATAGCCATGGCGCGTAACCTCATGTCTATCGCATTCGGATCGCTCGATCGCTCGCGTCGACGACTCTCAGCCTTGACCAGCTGAATGCCGAGAGACGAGGCGATTCGACCCGTTACGGCTTCCTGCAACTCGAAGAGGTCTGTAATATTACTATCAAACTGATCGGCCCAGATAGCGACGGCGGAACGCGCATCTACCAGATGCGTGTTGGCTTGCACCTTGGTACCGATTTTCCTGATGCTGCCTTCCAAGAGGTATCGAACATCGCAATCTTGTCCGATCTTTCTAGGGTCGACTACTTTTCCTTTGTACGTGAAAGCTGTCGCCCGCGCAATGACCACAGTATCAGCCATGCGAGACAGATCGGTGGTTAGATCATCGGTGACCGCGTCGGCGAAATAGCCTTCTTCCGGATCATTGCTCATGCTGCGGAACGGCAGAACCATAATAGAAGCTTGAACAGAATGCGCGTTTTTGCCACGCCAGACCGGCAGTGCGCCGATAATCGCCGCGACGGCCAATACGGAGACCACGAAGATCGGACGAGGTGTTGGAAAAAGTGCGAGACATCGGCGCGCCGCGAGCCGCACTCGCCGCAAGAGAGAAAGTGTTTTTTGCTCCTGGGCACGCGTGACGCGAAAGACTTGAATCGGAGGGTCAATGTTCTTGAGGCGGTGCCACCCTCTGTCCTCAAAGGCGAGGTCCGGATGACCTAAGAGCTGGTCGCGAACAGTATTGGTAACAAATAGTTCACCTGGCTCGGCAAGGGTCTCGAGCCGCGCTGCAATATTGACGCTGTTACCGTAGATATCGCGCTCGTCAACAATGACGTCACCAGCATTTACGCCGATGCGCATTTGGAAGCGATGCTCCGTGCTGACACCGGCGTTGCGCGTGCTCAATTCTCGCTGAATTTCGATGCCGCAACGTACCGCATCCAAAGCGCTGTCAAACTCGACAAGCAATCCGTCGCCGCTGGATCGGATCAGACGACCACCATGCTCGGAAATTTTTGGTTCGATCAAGCCGCCGAAACATTCGGTCAGCATCACATGTGTGGCCTCCTCGTCGGTGGACATGAGCCGACTGTAGCCAACTACATCCGCTAGTAGGACGGCTGTCATCCTGCGTTTCACAGGTTCCCTCCTTCCCGCGCCATCCCCGTTGGAACGTAGCCAAATGTTTTTACTAGAGCTGGCGGCTGTTGTCACGTGCCGAGGTCCGGCGTAGGTACACGATACCCGTTTGGGTAGTGCCACGTGAGTGCCTCGGATGTGGGTGCCTTTAAGGCTACCACGTTTCAGAGGAGCTATCCGCGTTCTGGATCCGGTACCGCAGCAACATTGCGCCGCCCTCCAAAGCCTGGCTGCTCTCCAGCGTCATCGCCGTGACGGGGGCTCCGCGATCGGCCTCCGCATCCGTCGAGTCGAAGACGCTGGGTGCACCCTTCGCGCGGTCCACGGCTGGACAAAGGATCAAATTGAGTTCGTCGACCAATCCCGCGCGCAGAAAGGCACCGTTGGCACCGCCGCCTCCCTCCAGCAGCAGCCGCTTCACGCCGAGTTCGCGATTGAGAATATCCAGCGCGAGGGCGAGATCAAGCTCCGACTTTCCGGCGAAGATGTAGGACACGCCCCGCTGCGCAGCCCCGCGAGATACGCGTCCGGAATTGTCTCGGAAAGGACTACCACGATCGGGTCTCCGCCGATGTCCGAACGGCCCCAGCCGATCTTGCCGTGCGCGTCGAGCACAACGCCATAGGCCTTCGCGTCGCGTCGCGCGAACCAGGGCTCGCGCGGAAAGGTCTCTTTCGTCGACGCGGGATACGGCTTGCCCTTGGCGAACTCCTGACCGGTGACACGGCCGACGAGCCACGCGTCGCCGGCCAGTTCGTCATGCACACGTTCGAACAGGTCCGCGCCCGATCCCTTGGGGCGCCAACGACTGTGGAGCGTCCGACCGTCCACACTGGAGGCCATGAGGCAGATGACGTGCGGTTTCATGCGAACCCTCGTCGGATGAAGCGGGACGCGGCCGCCTGGCGGAATTGCTAGGCCGACTTCCGCTGCGGCTTGGACGCCGGCTTCTTCGCCGGCGCCTCCTTGGGCTTCTTCCCTTCGATCGGCATCAGCATTTCCTTCTGGCCGCTCGCCTTGCGCGGCTTCTTGGCTGGCTTCGCCGGCGACGACGCCTGGCCGATGCTCTGGCGCAGCGCGCGTGTGCTATCGCGATGAGTTCGGAACACAAACAAAGTAGAGTTTTAACGGATCCGCACTCTGGAGCGCATTCTTGTCGGGGGTTATCCCGATTGCTTTTTTCGCGGCCTC
>Ga0209331_1000841_pt1 | contig 10660 bp, 8 predicted proteins | sample JacPinW_OM3H0_M3_FD_187971 | JGI IMG/M metagenome (GOLD analysis project Ga0209331, IMG submission 187971) | Forest soil microbial communities from Algoma, Ontario, Canada - Jack Pine, Ontario site 1_JW_OM3H0_M3 (SPAdes) (version 2) | ecosystem: Environmental > Terrestrial > Soil > Boreal... | reverse complement strand
TCCGCCGCAGTAAACCCTCTATGAAATCTTCGACCCATCAAGCACACTCCATCTCTCCTTTAAGATAAAGTGTTGCGTCGACCGGTTGAGACCACCCCCACATAGCGGCCACATGCAGACATTTGCCAACGCATCATTTGGGTAGACGCTCTACGATGTTGAGCCATAAGTCGCAGTGGTTCTATTCACGAGCCCAACCGAAAATATTTTGGGGCGGCTGTCGAGAACTACCGACAGAGGACCGAACCAACACTGACTTGGGACCAAAAATCGTGTGAGTAAGGCTGTGAGTACTGGTTCAGAAGGCTTCAAGAAAGCCCTATTTTACGGGTCTATTGGCAGGTGTTCGATTCCGGCCAAGGCACCAAGATTATATTCCTTGTACTAATTTTATCCATCAATTTGGCTAGGGCTCGGGCAGCGATCGCAGAGGCGACGTCCCTTATTCACGGAAGAGCGACTCAACGCGGGTGTCAGGTCTTCGGCCGAGTTTGAACCCAACTGAGACATGGGACCAGGCCGGTTGTTTGCTATTTTTCACTCGCCACCCGGTCGCAAAGTGCTAGGCTTAAGCATTGCGCAAGACGTGTTATCGGCGGGGTCACATGCGACGGCGCGAGTTCATCACGCTTATCGGCAGTGCGGCGGCAGCATTGCTGATCGCGACGCGCGTTGAACCCGCGGGTGCGCAAAGCACTGTGACGCCGAAGCGCCTGGGCGTTTTGTCCGGCTTCGGTTGTCGTAGTGGGAGTTTTCAACAGCGCCTGGCGGAGCTCGGCTGGATTGAGGGGCGGACCCTCACCATCGATTGCGTCTCGATGGTCAGCCAAGACCCGGACCAGTTGACGCTGCTCGCTACCGAGTTGGTAGCGCGTCAACCGGCTGTGCTGGCTGCGAGCCCCAGCAGTTACGTCAGGGCGCTAAAGCAGGCTACCGCAACCATCCCAATCGTCATGCAATCGACGCCTAATCCGGTGGAGAACGGCCTCGTGACCAACCTGCCGCGGCCCGAAGCGAATGTGACTGGCACGGCACAGTCCGGGGCCGACAACATTTCCAAGCGGCTGCAACTGCTGAAGCAGATGCTACCGGGGCTAGCGCGTCTAGCCATCATTTGGTGGGCTGGCAACAACCCCCTCTTTACCGAGCTCGCGACGAAGAACGCGAACACCGCCGCCAGTACGCTCGGCTTCGCTTGGCAAGCCTTTAGCGCTACTGTGCCGGAGGACTATGACAGAATCTTTGCCCAGCTGGCAGCGGAAGGATTCGATGCCGCGTATGTTCCACCGGCGCCTCTTTCCTACGCAAACCTAACGCGTATTGCTGAGCTGGGGCGGCGGCATCGGGTGCCGACCCTCGCCGATCACCCGATATTCGCGAAGAACGGCTTTCTCCTCACCTACGGCGACGACCCAAACCGCAATTTCGTGCGCTCAGCCGAATACGTTGACAAGATATTGCGTGGCTCAAAACCAGCCGATCTACCGGTCGAGCAGACCACCACTTTTGAGCTGGTTATCAATCTGAAGACCGCCAAAGATCTCGGCCTCACCGTGCCACCCACCCTCCTCGCTATTGCGAGCGAGATAATTGAATGAGCGGCGTGATGTCTGAGTTTGTGAAGGTTTTCGGATGCCGGCCCATGATGACGGCGCGACGCACTCCGGGGGGCCGCCGTCAAAAAATGTTAGAGTGGTCCGATCTGAACGTTACCTTCTCACCACAATACATAGCGCCACATTCCGCGACGCGACCAACCATCAGAAGTGTGAGCATGTCTGTGAGTAGACCGGAATCGAACCATCGCCAAAAGCTCATAAAATAGCGGTTCTCGAAACTTTGCGGTTCCGGCCATGGGCACCAAGGCACCGTATATGCGTCGCTAAACTTCTGCGCTCCGCACCGGATCAAAGATATTCACTCCTGGCCGAACAGGCGGATCTGCGGCATCTCGATTCTCGCTGGCTCTGCCGCGAACACCTGCGTCGGCCCGGTTTCTTCCCTGACTCTTTGCTCGACCGCTCGCAGCTCCTGTTGTTGCCTTTGCCGGCGCTTCTCGACCCATTGCTGGCGACGCTCAAGCTTACGCTTTTCCGCCGCCCGCTTCACTTCGGCGTCCCGCGCCTTGGCAAGAGCGTCGTCGGGAGCAGCGGCTTGCTCGTGCGCCACGGGCTGCGCCGCTGGAGTTGCGGGTTGTGGTGCCAGAGCTTCGGGCTGCGCAGCTGCGGCCGTTGCGGCCGGTTGCGCGCCGGCTGACTGCGAATTGCCCGTTTCCGTCCGCGGCTGCGCCTGCGATGGAGCCGGCGCAACGGCTGCGCCGGGTGCAGACAGCTGCGGCGCAGCCAGATATTGCACGGGTTCCGAGGGGCCGGCCGCCTGGATCGGCTCGGGCGACATGCGCCGCTCCAGCCGGGTCATTTCGGTCCGTTGCTTGGGGGATTTCGGACTGATGATGTCCGCCATCAGCAGACCTCCACTGAGGCCGGCGACGATCGCCATGACAACGGTTCCCGCTCCCGCAAAATAAGCCATCGAAGCGCGCATGTTTCGGCTCCCTTCGGTGGGCAACGCACAACTTATTCTGATGTTCCGCGACGGCCTACGTCGCGACCTGCGGTTGCGCGACGTTTTCGACATCAGGCGTTCGATGGCGGATCGGCTTAAAACGATCATGGCGAGCCCAAGTCTTAGGCTTTGCGCTGCGGCATGCCTTCCGGCGTCACGGTCGTGACAAGTGAAGCATCGAGCGCTTCGTAGTCATGGTAGCGAATGGTGGCATAGAGTTCCTTGCGGGTCTGCATGCGACCGATCTCGTTGTGCGTGCCGCCGTCCCGGCGGATCGCGGCGTAGAGGTTCTCGTGGGCCTTCGCCGCCACGCGAAGCGCGCTCACGGGCCAGATCACCATGCGATAGCCCATCTCGGAAAATTCGCTCGCGGTGAAGAACGGCGTGCGCCCGAACTCAGTCATGTTCGCGAGCAGGGGCACCTCAGGCATGCGTCGTGCGAACTCCCTGAACATTTCCGCATCGTTCAACGCTTCGGGGAAAATTGCGTCAGCTCCCGCGGCAAGATAGAGCTTTGCGCGCCCCACCGCGCCGTCGATGCCCTCGCTCGCGGCCGCATCCGTGCGCGCGATGATGTGAAGATGGCGGCGCGCCCGTCTCGCCGCCGCGACCTTGGCCGCCATATCGTGAGGGTCGGCAAGCTTCTTGTCGTTGAGATGGCCGCACTTCTTGGGCAGGATCTGGTCTTCGATGTGAACGGCGGCCGCCCCTGCATCCTCGAAGGCCCGAACCATGTTCATCACGTTCAACGTCTCGCCATAGCCGGTATCTCCATCCACGAGCAAAGGCAGTCCGGAAGAGCGGGCGATCTGACGGATGAAGAAACACACATCGTCGATAGTGATGATGCCCAGATCGGGCAGCCCCATCGATGCCGACATGGCGGCGCCGGACAGGTAAAGCGCCTCGAAGCCTGCATCGCGCGCCTGCAGCGACGAAAGACCGTTGTAGGCTCCGGGAATGGCGACCAGACCAGGGCGGGACAGGAGTGCCCGAAAGCGGTCGCCGGCCGGCTGCTGCGGGAGTTCGGTGGCAACGAGGTATGTCATGCGTCCCCTTTTCGATCTGGCGGATGAATTTCCAACCCGCCGGCATTGCCCCTAAAACAGCCAAAGCTGGTCCTGAGGCAAATCCACCCAGTATTGCCCTTGGCCTGCCAAAGGCGTGGTGCTCCACGCGCGCAAGCGCGCGTCAGGTCCGGCGAGCACGTACTCCCAGCGCTCTCCCAGATAGAGAGCTGTCTCGAGGTTGAGCAACAAGCCGTTCTCGCTCCGAGTTCGATCGATTCCGACCCGTTCAATCCGGATCAACGCCGTGATGCGGTCACCGATCGAACTCCGTCCCATCATCCGGCCAATGAGGCGCCCGCCGGCCACCTCGATCGTTCCGAAATCACCGTCGACCGACACCAGCCGGCCCGAGAGATGGTTGTTGCTTCCCATGAAGTCGGCGACGAGGGCCGAATTCGGCGCCTCGTAGACGCTCTGTGGGCTTCCCTCCTGTTCGACCTCGCCGCCGCGCAACAGCATGATGCGGTCCGCCACGGCCATCGCCTCGACCTGATCATGCGTGACGTACAGCGCGCTTATGCGAGTTCGCAGGATCAACTCGCGGATCCACGCCCGCGCTTCCTCGCGAAGCTTGGCGTCGAGATTGGATAGCGGCTCGTCGAGCAGCAGCACCGTTGGTCGGTAAACCAGCGCGCGCGCCAGCGCCACCCTCTGCTGCTGGCCGCCCGAGAGCTGATGCGGATAGCGTTCGCCCATGGAGCCCAGGCCGAGCCGCTCCAAAACCTCGTCAACCTTCTTCTTCGTCTCCTCGTCGCCGGCCTTGCGCAGCTTGAGCCCGTACGAGACGTTTTCGCGTACGGTCTTGTGCGGCCACAGTGCATAGGACTGGAAGACGAGGCCAAGACCTCGTTTTTCCGGTGGCAGGGCGATCTGTTGAGACCCGTCGAAAACCACGCGGTCGCCGAGCAGGATGCGGCCGGCATCCGGTGTTTCCAAGCCCGCCACGGAACGCAGGATTGTGGTCTTGCCGCTTCCAGACTGCCCCAGCAGGGCTACGACCTCACCGGCCTTCAAGGCAAGCGAAACGCCCTTCAGGATCTCCACGCCGCCGATCGACTTGCGGATACCTTCGACGGTTAGTTCACGCATGGAGACGCACTCCCAAACGCAGTGCCAGCAAGAGGCCGACGCTGATAAGCAGGACGTTGATGACCGAAAGAGCCGAGATGAGGTCGAGCCCGCCGCTGCCGAACAGGGAGATAATCAGCGAGCCGATCACTTCGGTATTGGGACCAAGCAGGTAGACGCCGGTCGAATATTCACGGCAGAACGTCATGAAAATGAGCAGCCAGCTTCCCAGCAGTCCGTATTTGACAAGTGGCAGAGTAACGTCCCGATAGACCCGGGCCTGACCAGCGCCGGCTACACGGGCCGCCTCCTCGAGCTCCGGCCCCACCTGGTAGAGCGCCGATGAGATCAAGCGCATGCCGTAGGCCAGCCAGACAACGGTGTAGGCCAGCCACAGGCTCGCGAGCGTGCTGCGAAATGGCGTCAGGAACGGGACGAACAGGAAAAGCCAGAGGAAGGCGAGGCCAGCTATAATGCCGGGAAGGGCCCGAGGCGTCATGACCAGATAATCCAGCACGCCGACGAAGCGGCTGGGCCAGCGATGCCCGATGAGCGCGACCGCTGCATAGACCGCCACCGCTACCGCGCCACCACCACCGCCCAGAAGCACGGTATTGGTGATGCCGCGAACGACATTGGGGTAGTCCGCGAGCTCGGCGTAATTGCCGAAGGTGAGGACGTCCCAAAGGCTGATGCCTTCCCCCCATGTCGACACGAACGAGCGCAGAATGAGACCGCTTAGTGGCAGGACCACCGTGGCGAACAGCCAGAAGAGAACGAGACTCAGCGCCACCCAACGCCACGCACCGAGGGGCAGCGGGCGGCCGGACATCCCCTTGCCGCGGACCGTCGCATAAAGATTGCCGTGACGCAGCAGATGGCGCTGCAGAACCACGAGCGGCAGCGTAAGGGCGACGATGACGATCGCGATAACCGCCATCAGATGGTAGGAGGGCGTTCCTAGCAGGTTCGTGAGCTTGTACAGATAGGTCGTGAGCACGGTGATGCCGCTCTGGTCGCCGAGAATGAGCGCGAGGCCGAACATCTCGATGCCGAGCAGGAAGACCAGTACGCCGCTGAAAACGAGCGCGGGCATGACGAGTGGCAGGCTGACCGTGAGCGCGACGCGCCAGACACCGGCACCCATGGTGCGGGCGGCTTCCTCCACTTCGGGATTGAGGCTGCGCAATGCGGCCGAGGTGTAGAGATAGACGTGGGGGACGTGCGTGAGTCCGGAAATGATGATGAGGCTCTCAAGCGAATAGAGATTCCACGGCACGAAGCCGAGCGCTGCCTTGCTCCAGATTGACAGGAAGCCGACAGGGCCGATCGAAACGACATACCCGAAGGCCAGTACGATCGGTGACAGAAAGACCGGCGACAGCAGCAGGGGCTCCATCCAGAAGCGACCCGGCAGGTCGGTCCGCGTCATCAAGAAAGCAAGCAACGCGCCCAGCGGCAACGCAATGGCGCTCATGCCGACAGCGATCGTCGCTGAAGTCCGCAAGGCGTAATAAAATTCGGGATCGTTCAGGACGTAGCCATAGGCCGAGCCACTGAACTGCACGGCAGGACTGAAGAAAGGACCGCTGAGAAGGCTCTGGTAGAGCACCAGGCCGATGGGAGCGAGGACGGCAATCGCGACAAGGGCCACCCCGGCGATGCGCACGGGATGCCGGGCGATGGGGAGCGCCAGGCTCCCCCACGTTCCGGCGCTACTTGGCACGGAGCGCCGCTTGAAACTCCTTCAGGAATGCCACGCGCCGCGCGGGCTCCATGACGCGGTCGAGCAGATCCTGGCTGATCGGTATCGGGCGAAGGACGTCGCCAATTCGCGCGCGCACCGCCGAAGCCGTATAGTCGCCCTTCACGTCATCGCGCAGCGCAAAGAGATTGGACTTGCCAGCGAGAATCTCCTGGCCGCGCTTCGACAGCAGATAGTCCAGGAAAAGCTTGGCCGCGTTTGGATTTTTCGCCGACGCAGAGACGAATGCCACGCGTGACAGGACGAGCGTATAATCTGTCGGGTAGACCATGCCGATCGCCGGATTCTTCGCCATCCGGGGGGGCACGTAGGATCCGACCACATTCCAGGCCAGTACGTATTCGCCGGAGCCGACCTTTTCCATCATCGAGCCGGAGCTGACATCGAGCCTCATGCCCTCTGCACCCAGGACGCGCAGGCCGTCGAAAAAGCCCGGCGCGTTGACGGCGTCGTAGACGTTCAGCATCAGCCCCACCGTACGGGCCGGATCGTAGGTCGTGACCTTGCCTTTGAAGATCTCCGGCCTTTGCTTCACCAGGCGCACCAGGTCGGCATGCGACTGGGGAACGGCTCCTTCGGGAATGAGGCGTTTGTTGTAAATGAATACCAGCGGCTCGAAAGTCGTGCCATAGGCCATGTCCTTCCAGACCGCCCATTTTGGCAGGTTGGCGATTTCCGGCGAGGCATAGGTGGCCGCATAACCATCGGCCACCAGGCGCATGCCGGTGTCCATGCCGCTGGTCCAGACGAAGTCGGCGCTCGACTGTCCCGCGGCCTTTTCGCTGATGACGCGGTTGTAGAGTTCGGCGGTGCTGAGATCGGAATATTCGACCGCGATCTGCGGATAGAGCACCTTGAAATCGTTCAGGAGCGGCTGAGCGCTTGTTGCATCGGTTGGTGAGTAGATAAGAAGCTTGCCTTCCTTATTGGCGGCTTCGATGATCCTCGCATAATCGATAGGATAGCCGGCAGGAACCTGGGCAAAGGCGGATGTAGCTGCCAACCCCAAGACGCCAGCCGCAATCAACCCGTGAACGGAGCGTTGCATGCGTTTCCTCCAATACGTTGTTGTCGACGATCCCGCTTCTTATGCGGTGCGGGGCGTTCGCCCTTAGAGCACTTTCCGGTCCCATGGATCATGAGTCCGGAAAGAATTCATTCCAGGTCGGTAACCTGGAATATGTTCTGATCGAACGCGTCATTTAACTGCTCTGGACATGCTCTGGTTCTCCCCGAAAACGATCCGCGGGGTTGTGACTTGCGCTGCGCTCGAACAGGCCGGGAAGCAGCGGTTCAGCCGGCTCGCGGCGGTCGGCAGGGACTTCGACATTCAGGCGCGCGAGCCCACCGGCGGGCATCGCGGGCAGTCCAAGGGCGGCCTCCACGAAGCGATCAATTTCCTTCTGGGACGCGAGCCCAGCCGACAGGGTGCGGAACTTGTTGATGTAGTCGTTACGGCCGAAAGGTTTGGCTCCAGACGTGTGAGCATCGGCGACGCCAAGCTCGTCCTCGATCACCCCGCCATTCCTGAGCGTCACGACGATCCTGCCGCCAAACGCGCGCAGCGCGGGGTTGGGGTGATGATACCGGGCCGTCCAGCCTTCGTCCTCGACGGTGGTGACGCGTCGCCACAGATCGACAGTGGCCGGACGCGATGCACGCTCCGGCGTATAGCTATCGATATGGTGCCACCGGCCATCCTCCAGCGCGACGGCGAAGATATACATCAGGCTGTGGTCTAGCGTTTCGCGGCTTGCCGTCGGCTCATATTTCTGCGGGTCACCGGAGCCGTTTCCGATAATGCGATGTGTATGGTGACTGGTATGAAGAACAGCGCTCTTGATTTGCGACGGATCGCCGATGCGGGCACGGATGCGGAATGCCAAATCGATAATGGCCTGCGCCTGGTATTCAGCCGAATGCGCCTTGGTGTAAGTTTCCAGAATGCCACGCTTGGCTTCACCAGGCTCCGGCAGGAAAAGCGTGTATTGGGCCTTGGGACCGTCGAGGAGCCACGCGATGATGCTGTCGTCACCCTCATAGATCGGGGATGGTGACGTTTCACCGCGCATGGCGCGATCGACCGCCTCGATGGCGAGCTTAGTCGTGTGTCCCGGCACCGTCGCCTTCCAGGTCGAAATCTCACCCTTGCGCGACTGGCGGGTCATGACATTGGTGTGCACTGCCTGGTTGATTGCTTGATACACGACTTCGACCGGAAGCTTGAGCATCGCGCCGATTCCGCCGGCCACTCCCGCTGCCAGATGCGTCAGATGATCGATGCGGTGCTCGTGCAGGCAAATGGCCTTGGTGAGGATGACGTCGATCTCGTAGGCGGCTGCAATCCCGGTGGTGAGGTCGTTGCCCGAGACGCCGCACTGCTGGCCGGCCGCGATGACCGCGGGGATCATATCGCCCGGATGGTTCATGTCTGCCGCAAGGAAGGTGTCGTGGAAGTCGAGCTCACGCACCGCCGTGGCGTTGGCATAAGCCGCCCACTCGCAGGACACGCGATGGGTCTGCGGCATGCCGAAGACGGTCGCTCCACCTGCTCTGGGATTGCAAAGGGCCTGCGCGCGAGCGTTGGCGACAGGACGGCGAGCAATTGCGGCAATCGCGACGCCCGCATTGTCAAGCACCCGATTGATGATCATCTCGGATGTTTCCGGATCAAGCGGCGCGGCATCGACCGCAACACGAGCAAGTTTCCAAGCGAGTTGCTCCTCACGGGCGAGGTTTTCGGGCGCGTGGGATACCCTGACGTGGTGTTCCTTCATCGACGTTCCTTACCGATATCGTGAATTGTCTTTTGCAATTCCGGTGCAAGGACCTATGCGAGCTAACAAAAACTGTCAACACAATTGGGCCTAGATGACCATTTTATGATGATATGTGAGGTCTAAATTGTATTTTTGTCGACACTACGAAGAGGGATGAAGATGGGATGAAAACGGAGAAATCGGAAGCGGAGAAGGAAACAAGCGAGCTCAAGGCGGAAACACTGGCCGACCGCGTGTTTGGATTGCTCAGCGAAGCCATCATCAAAGCTGAACTCCTCCCCGGCTCGAAGATCAGCGAGCCCGAAATCGCACGTCGCTATGGGGTGAGCCGCGGTCCTCTACGCGAGGCTATACGGCGCCTCCAGGAGCGAAAACTGGTCACTCGGACCCCTCACTTTGGGGCCCGGGTCGTCAGTCTTTCACCAGCGACGCTGGCCGAGATTTTCACAGTCCGCGAAGCGTTGGAAGGAATAGCGGCCCGCGAAGCGGCCACGAACATCACGCAGGAGGAAGTGGAATATCTCCGATCCTTGCTCCGCTCTCACGAGCCTCAGTTCGCCAAATCTGATACCGCGTCCTATTCACAAGGATCGGCCGATGAGGATTTTCATTTTGCCATCGCTCGATTCAGTCGAAACGGGCTTCTCATCTCGCTGCTGTGCAACGAATACTATCAACTTATCCGGCTGTACCGATCACAGCACAAGAGCGTAACCGGGCGCGCGAAGCGAGCCTTCGTGGAGCATTGCCGCATCGTCGACGCGCTCGCGGACGGCGACGCGGAGCTGGCCGAACTTCTGATGCGTCGCCACGTCGCAGCGGCCCGCAAGGGCATCGAAGACCAGATGGCCAAGCTTGGAGAAAAACCGGCTGCTCCGCCGCGGTCAAAACGCAAGGCGAAGCCGGAAGCCTAATTCCGATCGTCGCTGCGACGACTAAACGCTTATCGCTTCACCCGGCACGTAGACTATGCCCTCCATAAGCCTGCGCGCCGTGCGGTAGACTACGGCTTCCTCCGCAACGATTTGGTGAGGCCCTGCCCCGCCGTTGTGAACGCGCGCCGCGACGGGCAAAACGCCGGAGGGATGCCCGATGCGGATGTCGCCCGTGGTCGAGCGAGCACATTGCGCCACGACAGAGCCCGGAATGCGCGCGGCAACAGCCAGGCACATCGCACCCGTGAGGGGGGTTGCCTTGTGAGGCTGTCCCGACGAGATCATGCGTGTCACGATATCGACGGAAGCCGCGGAGATCGAATCGCCCTTGAGGGATACGGTATCCACGGGTGACGCCACCAGCGCCACCAGAGGCAGGTTGCGGAGTGTCGTTCGCGCTTCCTGCGGCTCGCGGACGAGCCCCATGGCAACTGCGGCGCCGATGCGCAGGTTCTCCAACTGGTCAAGTCGGACAGT
>Ga0209331_1000840_pt1 | contig 10661 bp, 7 predicted proteins | sample JacPinW_OM3H0_M3_FD_187971 | JGI IMG/M metagenome (GOLD analysis project Ga0209331, IMG submission 187971) | Forest soil microbial communities from Algoma, Ontario, Canada - Jack Pine, Ontario site 1_JW_OM3H0_M3 (SPAdes) (version 2) | ecosystem: Environmental > Terrestrial > Soil > Boreal... | reverse complement strand
GTCTTGGGTTCGATCCTGGACTCGGTCCTGGCTTGGGGCGGCGGCACCGCAGCGGTCGCGGCGGCGAGCACAGCGGAACGTGACGCCGGTGCGGTCGAACGTGGCGCCGGGGCCGCCTGCGGCTCGGCTGCGGAGGCGGTCTGAACGGCGCCCTGGACCTGCACCGTCTGGGTCGGCCGCGCGGCGGCATCGGCTTCGGCGACGTCGGCATTGGCGTCCGAAGCGTTGCGCTCGGTGATCGCGGCGACGGTGCGCTTGCTCGCGCCTTTTTCGAGATTTTCGGCCAGCAGATTGCGCATGATGGCATCGCGCGAACCGCCGCTGCGGCCTCCCAGCACGACGCCGACCAGATGGCGGTTGCCGCGGCGCATCGAGGTCACGAGATTGAAGCCCGAGGCGCGCGTGTAGCCGGTCTTGATGCCGTCGACGCCTTCGACACTGCCGAGCAGGCGATTGTGGTTGCGGATCGCATGGCCGCGGTAGTTGAACGAGGCGGTTGCGAAATAGCGGTAATAGCGCGGGAAGCGATCCTGGATGGCGCGGCCCAGCGTCGACTGATCGCGCGCGGTGGTCACCTGCTCGTCGTTGGGCAGGCCGGAGGCGTTGCGATAGACCGTCCTGGTCATGCCGAGCGCGCGCGCCTTGCGGGTCATCAGCGTCGCGAAATCGTCTTCGTCGCCGGAGATGGCTTCCGCGATCACGACCGCGGCGTCGTTGGCGGAGCGCGTCACCAGGCCCTTGATGGCGTCTTCGACCTTGATGGTTTGACCGGGGCGCAGGCCGAGTTTGGTGGGAGCTTGCTCGGAAGCGTGCTCGGACACTTCCATGTCGGAATCCAGCTTCAGCTTGCCGGCGTCGAGGCGCTCGAACAGCAGATAAAGCGTCATGATCTTGGTGAGCGAGGCGGGGTGGCGGCTGGCGTCGGGATTGTTGGCCGACAGCGTCGCGCCGGAATTGCCGTCAACGATGATCGAGGAGAACGCCGGGCTGTAGCTTTGCTGCGCCTCATGATGTCGAACCTGATGACGCTGCCTGTGGCGGCGCGCGTCGGCGGCGTCGGTGGTGAAAATGATCGCAGTGGTGACCGTGGCCAGCCCGAGTACACACACCCGCAAAACGCGCGAGGAAACCAAGGTTGTGCGAAGCATGAACTTCCCCGTCCCAATTTCTGTCTTGATCACCGGTTCGTGAGGCCAAATTATGCCCAACTGCCGGCGATGTTTCCCTGCTCAAAATTGCGATCTGGGCATGTATTTTCGCCCGGATCGCCGATCAGGCTGCTGTTCTGGCTAAGGTCCTGTTCACAAACAATTTTTTACGAGGTTCATTTGGCATCGCGAACAAGTCCGGGAATCAGGTTAGGCGGGCCAAGTTTCCAAAAGATTAAGCAACCGTTGCGTAATCCTCTGGTGTTTACGGCTAATTCCCTGCAATTGTGCGTCGCACAATTTTCCTTGACCTTATTGTGCGGTGCAATGTATACCGTTGCTGTCAGGGGGCCGGGACCTCCCGGCAAATCGGTTTATCCATTCAGTCCGGGAAGGACTCCATCATGGTCAAGGTTGAAGACATTCAGCAGTACGGCAAAGAGCATCTCGAGACCGTCGTTGCTTCGGCAACCACGCTTCAGAACAGCATTCAGACCATCGCGACCGCCTATGGCGACTACACCAAGAAGTCGTTCGAAGACACCAAGTCTTACGTTGAGAAAATGTCGGGCGTGAAGTCGCTGGACAAGGCGATCGAAGTGCAGACCGAATTCGCGAAGTCGGCCTACGAGACCTTCGTCGCCGAGTCGCAGAAGATCGCCGGGCTTTACACCGATCTCGCCAAGCAGACCTTCAAGCCGTTCGAAGGCATCGTGGCGAAGTTCTCTCCGGCCGCGCACTAAACTTCAAAGCATCTTCCAGGAATTAATCTTCCAGGGATCAAAAAGCCCGGCCGTGATGGCCGGGCTTTTTTCTTGCTCCCTGTTTTCAGGGATTAGCGGGCGACACGCAGCTTCGACAGCGATGTGCCGATCGACTGGAAGGCGGAGATAACCTGCGTCGCTGACGTTAGCATGTAGAAATTCGAAGCACCGCTGGCACAGTAAGACAATACCGAAGACGTCGGATCCGCCGGCTTGCTGGTGTTGACCTGGATAGTGTAGATCGTGACGCCGGCATTCTTGGCGTTGTCGCACAGAATCTTCTGGCGCGCGTCGATCGAGGCGGCGTTATTATACCATCGATCTTGCGTGTTCAGACCATCGGACAGCAGAATGATCGCGTCCTTGTAAGTATAGTTAGGGTCTTTCGCGGGCGCGTTGAGCGGTGCGGTCGAAGCCAGAGACTGCCATGCCCACGCCATGCCGATCGCCTGGTTGGTGTTGCCGTTTGGAGTCATGGTGCCAATCATGTTCTTCAGCGCGAGCCAGTCATAGCTGAGCGGTATCAACTGTACCGGGCAAGAGCTCCACTGTTCGGCAGGGAACAGCGTGTTTGGGTTCGATGCGACCGGCGCGGTATTTAGCGTGTCATAACCCGGGTTTTCGTTGTCTTTGTCGCGGTCCCAGACGCAGCCATTCCAGGTATTGTGATTCTTAGGCGTCCATGTTTTTCCGTTCGAAACACAAGAGCTTCGCGAGCTGTAATTCGAACTGCTGCAGGTACCATTAGCGATGTCCCAGGCAGTCCAGTCGATCCAGTTCTGGTTATAGTTGCTGGCACCGACGTTGACGTCTTTGGCGAATGGAATGATGGAAATGTAGATATCGCCGGGATTCTTGGCGAGCGCGCTCAACTGGTCGATCAGATTTTTGGATGCGGTCTGTAGCGCCCCTATTTTGCCGTCCTGGGCCATCGACCCCGTGTTGTCGAGAGCCATGGCGACCCGCATCCGCGCATTGCCCCAGGCGGAGGTCGAACTGGTGCTGAAGTTGAGGTTGGGGAAGCCGGCGACCTTCATGAAGTCGGTCGCGACCGAGCCGGACCCATTGACCATGATGGTCGAGCCCATGGCGCTGGTGGCGGTGTAGGTCGCATTGACCGTAACCGACTTGGCGTCGGGGTTGGTGTAAAGTGCAGTGAAATAGGCCGCAGCCTTCGCATCGATCTGGGATGTCGTGATGGTGCCGTCGGACAGATCCTTCGCCAGCATCAGGGCGGTCGAGTCGAGCGCGGCCTGCATCGAGGAGCGGGCGCTGTTGGCGCGAGTATAGTCGATGGCGGCGCCGACGAAGCTGATAAGGGGGACGGCCGCGATGGCGAAGATGACCGCGATATTGCCGTCTTTGGCCCCGATGAACCGGCGGGCCGCTGCGCGAACACGACTGGCAATGGATGCACCGAGCATGATTTTTCACCGAAATTGGGTTTCTGGCCCCATTTCGGTTGTGGCCGCTAAACGGGGGGTAAACCCGGCCTGAGAAAACTGGGTCAATAGCCGCGTAAACCGCGAATCGGCTGCCAAAACCACGCGCTATCGTCAATGCCCGCTAAACAACCCAAGGTCCGGCTTTGTCAAATCCGGCAGGATTGATTAACCTTGAGGGGATCGCCGGGCCCAGCAATCGGGGGCGTCGCAGGTCGCGTCTCACGCAAATGTGCGCGCTTGCGGCGAGCCCAAGGCGGACCCATATTCGCGTTATCGATCCAGCCGATGGGTCGGGCCGGCCGGAAGCGGCGATCTGGAAGAGTGTCTGGGAACTCCAAGGGTGGCTCCGGCAGGAGAACATCACTTGAGACATTCCCTGGTCGCTATCCGGTTTCCCGTGGGGATGTCGAACACCTGTGCCATGCTGCAATTATCGTCAAGATTTGATTCGTCCGTGCCGTCAGCCATCGCCGCATCTGCTCCTCGAATGAGCAACGACGACAACCGCACCGGGGGTACCGGCGGCCCCGCCACGTCGGTGATCGCCAAGGTCAAGCCGAAGACCAAGCGGCCGAACCTGTATCGCGTGCTGATTCTGAACGACGATTACACGCCAATGGAATTCGTCGTCCACGTGCTGGAGAAGTTCTTCCAGAAGGATGTCGAGGCCGCGACCAAGATCATGCTCCACGTGCATCATCATGGAATCGGGGAATGCGGGGTATTCACCTACGAAATCGCCGAGACCAAGGTGACGCAGGTGATGGATTTTGCGCGCAAGCACCAGCATCCCCTGCAATGCGTCATGGAAAAAAAGTAGCGCCGCGCCAAATCCGCCAAAATCGGAACGGGTTTTGCATTAAGCTGTCTTGATCGATCAGACGGCCGGCGCCTGCGGTTTGCCGGTCCGATTCGGCCAGCAGTGGTCCGTGCATTTGGAGGAAAACCACTGTTGCGGAACCGGTCTTCCGCCATGATCGGGCGTAACTATATGACAAAGGTTGTTGTTGCCTGACCGGGCAACGGCGATCATGATGGCGGGGGCCACAGAGGACGCGAATGCCAACTTTTTCCCAGAGCCTTGAACAATCCCTGCATCGTGCGCTCGCGATTGCAAACGAACGTCATCATCAATATGCGACGCTTGAACACCTGCTGCTGTCGCTGATCGATGACTCCGATGCCGCCGCGGTCATGCGCGCCTGCAGCGTCGATCTCGACAAGCTTCGCACCAGTCTGGTCAATTATCTTGAGACCGAGTTCGAGAACCTGGTGACGGACGGCGCCGATGACGCCAAGCCGACCGCCGGGTTCCAGCGCGTGATCCAGCGCGCGGTGATTCACGTCCAGTCATCCGGCCGCGAGGAGGTCACCGGCGCCAATGTGCTGATCGCGATCTTTGCCGAGCGCGAGAGCCATGCGGCCTATTTCCTGCAGGAGCAGGATATGACCCGCTACGACGCGGTGAACTACATCAGCCACGGCATCGCCAAGCGGCCCGGCGTATCCGAGGCGCGCCCGGTCCGCGGTGTCGACGAGGAGACCGAGACCAAGGGCAACGAGGATTCCAAGAAGAAGGGCGAGGCGCTCGATACCTATTGCGTCAACCTCAACAAGAAGGCGCGCGACGGCAAGATCGATCCGGTGATCGGGCGCAATGCCGAGATCAACCGCGCCATCCAGGTGCTCTGCCGGCGGCAGAAGAACAACCCGCTGTTCGTCGGCGAAGCCGGCGTCGGCAAGACCGCGATCGCGGAAGGCCTCGCCAAGCGCATCGTCGACAGCGAGGTGCCGGAGGTATTGGCGGCGGCGACGGTGTTCTCGCTCGACATGGGCACGCTGCTCGCCGGCACCCGCTATCGTGGCGATTTCGAGGAGCGGCTGAAGCAGGTGCTCAAGGAACTCGAGGCGCATCCCAACGCCATCCTGTTCATCGACGAAATCCACACCGTGATCGGCGCCGGCGCGACCTCCGGCGGCGCGATGGACGCCTCCAATCTGTTAAAGCCGGCGCTGGCCTCGGGCACCATCCGCTGCATGGGCTCGACCACCTACAAGGAATACCGCCAGCATTTCGAGAAGGACCGGGCGCTGGTGCGCCGGTTCCAGAAGATCGACGTCAACGAGCCGACGGTCGAGGACGCGATTGCGATCCTCAAGGGTCTGAAACCCTATTTCGAGGACTATCACCGGCTGAAATATACCAACGAGGCCATCGAGGCCGCGGTGCAACTGTCGTCGCGTTACATCCACGACCGCAAGCTGCCGGACAAGGCGATCGACGTGATCGACGAATCCGGCGCGGCGCAGATGCTGGTCGCCGAGAACAAGCGCAAGAAGACCATCGGCATCAAGGAGATCGAGACCACGATCGCGACCATGGCGCGGATTCCGCCCAAGAGCGTGTCGAAGGATGATGCCGAGGTGCTCAAGCATCTGGAGCAGACCTTGAAGCGCGTGGTGTTCGGCCAGGACAAGGCGATCGACGCATTGTCGGCCTCGATCAAGCTGGCGCGTGCCGGCCTGCGCGAGCCGGAAAAACCGATCGGCTCGTATCTGTTCTCGGGTCCGACCGGCGTCGGCAAGACCGAAGTGGCAAAGCAGCTTGCAGCCTCGCTCGGCGTCGAACTGATCCGCTTCGACATGTCGGAATATATGGAACGGCACACGGTGTCGCGCCTGATCGGCGCGCCTCCGGGTTATGTCGGCTTCGACCAGGGCGGCCTTCTGACCGACGGCGTCGATCAGCATCCGCATTGCGTGGTGTTGCTCGACGAAATCGAGAAGGCGCATCCGGACCTGTACAACGTGCTGTTGCAGATCATGGATCACGGCCGGCTCACCGACCATAACGGCAAGCAGGTCAATTTCCGCAACGTGATCCTGATCATGACCACCAATGCCGGCGCCGCCGACCTCGCGCGTCAGGCGTTCGGCTTCACGCGCAACAAGCGGGAAGGCGACGATCACGAGGCGATCAGTCGCCAGTTCGCGCCGGAATTCCGTAATCGGCTCGATGCCATCGTCTCGTTCGCGCATCTCAATGCCGATGTGATCGGCATGGTGGTGGAGAAGTTCGTGCTGCAACTCGAGGCGCAGCTCGCCGACCGTGACGTCACCATCGAACTGTCCGAGCCCGCCAAGGCCTGGCTGGTCCAGCATGGCTATGATGAACAGATGGGCGCGCGGCCGATGGCCCGGGTGATCCAGGAGCACATCAAGAAGCCGCTGGCCGACGAGGTGCTGTTCGGCAAGCTGAAGGGCGGCGGCCATGTTCGCGTCGTGCTGATCAAGGACGAGGCGAGTGCGGATGAGACCGCGGAAAAGATCGGCTTCGAATATGTCGAAGGGCCGGTGACGCCGAAACCGGAAAAACTGCCCGGCGCGCGCAAGCGCACGGTGCCGCGCAAGCCGAAACCCAGCGGTCCGAGCGGCGGCGGATCAAAAGGCCCGGCCTCGCGAGGTCCGCTGGTCAAGGTCTGAGCGGCCCATATTGCAATTGAAGAAGCCGGCGTGTCGCAAGACCGCCGGCTTTTTCGTTGGCCATTCACGGTGGTTCGAGATGTGTCTGCAAACTCGGTAAAATGCGAGAGGTCCCGCTAGGTGTATTCCAATAATTCCTCTCTAAAAAGGCCGGAAGCGCGGATGAACCATTATCGAGCAAGGTGAAGAATCGACATGTTGATGAATCGACGCAAAAGCGAACGTCGACCATGCAGGAGGGTCGCGAAGATCCAATTCGGGACCGGCTCGTTGCCGCGCGACTGCACGATCACTGATGTGTCGAAGGGCGGCGTGAAGGTGATCGCCGAATACCTCGACATTCCCAACGAATTTACCATCATATTGTCAACAGGCGACCCACGCCAATGTCGGCTGGCATGGCGAATTGGTTGCGAACTGGGCGCTCAATTCATCGACTAGATCGAGAAGCCCTTTCAAATCATCGAAACCGGTTGGCGCTCCTGGACCGCAAGTGCGAAGTCCGCACCAACGCACCTGGTCAGGTCGCCCGAACGTTCACCGGTCTGGCCGATACGTTCCGAATGCCTTTGACGGGTGCGCGCGGAGCACCGCAACCGGGGCGTGTCACCGGATTAACGGGAACTTAGGGTTAAACTGTAATGGTCGGGTCACCGACATAGGTCACGTACATGTTCCCGCAGTTGCCCCCAAAATATCGCTTCGCCAGACTTCTTGCATCCACCGCGTCTTCCGCGATTTTGGTGTTGGGGCTTTGCAGCTGCCAGACCGCGGGCATGTCGGATATCACGGGGTCGCTGGGCGAAAAAACCGAAGCAAGCCGCGCCGCCGAGCCTCGGCGCGAGGTGGGATTTTATCGCGATCGCTTTCAAGCCAACCCCAAGGACGCCGACGCGGCGTTACAATACGGAAAGGCGCTCCGAGTCGCAGGGCAGCGGTCCCAGGCGGTAGCGGTGCTCGAACAGGCCACGATCGCCCAACCCAACAACAAGGCGCTGCTTGGCGGCTATGGGAGAGCGTTGGCGGACAATGGAAATTTCCAACAGGCATTCGACGTCCTCAGCCGCGCCCATACCCCGGACGATCCCGATTGGCGGATACTGTCGGCCCAGGGAACGGCACTCGATCAACTTGGCCGATACGACGAAGCACGGCAGTACTACGCAAGCGCCCTAAAGATCGCGCCCGAAGAACCTTCGGTGCTATCCAATCTCGGCCTTTCCTACGTCCTTGCAAAGGATCTGCCCAAAGCGGAGGAGACCTTGCGCCGCGCCAACAGCCGCCCGGATGCGGATCAGCGCGTGCGGCTGAATTTGGCGCTGGTGGTTGGCCTGCAAGGCCGTGTTGCCGAGGCCGAAAGCATTGTGAAGGCCGATCGGCCGGCCGAGGAAGCAGCGGCGAATGTCGCTGATCTCAAGCGATTGCTGTCCCGCAAGGGCAATGCACGCGCGGATGCGGGTAAACTGCCGGTGGCGGCTGCCGGACGTTCCGATTGACCTCTGGCGAATGGGCATCGGGCCTCGCCGGCCGCGATCCGTTCCGCCGCCGCGGCACTCCAGGCGCGGACTTACTTTGTCCGCAGCCGCCTGATGATCGGTGCCAGGAATGAACCCCGTGGCTTTTTGGTCTCGCCGCGGCCCGTCAGCTGTCGCGCAATCTGCAGAAACATCTTGGTGGTGCGATGATTGGCGGAAATTTCCGCGATCATCTGGCCGTTGTTGGCGGCCGTGCCGAACATCCGCGAATCGAATGGAATAGAGGCGATCGGCGGGCTCTCGATGGTCTTGATGAAATCGCGCGCGTCGATTTCCGGGCGCTTCGGCATGCCGACCTGGTTCAGACAATACAGCGGCGGCCGGTCGTTGGGCCGCGACGCTTTCAGCATGTTCAGCATGTTCTTGGTGTTGCGCAGATTGGCGAGGTCCGGTTCGGCAACAACCAGAATGTCATCCGCGCCCACCAGAACGCGCTTGGTCCAGCCTGACCACTGGTGTGGGACGTCCAGCACGATGCACGGCGTCGTCATGCGCAACGTATCGAAGATCGCGTCGAAGGCTTCCGCGCCCAGGTCATAGACCCGATCGAGTGATGCCGGCGCTGCCAGCAGGCTGAGATTGTCGGTGCATTTCGCCAGCAAGCGGTCGACGAACGAGGTATCGGGCCGATCGGGCGAGAAGATCGCATTGGCGATGCCCTGCAATGGATCCTTGTTGTAGTCGAGACCCGCCGTGCCGAACGCGAGGTCGAGGTCAATGACGACAGAATCCAGTGCGAGATCGCGGGCGATCGCCCAAGCGACGTTGTGCGCGACGGTGGAGGCGCCGACGCCGCCCTTGGCGCCGACGACGGCGACGATGCGGCCGACGGCTATTGCTTCCGACGCCGAGAACAGGCTGCAAATCGAGCGCACCACGTCAAGCGTAGCGACCGGCCCGATGACGTAGTCGCTGACGCCGCGACGCACCAGTTCGCGATAGGGCGCGGCATCATGATTGGTGCCGATCACAACGACCCGGGTTCCGGCATCGCACACGGTTGCGAGGTCGTCGAGGTCGGCCAGGATATCGCTGCCGCCTTCGGTCTCCAGAATGATCACGTTCGGCGTAGGTACCGTGCGATAGGATTCGATGGCGGCCGCCGCGCCGCCCATTTGAACCGTGAGGTGGGCCTTGCCGAGGCGGCGGTCTTCGGCCGCCGACCGCACGGCGATCGCGGTTGCCACCGTCTCGCAAAAGGCCTGCACCGACACACGAGGTGCCGGAGCGATGTAATCGTCTGCGGGCGGTGTGACGTCCGGCTGTTCTTCGGGATTTTGACGCGCGTAGCTGATCATTTGCCTGCATCGCTGAGCTTGGCTTTGTCGGATTCGGGATAGAGGGTCGTGGTCGGATTGCCCTTGCGGTACTTCTCGAAGGCCTCCGTGCGCCGCGCGGTATAGGCGGCGGTTTCGGATCGCGGCTGCTCGAGATCCGCCGGATTGTCGATCATCGCCGCGAGGTTGCGCTGGGTCGCGCAACCGAAATTGTGGTACGGCCTGTTTTCGCTATAGCCGTTGTTCAGGACCGAGGGTCCGAGGTCCTCCGGCCACAGCCCGCAGGGCCCGGCAACCGCCGAAATCCTCGGATAACTCAGTCTAATCGTCGCCAGCGTTCGGGGGTCGTCCGGATGGTAGCGATGCAGCTTGATTGCGCGCGGAGGCACACCGCCGGCCGCGAGCGTCGCCTGAATCTCCCGGGAGGCCGACGCCGCGGCCTGTGCGTTAGGGGTGTCGACCGGCACGTCGACCATAATCGCCCCGGTTCCTTCGCGAACCCAGGTCCGGGCCAGTCCCATGACGTCGGCGCGCTGCGAAGCGGACAGGCCGCCGCGTGCATGACCGACGAAAACGACGATCGAGCTGTCGGCTTCCTGAACTGCAATGGGATGACGCAGGCGGTAATCGTTGGGAACGCTCGCCGTCACGACTTCTGTGCCGGCGTAGGTGCACGCCCCCAGCGCGGCTGAAAGGCCTGCCAACGTCCCCAACAGGCGCAGGGTTCGAAGGCGATCGGCGGGTGTTCTGGTTGTCATCGTTCTGTCCTCGTCTCGCACTGGCCGGGTCGCTCCGTCTCAATCAATGATGAAGCCGAAGTTGGCGTGGTAGCTGCCGATCGGTTCGACAGCAGCGGCAACGCCGTAAATCCGATTGATCTGGGCCAGCAGTGTCGATTGGGAATCGGACGCAGGCGCAAACCCGTCATCGGGACGCGACAGGTCCTTTTGCGCGACAGCGCGAACGATATAGGGCGTCACCAGCACCATCAGCTCGGTCTGGTTGTTGA
>Ga0209331_1000839_pt1 | contig 10661 bp, 12 predicted proteins | sample JacPinW_OM3H0_M3_FD_187971 | JGI IMG/M metagenome (GOLD analysis project Ga0209331, IMG submission 187971) | Forest soil microbial communities from Algoma, Ontario, Canada - Jack Pine, Ontario site 1_JW_OM3H0_M3 (SPAdes) (version 2) | ecosystem: Environmental > Terrestrial > Soil > Boreal... | reverse complement strand
ATGATCGGCGCGCATGGTTGCATAAAGCTCGGCGTTAATTTCAGCCAGCAGTCCGGCAATATCCTCTTCTTTACTGCACTGCTGCGCCGCCAGGCGCTTGACCGTGTACCGGCTTGCGATTTCGCCCCCGGCGTGGCCGCCCATGCCGTCGGCCACCGCAAACAGGAGCGGCTCCTTGAGCTCATGACGTGAGCGCCTCGGAGCCGTCATCTCGACATCGCAGACCCAACCCGCAACGGTGATGCTGTCCTCATTGTTCGGCCGGACAAGGCCTCTGTGGCAAACAGCGGTAACCTCTATGGAGGGGAAAATACCCATGGATGGTAAGCTCCGAGCGAATAGCGAATAGTGGAGGAGAATTCACTATTTGCTATTCGCCATTCGCTGCTCGCGGTTACTCTAAAGGCTGCGTCCGTCAAACGGCGTTAGCTTGAGCGAGGTTACGTCCACGTCATCGAGACATCGCACATTGACGGCCACCATTTCCTTGCCTCCGGGTGCGGTGCCGCGGGAGAAGGCGCCTACGCCGCATTGCGGACAGAACAGGTGATGGAGGGACTTTTTGCCGAATTGATAATCGCGCAAGCCCTCGCGACCCGCGCGCAAGGCAAAACTGTCCGCCCCGACAAAAATCCACAGCGCGCCGCGCTTCTGACAAATGGAGCAGTTGCATGCAATCACGCCGCTCAGGTCAGCGGTGACCTCAAAGCGTACCTCGCCGCAATGACAGCCCCCGGTGTAGGTTTTTGTGTCGGCCATTTGCGATCTCCATTTGGTCCGCCGATTGGGTCGAGCTTGCGAGACCAACATTGCGGAACGCGTCACAGCGTCGGGCCTCATGAAGAACTCGACCCGACCTACGCACTATATTTCTACGCGCTATATTTCGTGTACCGCACCGTCTTCGGCAACCAGCAAGCCTTCCGCGCGCATTTCATCGAGACGTGCCAGCATGGTGGGATTCATATGCGTGAGCATGATCGAGCGCGCCCCCAGATCGCCAAGGCGCGGCCTGAGAATCTCCCAGGTCAGGTGGCCGCTCGGACAACCGGAATAGTTGTAGCACTCCACCATGAAGAGATCGGCGCCCTTGGCAATGGAAGCAAGCGCGTCAACCCATTCGGTGTCACCGGAATAGGCGAACACCTTCATCCCATCGGAAATTCGAACCGCCGTCGACGGCGCGCCAGAGAAATGAACGACCTCAGCTGTCGTGACGGTATGACCCAACACGTCATTCGAACGCCCGACGTCGAGCTCGACCACCTTCCAGGGAAACCGCCACTTGTTCAAAGTGGAGAGGGGAAAGAAGGCTTCCATGGCCTGGGGGATGCGCGCGCGAGCACCTGGCGGCCCCGCGACCAATAGCGCCCGCTCGCGCTGGGAAAGAAACTGGGCGTCGAGCATGAAGAACGGCAAGCCTCCATAATGATCGCCGTGCAGATGGGAGAGCACAATCGCGTCGATCCGGTTGGGGTCGAGCTTGCGCGCCTTGAGAGCCACCATGGTGGACGCGCCGCAATCGACCAGCAGGGTGGCCTTTGCGGTTTCGAGCAGGAATGCGGTATTGAAGCGGCCTCCAGATCCGAAGGCGTCGCCTGACCCGACGATGGTGAGCCGCATCTCAGGCTGATGCGCTCGGCCGCGCTGCAAGATCGGCGTGCCAACGCTTCAGGTTCTTGAGCTCGTCGGGAACGGCAAGCTTGGCGGGTTTCATGAAATCGAGCGAAATGAAGCCGGTGATATCGGCCACGGTAAAATTGTCGCCGCTGATGAATGGGCGGCCCTCGAGCTCACGATCGACAATGCCGATGAAGTCAAGAATGCGCGGCTTGTTGGCCTCGGCCCAGGCAGGCACCTGCGGGACTTCCATGGCTTTCATCGCCGGGTGGGTGTTGCGAAAGACGTGCGAGATGGGAAAGAGCAGATGCAATTCGAGCCGTCGATTCCACATTTCCACCCGCGCAGTCTCCAACGCGTCGCGTCCGAACAGCGCAGGCTCGGGCTGCAGCGCCTCGAAGTAACGGCAGATCGCGATGGATTCAGTGATCACCGTTCCGTCGTCGAGCACGAGCGCAGGCACGCGTTTGAGCGGATTGATGGCCGCATAGGACGCCGACATATGCTCGAGCGCCCCTAGATCGATTTGCTGGGTCGGCAGCTTGATGCCCTTTTCGGCAAGAAAGATGCGCGTGCGGCGCGGATTAGGCGCGCGGCCCCCGTCGTAAAGCTTCATGTGTCCGCTTCCTCCTGCTGCTCGGCGCAATCAATCGTTAACCACCACGCTGCGGATCGGCGCCTGTTTCCCTTGCGAGCAGGGGCCTCACGGCGGTACCGCGCAGGCCGATGGGCCGGCGCACACGCACTCTCTTAAGCTTTTTGCGAGAGTTTGGCACAAATTGTCCAGCGTTCTAATCCTGTACAATGACGAGCAGGCGCAAGCAACGCGAAGCGGCACCAGCGAGCGAGCGAGCGCCCGCGCAGCGAAGGCGCGCAATCGCAAGCCAGGTGCGCGAGGCGCGCGACCGGCTCACCTCAACCAGCGGCACCCGCCCAGCATTCGATTATGAGCTGTTGCGCCTGTTCGCGCAAAACCGGCTCTCTGCCTCGCTTGTCGTCTTGCTGCTGGCCGGCACGGTCGGCTTTCTGTCCAGTCTGTGGACGGGCGCACTCAAGGCCGGCACGTGGACCAGCGCGGTGCTGGTCATTCACGCCATCATCGTGACCAAATGCCGCCAGTTCCTTTCCGAGCTGCAAGACCGAATCAATCTTCGCGGCTGGCGGCTGCGCTTCATCGTCCTCGACCTGTTCTTCGGACTGGCATGGATGTTCATTCTCATCCGCCCATTGGGCATCGAAGACGGCTCGTTCATGCTGTTCGTGATGCTCTTGGTGGTTGCAATGTCAAGCATGCTGGCCGCAAGCGTGCCGGCAGCGGTGTTCGCCGCCACGGCTCCGGTTTCCGGCGCTGTCGCACTCGACTTTGCGCTCAAGGGCAACCTGCACGACTACATCCTCGCGATCATGGCACTGACGACACAAGGCTATTTCTCATTGCTCGCGCACCGCCTCTATTCTGCGACTCTTGCCACGGTCGAGGCGAGAGCAGAAAAGGATGCGCTGTTCGGGGAGCTCGAAGCATCCAAGGCCATTTCCGACGAAGCACGCCGGCGCGCCGAAACCGCCAATATCGCAAAGTCGCGCTTTCTTGCCCAGATGAGCCATGAACTGCGTACTCCCCTCAATGCCATTCTCGGTTTCTCTGAGGTGATGAAAGGCGAGATCTTCGGACCTCACGAGGTGCCGGCTTACAAGGACTACGCCGCCGACATCCACAACTCGGGAGTGCATCTTCTGGGCCTGATCAATGAAATCCTCGATCTGTCCCGCATCGAGGCCGGGCGCTATGAGTTGCACGAGCAACCGTTATTGCTTGCGCATGTCGTCTCCGAATGCGCTCACCTTCTCACGATGCGCGCGAAGAGCCGCGGCATCACCGTGCACGAATTGTTTGAGAGCGCTATGCCGCGCATCTGGGCGGACGAGCGGGCCATGCGCCAGATTTGCCTCAACCTGTTGGGCAATGCCATCAAATTCACGCCGGCGGGAGGCGAGATCTGGCTCAAGGTCGGGTGGACCGCGTCGGCCGGTCAATATCTCAGCGTGAAAGACAGCGGGACGGGTATCGCAGAGGAGGAGATACCGATCGTGCTTGCCTCGTTTGGCCAGGGCTCGAACTCGATCAAGTCGGCCGAACAGGGTGCCGGGCTGGGCCTGCCCATTGCAAAGAGCCTGGTCGACCTCCATGGGGGCACGTTCACACTCAAATCGAAACTGCGGATCGGCACCGAAGTGATCGTCACCTTTCCGCCCGAGCGCGTCATGTCCGCCCTCGCTCCGCTTGAAGAACCTGCACCCTCGATCCAGCCGGCGCAGGCGGAAGGAGGTCTGGAGCCTGCCCGTCCGACAGTGGAAACGAAGGCAAGCGCATTGCGCCGGCGCCTGTTCGGGAATCGCTAGGCATGGAAGGCAAAGTCGTCGCGCTGGCGCTCGCCGCCATCCTCGCGCTTGCGCTTTTTCGCGGACGGTTTTCCCATGTGCTGCGATCACTCGCCCTTTGGGCGGTGATCGTGCTTGCGCTTCTGCTCGCTTACACCTATCGCTCGGAACTGCGCGATGTGGGTGAGCGCGTCCTCGCTCAATTTGTGCCTGGCCGCGCCATCAGCCGAGGACGCACCGTGGAGATCGCGCGCGGATCGGGCGGAAGCTTCGCGCTCGCCATGCAGGTCAATGGCGCGCGGATCCTGATGGTGCTGGACACGGGTGCAAGCTCTGTCGTGCTGACGCAAGAGGCCGCGCGCGCCGCCGGCCTGCCGCTCGAAATCCTGAATTATTCCGTCAATGTGGAGACCGCCAACGGGCGTGCGCGCGCCGCGCCGGTGATGCTTGACCGGGTCTCGATCGGGACAATCACCGAGCGGTCGGTACCGGCCCTCGTCGCGCAAGGCGCCGCGCTGCGCAGCAACCTGCTTGGGATGAGTTTCCTCAACCGGCTGCAGAGTTGGGAGGTGCGCGGCGACAAGCTTCTGCTGCGGGGCCAGCCGTGATCAAAGCCCACGGGTTCTAGGTCGACCAACCTACAAAACGAGGCTCAGGAGGAAGCGCAGGCACACAAGCAGCAAGAAACAACCAAACCCGACTTCCAGGGCGCGTTTTGAAAGCGCATGAGCCAGCCGCGCCCCAAAGGGCGCGGTGAGGCTCGATACCGGCGCTATCAGGGCAAAACCGATGAGCGAGACGAATCCGAGAGAGAAAGGGGGCATCTGCGCCTGCTGCGGCAATCCCGCGATCATATAGCCGATGGTTCCTGCCACCGCGATGGGCACACCGAGCCCCGCCGAAGTCGCGACCGCCTTGTGCATGGGCACCCCATGCAAGGTGAGGATCATGTTGATGATCGAGCCACCACTTATGCCCATCAGCGAGGCGCAGAGCCCGACGATGAAACCGTAGCCGATCATGCCGCCACGGCGGGGCAGATGATCGACAACGCGCCAGCTCTCACGGCCCAGCAACAGCTTGGCCGCAATGACGCTTGCAATAATCACGAAGGCGAGCTTGAGCACCGCGCCCGGCGCAAATGCGGCAACCGCCGACCCGACTGCGACGCCGGCAATGGCGGGGATCGCCCAAGCTCGCACGATCTCCATGAGGACAGCTCCCCGCGCCCGGTGCGCGCGAAACGACGACAAGTTCGTGGGCACGATGATCGCGATGGATGTCCCGACGCAAACCTGGAACCGCACCGCATCGGAAACGCCTAGCGCGCCAAACACTTCGTAGAGGACCGGTACGATAAGTGCCCCACCGCCAATGCCGAAAAGCCCTGCGAGAATTCCCGTCACCACGCCGCCGACAAGGATCAATCCCACGAGCAGAACGATTTCACCAAACGGCACACTCGGTAGCATGCGCCGCTCAGGCCGCGCTGGACTGCGCGAATGGCGCCTCGCTCGCGCGCAGGAGACCAAGTGCGGCGCGCAGCGTTGCAATCCCCGCCCCCGGCTTGATCGCCTCGGTCGCGAGCTGGCGCCGAAATGCTCGCGCGCCAGGCATACCTCGAAACAATCCGAGCACGTGGCGCGTGATCGCGTTGAGACGCGTGCCGCGCGCAAGCTCGCGCTCGATGTAGGGGATCAGCGACTGCGCCGCGGCTTGCGGAGAGACAAATTGGGCAGGCACCCCGAAAAGAAACGGATCCACATCGAGCAGCCGCCAGGGCTCCTGGTAGGCGGCCCTCCCCATCATCACCCCGTCGACCCGCGCAAGGTGTGAGGCCGACTGAGCAAGGTCGGTGACCCCGCCATTGAGCACAATCGCGAGGCGCGGATGTGCGGCTTTGAGCCGGTAGACGCGCTCGTAATCGAGCGGCGGGATTTCCCGGTTCTCGCGCGGGGATAGACCGGAGAGCCAAGCCTTGCGGGCATGGACGATCAGCGCATCGACGCTCGCTTCCTGCACGACGCGCGTGAATTCGTCGAGGTCCTCCTCCCCATCGTGATCGTCGATGCCGATGCGGCATTTGACGGTGACCGCAATCTTCACGCTCGCCTTCATGGCCGCGACACAATCGGCGACGAGGCGCGGTTCCGCCATGAGACAAGCGCCAAAACGGCCCTGCTGCACGCGGTCCGAGGGACAGCCGACGTTGAGATTAACCTCGTCGTAGCCGAGATCGGCTGCGATCTTCGCGCAGTGCGCAAGCTCTTTGGGCGCGCTGCCGCCGAGCTGAAGCGCAACCGGATGCTCCGCCGGATCGAAGGCAAGAAGCCGCGCGCGATCGCCGTGGATGACCGCCGCCGTTGTGATCATTTCCGTATAGATGCGTGCGCGGCGCGTGAGCAGGCGATGGAAGAACCGGCAATGCCGATCGGTCCATTCCATCATCGGAGCGATGGCGAATCTGCGGTCTAAGTGGTTCATTTCGTTCGAGTTTTCCATCGCGGATGCGCCCAGCAAGTTATCGGACCGACAGAGCAATCCGACATCTGCAGCCGTTCCCTAAGCCCGCTCTTCTAGAACCAATTTGGCCGAGGTTGGAAGGTGCTTCGTCCTTTTCGCGTTCTCGATGCACACGTAGCGCACACGACGCGGTGGCGGGCACACAGGCAGCAACGGCTTGTTCAGCAGCAGCGCCTGACGTGCCCAAACAGCGCATCAGCGACGGCCGCTGTCTGCTGTTCGCCACTGGAATACGACATTCCCGGTCGCCGATCGATGTCTCGCAATCAGAGTTTGCCGCGGGAGAACAACGTCCGCTGGATCGCGTCCAGCACCGCGTCGAGGTTGAGGCCCACATCCTCCGCAAGGAAGCGCAACACGAAATGGCCGTTCTCCTGGACCGATTGGTCTTTGCGACGGTCTCGGCGATATGCATCGACGCCTTCTAAGTGTTGCGCGCCATCCAGCTCGATCGCTATTCGCGCATCGTCGCAAAGCAAGTCAACTTCCATTCGACCCCAATTGTCGAATGGAATTGGCAACTCTGCGTTCAACCGAAAACTGTTTCGAACTTCAAGAAATATGTCCCAACATCACGACGCCGGTAATGAGGCCGTGCCCGAGTTTGAATTTTCAGCGCACATCGATGCCCGACTGCTCGGCAATGCGAGGAGGGCCCAAACGGCCGACACGCTCGCCGGCCGCCGCTGACACCTGCCCCTAAAAGGGGCAACGGCAACGAAGGGTCTGGAAATTCCGGCGCATGCAGTTTATATTCTTTCCGGGGCCATGGAAGGATTTTAGATGCCCACGCACCAGACGCTTCTCGTGACCGCGAACGAGGCTGCGTCGGTCACGGGTGTACCGTTGCGGCAGGTCCATCGGATCATCGATGCCGGCCTGCTGGAAGGTGCCGTGATGCGACAACGCAATACGAGACTGCTTAAGCGCAACGCTCTCGTCGGCCTCAAGCTGGCTCATGAGACGGCGGACTTTCTCACGGCCGAAGGCCGGCGCGTCGTGGTGGCGAAATTGATCCGCCGTCCGCGTCAAGCCGTCATTCGCGCCGATGCCGTCATCATCGACGCTCGTCGTGCGGCCAAGGCCGTCCGGTCGGGTCTCGATAAGTTGACGAAGGCGCGCCGGCTCGTATCCAGCACGCCCGGGGTGCTCTGCGGAACGCCGGTGTTCAAGGGGACGCGGATACCCGTGCACGATATCGTCGACATGCTGACGAATGGGGACAACCCGGCTGCGATCGTCAAGGCATATCCGCAGCTTGACAGGGAGCAGGTTCGGCTCGCCGCGATCTATGTCTTGGCTTATCCGCGGCGGGGCAGGCCGCGCACGAAAACAGGATGGCGATCACGGCCGCCGAAGACATCGGAGACGATCCGATCGCCTTTGATTTCCGTCGTGCCCACGTGAAATTCCTCATTGACGAATGCTTAAGTCCGGAGCTCGTCCGACTCGCATATGAACGCGGATACGGAGATTCCACGCACGTCACCTGGCTCGGGCTGCGCTCGCGCAAGGACTGGTCGATTGTGCGCCGCGCGGTCGATGCCGGCTACGTGCTCGTAACGAACGACACATTCGACTTCACGTCGCTGATCAGCCGAGAGAGCATACACCCCGGATTGGTTTGCCTGGACGTGGCACCAGGATTAATGAGTCTCGAGGTCCAGAGGCAGTTGTTCGCCCTCGCCCTCGATCACCTCAGGGATATGGAGCCCATCAACGAGGTACTCCATGTCACGCTTCTGAAGGACCAAACGATCCGTATTAATCGCTACGATCTCCCACCTAGAAAGTAGAGTTTCCAACCATGTTGGGCGCGCGACCAGGGCCTTCCGCACCAACGCAGCGGCTGAACTATTGTGCCGCGATCTCATGCCCATTCCATCATCGGAGCGATGCAGAACAGGTGCGTGTTATAGTGCATGTACGGATTCAGCAGTTCTTAACTCATAATTAGTACAAATATCCGCGCAAAGGGACGGAAACGCTGCAGTTTCGGGCCCGGTCGGAGCTCGGCAAAGTCTGAGAGGAATTCCATGAACTTGCGCGCGCCTAATGTTGCTCTGTTCGTCATCGCGGGATGCCTGGCCATGGTGGGCGTGCTCTCTGCCCTCCCAATCGAACTGCCGATCCCCGGACTCAACCAGGGCAATGCAGCCTGGTACATTTTCCTCGGCTGGTTCCTGCTGGCGGCAGGCAGCGTCTTGCCGGAAAAGCACGTCAGCGCTCCTTCTACCTGACCTGATCTCGCCGGCCGAAAGGCCGGGTACCGGTTTCATCCGTTCCGCGCATTGTCCCACAATGCGCGGCACGGATGTTTGTCTCTGGCGATTCGGCCCCCAGTTCGGGAGTGTGGAGTCATCAGGCCACGACAATCCGCTTAACGTCAGCCGCCACCCCCTTCTTCTCGCTCGTCAGGCTGCGGTCGTAGTACAATCCGGCATGAAGAATTGCCTGGTCCTGCGTCACGTCGCGTTCGAAGATCTCGGCACCTTGGCGGCAATCCTCACGCGTCGCGGTATCGCTCCGCGATACCTCGATATCGGCGTGGATCCGATTGATCCGGCTGAGGTCGCGCGAACCGATCTTCTGGTCGTGTTAGGAGGACCGATCGGCGTTTACGAGGTCAAGGCCTATCCCTTCCTCATCGAGGAATTGAAGGTGATCGCGCAGCGCCTCATGCACCAGCGGCCCACTTTGGGCATTTGTCTCGGCGCGCAACTCATGGCCAAAGCGCTTGGCGCAAATGTAGCACCTGGACCGGCAAAAGAAATCGGTTTGGCACCCATTGAGCTGACGGCGGCGGGCCAGGAAAGCCCGCTGCGGCACCTAGCCGGCGTGCATGTCCTGCATTGGCACGGGGATAATCTTGATCTCCCTCCTGGCTGTGAGCATCTTGCTTTAACCGCTCACTGCCCCATTCAAGCTTTCAGAAAAGGACCCAACGCGCTCGCAATGCAGTTTCACATCGAAGCCGATCCGACGCGCATGGAGTCCTGGCTGATCGGCCACACCGTCGAGCTCGGCAAAGCGAATATTCCGACAGCGACCCTGCGCAAGGAAATCGCCGAACTCGGAGGAGAACTGCAGCGGCACGGCGGGCAAGTCTTCAACGAGTGGCTCGACGGCGTGACGAGCTAAGTGCCGGTCGGCGCGGCGCTGTCGCGTCCGGCTCGGATGGAAGAGAGACCAAACGGCAATGCAGGACGTCAAGGAAAGGGTCGCCCTCACCTCGATTGCCGCGTCCGCAGGCCTGACCGCTGCCAAGGCACTGGTCGGGATCACCACTGGATCGCTTGCGATCCTCTCGGAAGCGGGACATTCGCTGCTTGATCTTGTCGCGACCGTCATGACCTATTTCGCCGTGCGGATATCCGGCAAGCCGGCGGACGAGGAGCATCATTACGGGCACGGCAAGATCGAGAGCGTGTCCGCGCTCGCGGAGACAGCGCTGCTCTTCTTGCTCTCGGGAGTTGTGATCTGGGAGGCAATGCAGCGCCTCCTCGGCTGGCATCCTCATGCCGTCGCCACGACGGCATGGTCCTTCGTCGTGATGGCCGTATCGATCGTCATCGATTTCTTCCGCGCGCGCGTGCTCTATCGGGTGGCCGCTGAGACTTCGAGCGAGGCGCTGGAAGCGGACGCGCTGCATTTCGGGTCCGACATGTGGTCCTCGGCGGCCGTGCTTGTCGGGCTCGGCGCGGTCGCGCTCGGCTATCCGCTCGCCGATTCCGTCGCTGCCATGGTGGTTGCCATTTTCATCGTCATTGCCGGCTGGCGACTCGGACGGCGCACGCTCGAAACCCTGACCGACACGGCTCCCCCCGGAATCGCGGACAGGATTGCGCGCGTCGTGGAGCGCATACCGGGCGTGGTCGCGATGGAACGGCTGCGCGCGCGCCGGGCAGGCGGGGTGCTGTTCGTCGATCTGGTGGTTGCAGTGAGCCGGACGCTGCCGATTGATCGCGTAGCGGCGGTCAAGGATCGCATTGTGCGGGCAGTCCGCGAGGCGAGCCCGGGCGCGGAACTGACCGTAACCACCGAGCCGCGCGCCCTTGACGATGAGACTGTGCTCGAACGCGTCATGGTGATTGCGCGCAGCCGCGCCCTTGCCGTTCATCATGTCACCGTGCACGCGC
>Ga0209331_1000838_pt1 | contig 10666 bp, 8 predicted proteins | sample JacPinW_OM3H0_M3_FD_187971 | JGI IMG/M metagenome (GOLD analysis project Ga0209331, IMG submission 187971) | Forest soil microbial communities from Algoma, Ontario, Canada - Jack Pine, Ontario site 1_JW_OM3H0_M3 (SPAdes) (version 2) | ecosystem: Environmental > Terrestrial > Soil > Boreal... | reverse complement strand
GCCGGTGCCGAGCGTGGTCACCACCATCGCCTGGGTTTCGCCGCGGGTGAACAGCGCCGAGCCATGGGCGCGGGGCAACACGCCGACTTCGGCGATGATGTTGCGGACGGTCTTGGAATCGCGGCCGTCGATGCGCTTGCCGGTGTCGAGAATGTTCCAGCGAACGATCTTGGCTTCCAGCTCCTTGAACACGCCGGCGATGCGCAGCTTGTCGTATTTCGGCTCCTGACCTTCGGGGAAGTAGTGCGCCATCACTTTTTCTTTGGCCTTGCCGACCGCGTTGTAGCGATCCTGCTTGACCGGAATGGCATAGGCCGCGCGCAGATCGGTCTCGATCAGCCCGAGGATTTCCTTCTCCAGCACGCTTTCGTCGACGACCGCAACTTCGCGCGGCTCCTTCGCGGCCTTTTCGGCAAGCTCGATGATCGCCTTGATCACCGGCTGGAAATGCCGGTGTCCGAACATCACGGCGCCGAGCATGATGTCTTCGTTGAGCTCCTTGGCTTCCGATTCCACCATCAGCACGGCGTCGGCGGTGCCGGCGACGACCAGGTCGAGCTGGGTTTCGACCATCTCGTCGAGCGTCGGGTTGAGCACATACTCGTCATTGACGAAGCCGACGCGCGCCGCGCCGATCGGACCCTTGAAGGGGGCGCCCGACAGCGTCAGCGCCGCAGACGCTGCCACCAGCGCCAGAATGTCGGGATCGTTCTCCATGTCGTGCGACAGCGTCGTCACGATCACCTGGGTCTCATTGCGCCAGCCATCGACGAACAAGGGCCGGATCGGGCGGTCGATCAGACGGGAGACCAGCGTCTCCTTCTCGGTGGGCCGGCCTTCGCGCTTGAAATAGCCGCCGGGAATGCGGCCCGCGGCGTAGGTCTTTTCCTGATAGTCGACGGTCAGCGGCAGGAAGTCGACGCCCTCCCGTGGCGTCTTCGCGGCGACGACGGTGGCGAGCACGACGGTCTCGCCGTAGGTGGCCAGCACGGCGCCGTCGGCCTGACGGGCGATTTTTCCGGTTTCAAGCCTGAGGGGACGGCCACCCCAGTCGATCTCGACTGAATGAATATTGAACATAGTAGTCTTCTTTCATGGTTTCACGAAAGCAGGGACGCCTGAAACGCAAAAACCATGCGCAAGATTGCGAGACGCTGTTCGCATTGCGAGAACAGCGTCCGGCGATCCTGCCATGGTCTTTATGTTTCGAATGGCGTCCATCCTTCCGATGGTACGGGCATCTTACCCGTTACGCCCAGCTGCCGGATTGCTGCTGGACACGCCGCGCGGACCCTTCAAAGTCCACGCGCTGGTAGGCGCATGATCTGATCGGAAAACCGGAAAACCACTTTCCCGGATCATGCGAAAACGCGCGCGACATGCGCGCGTGAATTAAGAACTCAACGACGAATGTTATGCTTTTCGAGCAGCGCCTTGTAACGCGCCTCGTCTTTCCGCTTGATGTAATCGAGCAGCGAGCGGCGCGTTGCGACCATTTTCAAAAGCCCGCGACGCGAATGATTGTCCTTCACGTGGGATTTGAAATGCCCGGTGAGGTTGTTGATGCGTTCCGACAGGATCGCGACCTGAACCTCGGGCGAGCCGGTGTCGCCGGCCTTGTTGGCATTCGTCTTGATGACTTCCGCTTTACGTTCGGCGGTAATCGACATCGTCAAACACTTTCGTTGCTGCGACCGGAACTGGCAGTCAGTCCGGTCAGGTTGAACACGCGCTTGGGGATGAGTTCGCCATTGCCAATTTCGGCGAGGGCCAGAAGCCGGCCTGCCACCGTGACATAGACTGTGCCGCTACTATTGGGCGCATCCCGTCCGCGCAACAAAACGGCCTGGCCCCTGTGGAGCCTTGCCGCATCAGCCCGTGTGACGGCCAGTGCCGGGATGTCGTCCAGCGCGGTCTCAACGGGCAAAAGCGCGTCGGCGAGGCTGCCCTCGCCAGACGCGGCTCTATCGCACAAAGCCTCCAACTGTTCCAGCGGAATCATGTCCTTTTCCCCGAACGGGCCGACCAGGGTCCGCCGCAGCGCGCAGATATGGCCGTAGCAGCCCAAAATGCGGCCGATATCGCGGGCCAGCGCCCGCACATAGGTTCCCTTGCCGCATTCGGCCTCGAACGCGGAATGGCTACTATCTTGTTGTTCTACAAGGGATAAATGGTGAATCTCGACCGGGCGGGGCGCCAATTCGACGGTCTCCCCGTCGCGCGCCAGGTCATAGGCACGCTCGCCCTGGACCTTGATGGCGGAGTATTGCGGCGGGATCTGCTCGATCAGGCCGGTGAACCGCGGCAGCAACTCGGAAATCGCTTCCGCGGAGGGCCTTTTATCACTCGTTTTGACGACCCGGCCTTCGGTATCGTCGGTGTCGCGTTCCTCGCCCCAGGCGACTGTGAAGCGGTAGCGCTTGCGACCGTCCATCACGAAAGGAACCGTCTTGGTGGCCTCGCCCAGCGCAATCGGCAGTCCGCCGGAGGCGAGCGGATCGAGCGTGCCGGCGTGGCCGGCGCGCTTGGCCTGGAACAGCCGCTTCACGACCGCGACCGCATGCGTCGAGGTCATCCCGATCGGCTTGTCGAGCACGACCCAGCCGTGGACGTCGCGCTTGTCGCGGCGCGGCTGGTTGTTCGGACGCAGCTGCTTGCCCGCTCGCGCGGGTTGCTCATCGCGATGTGTCGCATCGTGATTCGCCACATTGCGATTTACATCCGAAGAAATATTTTTTTTCTCGTCGTCCGAATCACCGGTCTGCGGCTCGATCAGGCTGTTTGCGCTTGTCACAATCATCAGCTTTCGTCCTCGTCTGGTGCGAGGTCTCTTTGCACCGCAGGTGTTCGCAGTAATTTCTCTATTCGTTCCGCTTCATCGAATCGGTCGTCAACGCGAAAACGAATATCGGGTGCAAATTTCAAGTTAACCCGCCGCGCCACCTCACCGCGAAGGAACTTCTTGTTCCGCTCGAGCGCCGCGATCACGATTTCGGTATCGCGGCCGCCGAGCGGCATCACATAGACGGTCGCGAGTTTTAAGTCCGGTGACATCCGCACCTCGGGCACGGTGATGATGTGACCTTCGAGGTCCGGGTCATGCACGCTGCCGTGCGCAAGGATGTCCGCCACCGCGTGACGCACGGTTTCGCCGACGCGCAACTGACGCTGCGACCCGCCGGCGGCGGAACTCTTCTTCTGATGCCGGGGCATTCAAATCACCTTGTCATGCCCGGGCTTGACCCGGGCATCCATCAAATTCATTTCAAGAGTCCGCCTTCGGCGGATGGATTGCCGGGTCAAGCCCGGCAATGACGAAAAAATCCGCGCGCGCGCTCTGTAAGATTTGGACTTACAGCGAGCGCTGGATGGTCTCCACGCGATAACACTCGATGACGTCGCCGACCCGCATGTCGCCGTAATTCTCGAACGCCATGCCGCATTCCTGGCCGGACTGCACTTCCTTCACTTCGTCCTTGAAGCGCTTCAGCGTCGACAATTTGCCCTCGTGCACGACGACGTTGTCGCGAATGAGGCGAACGTTGGCGCCGCGTTCCACGGTGCCGTCGGTGACGCGGCAGCCCGCGACCTTGCCGACCTTGGAAATATTGAACACTTCCAGGATCTGGGCGTTGCCGAGCATGGTCTCGCGCAGCGTCGGCGCCAGCAGGCCACTCATCGCCTTCTTCACGTCATCGACGAGGTCGTAGATGATATTGTAGTAGCGGATCTCGATGCCGTTGCGCTTGGCCGCGGCGGCCGCTTCCTTGTTGGCGCGAACCGAAAAGCCGATGATGGCGGCATTGAAACCCTCCGCCAGCGTCACGTCGGATTCCGAGATGCCACCAACGCCGGCATGCAGGATACGGGCGGCGACTTCCTCGGTGCCGAGCTTTTCCAGCGATCCGAGGATTGCTTCGAGCGAGCCCTGCACGTCGGCCTTGATGATCAGTGGGAATTCCTTGCGGCCGGAAGTCTTCAGCTGCGACATCATCTGCTCGAGCGAGCCGCGCATGCCGGAAATCGAGGCCGCGGCGTTCTCGCGCTTCTGGTGGGCGCGATAGCTCGTGATCTGACGGGCGCGGGCTTCGTTCTCGACCACGGCGAGGCGGTCACCGGCTTCCGGCGGGCCATTGAAGCCGAGCACTTCGACCGGCACCGAGGGGCCTGCGTCCTCGATGGTATCGCCCTGATCGGAGATCAGCGCGCGAACCCGCCCCATTTCGGCGCCGGCCACCACGATATCGCCGACCCGCAATGTGCCGCGCTGCACCAGCACGGTCGCGACCGGGCCGCGGCCGCGATCGAGCTTGGCTTCGATCACGGTGCCTTCGGCGGGGCGCTCCGCGTTGGTCTTGAGCTCGAGCAGATCGGCCTGCAGCGCGATCATTTCCAGAAGCTTGTCGAGATTGGTCTTGTTCTTGGCGGAAACCTCGACATCGACGACATCGCCGCCGAGCGATTCGACCTGAACCTCGTGTTGCAGCAATTCGGTGCGCACGCGCTCCGGCCGCGCATCGGGCTTGTCGATCTTGTTGATGGCGACGATCATCGGAACTTTTGCAGCCTTGGCGTGATGAATCGCCTCGATGGTCTGCGGCATCACGCCGTCATCGGCCGCAACGACGAGAACGACGATGTCGGTCACCTTGGCGCCGCGCGCGCGCATCGCGGTGAACGCGGCGTGGCCGGGCGTGTCGATGAAGGTGATCTTCTTGCCGCTTTCCGGCGAGGTCACCTGATAGGCGCCGATATGCTGGGTAATGCCGCCGGCTTCACCCGACACCACGTTGGCGTGGCGGAGCGCATCCAGCAGCGAGGTCTTGCCGTGATCGACATGGCCCATCACGGTCACGACCGGCGAGCGCGGTTCGGTATCGGTCGAATCGTCGACGATGTCGAACAGGCCTTCCTCGACGTCGGCGGCGGCGACGCGCTTGACACTGTGACCGAGTTCCTCAGCGATCAGCTGCGCGGTATCGGCATCGATCACGTCGGTGATCTTGTGCATCGCACCTTGTTTCATCAACAGCCGGATGACGTCGACCGCGCGCTCGGACATGCGGTTGGCGAGTTCCTGGATGTTGATGGCTTCCGGGATGACCACTTCGCGCACGAGCTTTTCCTTCGGCTCGTTCGAGGCATGGCCCTTCAGGCGCTGGGTGCGGCGGCGGAACGAGGCGATTGAGCGCTCGCGCACGTCATCGGCGTTCAGCGCCGTGACCAGCGTCAGGCGTCCGCGCTGCTTCTGCGGCGCAGGCTTCGCGGTCGTCTTGGGAGCCGCGACCGGACGGACGGCGCCGCCGGGGCCGCGACGGATCTGGCGCGGGCCTTCGTCTTCATCGGAAATGTCGGCAGCGATGCCGGGAGCGCGTGTGACGGGCACCGCGGCGGTGGCGGCACGGGCCGCCGGCGCTGCAGTCGTCGCCGCGCGGGCTTCGGCTTCGCCAAAACGCTTCTTGGCTTCGAGCTCGGCCTTGCGCTTGGCTTCCTCATCCTGCCGGTGGCGTTCTTCTTCAGCCTTGCGGCGGGCTTCGGCGGCTTCGCGCTCGGCCTGCTCGATGCCTTCCTTGCTGTTACGGCGCTTGGCTTCCTCTTCCGCCAGCCGCCGTTCCTCGTCGTCGCGGAGTTTGGCGTCGGCGAGCGCGCTGGCGCGGGCCGAACGTTCGTCCTCGGTCAGCGTGCGCAGCACCACGCCCGAATTGTTGCGCGGCGGAGGTGGCGGCGCGGCGGGACGGGCCAGCGGCGCCTTGGGCGGCGCTGACTTGGCGACGACCGGCTCGGGCGCATGCTGCGTCTCGCTTGCAGGCGCGTCGCCGCCAACGCGGCGCTTGCCGCGCTTCTCGACCACCACCTGTTTGGTTCGGCCGTGGCTGAAGCTCTGTTTCACGGTGCCCGTCTCGACGCGCGGCTTGAGCGTCAAGGTTTTTGCCGGGACACTGAGTTTCTTCTCGCCAGGAGTTTTGTCGACCATTCAGCAGTCCTAATCTTGTTTACGTCTTGCGCGCAATCTTAAGTCTTGCGCGCAGTTCAAATCGGCGAATTCTCGGCCGCTTTGCCGGCAGTCCGATCGTTGTCCGCGGTCCGGTATCGGACCAGGGTCTGGCTGCGCGACAGGAATGTCTTGCTCGCCGGGCCCGCGAGCAGCGCAGCATGTACCACATTTGACCGGCCCAGTGCCAAATCCAATTGTTCCGACGTCAGCGCCTTGACGACCGGAATTTGGTTCGATTCATCGTTAATCCCGGCATTTTGCCGTGCGATCGCGTCCAATTTCCGAATTCCGTCGGCCGCCCCGTCCGAGGCGTGGATCAGGGCCTGAGCCTGCCCCTGCGAAAGCGCGTCCTCGACCTTGCCAAAACCTGCGACGACCTGCCCTGCCTTGGCGGCCATGGCAAGCGCGTCGATTACACTGCGGATCAGCAAGTTTTCGGTATCAGCGGCAAGCGCCGGCGCGACGCGGACGTCGCGCTTGAACCCCTTACTGAACTGGTGACGCCTGACCGCTTCCGCAACCGTCTGACGCGAGGCTGAAACCCACAGGCCCCGGCCGGGAAGTTTCCGCTTCAGATCGGGAACCACCTCGCCCTGCGGCGACACAACAAACCGGATCAGCTCGTCGATCGGCCGCACCGCCCGCGTGACCGCGCACATCCGCATCGTCGCGGACTTCTCGGTCCGCGGTCCGTTGTCGAGATCGGGGTCAGCAAAAGCAAGCATGTCTGGGACATGGCTCCTATCATTTGCGCATTACGGTTGCGCAAAACCGGGTTTGATCCTTGCGGAACATGCGCGTCAGACCGGCTGTTCCTCGGAGGCCGGGGCCTCCTCGGTCTTCTTGGCCAAATCAGCCTCGGTGATCCAGCCGGCGATGACGCGCGCCTGCATGATCATGGCCTCGGCATCGTCGCGCGAGGTTTCATTGGGATCGAGGATACCGGGATGCTTGGTCGGCTCGCCGCCTTCCTTGCGCTCGGTCCAGCCGACCAGATCGTCGGTGGCGCAACCGGCCAGATCCTCGACCGTCTTGATGTCGTTCTCGCCGAATTTCACCAGCATTTTCGAGGTTACGCCGGGTACCATCTTCAATGCGTCATCCACACCGAGCTCCTTACGTTTGTTTTCGAGCTCGCCTTCGAGCTGTTCCAGATATTCACGGGCCCGGCTCTGCAGCTCGTTGGCGGTTTCCTCGTCAAAGCCTTCGATGCCGGCCAGTTCCTTGGCATCGACCAGCGCCAGTTCCTCTACCGAAGTAAAGCCTTCCGACGCCAGCAATTGGCCGACCACTTCGTCGACATTGAGCGCTTCCATGAACACCCGGGTGGAGTTCTCGAAATCGGCCTGGCGGCGTTCGGATTCTTCCTGTTCGGTGAGGATGTCGATGTCCCAGCCGGTCAATTGCGAGGCGAGACGCACATTCTGTCCGCGCCGTCCGATCGCCAGCGACAACTGGTTATTGGTGTCGGGCACCACGACTTCGATCCGCTCGCGGTCCTCGTCGATCACGACCTTGGCGACTTCGGCGGGCGCCAGCGCGTTGACGACGAAGGTCGCGATGTCCGGCGACCACGGGATGATGTCGATCTTTTCGCCCTGCAATTCATTGACGACGGCCTGCACGCGCGAGCCGCGCATGCCGACGCAGGCGCCGACCGGATCGACCGACGAATCCCGCGAAATCACGCCGATTTTGGCGCGCGAGCCGGGATCGCGGGCGACCGCCTTGATCTCGACGATGCCATCATAGATCTCCGGAACTTCCTGCGCGAACAATTTCGCCATGAATTGCGGATGGGTGCGGGAGAGGAAAATCTGCGGGCCGCGGGTCTCGCGCCGCACGTCGAAAATATAGGCGCGGACGCGGTCGCCGTTGCGGAACACCTCGCGCGGCAGCATCTCGTCGCGCCGCACGATGGCTTCGCCGCGGCCCAAATCGACAATGACACTGCCATATTCCACGCGCTTGACGATGCCGTTGACGATATCGCCGATGCGGTCCTTGAATTCCTGATATTGCCGGTCGCGTTCGGCCTCACGCACCTTCTGCACGATCACCTGTTTGGCCGATTGGGCGGCGATGCGACCATATTCCAGCGGCGGCAGGGTGTCGGCGATGGTGTCGCCGATCTGCGCACCTGGATTGGCGCGGCGGGCGTCTTCCAGCGAGATCTGGTTGGCGGAATTCTCCACCTGGTCGACCACCAGCATGTGGCGCGATAGCCGCAGCTCGCCTTTTTTGGCGTCGATCTCGGCGTGAACGTCGGTTTCGCTGCCGTAGCGGGCGCGTGCCGCCTTGGCGATGGCGTCTTCCATCGCGGCAATCACGATGCCGCGGTCGATCGATTTTTCGCGCGCGACCGCGTCGGCGATCTGCAGCAGTTCGAGTTTATTGGCGCTGACAGCTGCCATGGCTCAGTCTCCTTCGGTGGGGTCGATTTCGCCTCGCCGCAGTCTTTCTGCGTTCAGACGATGTTCTTTGGTGTTTTTCGGGGCGGTCTTCTTATCCGGCTTCAATTTCGGCTTCGGCTTGTTGCTCTTTGCAGGATCGCTTTTCCTGGCATGCGGCGGTGGCGGCGGCTCGAGCCCGAGATTCTGACGCAGCTCGCGCTCCGCGGCCTTGCCGCGCCGCATCGATTCCGCGATCAGCTCGTCGGTCAGAACCAGCCTTGCGTCGGCGATATCCTCCATGACCAGCATGATGTCGCTATCTTCGCCCGCGGGTGTGTCATCGCGATGTAGCTGCACCGCATTGCCCACAACCCCGCCAAGCGTGCCGCGGAACCGCTTGCGGCCGGCATGCGCGATCGCCATCTCGATCTTGACGAGATGACCAGCATAACGTTCGAAATCGGAGCGTCGCACCAGCGGCCGGTCGATCCCCGGCGAGGAAATCTCCAGCCGGTAAGCGCGGTCGATCGGATCGGCGATATCGAGCACCGGGGATAGTGCCCGCGAGATCGCCTCGCAATCCTCGATCTGCATTGTTCCGTCCGGCCGCTCGGCCATGATCTGGACCGTGCAGCCGGCCTCTCCTGAAATCTTGATCCGCACCAGCCGGTAGCCCATTCCCTGCAGCACCGGGGTTGCCACCGCCGACACCCGCGCCGCCGCACCCGGCTCGACCACGAGACGCGGCTCGGCCAGCAGATCGGTGTCAACGGAACCAGTTGTTGGATCGGTCATATCCAGGGTCAAATTGGGTCAGTCTTGCAAGGGTTGAGGCCGGGCCGGAAAGCCGGTCCGGCTGCGTTTCCCGAGCCGCCCCCGCGCCATCAGGCCGCGGGCTGGTCCAGGTAATAAAAAAGAGCGGGTCCCGCGGGGCCCACTCTCAATACGCGATCGTATGAGAACCATAAGTTGCCGCTGATATAGCGGTTTTCGCGTGACCCGGCAAGGCCCGCAAGGCCTGACGACCGTGATTTTACGGGCCTCCCGCGATCGCTTTGACCTAACCCTTCCTTCACCAAGCCCACCTAAATTGCGGCAAGAACGCGCCGAGGGGCCGGTTTTGGGTGTGCTTGAGACAGTTGCGACCGCGCTGATCCCCGGGCTCGATGAGATTGTCAGGCATGGCGATCCCAAGCGCCGCGCCGAGGCGCTGCGCCGCATCAGCGAGTTGTTCGTGCAGGAGGCCGCCAAGCTGCGGTCCGATCACGTCGATCTGTTTGACGGCGTTCTGGGCGGCCTCATTCCGAACACCGAAGTCGTGGCGCGTGCCGATCTCGCCGAACGGCTGTCACACGTTGCCAACGCGCCGCGCGTGCTGGTCGGCCAGCTCGCGCGCGAGAATGACCTCATGGTCGCAGGCCCGCTGCTGCGCCGTTCGCCCGTGATCGATGAGGCGGAGCTGATCGAAATCGCGCGCGCAAAGGGGCAAGGCCATCTGCTGGCGATGGCGGAGCGGCCAAAACTTTCGCCCGATCTCACCGACGTCATCGTCCGCCGCGGCGACCGCGAGGTGGTGAGGCGCGCCGCCGGCAATGCCGGGGCCGCTTTCTCGCACATCGGATATTCCACGCTGATCAAGCGGGCCAGCAAGGACGGCGTGCTGACGCTCAAGGTTGGCCAGCGCGACGATCTTTCCGACGCGCAGCTGAAGCATCTGTTGGAAGGAACCATCGACGTGGTACGCCGCCGCCTGTTCGAGGTGGTCAAGCCCGAAAGGCAGGCCGACATCAAGCGGGCGATGAACGAAATCAACGGCGTGCCCGAGGTCGTCGAAAGCCGCCGCGACTTTGTGCCGGCGCAGCGCACGATACTGGCGCTGCACAAATCAGGCGGGCTGAACGAGGCGGCGTTGCTTGGTTTTGCCAAGGACCATCAATACGAGGAAACGGTGGCAGCACTTTCCGCCATGTCCGGCGTGAAACTCGCAACGTTGGACCGGTTGATCTCGGGCGACCGTCACGATCCGGTGCTGATCGTCGGCAAGACCATCGGCCTCGAATGGGCCACCGTGCGCGCCCTGATCCTGCTTCGGCTGGGTCCGAACCGGGTGCCGGCTCCAGCCGACATCGAGAGCATCCGCGTGAATTTCGCGCGCCTGATGCCCTCGACCGCGGAGCGGGTGGTGAATTTCTGGCAGACGAGGCAATCGGCGTGACGTTAAGACCGTCATTGCGCGGAGCCAACGGGTCGCGCGAACGCGCGCCCGATGACAGGCTTC
>Ga0209331_1000837_pt1 | contig 10672 bp, 11 predicted proteins | sample JacPinW_OM3H0_M3_FD_187971 | JGI IMG/M metagenome (GOLD analysis project Ga0209331, IMG submission 187971) | Forest soil microbial communities from Algoma, Ontario, Canada - Jack Pine, Ontario site 1_JW_OM3H0_M3 (SPAdes) (version 2) | ecosystem: Environmental > Terrestrial > Soil > Boreal... | reverse complement strand
TCGCGCCGCCCTCGACAAGCTGCCGCAGGACCAGCGCGAAGCCCTGATCCTGGTCGGCGCCTCCGGCTTTTCCTATGAGGACGCGGCTGCGATCTGCGGTTGCGCCGTCGGCACTATCAAGAGCCGCGTCAACCGGGCACGATCGAAACTGTCAGCACTGCTTTATGTCGACGGGGCCGAAGATTTCGGCCCCGATGAAACCGTCCGCGCCGTGATCGGCGGCAGCGGCTAACCCAAAAAACCCGCCGGCTAGCGCTTGGGTCGCAGCGGCGCCGAAAATTGTTCGGTCCGGTCCCTTTCCGTCATATCGACCACAGTCTCCATCGGCGCGGTGAGTTCGTAGACGTAAGAGACGTCGGTAAAATACCGCTTCGATATGCCACCGAGCGCCTCCGGCGCGACCCGGTCGAGCAGGATGACGCCGAAATCGCTGTCTTCCCGCCGGGTCGCGGCGCTGGTGTTGAACTCTTCCCAGCGAAAATAAAAAGTGGCGTCGGGACCTTCTCCGGTCACTTCCCAATGCGCGACGATGTGCGGGTGCTTGCCGACCAGCGAAAGCCCCTCGTCGGAATGCGACGCCAGTTCGAAGAACAACAGCGACAGGCTCTGTGCGGCCCGCGCGCTCACCGCGATATCCGGACCGCTCACCGCGATACGCTCGGCATGCGGGATCGCGCGCGCCTCGAACAGGCCCTTCATTTTCACGCCCTGCCACTGGCTCTCGCTCAAGAGCGAGACCACGTTCGACATCGCATGGATCCGGCCGATCAGGAGCTCGCGGGCAACATCGATGTCGGAGCCGTGGCGCAGCGTGCGCGTCACAATCGACTGGATCACCGCAAGGATGTTCTTTACCCGGTGATTGAGCTCGTCGATGACAGCGGTCAGCCGGCGTTCGAAGCCGATCCTGACCTGGATCTCGCGGCTAAGCCGCAGATTGTTGTAGGCGACATATCCGAACAGCCCGCAAACGATGCCGGTCAGCGCCAGCCCGATCGCCGCCACCACGGCGGCGGTCTCCTCGGCGCGCTTCACCGCGTTGGTTTTGGCGTAGTAGCCGAGCGACCAGTCGCGGCCGCCGAACGTCACCGTCCGCGTCATCGAGGGTGGAGGCCCTTCCTGCGATGCCGTCCGCGCGCTGACGACGCCCTGATCGTTGGCGATTAGTTCGCCATTGGGGCTGCGCGGGTCCTTGAGCACGACCGAGAACAGCGAGAGGTCGTCATTGGCCAGCATCAGCGGCGCCAGTTCATAGGAGAACGTGACAAACCCCGCCGGCTGCGCGGCGCCTTCCTGCAGCACGGGGGCGGCCAGCACGAGGCCGATCGGCCCGTTGCCGCGCAATAGCGGGATCGGGTCGGAGGCGACCGACTTTCCTTCTGTCATCGCCCGGGTCAGCATCGCGCCCATGATCGGCTGCTGATCCAGCGCGCGGCCCGGGAAAGCCATGGTCTCCGCGTTGCGGGGCTCGACGTCCATCAGCACATCGATCGGCTTGTCGAGCGCGCGGGCGTTCAGCGGTTGATCGTCGGAATTGCGGATCGTCGGGTTGGAAAATCCGGCGCTCAAAAGCTCCATGCGCGCCGCATCAAGTTCGTTCGGCTTGAGCCGCGCGATCCAGCTTGCGACCACGAAATCGGTCTTGAAGGCATAGATCGAGGACCGCAACGGCTGCAGCATATTGGCCTTGATCACGGATGGCGCCCGGAACAGGCCGGACGCGACGCGGGCAAGCAATTCGCGCTCGGTCAAGCGGTCCTGAACCAGACTGGCATGGACGTCGATGGCGCGCGCCAGCGCGATGCCGTCGAGCGTCAGCTCCTGATCGTGAACCCGAAACGCCGCAAGGCCGGAGAGCAGAACTCCGATGAACGCGATAAACCCGATGATGAAACCCAGCCGAATCACTCGCTTGCTCAAAACATGAGAAGTGGGCGAAAGAGAAGAAGCATCGCGCGTCCGCCGGGGCGGCAACAAACCGAAACAGAATTAAAACCAACCGTCAGGGATAATGGAGGAGCGATCATTCGTACGCAACAACGGTTGGCGGAGAAGCTTAACAACACCGGCCAGGAGGCTCGTTCCGGCAAGGGCCGGAGAATGCTAATCGCGGCAAACCGATTTGGTTCCACTTGAGGGAACAAAAAGTTCTTTGATTTCACCCGCGATCGCGGTACGGCGGCGTCAAAGGCGTTAACGCTGGAATTAACGGGGGCGCGGGCGAGGCGCCTAACACGTTAACGAATTCGTTCAGCCTGCTTTGGCCTTGGCTCCTGCCTTGGCCTCATCTTTTGCCTTGGGGCTCAGTCCGCCCTTGGCCTCGATGAAGCCAACAATACGGTCGAGCCCCTCGCTCTTCCGCAGATTGGTCATGACGAACGGCCGTTCGCCGCGCATCCGCCTTGCATCGGTGTCCATTTTCTCAAGCGAGGCGCCGACATGCGGCGCGAGGTCGATCTTGTTGATGACCAGAAGGTCGGACCGGGTGATGCCGGGGCCGCCCTTGGAGGGAATCTTGTCGCCGGCCGCAACATCGATGACATAGATCGTGAGGTCGGCGAGCTCGGGCGAGAAGGTAGCAGCGAGATTGTCGCCGCCGGATTCGATCAGCACCAGATCCAGATCGGGAAATTTCGCGCGCATGTCGGCAACCGCGGCGAGATTCATCGAGGCGTCCTCGCGGATCGCGGTGTGAGGACAGCCGCCGGTCTCGACGCCGGCAATGCGATCCGGCGTCAGCGACCCCGAGCGCACCAGATACTCTGCATCCCATTTGGTGTAGATGTCGTTGGTGATCGCGGCGATGTCGTAACGATCCCGCATCGTCTTGCAGAGCAGGTCCATCAGCGCGGTCTTGCCCGATCCGACGGGACCACCGATGCCGATGCGAAGCGGGCCGTGGGATTTTGTCATCTCAGTTGCTCTTTCCATTATCGTCGTCCCTGCGAACGCAGGGACCCATAACCACCGAACTCAATTGTTGCGACGCGCTGGAGCCCCAGCCCGGCAAACTACGAACATTTGTGGTTATGGGTCCCGGCGTTCGCCGGGACGACGATGGAGAATACATCGCGCCCATCATGACCGGAACAACCTCGTATATTGCGTCTCGTGCCGGAGGCTCGCGAGATCGGCGCGAAAGGTGGCGCTGCCGAGGTCGTCGAGCGAGGCATGCAGTGCGCGGACGGCTGTTGCGGCGACGACCGGTTCGAGCAAAGCGAGAACGCGCTGGCTGTCGGTTTGCCCCAAGGGGATAAGCCGGCTGCCTGCCGATATCCAGTTCGACGTCAGCGCGTGAAGGAAAGCATGCAGCGTGGGTTCGAGTGGAATTCTATGTGCGGCGCTGACGAGGCCCACCGCGACGGGATAGACCAGTGTTCCCTGGCATTGCACCATCATTTGCTCAAGGTCATCGCAATTCCAAGCCGCGCGGGCGATCTCGATGAAGGCGCGTCCCTGCGCCGAGGTTTCGAGCTGCCGCTCGCGCGAGGCCACGAAGGCGGCGGCAAGGTCGGCGATGTCGCGAAAGGCCGCCGCGTCGCCCAAGGACGCCGCCCGGTGCGCCCGCGCCAGGAACACACCGTCGCAAAATCCGTTTCCATCGGCGAGCATCGCCGCAAGCCACTCGCGCAGTGAGCTGGCATCAACGATATCGCCTGCCTCCACCGCCCATTCGATGCCAGAGGAGTAGGAGAACGCGCCGACCGGAAAGGCCGGCGACAGCCAGGTCATCAACCGATAAAGCGCCGCCACCTCGTTTTCGCTCATCCCGCCCCGATCCTCGATCGGCGGCGGCCTATTTGTGGTCATGAGCATGGGAATGGTCGTGATAATGATCGTGGTCGCAATGCTCGTCGTGGTGATGGTGATCGTGGTGGTGATGATCGTCATGGTGATGATGGTGATCGCCATGATCGTGCGATGCCTGGTCATGCGCCGCGTGTTGGTGCGGATCGCCCTCGCCCGCGTGGACGTGGCCGCCGCCGGCATAGGCGCCGCCTTCGGGATCGAATGGCGCCTCGATCTCGATCACGCGCGCGCCCAAGCCCTTGACCATCGCCTCGATGACGTGATCGCGCCGGATACGCAGGCCCTTCGGCATGATCTGCGTCGGCAAATGGCGATTGCCGAGATGCCAGGCGACGCGAACCAGATGATGCGGGTCGGTCCCCCTGATCTCGATCAATGGCTCCGGCGCCGCGACCACTTCGACCAGCCTCCCGTCCTCGAGCACCAGCGCATCACCGCCACGCAGCACGACGGCGTTTTCCAAGTCGAGCAGGAACTCAAGTCCCCGCGTACCGGTCATCGCCATCCGCCGCCGGTGCCGGTCGTCGAAATCGAGCACCACGGTATCGGCCGGCGCTTCGGTCCAGCGATGCTGCCCCTTGACCTCAGTTGCGCGGATCATGCGAACATGTCCAGATTTTTCACCTCGTGATCTTCCAGCTAACGGACTTCGACCTTTTCCGGGGTGATGTATTCAATCTTTGGTGGCGCGGTCATGCATTTCACGGCGACCCGGCCAAAGGTCTTCATGTGCTCGGCGGCGCGGTGCGGCCCCAGCGCTTCCATATTCTCCCACTGCTCGACGAAAACCATCTTGGACGGATCGGTGACGCTTTCGTGCAGGTCATAGGCGATATTACCCGGCTCCTTCCGGGTCTCCTTGATGCAGGCGGTCGCGGCTGCAATGAATTCGGCGCGCGTTTCAGGTTTCACGGTCAGCGTGGCAACGACGTAAATCACGAAAGTCCTCCCGGTCTTGTTCTGGCTTCAAGCGCCGGGGATAACCCTAGTACATGAAATACCGTTGCGCCATGGGCAGCACCTCGGCCGGCGCACAAGTCAAAAGTTCGCCGTCGGCGCGGACCTCATAGGTCTCGGGATCGACCTCGATCTTGGGCGTGGCGTCGTTATGGATCATGCTCTTCTTGGAGATGCGGCCACGGGTATTTTGCACCGCATAGAGTTCTTTCTCGATGCCGAGCTTCTTGCCGAGTCCGGAAGCCACTGCCGCCTTCGAGGAAAATACTACCGAGGACGCCGTCAGCGATTTGCCGAAAGCCGCAAACATCGGCTGGTAATGCACGGGTTGCGGCGTCGGGATCGACGCGTTCGGATCGCCCATGGGAGCTGCGACGATCGAGCCGCCCTTGATGACGCATTCGGGTTTTACGCCGAAAAACGCCGGCGACCACAGCACGAGATCGGCAAGTTTGCCTTTTTCCACCGAGCCGATCAGTTTTGAGACGCCGTGCGCGATCGCGGGGTTGATGGTGTATTTGGCGATGTAGCGTTTGACGCGGAAATTGTCGTTGTTGCCCTTGTCCTGCGGCAACGATCCGCGCTGCTTCTTCATCTTGTCGGCAGTCTGCCAGGTGCGGATGATGACTTCACCGAGCCGGCCCATGGCTTGCGAATCCGACGACATCATCGACAGCGCGCCGAGGTCGTGCAGGATGTCTTCCGCCGCAATGGTCTCTTTCCGAATGCGGCTTTCGGCAAACGCGAGATCCTCGGCGATCGAGGGATCGAGATGGTGGCATACCATCAGCATGTCCAAATGCTCGTCGATGGTGTTGCGGGTGAACGGGCGCGTCGGATTGGTCGAGGACGGCAGCACGTTCTTCAAGCCCGCGATCTTGATGATATCAGGCGCATGGCCACCGCCGGCGCCTTCGGTGTGGAAGGCGTGGATGGTGCGGCCCTTGAAGGCTTTTACGGTGTCCTCGACAAAACCGGACTCGTTCAGTGTATCCGAATGCAGCATCACCTGGACGTCGTAGTCATCGGCGACCGAAAGACAATTGTCGATCGCCGCCGGCGTGGTGCCCCAGTCCTCGTGCAGTTTTAGGGCGCAGGCGCCGGCCTTGATCATCTCCTCAAGCGCGGCCGGACGCGAGGCGTTGCCCTTGCCGGAAATGCCGAGATTGACCGGAAACGCGTCGAACGACTGGATCATCCGCGCCATATGCCAGGGGCCGGGTGTGCAGGTCGTCGCATAAGTGCCGTGTGATGGCCCGGTGCCGCCGCCGAGCATCGAGGTGACGCCGGACATCAGCGCGTGCTCGATCTGCTGCGGGCAGATGAAATGGATGTGACTGTCGAACCCGCCGGCGGTCAGGATTTTTCCCTCGCCCGCGATGACGTCGGTGCCGGGACCGATGACGATGGTGACGCCGGGCTGGATATCGGGATTGCCGGCCTTGCCGATGGCGCTGATCATTCCCTCTTTGATGGCAACATCAGCCTTCACGATGCCCCAGTGATCGACGATCAGCGCATTGGTGATGACGGTATCGGCCGCGCCCTGCTTGTTGGTGACCTGCGACTGCCCCATGCCGTCGCGGATCACCTTGCCGCCGCCGAATTTTACTTCTTCGCCGTAGGTCGTAAAATCCTTCTCGACCTCGATGATGAGGTCCGTGTCCGCGAGCCGCACCCGGTCGCCGGTGGTGGGACCGAACATGTCGGCATAGACGGAACGCTTTATTTTTACGGACATGTAATGCTCCAGCCTCCCACTCGCGAAATTTCCAATATCCCAGGCTCACCGCACGCCTGAGCGAACAACGCACTAGGAATCCAGCGCAGCGACACTCGTGCCGATGGCCGGCTTGGGGACTCGTGGCCACCCCTCTCCCCAACCCTCCCCCCGCAAGGGGGGAGTGAGCCAAACAGCCGTGATCGCCTCACAGGAAATCACAGCTTCCCCATCACATCGCCGCGAAAGCCGTAGACGGTGCGTTTTCCCGCGAGCGCCACGAGCTGGACGTCGCGGGTTTGCCCGGGCTCGAAGCGGACCGCGGTGCCGGCGGCGATATCGAGGCGCATGCCGCGGGCTTTCTTTCGGTCGAATTTGAGCGCCGGGTTGGTCTCGAAGAAATGGTAGTGCGAGCCGACCTGGATCGGGCGGTCGCCGGTGTTGGCGACGTTAAGGGTCACCGTCTTGCGGCCGGCATTGAGCTCGATCTCGCCATCCTTGATGAAGAGTTCGCCGGGGATCATTTTCGCTTTCCTATCTGATCGGCTCGTGCACGGTCACAAGCTTGGTGCCGTCGGGAAACGTGGCTTCGACCTGGATGTCGTGGATCATTTCGGCGATGCCCGGCATCACCTGCGCCCGGGTCAAGACCTGCGCGCCGGCCTGCATCAGGTCGGCCACGGTGCGGCCGTCGCGGGCGCCCTCGACGATGAAATCCGAGATGATGGCGATGGCTTCGGGGTGGTTGAGCTTGACGCCGCGCTCGAGGCGCCGGCGCGCCACCATGGCCGCCATCGAGATCAGCAGCTTGTCCTTTTCGCGGGGAGACAGATTCATGCGAGCACTCTAATAAATTGTTCGAAACCTAATTGAGCCACAGCCGCGGCAGCGCTGTGTTGGAGGCGCGGCCGAGCACCGCGATCATGTCGGCGCGCAGCCGCGCCGCATCTTGGGCACAGAAGCGGGCCATTGCAAACCCATTCCACGCGGAAATGCCGACCTCGCCTTGAAACGAACTGGTCCCTTCGCGAAGCCGCTCCACCAGCGCCTCATCGCCCGGCACGATCAGGGCGGTGGCGATCGCCGCGCCGCCTTTTGCGATCGCCGATTGTGAAAGCTTTTCGCCGATGTCACCGTCGAGCCGGATGTTTTCCGCAAACACCAGCCGGCCGCCGCGCTTGAGCCGCCAGCGGTCGACGAATTCGCCATGCCGCATGCGCTCCCCCATCGCCGCGCGGCCGAACACGACGATTTCGCAAAGCAAAAGCGAAGCACCCTCGGCAAGATCGATATCGATCCGGCGCAACACCCGCGCCCGGTCGAACAGAATCGTCTCCAGCGGCAGCCATGCGAGGTGCGCGCCGGCCGCAGCCTTCAGGGCGATATCGATCCGGGCTGCCGGTCCCGCGGCGCGATAGATTTTCTCCGCCGCCGCCGTCGTCACCGCAAGCCGCGTTCCCTCGCCGGCCGTGATATCGATGTCGAAACGATCGCCGCCGGCGACGCCACCGGCGGTATTGACGAAAACCGCCGACAACCCTTCCGCCTCGGGCGAGGGAAAGCGGACGCGCAGCGAGCCGGATTCATGGAGCTGGCCGCGGCGGGTCATGCCTTCGGCCTGGCGCACGTCGAACCTCACCGCACCCCTTGCCCGGTTGGCCGCGAAAATCGCGGAAGCCGTACTCGTGGTATCGGTCCGCATCCGCCCCCAACTCTCCTTAAAAGGGCGCTCGACCTTGGCCGGTCGCGTCGCAAGCCCGGTTACAGGGCCATCTGGCGGCTGATTTCGCCGGGATCGAGATTGGTTCGATCGCAGGCATATTTTACCGCGCCACGGTCCATCACCGCAAAGTTGTCGCCGAGCTCGCAGGCAAAGTCGAGATATTGTTCGACCAGCACGATCGCGATGTTGCCGAGGTTGCGCAGATAAGAGATCGCGCGCCCGATATCCTTGATGATCGACGGCTGGATACCCTCGGTCGGCTCGTCGAGCAGCAACAGTTTTGGACGCATCACCAGCGCGCGGCCGATCGCAAGCTGTTGCTGCTGGCCGCCGGACAGGTCGCCACCGCGACGCCCAAGCATCGATTGCAGGACCGGAAACAGCGAGAACACGTCATCTGGGATATAGCGGTCGTCACGCTTCAACGGACCAAAGCCGGTCTTGAGGTTTTCCTCAACAGTGAGCAGTGGGAAAATCTCGCGGCCCTGCGGCACGAAGCCGATGCCCATTCGGGCGCGCTCATAGGGCCTTAAGGCCGTGATGTCGGCGCCGTCGAAGTTGATTGTGCCGCTCGCGATCGGATATTGGCCGACCATGGCGCGCAACAAAGAGGTCTTGCCGACGCCGTTGCGCCCCAACACGCAGGTCACCTTGCCCGGCTCTGCCGAGATGGAAACGCCACGCAGCGCCTGGGCGGCGCCGTAAAACAGGTTGATGTTTTCGACCTTCAGCATCGCGCTTACCGCCCCAGATACACTTCGATCACCCGCTCATTCGACGAAACCTGATCGATGGTTCCCTCGGCCAGCACCGCGCCTTCGTGCAAGCAAGTCACCTTGACGCCGAGCTCGCGGACGAAGCTCATGTCGTGTTCGACCACCATGACCGTGTGGTCCTTGTTGATTTCCTTCAAAAGCTCGGCGGTCTGATGGGTCTCGACGTCGGTCATGCCGGCAACCGGTTCATCGACCAGCAGCAATTTGGGATCCTGCGCCAGCAACATGCCGATCTCGAGCCACTGCTTCTGGCCGTGCGACAGGCTGCCTGCCAGGCGGTTGCGCGCGTCGGTCAGACGAATGGTCTCCAGCACCTTCTCGATGCGCTCGGTTTCCGGCTTGCTCTCGCGCCAGAACAGCGTGCCCCTGACGCTGTGATCGACGTTGAGCGCCAGCAACAGATTGTCCTCGATGGTCTGGCTCTCGAACACGGTCGGCTTCTGGAATTTCCGGCCGATCCCGAGTTCGGCAATTCTGGTCTCGTCGAGCCGGGTCAGGTCGGTGACGCCGTCGAACAGTACCTCGCCCTTGTCCGGCTTGGTCTTGCCGGTGATGATGTCCATCATCGTGGTCTTGCCGGCGCCGTTCGGGCCGATCACGGCGCGCATCTCGCCGGGCGCAAGCGTCAGCGACAAATTGTTGATGGCGTGAAAGCCGTCGAACGAGACGTGGACGCCATCGAGATAGAGCAGCGCGGAAGTCGCTCGCGTGTCCATGACGTTCATGCGCTCACTCCGCCATGTTCGGTTCGCTGACGCCGTCTTCACGGGCGGCGCTCGCGGCAGCCGGCGTCAGGCGTCGCTCCTTCCACGGTTGCCACCATGTGTTGAAGGTGCCGACGATCCCCTTTGGCAACAGCAGCGTCACCAGGATGAACATCGCGCCCAGCATGAACAGCCAGTACGGCGCGAGCGGCCCCGATGTGAAGAAGGTTTTGGCGTAGTTGACGACAATCGCGCCTAATGCGGCGCCGACCAGCGTGCCGCGACCGCCGACCGCGACCCAGATCACCGCCTCGATCGAGTTGCCCGGCGCGAATTCGGACGGGTTGATGATACCGACCTGCGGCACATAAAGCGCGCCGGCAACGCCGGCCATGCAGGCCGACAGCGTAAAGACGAACAATTTGTAGGATTCGACGCGGTAGCCGATGAAGCGGGTGCGCGATTCGGCATCCCGGATCGCGATCAGGACCTTGCCGAGCTTCGAGGTCACGACCGCGCGGCAAATCAGGAAGCCGATGATCAGCGCCAGGCAGCTCAGTGCGAACAACGCCGCGCGGGTGCCGTCGGCCTGGACGTTAAAGCCCAAAATATCCTTGAAGTCGGTGAGGCCGTTGTTGCCGCCGAAGCCGAAATCGTTGCGGAAGAATCCGAGCAGCAAGGCGTAGGTCATCGCCTGGGTGATGATCGAGAGATAGACGCCGGTGACGCGGGAGCGGAAGGCGAACCAGCCAAAACAGAAGGCGAGGAGGCCGGGGGCGAGGACCACCATCAGCGCCGCGAACCAGAACATGTCAAAACCGTTCCAGTACCATGGCAGCTTCGGATAATTCAGGAACACCATGAAGTCCGGCAGAATTGGATTACCATAGACGCCGCGGGTTCCGATCTGGCGCATCAGATACATGCCCATCGCGTAGCCGCCGAGCGCGAAGAAGGCGCCGTGGCCGAGCGAGAGAATGCC
>Ga0209331_1000835_pt1 | contig 10681 bp, 7 predicted proteins | sample JacPinW_OM3H0_M3_FD_187971 | JGI IMG/M metagenome (GOLD analysis project Ga0209331, IMG submission 187971) | Forest soil microbial communities from Algoma, Ontario, Canada - Jack Pine, Ontario site 1_JW_OM3H0_M3 (SPAdes) (version 2) | ecosystem: Environmental > Terrestrial > Soil > Boreal... | reverse complement strand
CAGCGGATCGGCCGTGGGGATCGGCGTGGTGCCGTTGACGGAGCTGTCGGTGGGCGAATAGCCGGTGGCGCGCTCCAGGCCCGTGGGCCCGCCGAGGCTCTGAAAGCGGACCGCCGACAGCTCCGCCGAGAAGGCGACGGGCCCCAGCGCCACTGGCGCCACCTGCGCGAACACGGCGGGGAGGCGCGCTGGATAGGGTCTAGCCTCCGGGCCGAAGAGCCGGCGGTCGGGCTGGTCAAAGACGGTCGGCACGACACCCGCATTATCGAGGCGCAGGTCCTGTAAGACGGTCGCGTCGAACCCCACGCTGACGGGACCGCGCGCGCTCCACAGACCGAAGTCGTTGCGCAAGGACCCCAGGTAGCGCTCCAACGCCGTCGGCGGCAGCGCGTCGGCGATCACCATCGAGTCGCTCGCCAGCATGCCCTCCGCCGCCGCGACCAGCGCACCCTTCTCGGTGCGGTGCGCGTAGCGAAACGTGCCGCGCAGCCCGTTGGCGAACGGCAGCCCCCGGCCGGCCGAGGAGGGTTTCTCGACCGCGGGGTTGACGTTCTGCGCCAGCGAGTTGCCGCGGTCCAGGTCCTGGAAGAGGTCGAGCGCCACCTCGCCCTGCGTCCTCTCCGCGGGCGCGTAGCGCAACTCGAGGCCCAATCGCGGTCCCTTGACGCTCCTGCTGATCAAGTTCGCGGTGGCGCTGCCGGGGTTGCCGGTGAAGAAGCCAGGCGTGATGGTCGCGTCGTAGCTGCGCCCCAGCGTCTGGAAGATCGGCAGCGCAAACGCGAAGCCGGTGGTGCTGGAGAACCCGAAGCGGGGGAAGAGCAGGCCGCTCTGGCGGTCCTTTAGCGGAAGCGAAAGCGGAAAGAGGGGGATGCGCAGCACCCCCATGTGCAGCCGCGGCGAGGAGAGCGCCACCCGATCGCCCGCCACCCTCGCCTCCCCGGCGATGATCTCGTAGTCGGGGCTGCCCGCGCAGTCGCACGGGGTGAGCGTCACGTCGCGGGCGAGCAGCACGTTTCCCGGGAGCTGCTGGACCCGCTGCGCCGTGAGCGTCAGCGCGTTCTTGCCGGTGCCGCGCGCGGCGCCGCGGTCGGTGAGCGTGCGCAGCGCGGGCGTCGGTGCCTGCTTGAGGTAGACCACGGCGCGGCTGAGGACGGCCGAGCGCGCGCTGAGGTCCACCACCGCGGCATCGGCGACGGCGATGTCATTGCCCTGCACCGCGAGCACGCCGCCGTCCAGGCGCAGCGTGTTCGCCTGCCGGTCGAGGGTCCCCTGCGGGGCGCGCAAGACGCCGTCGCCGCGGTGGACGATCACGTTGCCGGAGAGGCGCACCACCCGCTTCTGCCAATCGTAGATGATCGAGTCCGCTTCCAGGTCCACCGGCGCGTTTTCGCCTGCGCCCACCGCGGGGCGGGGCGCCTCCTGGGCTCGGACGCCGCCGGAGACGCCTAGCGCGAGTGCGGCGGAGGCGAGGACGAGGCGTCGGATCATGGGATGTCCCGCGGCGGGGAAGGTAGCCTAGCGATTGAAGGTCAGCGTGAGCACGCCACCGTCCTGCCGCAGCGCGAAAGCGGCCTTCTCGCGCAGCTCGATCCGCACGTCCGTCCCGCCCGGCCCCTGCAGGGGGACGATACGCTGCACCGGACCGCCGAAGACGCTGGTCTCGAGCGGTCTTCGGTTGTTGGCGAGCGGAATGGAGGCGCCAGCAAGGTGGAGGAGGACGGCGTTCTCCTCGCTCTCGACACCGTACTCGAGCTGACGGTCGCTGCGCACGATCACCTCGCCAGCGCCCTGCGGGTGGAACCCGATGCCGCTGATGCTCGGGTGCCCGCGCGGGTACGCCCTCTGCTTGGGGGCCTCCGAATCCGCCGCGGGCGCGGAACCGGCGGACGGGCTCGTCGCGGACGCTTCGGTCGGGGGAGCGTCCGGGGCGCCCTGCGGGTCGCGGGCGGGCGCCTGTCCGGCGAGCGAGACGGTCGGGAGCGAGGCCAGCTTGCGGGCCTCCAGCTCGGCCTCCGCCTCGGCTTCCGGAGAGGACGCTGCCGGGGGAGCCGCTGTCCGGTCGGGACCGTCCGCGGCCATTGCCGCCCCGAGCGAGGGGCGCAGGCGCAGCACGCGCACTTCGAGCCGCGCACCGTCCGCATGCACGTCGAACTCTGCCTCCCCCGCAAGCTCGACGACGACGCGCGCGGTCTGCGCCCCGGCCGCCGCCGCGCCGACGCGGCGGATGGTGCCGTCCTCGACCTCCTGCTCGGCGGGCACGCCTGCGAGATCCGCATCGGCGAAGTCGAGCACCAGGCGCGGCGGCGACGAGAGCCGCAAGGTGGTGAAGCTGACCGGCCGGTCGGCGGCCACCTCGACCACGGCCGCGTCCACGTCGCCGCGGACGCGCAGGCCGACGATCCGTGCCCGCGTCGGAGGCGCGCCAGATGCGAGCTCAGGGAGGAGGAGCAGGACCGAGAGGGCCCATCGCCGGCCTCGGCTGCTCCGCGCGGACGGGACCGCGAATTTCGCCTCTCGCCGCACCCCAAAAGAGGTAGCACGCCGAACCCGCCCGCCCGAAGCGATTTGCGCGCGCCCGGCGGGAGCGGCCCCGCTACGCGGAAGCCCCGCTGCCCCGCCGCGGCCGCGCCGCGTACTCGACCAGGTCGCGGATGTCGGCGCACACCTGGCGCACATCGTATCCCATGGTGAGCTCGAGGTGGCTGTTGTCCTTGACGCCGCGCCAGAGCAGGTACTCGCTGCGGGCGCTGCGGTAGATGCTGTGCGTGCTCTGGGCCGAGGCGATCTTGTCCAGGTCCCCGAAGATGATCGCCATCGGCACGCGGATGTTGGCGAAGTGCGCCTTGTAGTCGAAGCCGGTGCGATAGCAGACCATCTCGTCCGCTCGGATCCAGCGCGCGAACTGCTCGATCACGTGGCGGGGCTCCTTGTCGCCGCCCTCTCGCAGCAGCCAACGCACGTCGTCCAAGGTGACGCGCGATGGGTTGAGCAGCGACCCCATCCGGCGCGCCACGCGCTCGAAGCGGCGCAGGTTGTCGGGGGTGACCGCGCGAGAGAGCTGGCGCAGCGCAAAGTCGACGGGGACGTGGCGGAAGCGCAGGTCGAGCGGTTCCGCCTCGGGCGCCGCCACCCGGTCGGCGAGCCGACGCAGGAAGCGCAGCTTGCGAAGCGCCGCCGCCGCGCCATGCCGCATCGCCTCCGCGCCCGAGGCGGCGAAGAGCATTGCGTCGATGGTGGGGACGAGGATGGCGGGGCCGAGCAGAGCGGCGGCTCGCATCAGGAAGAACCCGCGCCCGATGTCGCTGGGCGCGCCGATGGTCACCAGGCCGGCCAGGTCGCCGTGCGTGGCGGCGTAGCCGTAGCCGATCATGCCGCCCATCGAGTTGCCGACGTAGAAGACCTTGTCGCGGCCGGTGCATTTCTTCACCGCGGCCACGGCCGCAGGCAGGTCCTCGAGCAGGTAGCTGTCCAGGTCCCAGCCCCAGTCGAGGTCTTTGGGCAGTGCGCGTCTCTCGTCTCGCGCGCGCGACTCCTGCAGCTCGCGGCTGGAGAGGCCGTGCCCGCGCAGCTCGAGGATGTGGACGTCGGCGCCGTCGTAGAGAAGCTGCTTGACGAAGGTGCCCGCGGTGAATGCGTGCCGGTTCTGCGACCAGCCGGGCACCAGCAGGAGGGGCTGGTCGAAGATCGGTTGGCGCCACGTCTGCGGGAGCGGGCGATAACGGCTGATCCGCAGGACCCAGCCGTCGCCCGTGTGCGCGTCGTAGATCTCCTTGCGGTAGAGCGACTTGAAATGGACGTCCTCCAGCAGCGGCGGCGCGGACGAGTCGTCGAGGAGGCGGCGCATGGAGGTGTCGGAAATCTAGGGCCGTGCGGCCGGGAGAGCAAATTGCATCACAGTCTCTCGGCGGGCATGGGGACGGGCGACCTGCCCTCGACCAGTTCGAGCAACTCGCCGGCCAGATACAGGGACCCACAGCACACCACGGCCCCTCCGGGTCCGGCGGCGGCGCGAGCGGCCGCCAGCGCTGCGGCCGCCCCCTGGTGCGCCGCCACGGGAGTGCCGGGTCCCAGCGCGCGCGCGAGCGCGGCCAGCACTTCTGGGGCGGCGGCCCGCGGAGAAGCGGGAGGGCAGACGTGGACGCCGCTGCAGAGAGGAAGCAGCGCCCGCAGCATCGCCTCGGCGTCCTTGTCGGCGAGCGTTCCGAAGACGAGCTGCAGGGGACGCCCTTCCAGCAGCTCGGGGAGCGAGGCGGCGAGCGCCCGCGCCGCATGGGGGTTGTGCGCCCCATCGATGAGCAGCAGCGGCCGCTCGGAGACCCTCTGCAGCCGGCCGGGCCACCTCGCCTGCGAAAGCCCGCGCGCCGCTTCCACGGGCCCCACTGCAAGCCCCTGCCCCGCCGCCGCCTCGAGGAGCGCGCAGGCGAGCGCGGCGTTGCCCCGCTGGTGCGCACCGGCCAGCGCGAGCGGCGCCTCCAGGCTCCAGCGCGGCCCCTGGTACCTCAGCGGTCCGCCGGGGACGCCGCCGACGTTGTAGTCGCGGCCGGGGCGCCAGAGCGCGGTCCCGGCGCGGGCCGCGGCCTCTTCCAGTACGGCGGCTGCCTCGGGCGGCTGCTCGGCGCTCGCCACCGGCGCGCCCGCCTTGATGATGCCTGCCTTCTCGGCCGCGATGGCCGCGAGCGTTTCGCCGAGGTACTCCTGGTGCTCGAGCCCGAGGGGCGCGATGGCGCACGCCAGGGGCCGCACGACGTTGGTCGCGTCCAGCCTGCCGCCGAGGCCCACCTCGACGACCATCGCCGAGACGCCGGCCTCGGCGAAGGCGAGAAAGCCCATCAAGGTCGCGAGCTCGAAGAACGTCAGCCCGTCGCCGTCGTCCGCGCCCGCAGGGCCGCCCGCGAGCGCCCAGGGCACGCGCCGCACGATCGTGCCGAGCAGCGCCGCGGCGCGCTCCTCCGAGATGGGGGCGTCGTCGATGCGGATCCGCTCGCAGAAATGGACCAGGTGCGGCGAGGTGTAGAGGCCGACGCGCAGCCCCGCCGCCTGCAGCGCCGCGGCCGCGAAGGCGCAGGTGGAGCCCTTGCCGTTGGTGCCTGCCACGTGCAGCACGGGGGCGCACAAGTGCGGGTCGCCGAGCAGCGCCAGGGCCGCGCGCATGCGCTCGAGGCCGAGCTTGACCCCGACGTTGCCGCGGACGAAGAGCAGCTGCTTGAGATCGTCGAACGTCATCTCGCCCGCCTGAGCGATCCCCTCAGCAGAGCAGCCCGAGGAGTTGGGCCAGCCGATCGCGCATCTCCTTGCGGGGGACGATCAGGTCGACCATGCCGTGCTCGACGAGGAACTCGCTGCGCTGAAAGCCCTCGGGCAGCTTCTGCCGCAGCGTCTGCTCGATCACGCGCGGACCGGCGAACCCGATCAGCGCCTTGGGCTCGGCGAGGATGATGTCGCCGAGGAAAGCAAACGAGGCGGCCACGCCGCCGGTCGTCGGGTCGAGCAGCACGCTGATGTAGGGCTTGCGGACGCGGCGAAAACGCGCCAGCGCGGCGGAGCTCTTCGCCATCTGCATCAGCGAGAAGATCGCCTCCTGCATGCGCGCGCCGCCGGAGGCGCTGAAGATCACCGCCGGGAGCTCCCGCTCCGCGGCGCGCTCGAAGACCCGGGTCACCTTCTCGCCCACCACCGAGCCCATCGAGCCGCCCATGAAGGCAAAATGGAAGGCGCCGATCGACACCTCGCGGCCGGCGATGCGTCCGAGGCCGGAGATGAATGCCTCAGACTCGCCGGAGCTGCGCGCGGAGGCCTTCACCCGATCCTTGTACTTCTTCGCGTCGGTAAACTGCAGCGGGTCGGTGGTCTCCAGTCCGAGGTCGTGCTCCTCGAACGAATCGGGATCGAGCACCAAGGAGAGGCGGCGGCGCACCGACAGCGGATAGTGGTGCTCGCAGCGGGGGCAGGTCTCGGCGTTCTTCTCGATGTCCTGCTTGAAGACGATCTCGCTGCAGCCTTCGCATTTGACCCACAGGCCCTCCATGCGGGGGCGCTTGTCCTGCGTCGGGACCTTGCGGGTGGGGACTTTGTGGAACCAAGCCATGATGCGCGGGTTGTAACATGGCGCCGCCCTGCTAGCTCTCGTCGCCCATGCCGAAGAAGGACTGGAGCGCGCGCAGCATGCGGCTCCGCTCGACCTCGGCTCGCCGGGCGCGGCCCTCGGCGTCGAGGTGGTCGCGCACGGCCATAAGCTCCACGCGCCGCTTCGCCATCACCTCCGAGATGTGCGCGGCGAGGTCCTGCCTTCGCGCCATCAGGCGCTGGAAGGTCTCGCGGTCGATGCGGTAGCACTCGACGTCGGTGGTTGCGACCACGCTGGCGGTGCGCGGCTCGCCGGTGACGACTCCCATCTCGCCGAACACGTCCGGGGCGTCCAGGCGAGCCACCGACTTCTCGCCCTCCGGTTCGGCGCGGACGCGCACCTCGGCCTGGCCCTTGACGAGGACGTAGAGCCAGTGCGCCATCGAGCCCTGCCGGGTGATCACCTCGCCGCGCCCGAACGGGGCGAAGCGCATCCCCCGCGCCAGCTCCTGCCGCTCCTCCTCGGAGAGCCCGCGAAACAGCTCGAGCTGCTCCAGCGCCACCAGGCGCTGGGCCATCTCGCGCGACTCCTTGCGCGCCTCGTGTTCGGGGTCGTCCTGCGAGACGAACACCGCGTGCCCGGGCAGCGCCAGCGGGATCTTCGCCCGCCGCAGCGCCGCGAAGATGCGGCAGCGCACCTCGCTGGAGGTGGCGTCGTCCCGCGACAGGTCGCGCACCCAGTAGCGCACCGCATACGCGGCCACGCCGCTGGTGCCGTCCTTGGCGAGGTCCATGCACAGGCAGTGCGGGCGGGGGTCCTGCGCCGCGTCGGGGATCGGCGCGGCCTGCAGCGACTCGTCCACCGCGCGGATCACCTCGTCCGGCGAGTGGCGGTAGTCGACGTGGAACCAAACCCACATGCGGTGCTGCAGCGGGTGCTCCTGTCGGAGTCCGAGCACGGTGATCTGCTCCGAGAGCAGCGCCGAGTTGGGCACGATCACCGTGTCCCAGTTGCGCGTCTCCAGCACCGCGTGGCGCCAGCGGATGGCCTTGATGCGGCCCTGCACGCCGTTCTGGAGCTGCACCCAGTCGCCGGCGTGCAGGCTGTCGTCGAGCTGCAGCGCCACCCCTCCCAGCACGTTGCCGAGCGTCGCCTGCAGCGAAAGGCCGAGCACCACCGTCAACACCGCCGAGGTGGCGACCAGCCCCGACAGGTCCATGCCGGCGCGATGCAGGATGGAGAAGACCGCGAGCAGATACGCGCCGCCGCGGGCGAGGTCGTGCACGATGTCGGCGAGCTCGATGCGCAGGCCGAGCAGGAGCAGGTCGAAGAGGAAGATCGCGACCAGGTCGATGATCGCCAGCACCTCGAAGATCTCGGCGCCGTACGCGACCCTGCGCGACCAGCCGTCGGCGTGGATCAGCCGCAGCAGCGCCGCAATGGCCAAACAGGTGCCGTAGCAGGCGAGCAGGATGGTTGCCCTGCGGATGCGCTTCTTCTTGCGCGGCACGAAGCGATTGACCAGCGCGGCCAACACCACCAGGCATCCGGCGAGGATGACGAAGGTCCAGGGCGAGGAGGAGCTGAAAGAGAGCTGCATGCGGGCTAGAACGCGTACTCGTCGTCGAGCTCGCAGATCTGCAGATAGTCCTGGCCGAGGTCGGCCACTTCCTTCTTCACCTCGGCGATCACCGCCGGCTTGAGATGGTAGAGGTAGATGCGGGCGCCCCGCCGGTCGAGCTTGCGCAACTCGTTCATCACCGTGCTGGGGGTGAGGTGGCCGGAGATGTCGGCCAGCCACTGCAGGCTGTTGGGGAACGACAGCTCGACGAAGACCGCTTTGACGTTCGGGGTGCGGTTGATCGCCTTCCACAGCTCCTCGGTAGGCCCGGTGTCGCCGGAGAATGCGATCGCCGACCCGCTGTTCTCGACGATGTAGCCGACCGAGTAGACCGGGTGCTGCACCGGGATGGCGGTGATCCGGTAGTCCTTCACCACGATCTGCTGGTTCACCGGGATCACGTTGAAGGCGATCACCGGGTTGTCCGCGGAGGGGATCACACGGAAGTCGGGCCAGACCCGGTTGTTGAACACGTCCTGGCTCATCGCCTCCATGGTCTCGAGCGGCCCGTGCACCACCACCGGCGACTTGCGGCCGCCGACCAGGAGATCCGACATCAGCGGGACGTCCTTCACGTGATCGAAATGGCTGTGGGTGAGAAAGATGTCGTCGATCGCGAGGATCTCGGGCAGATCGAGCGCGGCGGTGATCGCCCCCGCATCGACGCAGAGCTTGCCATCGAGCAGGAAGCAGGTCGTGCGGTGCTTCCGCAGCTCGCCGCCATGGCAGCCCAGCACCCGGATCTTCATCGCGACGACGCGCTCCTCTCCCCTGCAGGACAGGGCTTCTCGCCTCGCGGCGAGCCCTGCGGGACTCCGACCTGGCTAAGTGTCCCCGAACTTTTCCTTCATCTCGAGGAATTCGAGGTACTTCTGCATCTTGCCCAGGTCGGGCACCACCACGCCCTCGGGCACCACGCCGAGGATCTTCGCCTTGGCCACGCGCTGCACGGCGTCGCTCACCTCCTGCGTGGTGAGGCCCATCGCCGCGTGCAGCTCGGAGAGGTTGACCGCGACCAGCGTACCCTGCGGCGTCTGCCGGCCGCGCTTCTGGCCCGATTGCAACAGGTAGTGGACCACGCGGCTGTTGGGGTCGCGCATCAACAGATTTTCGATCTGGGCGTCGGCCTCCTGCAGGCGGTCGGAGAGCTTCTTGATCAACCGCACCGCGATCTCGACGTTGCCGCGGATCATCGCCTCGAAGGTGCGGGGGTCGATGACGAGCAGCTTGCCGTCGTCGGCCATCACCGCGCCTGCGCTGCGGGGCTTGTTGTTGAGGATGGACATCTCGCCGAAGAACTCGCCGGGGCCCAGCGTGGCCAACACCTTCTCGGTGTCGCGAACGGTCTTGGTGATGCTCACCTTTCCCGATTGGACGACGTACATCTCCTTGCCCGGCTCTCCTTCGCGGAAGAGAACCGTGCCCTTGGAAAACTCACGACCGAATCGCTGGAAGAGCTGGTCCTCGCCGGCCATATCCCCTCTCGACTGACCACGACGGTTACCAGAGCAGCGCAGGCAGGGTCAATTTCCAGACGTCCGGCGGAAGTGAGAGAGATCACAGGGTGGGAGCCTCATTTGTGCTCCACCCGGGAGACGCCGTCCCAACCCTGCCCGGGAGGCGCCGCGGCCATTTGCTCGCAGCGGATGGTGAACAGGCGCGACGGCCCGTCGGACGGCGCGAGCGAAAGGCAGGTCTCGAACTCCACCCTCGCCTCGTTGAACCGGCGCTGCCGGTAGAGCAAGAGACCGTTCGCGTAGGTGTCGAGCAGCGGACGGTCGGGCTCGGGCACCTCGCCCAGGCCGCGCAGCTCGAAGATGCGCACCGGCTCCGTCTTGCCCTTGACCCGGACCGCGTCGAGCTCGCGCACCGCCAGCGCCTGCTCGCTGCCGGCCGCCGCGCGGGCCGCGAGCAACGTGGCGCCGGAGATGAGCACCTGGGTGCCGTACTCCTTGTTCAGCCCCTCCAGGCGCGAGGCCAGGTTCACCGCGTCGCCCATCACGGTGTAGTTGAAGCGCTGCGAGGAGCCCATGTTGCCGACCACCACCCGGCCGGTGTTGATGCCGATGCCGTGCTCGAGGGCCGGGATCGACGGGTCCTCGAGGCGCCACTTCTCGCGCAGCCGCTCGAGCTGCCGCATCATCTCCAGCGCCGCCTGGCAGCAGTGCAGCGCGTGCTTGTCGTCGTCGATCGGCGCGCCGAAGAAGGCCATCATCGCGTCGCCGATGTACTTGTCCAGCGTGCCCCGCCGCTCGAAGATGATGTCCGTCATCGGCGTCAGATAGCCATTGAGCAGGTGCACCAGCGCCGGAGGCGAGAGCTTCTCGCTCACCGAGGTGAAATCGCGGATGTCCGAGAAGAGAACGGTCAACTCCTTCTCGTCGCCGCCGAGCTTGAGCTTCTCCGGCTGCGCGATCATTTCGTCCATCACTTCGGGGTTCAGATAGAGCTGGAAGGCCTTGCGGAGCTGCCGCTTGTCGCGCTCCTCGGTGGCGTAGCGGTAGACGGTGACGAGCACGAACATGCTCGCCATCTCCATCAGCGGCACGGCCTCGAACACCTCGTAGCCCAGGCGGAAGAAACCATAGCTGAGGAAATGCACCGTGGCCGCCGAGAGCAGCAGCACGGGTAGCGCCAGGCCCACCCGCACCCGCGCATAGAGGAACGCGAAGACCACCCCCAGGACCAGCGCAGAGAGCACCTCCAGCATCTGGATGCCGATGCCGGTGCGGATGAAGCGGCGGTCGAGCAGCGTCTGGATGGCGTTGGCGTGGATGGTGACGCCGGGCGTGTACCTCTTGAACGGGGTGTTGCGCTGATCGAACGTCCCCTCGGCGGTGGCGGCCACCAGCACCACCTGGTTGCGCAGCGCGCCCGGAGGGATCCGGTCCGCGAGCACGTCTGCCACCGAGTATTGCGGCATCACCCGGTCCACAGCGAAGGTGGCGCGGTCCGTCCGGTCAGGCCCGTAGTAGTTGATGCGCAACAGGCCGCGC
>Ga0209331_1000833_pt1 | contig 10699 bp, 10 predicted proteins | sample JacPinW_OM3H0_M3_FD_187971 | JGI IMG/M metagenome (GOLD analysis project Ga0209331, IMG submission 187971) | Forest soil microbial communities from Algoma, Ontario, Canada - Jack Pine, Ontario site 1_JW_OM3H0_M3 (SPAdes) (version 2) | ecosystem: Environmental > Terrestrial > Soil > Boreal... | reverse complement strand
GGTTGTTCCACTGCGTCTCGTACTTGCCGTTGCCGTCGAACACCTGCACGCGATGGTTCTCGCGGTCGGCCACATAGACCCAGCCGTCGGCATCGCAGGTGATGTTGTGCGCGATGTTGAACTCGCCCGGATCGGTGCCGGGCCCGCCCCAGGAGAACAGCAACTTGCCGTTCGGCGCGTATTTGTGCACGCGCGAGTTGCCATAACCATCGGACACATAGATGTCGCCCTGCGGAGACATCGCGGTGTGGGTGCAGCGATGGAATGGCTCGCCGCTCATATAGGGTGCCGGCTTGCCGGAAATGCCGAGAGTGAGCAGCACCTTTCCTTCCAGCGTGCACTGGCGGACGGTGTGGTCTCCATCATCGGTGAGCCAGACCGTGTCGTCGGGTGCCATGAACACGCCATGCGCGCGGGGAAACAATCCTTCTCCGAATGAGCGGAGGAAGTTGCCTTCACGGTCGAACACGATCATCGGATGCTCGCCGCGGTTGAAGACAAAGACATTGTCGCTCCTGTCCACGCCGACGCCGCCGATTTCCTTGAACGACCAACCGGGCGGGAGTTTCGCCCAGCTCTCCATCGGTTCGTAAGAGTATGCGCCGTTGCCAACAGTAGCCATGCCCAGGCTCCCCCTGTTCGTTGCCGGTCGGGAAGCTTGTCACGAAGCAAAAGGTTCGGCCAGGCACTCGCCGAGATACGGGCGTCGAATGTCCGTTCCTGGCATCATGAGACTCAAGAGGCGCTCCGGCTAACATCTGTTTGGCACGGCTCGGAACCGCTTTGAGCAATGTCATTACAGGCAGATGAGGATGACGTCGCCATGAAAACCGCCATTCGTAAAATGGGAAACTCGCACAGTGTCATCATTCCGAAGCCGTTGCTTGCAGAGGTGTGGGCGATGGCGGCCGCGTATGGCCCGAATTCGGGAGTGGTGCCGATAAGGACCCGAAATGGTAAAAAGCGTGGTGAGATATGGCTGGCGCGGCTCGATCCGACGGCGGAGCGCGAAATTCGCAAAGCCAGCCACGCCGCGCCGTTTCCGCACCGCAGGACTGCATGGGCAATGTTATGTCTGTCGATCCAAGTAAGGTAGCCGGCAATTATGCACTGCGATAACAGCGGGAAGTGACCATCTCGGACATGCCACGCCGTTTTGAGAGTGATATAGTCCAGCCGTTTTGAGCTGGGGCGGACGCATGAGGCGCCACAAATTTCTTGGTGTGCTCGTCGGCGCGGCAGGCGCTTGGCCGCTTTGCGGCAGGGAGCAGGCGAAATCAAATTCGACCGGAGGCCATACCATGAAGATCAAAGGGACGTGTATGTGGATCGGGATGACGGCTCTTGCTGTTGCCGTAAGCCTGCTCGCCATACCGACCTCACAGGCGCAAAGGGCTGCCGGCATATCGCGCGTCGGCTGGCTGGAGGTCTGTGGCCCCGGTCCTCGGCGCCACCATTTCGATATTTTCCGGGGTCGCCTAGCGGAACTAGGCTACGTCGAGGGGAAGAACCTCATCATTGAGCAGCGATTCGCAGATTGCCGATACGACCGAATGCCGGGGTTAGCCACTGAACTCATGCAGGTGCCGGTCGATGTTCTGTTCACCATGGGCACGAGGGCGTCGCGAATCGCCGCTGAAACCGTGAAGACTACACCGCTTGTTGTCTACTCGTGCGACCCGTTCGAGCATGTCACACATCTCGCTCGGGGCCGTGGAAATCTGACAGGTGTTACATGCATGACGACGGAACTCAGTCCGAAGCGCCTCGAACTCCTCCACGAGGCGGTTCCCAAGGCCTCGCGGGTGATGTTTCTTCACGACCCTCAAGCTGCTCCCAACGCGTGGAAGCTGACCCAGGAGGCTGCACCGCGTCTCGGTATCACGTTGCAGCAGGCTCAGGTGGGAGCCGCCGAAGAGCTGCTACCAGAACTCACGATGATAGAGAAGGGGCATCCTGACGCGTTGTTCGTGTATCCCGACGTTGTTCTCAGTTCTTATCCTCGGCCTCAGCAGCTCGCCGAGTTTGCTCTGAAGGCTCACCTGCCCATGATGAATGCGTTCCGTTTTTTTGCAGATGCCGGAGGTCTAATGACCTACGGCGCGACCGCATCCGAGATTTATACGAGCGCGGCTGAGCAGGTCGCTAAGGTCCTGGGTGGCGCTCAACCGAGCGAATTGCCGCTGCGAGAGGCAACGCGGTTCGAGTTGGTCATCAACAACTGGACTGCGAAGGCGCTCGGCGTCACAATCCCGCCGTCGCTGCTTGTGCGAGCCGACGAGGTGATAGAGACACCGCCGCCATTTGCTACACATTAGTCTGCTTGTGGCAATCAACGTAAGTACCGGAAGGTCGCGGTTACGTCAGCAATCGAATGCACTGCGGACCGGCCTGTCACGTCACGAGCCCTTCAGCCTTCACTCACAAACAACGAGCGACTCACCCTTTAGGCGGAAGTGGGTGCTGGCGATTTTTGGCTATGCTGAATGTACCCCGGCGGCCTCGGGATACTCGACCTTCACCAGATAAAGCCCGTCGGGCGGTGCAACCGGGGCACAGGCGGCACGATCGCGCCGTTCGAGCGCGGCGGAAACATCGTCGGCGCTCCATTTGCCCTCCCCGACAAGCGCCAGCGCACCTACCATTGAACGCACCTGGCTGTGCAGAAACGAGCGCGCAGACACGCTGATGTGGATGTCATCCCTGATCCGCGCAACATCGAGACGGTCGAGCGTCTTGACTGGCGATTTCGCCTGACATTCGGCGCTACGAAAAGTCGTGAAGTCATGCCGACCGACGAGACGCTGCGCGGCGGCGTGCATTGCTGCGCTGTTGAGCGGTTTCGGGATACGCCAGGCCCGCCCCCGCTCGAATGTGAGATCGGCGCGACGATTGATGATGCGATAGAGGTAATGGCGCTCGACGGCGGAAAAGCGCGCATCGAAGGATGATTCGACCTTTTCTACCGCAATGACGGCGATGGGATGAGGGCGAAGATGCGCATTCAAGGCATCGCGTACCGTGTCCGTTTCCCGGTCCTTTTTCATGTCCACGTGACACACCTGTCCTAGCGCGTGCACGCCGGCGTCGGTGCGGCCCGCACCATGGACGCTCACTTTCTCGCCGCAGAAACGCGATGTGGCGAGCGCGAGCTCGCCCTGCACCGAGGGGCCATTCTCCTGAATTTGCCAGCCCACGAACGGGGTGCCGTCGTACTCGACCGTGAGCTTGTAGCGGGGCATGGGGCCTACTCGAACCTGGTCCCGGGGCGCACCGAGCTGCCGCGCGCGAACTCGCCCGCTTTCATGGCACGGCGCCCGGCGCGCTGTAGCTCAAGGATGCGCACCGCGCCCTCCCCGCACGCGACCGCGAGGCCATTATCGAGCACCGTACCCGGCGCTCCGGAACCTTCGCCGCGCGTGGACCGCAGCACCTTGATACGATGGCGCTCTCCCTCGTGCTCCCACTCGAACCAGGCGCCGGGATGGGGTGACAAGCCGCGGATGTGGTTGTGCACGACCTGCCACGGTTGTGTCCAGGCGATCCGAGTTTCGTGCTTGCCGATCTTGTTCGCATAGGCGACGCCTGCTTGCGGCTGCGGGGTGAGCGTCAGCGAACCGCGCTCGAGCGCCGCAAGCGCCCGGACCATCAAGTCAGCACCCAGGCGCGCAAGCCGGTCGTGCACATCGCCCGCGGTCGCATCGGGCCCGATCGGGATACGCTCGGCCACGGCAATGGGCCCGGTGTCGAGGCCCTCCTCCATCTTCATGACCATCACTCCGGTCTCGTTGTCGCCCGCCATGATCGCGCGCTGGATCGGTGCAGCCCCGCGCCAGCGCGGCAGCAACGAGGCGTGCAGATTGAATGCGCCGAGCGGGAAGCTGCCGAGGATCGACTGCGGCAGAATGAGCCCATACGCCACCACGACGGCAGCGTCCGCGCCGAGCGCGCGCGCGATGTCCTCCTGCTCCGGCGATCGCAAGGTGGTCGGCGTGTGCACCTTCAATCCCAAGCGCTGCGCTTCCCGTTCCACCGGGCTTGGGATGAGCTCCAAACCGCGCTTTCCCGCCGGCTTGGCGGGGCGGGTATAGACGGCAGCAATCTCGTGCCCGCGGCCGACGATCTCGATCAGCGTCGGGACCGCAAACTCCGGCGTGCCCATGAAAACGATGCGCAACGACATTTTTTCTGTGAGGCGGCAGCAGCCAACGAACGGCAGCTCAGCAGATATCAATCACTAACCTCATTGGCTCTGAGCTCAAGATGCCGGTTGCTCACCCTGCGCGCTTCGCCACTTTCGTGAACTTCTTGATGATGCGTTCGCGTTTGAGCCGGGAAAGGTGATCGATGAACAGGATGCCGTTGAGATGATCGACCTCGTGCTGCAGGCACGTGGAAAGGAGACCGTTGGCTTCGATCTCGTGCGGTTCTCCTTCGAGATCGAGATATTTCACCTTGACCTGCGCAGGGCGTTCCACGTCGCTGTAGGTCTCCGGAATTGAAAGGCAGCCCTCCTCATAAACCGCCTTTTCATCGGAGGACCACACGATTTCCGGATTGATGAACACCTGCGGGTTCTTCGGTTCTTCCTTCTTGGCGAGGTCCATTGTGACCACGCGCTTGCTGGTGCCGATCTGGATGGCGGCAAGCCCGATTCCGGGAGCGTCGTACATGGTCTCGAACATGTCGTCGACCAGCTTGCGGATTGCGGCATCGATCTTTTTGACCGGCTCGGAGACTTTGCGGAGCCGTTTGTCCGGCAAGATCAGGATTTCGCGCACGGCCATGGCGGCGATGTAAGCGGTCGTCCCAAGTGGGTCAACGTAACGGGGACTCCCGGGATATCCATCTACCCTCTGGTCACGCCTTGGATTGCGTTCTATTTTTGTTCCAGGCATCGAATCACTGTAAGGTGCCGGAATGATGGACCCTCTCCTCTCCGCCCTTGGCGTGTTCCTGATTGTTGTCGCGGCGACGGCCGTAACAAGCGCGGTCGCGCTGGGCGTGCACGCGCTGCGCAATCGCCATCGCGAGGCGTTCGAGCAAGGCATCGCCGAGCTTGCCCGCCTGCAGTCGGAAACGGGAGTGCGCATCGAGGGCATGCGCGACATGCTGGCGGATCGGCAGGCCGAACTCCATCGCGCCGTCAATGAACGGCTCGACTCGGTAACCCATCATCTCAGCCAGTCCATGACGACGAGCCGGCAGCACACGCTGGAAAGCCTGCAGAAGCTCAATGAGCGCCTCGCGGTGATCGATCACGCCCAGAAAAACATCACGGACCTTGCAGCAAACATGTCGTCCCTTCACAGCGTGCTCGCCAACAAGCAGCAGCGCGGCGCCTTCGGCCAAGGCCGCCTGGAAATCATCGTGCAAGACGGATTGCCCCGGGATTGCTATGAATTTCAATTCACCCTTTCCAACAAGAGCCGCCCTGATTGCGCCGTGTTCCTGCCGGACGGGCGACCGCTGGCGATCGATGCAAAGTTTCCCCTGGAGGCGGTTACCGCACTGCGCGATGCAAAGAACGATGACGAGCGAAAACAAGCCGCTGCCCGGTTGCGGCAGGACTTCGCCAGACACCTGGGCGACATCTCGGAAAAGTACCTGATTCCGGGGGAGACGCAGGATCTGGCGTTGATGTTCGTCCCGTCCGAATCCGTTTATGTCGAATTGCACGACGGTTTCGACGACATCGTACAAAAAGCATTCCGTGCCAAGGTCGTCATCGTGTCGCCCTCGCTTCTCATGCTCGCGATTCACGTCATCCAGCAGATCCGCAGAGATGCCCGCATGCGCGAAGCCGCAGACAAGATCCACGCGGAGGTCGGCCACCTCATGGACGACATAGAGCGGCTGCACGGCCGCGTGATGAACTTGCAGAAGCATTTCGGCCAGGCCAACGAGGACCTGCAACAGATCCTCATCTCCGCCGAAAAAGTGGAGAAACGCGCGAGCCGCATCAGGGAAGTCGAATTCGAGGGGGAGGAAGCCTGCGAACCCACTGTATCGACTCCTGTGCCGGCACGGCTTGCCGCAGGCGGCTAGATAGCCGCCTGCCCCCAGATAGTGGACGCCGATCTACCGGCCCTGCCCGGCGACTTCTGTCTTGTTTCTGCCTTTTAGATCATCGATAGCTCCCCCGGTGACAGTAGCCACGACGATAGCGCCTCCGCGGACGCGCTTTGTCGACACCCTCGCGGTTTATCTCAAACCGCGGGTGCTCACGGTTCTCTTTCTCGGGTTCTCCGCCGGGCTTCCGCTGGCGCTCTCAGGTTCCACTCTCCTGGTGTGGATGCGCGAAGCAGGCGTGGACCTCGGCATCATTGGCCTCTTTGCCCTCGTCGGCACGCCTTACACAATAAAATGGGCGTGGGCACCCGTGATTGATGCCATCGACGCGCCGCTGCTCGCCCGGATTTTCGGGCGCAGGCGCGGCTGGCTGCTGTTTTCGCAAATCCTGTTGATCATCTCGATTGTGCTGCTGGCCTTCTGCGATCCCGCGTCGGCCCGTTGGTACGTCGTTTTCGGAGCGGCCCTTTTCGTCGCGCTCGCTTCCGCCACTCAGGACATCGTCATCGACGCTTTCCGCATTGAAACCCTGCCGGAGAACGACCAGGCCGCCGGCATGGCTTCCTATGTGGCCGCGTACCGCATCGGGACGCTGGTATCCACCGCCGGCGCACTGTTCCTCGTCAGCGGCTTTGAATCGCTCGGTCTTGGGAAAGGCAACGCCTGGGCGGCGGGTTATCTTGCCATGGCCGCGATGATCGTGGTCGGGATCGTTACGGTGCTAATGGCAAGCGAGCCCGATACCCACGTCAGCGAGCAAGCTGAGAGTACCGAGGCCCCGAAGATCCCGGTGATTCGGGTAGGTGCATTCTTTGCGTCGCTCCCGCTGTTGTGGTTCTTGAAAAGAAGCCGAATCGCGAGAGTAGCGTATTGGGCTTTTGCGGACTTCTTTACTCGCGATATGGCCGTTGTCGTGCTGGCGTTTGTGGTCTTGTACAAATTATGCGACGCATTTGCAGGCGCCATGACGGCGCCCTTCGTGATCGATCTCGGATTTTCCCGCAACGATTACGCTGCCATTGTCAAAGGCGTGGGACTGGCAGCGACGCTGATCGGCGGCTTTGCCGGTGGCACCCTCGCGCGCGCCTATCCCTTGGTGACGAGCCTGTGGATTGGTGCGTTCCTGCAGATGGCTTCCAACCTGGTCTTCACGTGGCAGGCGCTGGTCGGGGTCAATCTTTGGGCGTTGACGCTCACGATTGTGGTCGAGAACTTCACGGGCGCGATCGGAACAGTGATTTTCGTCGCCTATCTCTCGTCGCTTTGCGGCAATCCGCTGCACACCGCGACCCAGTACGCGCTCCTGACCGCGCTCGCTGCGGTCGGGCGCACGTATCTCTCGGCCGGCGCAGGATTTATTGCTGAACGCACCGGCTGGGCAAGCTTCTTCGTGATCAGCGCGTTAACCGCATTGCCGAGCCTTGCGCTGCTACTTTGGCTGCAACGACGGGGGCATTTCAGTGGGCTTGTGAAGCCCACGCGGATCATCATGGATGATTAGAACGGCGTTCTTTGCCTGAGCGCCGCCACGAGCGTTCCCTCGTCCAGGTAATCGAGCTCTCCCCCAACCGGCACGCCGTGGGCAAGCCGGGTGATCTTGACCTTGGCGCCGTCGAGCAGGTCGGTGATGTAATGCGCGGTGGTCTGTCCATCGACAGTGGCATTGAGCGCGAGCACGAGCTCGGCGATCGCCGGATCCTGCGCACGCGCAATAAGCGCATCGATCGCGAGGTCCTGCGGGCCGACACCATCGAGAGGCGACAAGGTGCCGCCGAGCACGTGATAGCGCGCATTGACGGCACGGGCGCGCTCGAGCGCCCAGAGATCCGCCACATCCGCCACCACGATGATGATCGTCGGATCGCGCCTTGGGTCGGTGCAAATGGCGCAGGGGTTGCGACTGTCAATATTCCCGCAAGTTTTGCAGATCTCGATCTTTTCCAGCGCCGATTGGATAGCCGCGCCCAAAGGCGCCATGATCTGCTCGCGCTTCTTGATGAGAAACAGCGCGACCCGTCGCGCCGAGCGGGGCCCCAGTCCCGGCAGTCGCGCCAGCAGTTGGATCAGACGCTCGATTTCCGGGCCGGCCGTGGTCGTTGCCATCAACCAACTGTTTTCAGAACAGCTTCATTCCGGGCGGCAGCGGCAGCCCGCCGGCAATATTCTTCATTTTATCCTGCAGCAATGTTTCGGCCTTGCGCCGCGCATCCGCGTGAGCCGCCACTATCAGGTCTTCCATGATCTCCTTTTCCGCAGGCTTGATCAGCGAATCTTCGATGCTGAGCCCCTTCATCTCGCCCTTGGCGGATAGTCGAACCCGCACGAGTCCTCCGCCGGATACACCTTCAACCTCGATGTGCTCGAGCTCAGCCTGCATTGCCTCCATCTTCGACTTGAGCTCAGCCGCCTGTTTCATCAGCCCAAGAAAATCCGTCATTTCACTTTCTCCGGCAGAATGCGTGCAAGTCTGCTCAAACCAAGTCTGCTCAAACCAAGTCTGCTCAAGCCAAGTCCGCTCAAGCGTCGTCGTGTTCCTCAATGGCCATTTCCGCAGCCAGCGCACTAACGTCGAATTCGTCCGACGATCCCCCCCTGCTCTCCTCCGCCTGCGCAGCGTCGGTTTGCTGCGACACGACAGCCTCGGCCTTGCGCACGTCCACGATTTCCGCACCGGGAAACCGGGTCAGCACGGCTTGCACCAAGGGGTCGGCGCGCACGCCCGTCTTAAGTTCGGCCTTTCGTGCGTCTTGTTGCGACTTGACCGTCGGTTGACCTTCCTCGGCCGACACGATGACGTTCCACGGACGGTTGGTCCACTGCGAAAGCTTGCGTGTGAGCTCATTGACCAGGGTGCCGGCGGCAGTCTTTTCCAGGCGGATCTCAAGCCGGCCGTCATCGCAACGCACCAGCCGCACGTCCCGTTCGAGGGCGAGCTTGATTGCAAGATCCCGGTGCGCAGTTGCAAGCGCAATGAGATCCTCAAAGCCCCCGATGATGACAGGCGCGCTTTTCTGCTCCGCTCCGGTTGCAAGCGCAGGCGGGATGGGTCGCGCAGCGGCCTCACCGGCCGCGGGCACGGCCGCGCTTATCCGCCGTTCGGGCGAGCCGGCGTCCGGACTGGCGATCGGCTGAGCGGATGCCGATGGGGCGGCGGGTGCAGCCGTGTCGGCCTGCGCGCGACCATCCGCTTGTTTGCCGTCCAATGCACGAATGACTTCATCCGGCGTCGGTAGATCCGCCGCATAAGCGATCCGAACCAGAACCATCTCCGCCGCTGCGAGCGGCCGACCCGCATTCTCGACCTCCGTGATTCCCTTCAGTAACATTTGCCAGCTGCGCGAAAGCACGCGCATGGAGAGCCGCTCCGCAAGCACGCGCCCGCGGGTGCGCTCCACCTCGATCAGCGCGGGATCTTCGCCGACGGCCGGAACGACCTTAATGCGGGTCACAAAATGGGTGAACTCTGCAAGGTCGGTCAATACCACTGCGGGATCGGCCCCGGTGTCGTATTGGGCCCGCAACTCCGCCAGTGCCGATGCAACATCCCCGCGCATGATCTGCTCGAAGAGGTCGATCACCCGCGCCCGATCCGCAAGCCCGAGCATCTGCCGCACATGCTCGACACGCACGGGACCAGCGGCATGTGCGATAGCCTGATCGAACAGTGACAGCGAATCGCGCACCGAGCCCTCGGCGGCACGCGCAATCAGAGCCAACGCTTCGGTTTCAGCTTCGATGTTCTCCCTGGCCGCGATTGCGGCGAGGTGCTTCACCAGGGCTCCCGCATCCACGCGGCGAAGATCGAACCGCTGGCAGCGCGACAGGATCGTGATCGGAACCTTGCGGATCTCGGTAGTGGCGAAAATAAACTTGGCGTGTGGCGGGGGCTCTTCCAACGTCTTGAGCAGAGCATTGAAGGCCTGCGGCGAGAGCATATGCACCTCGTCGAGAATGTAGACCTTGTAGCGTGCGCTCACCGGCGCATAGCGGATCGCGTCGTTGATCTGGCGCACATCCTCGACACCGTTGTGGGACGCGGCATCCATTTCGATCACGTCAAGGTGGCGACTTTCCATGATCGCTTGGCAATGGACGCCAAGCCGCGGCATGTCGACGGTAGGGCCCGGGATGGAACCGTCCGCAAGCTCGTAATTGAGAGCGCGCGCCAGAATGCGAGCTGTGGTCGTTTTGCCGACGCCGCGCACACCGGTCAGAATCCACGCTTGCGGGATCCGGCCAGTCGCAACCGCATTCGAGACAGTTTGAACCATCGCGTCCTGCCCGATCAACTCATCGAACGTCGCCGGGCGGTATTTACGGGCTAGGACGCGGTACGAGCCGTGGCTGGACAAACTCTCGCCGAATGCGAGGCCGGGGGCGGATTCATTCATGCTTGTTGCTTGGCCGCTCCTATGCGGCATCCCGGCCGTCACCATACCGTCGGATGTGGGAGGCTGACGAGCGACCCGAACCGCGCTCGTTAGGGCTGCTTCCTTCCGGACCTGACCCGGTTGGCGAGTGGCTCGTCCACCGCCAACCTCCCGGCCTTATATCTGCTGCCGGTCGGCAGAAAGCAAGCCATGCAGAGACGCTTCGGAGCGCCGGTATGAATTGCTTCGCCTCATCC
>Ga0209331_1000832_pt1 | contig 10714 bp, 6 predicted proteins | sample JacPinW_OM3H0_M3_FD_187971 | JGI IMG/M metagenome (GOLD analysis project Ga0209331, IMG submission 187971) | Forest soil microbial communities from Algoma, Ontario, Canada - Jack Pine, Ontario site 1_JW_OM3H0_M3 (SPAdes) (version 2) | ecosystem: Environmental > Terrestrial > Soil > Boreal... | reverse complement strand
GAGACAGTGGGCATATACAACTGATTTGGGTCGGACGGCAAGCGTTATTTCTGAAAATCCGAAATTAGGGGCCGTAGCCCGGATAGAGCCAACGGGTCGGCGCAAAGCGCCGCCCGATGGCGCAATCCGGGACTCCACCCGCGCGGCGAAAATCCGGGAGTTCGCGGAGCCTGTCATCGGGCGCGCGTTCGCGCGACCCGTTGGCTCCGTCCGGGCTACTACGCTAGACGGCATTTTGGTGATTTGCCCGTCGGGCAAAATAACCGGCGATTGCGGTGACAGGAATTGGAATTACGATATCACCGAGCGACGAGTTGAGTGCACTAATCGACGCGTCGCGCCGTCGCAGACATCGTAGCCGCGTCCCGAACGAGGCCATGGCATGTAAGGGAAGCCCGCACTTCCACCCAACCAGATCACCCTCTCACCCGGCAATTGTTGCCCGCCCGGCAATTGTGCCCCGGTCTTCCGGACCGGGGCTTTTCATTCAAGCATCTGAAATAACAATATTTTCTACTTTGGCATAGCGCTTGCGAATCTCCTCTTCGAATGCGGCCTGTTTTCCTTTTCGGTTGGCCGCGTAAATCGAATTTGGAGACGGTGTTATGGGTATCTTCGATGCGCTCAATACTTCGGTGGGTGGCCTGCAGGCGCAGTCCTTTGCGCTACAGAACATTTCCGGAAATATCGCGAATGCCTCGACCACGGGCTACAAGGGCATCGGCACCACCTTCGAAGATCTCATTCCGGATGCGACGTCGCCGAGCAGACAGGTGGCGGGCGGTGTGACCGCCTTTGCGCAACCAACCATCACCAGCCAGGGCACCGTCTCGACGACGACCGTTGCCACCAACATGGCGATCAACGGCGACGGTTTCTTTTCGGTGCAAAAATCCACCGGAACCGTCGACAACTTGCCGGTCTTTAGCGGTGTCACGGACTATACCCGCCGGGGCGATTTTCAGACCAACGCCAACGGCAATCTCGTCAACGGCGCCGGATATTTCCTGATGGGTGTTACGGTCGATCCGAAGACCGGCAATCCGCTCGGCAACGTTCCCCAGGTGCTTCAGTTCCAGAACAATTTCATTCCGGCCCAGAGCACCACCACGATCAACTATGCCGCCAACCTGCCGTCGACCCCGACGACAACCAACAGCAGCACCGCGGCGGCCGGAACGATCACGGCCCTCGGCGGCCTCAATCCCCTTGATTTCACCGGCAATCCCCTGACCACGGCGGCCACGGGGTATACCGACGCCACGACAACGGGCACTGCGGTGTCAAACAATTTGGGGGCAACAATCACCACAAATACCAAGCTGTCGGGAGCAGGCGGCGACCAGTTGACGGCACCATTTGCGGCCGGCGACACGCTCACGGTCGATGGCACCACCTTTACCTTCGTGAATACCGGCTCGCCAGCCGGCACCACCGGCACAAATATCGACATCAGTGACACGGTTGGCACCTTGCTCAACAAGATCGGCGGGGTCACCGGCGTCGCACCGGTCCTTACCCCAGGCGGCGCCACAGGCACGATCACTCTGCACACGGGGACGGCGGCAGATCTCGCGATCTCGGTCACGCCGTCCCCGGGTGCCGGCGCGAATGCACTGGCTGCGCTCGGATTTGCCGGGGGCACCGTAGCCAAGGCGCGTACCACGTTCACCTCGCCGCCGACGGGCGCGGTAACCGCCAACGACCAACAAACGTTCCTGAACGAGTCGATCAGTGGCGGCGCCGTCACCGCCTACGACCAGACGGGAACCGCCGTCAACCTGCAATTGCGATGGGCCAAGATCGACAGCGCGGCGCTTGGCGGATCGCACACCAATACCTGGAACCTGTTCTACCAGTCCAATCCGAATGCTACGGGCACGCAAACCGCCTGGGTCAATGCCGGAACCAATTTCACCTTCAGCCCGGCGGGGGTGCTGACCAGTCCGGCCACTCCCGCCATCACCATCCCGACTGTTACCGTCGGCAACCAGACGCTCGGCAACCTGTCGTTCAGCACCGGTTCCGGCGGCCTGACGCAATTTGCCTCTACCGGCGGCACCGCCACCATCAATGCTGTGACCCAGAACGGCTTTGCCGCCGGCCAGCTGCAAACGGTCGCCATCAACAACAACGGCATCGTCGTCGGCACCTTCTCCAACGGACAAAATCTCGATCTCGCCTCGGTCACACTGTCGCACTTCAACGGCACCAATTACCTGAAGGCGCTGGACGGCGGCGCCTACGCCGTCACCGAGCAGTCGGGACCGGCCATTGTCGGCGCCTCGGGCAATATCAGCGGCTCGTCGCTGGAAGGCTCCAACACCGACATCGCGTCGGAGTTCACCAAGCTGATCGTGACCCAGCAGGCCTATTCCGCGAATACCAAGGTGATCACCACGGCCAACACCATGGTGCAGGATCTCCTGAACGTACTGCGTTGATTGTTCGGCAAGAGGTCGGCGTGTAATGACCTGGAGCGGCTAAGATGAGTTTGGGTTCTGCTCTCGCCACTGCAATGGCCGGTTTGCGCGCCAACCAGGCCGCGCTTTCAATTACGTCGTCGAATATCGCGAACGCGCAGACGCCCGGCTATGTCAGCGAAAGCACCAATCAGGTCGAGGTACTCACCGGCGACACCGGCGCGAGCGTCAGTGTCACCGGCGTCAACCGTCAGCTCAATCAGTACATACAGACCCAATTGCGTACAGAAACATCCGGCGGCGCCTATGCCGACCAGATGGCGAGCGTTTTGACCCAATTGCAAACGGTCTATGGGACCCCCGGACAGGCCGGGTCGCTCGAAACCGCCTACTCGAATTTTAAAACCGCGGTGCAGGCGCTGTCGACGACCTCGGGGAGTTCATCGTCGCAGATCACGGCCGTGACTGCGGCACAGAACCTGGCGCAGCAGCTCAACGCCACCACGCAGGGTATTCAAACGCTGCGTACCAACGCCGAGCAGGACATCGGCATTTCCGTGGGTCAGGCCAATGCGGCAATGACCAAGATCGCGAAACTCAATAGCCAGCTTCAGGGAATGAACCCGACCGATCCGACCGCCGCGACGCTGATGGATCAGCGCGACCAGGCTATCAATCAGCTGTCGCAGCTGATGGATATCCGCGTCTCCAATACCGGCAACAATCAGACCTCCGTCTACACGTCAAATGGCGTTGAGCTTGTCGGGACCCAGGCCTCGACGCTCACTTTCAACTCGCAGGGCACGTTGAACGCCAACTCGCAATGGAGCAGCAATCCGGCCACCTCCTCTGCCGGCACGCTGACGATCAAGCTGGCGAACGGCGCCACCCTGGATATGATCGCCAACAACTCGATCAGCTCCGGCCAGATCGCCGCCGATCTGACGCTGCGCGACAAGACACTGGTTCAGGCGCAGACCCAGGTCGATCAGATGGCGGCTTCGATATCGAGCGCGCTGTCGGACAAGACAACCGCCGGCACCGCCGCTCCCGCCACGCTCGCTCCCAAGGCCGGCTTCGATCTCGATCTGTCGAACGTGTTGCCGGGTAACACCGTCAATCTCACCTACACCGATGTGGCGACCAACACCCGGCACAACGTCACCATCGTACGCGTCGACGATCCGGCCGCGCTTCCCTTGTCGAATACCGGATCCGCGCCGAACAGTCAGGTGATCGGCGTCAATTTTACCGGCGGAATGGCGTCGGTGGTTTCGCAGCTCAATACCGCGCTCGGCGGAGCCAATTTGCAGTTTTCGAATCCTTCCGGATCGACCTTGCGGGCGGTCGATTCCGGTACCGGTGCGACGACCGTCAACACCGCCTCGGTGACGACGACGGCTTCGTCGCTGGCCAACGGTAACACTCAGCTCCCGCTATTTACCGACGCCAGCTCGTTGTACACGGGGACGATCACTTCAACCGGCTCGCAACTGACGGGATATGCCGCGCGCATCACGGTCAATGCCGCGGTGCTCGCCGATCCTTCCAAGCTCACGGTCTACAACACCTCACCCGCGACGCAGGCCGGCGACACCGCGCGTTCGGACTTTCTCTATAACCAGCTGACATCGGGTACGTTCACCTACTCGCCCAAGACCGGGCTCGGCTCGACCGCGACGCCGTTCAAGGGAACGCTGACCAGCTACATGCAGCAGTTCCTGAGCGTGCAGGCCAATGCGTCGACCTCCGCGACCCAGCTTCAACAGGGCCAGAATGTCGTCGTCAGCGCGTTGCAGCAGAAGATGAATTCCACTTCCGGCGTCAATATCGATGCCGAGATGGCCAACCTGATTTCACTGCAGAATAACTATGCGGCCAATGCTCACTTGATGTCCGTGGTTCAGACGATGATGACCAGCTTGATGCAGGTCCAACTGTAAGATGACCAGTAAGATGACCAGTGTAAGGCGACGAGTGTAAGGCGATCGACATGGCAATCAATGGCGTGACATACGGCACCTCCTCGATTCTCAATCAGTCGGTGCTCAACCTTAAAACCCAGATGGCGACGCTGCAGTCGCAGCTGACCACCGGGACAAAGTCGACCTCCTATGCAGGGATGGGAACCAACGAGGGATTCGCCATCGCGGCGCGGTCGCAGATGGCCGATATTTCCGCGTTCACCGACACCCAGAGCAACATCAACACCGACATCGGCGTCGCCAATACCCAGTTGCAGGCGATGGTCAGCATCGGAACCACGGTTCTCAACGGCGCCAACAGCACCAATCTGACCTTGAACAGCGCCGGCCAGACCATCGCGCAGCAAACTGCCGCGTCGCAATTTTCCTCGATGGTGGGAGTTCTCAACGTTCAGGCGGGCGACCGCTATCTGTTTTCCGGCAGCGCCATCAATACGCCGCCGACCGCCACGGCCGACGACATTCTCAACGGCACCACCAGCCAGGCCGGGTTGAAGCAGGTGATTTCGGAGCGCCGGCAAGCCGATCTCGGTACCTCAGGCCTCGGGCGCGTCGTCATTACGTCTCCGACGCCGACCTCGGTGAAGGTGGCTGAAGACGTCGCCGGCTCGCCGTTCGGCCTGAAGCTGAACGCGATCTCTTCGCAGCTGACCGGCTCGACCGTGACCGGGCCCACGGGCTCGCCGGCCGCCGTTTCGGTGGACCTCGGCGCCACCAATCCCAACAACGGCGACACCGTGAGCTTCAAGTTCAATCTGCCCGATGGCACGAATGAAACAATTCAACTCACGGCCTCGAGCGCAACCCCGACGCCCGCCAACAGTTTTGCCATCGGTACGACCTCGACGGCGACCGCCGCCAATCTCAAGGCGGCGCTGACCACGGCGATCGGCACGCTTGCCAACACCTCGCTGGTGGCGGCGTCGGCGGTTCAGGCCGGCAATGACTTTTTCAATACCACGGGAACCGCGACCGGAAGCGTGGCCAGCAACAAGTTGACGGTCCCGGCGCCGATCACCGGCGCGACGCTGTTGTCCGGTGCCGCCAATACCGACTCGCTTTTCACCAATTTCGCCGCCGGCGACACCATCACCGTCAACGGCACGCCGATCACCTTCGTCGCGTCGGGCGCTTCCGGCAACCAGCTCAACGTCACCGACAGCGTGCAGACGCTGTTGACGAAAATCGACTCCATCACCGGCACTTCGACCCCGTCAACCGTCTCCGGCGGCGTGATCTCGCTGCACACCGACAATGCCGCGGGCCTGTCGGTCACGAGTTCGAACGCGCCCGCGTTCGCGGCGCTCGGCCTTCCAGCGACCGCGACCGCGGCCGTGCCGCCGCTGCGGGTCGGCGGCACGCCGTTGGGCAGCGCGACGACGCTGGTCAATGGCACGGCGAACACGGTCGCCTGGTACACCGGCGAAGCCGGGTCGGGGCCCGCGCGTGCGACCGCGACGGCGCGCATCGACCAGTCGGTGACGGTACAATACGGGGCACGCGCCAACGAGCAGGCGATCCGTTCGGAGCTGCAATCGCTCGCCGTTTTCTCCGCGGTGACGACCTCGGCCACCAATCCGAACGGAGCCCTGCAGGTCCAGGCGCTCAGCCAGCGCACCGCGCAGAATCTGGCGACGCAGCCGGGACACCAGACCATCGAGAATATCCAGGCGGATCTCGCTACCGCGCAGGCGACCATAAAGGATGCCCAGGCCCGGCAGAAGCAAGCCCAAGGGACGCTGCAGGGCATCGTCGATCAGGCCGAAAGCGTTTCTACCGATCAGGTGGCGAGCCAGATCCTGGCGCTGCAGACCGATCTGCAGGCCTCCTACCAGACCACCTCCATGCTCTCCCAGCTGACGCTGACCAAGTACCTTCCGGTCGGCTAATGGCGTAAGGTCGTCGAGATGTCGAATGTCGGCGTTCGATTTGATGCGCTCGAAGAGCCGATGTCGGAGGCTCGGTCCCGCTCGGCTGCGGCGATGGGCGAGCTATTCCTGCCGCTCTACCGGCTGTTGTCCGGTGGCGGCGATCCGCGGCTGACCGTCGATCCGGCGAGCGGGGTCAACGCTTATGGCTGCCGGCCTTTCCCTTGCCCGGACACGCTGAGCTTTGCCTCGAGCACCGCGACATCGATTTCGCAGCGCGCCTACGATCGTGCGGCGGAGGCACGGCAACGGCTGATGCGGTCGGCCATTGCCGTCGGCATCGACGCGGCATTCGATGCGCGCATCGAGGCGATGCGCGACGAATTGAAGGCGCATCTCGGGTTATCGCGAACCACGGTCGATGTCGTCTTCTCACCCTCGGGCACCGACTCGCAGCTTCATGCGCTGTTCCTGGCGCGAGTGCTGCTTGGTCCGGAGCTAACGACAGTGATCGTCGCCGCCGACCAGACCGGAAGCGGAACGCCCTATACCGCGCGCGGGCAACATTTCAGCGCCGCGACCGCCAACGGGGCTAGCGTTCGAAAAGGCGAGCCGATTGCCGGCCTGGCGCACTCCGCCGCCAGCGTCGCGCTTCCCCTGTTCGATGCAGCCGCTGTTTTTCGTTCGCAAATCGAAAGCGATTTGCAGGTTTTTTCCGCGGTCGAGAAATCGATCGCCAACGGAAGAAACGTCGTTCTTCAGATCATGGATTCGTCCAAACTCGGCTGGCGCGCGCCGAGCGATGAATGCGTCGATGAAATTTCAATCCGCTGGCCCGGTCAGGTCCAAATTGTCGTCGATGCCTGCCAGATGCGGCTTGGTCGCGCCCGGCTGCAACAATATCTCGACCGCGGATATCTGGTGATCGTCACCGGCTCGAAGTTTTTTACCGGACCTCCCTTCAGTGGCGCGCTGCTGGTGCCCGCGGCGTTCTCGAAGGCGCTCGACGGCGTCGCCGAGGTAGCGCCGGGATTTTGTGAATACGCTAGTCAGAGCGACTGGCCGAAAAGTTGGCAAAACTTGCGGTCGCGTTTCCCCTTTCGGACCAATTTCGGCCAATGGCTTCGCTGGGAAGCGGCGTTAGAGGAAATCCGGGCCTACTACAGCGTTCCCGACGCATTTCGCCTGATGGCTCTGACCACATTCGTCAGCGGCGTGCAGCGGATCATCGCGTCCTCGCCGTCGCTGCGGCTGTTGCGACCGCAGCAGCGGTTCGAAAGCGACGGCTGTGAGGACGAAGAGTTTTGCCAGCCGACGATCTTCCCGTTCACGATCCAGCATGATGGGCGAACGCGCTCGTTGGACGAGTGCAGAAAAATCTATCGCGCGCTGTCCGGGAATTCAGAGACTGCCGGCTCTGCAACGGAGCAGGGAAGCGACCCGGAGGTCGCGGCCAGGGCCTGCCTTATCGGTCAACCCGTCGCATTGGGACACGGCGAGGGGTATCCGGGAGCTGCGCTTCGCATTTCGGCCAGCGCGCGTCTCGTCAGCGAGACCTGGTCCCCGAGCCAAGATAGGGCAGGCGCTAATCTGCAGCGCGAGCTCGGCCGTGTCGGTACGATCGCCTCCAAGATCGAATGGCTGCTCGGCCGTATCGACGATCTGCCCTGAGCAGAGCCCTCCCGCAGCGACTGGTCGCATAACCGACGAACCCCGCCGGATAGGGCCGTTAGGCTTTCATTAACCACGTCTATTTACTGTTTGGTGAGGAGTGCAGAAAGCCCCCACCGCTTCGGAGCCGTTCATGACCGATCAAATTCACCTTATGGTTGCCACGCCCTGCTTTGGCGGGCAGGTTTCCAGTATCTATGCCGGCTCCATCTTTCATCTGCAGCGAGCGGTGCGTTCCATGCCCAACCTCGACCTCACGGTTCTGATGCGCGATGGCGACGCGCTGATTACCCGGGCGAGGGCCAATCTGGTGACGCTTTTCCTCGACGACCCCTCGGCGACGCACTTGTTGTTCGTGGATGCCGACATCGGTTTTACGCCCGACCAGGTATTCCGGCTGATCGAATCCGGGGCCGACATGGTGGCCGGGGTCTATCCCATCAAGCGCGTCAACTGGGACAAGGCGACGCGAATGCTGGAGCAGAACCGTCCAAAAATGCCGTCGGCCGCGCTCGATTACGTGCTCGAGATCGACGATCCCGATCACGTGATCGCCGTCAACGGCTTTACCCGCGTCCGTTACGCCGGCACCGGCTTCCTGATGATCAGGCGCCACGTGCTCGAAAGAATGTGCCAACATCCAACCTACGCAGCGCTGCAGTTCTTCCGCGAACATTCCCTCGACGCGCTCGCAGGAAGCCCGAACCGTTTTGCCTTGTTCGAGTGCATGATCGATCCGAAGAGTGGGACCTATCTCAGCGAGGATTTTGCGTTCTGCAAGCGCTGGACCGATATCGGCGGAGAAATCTGGGCCGATCTCGAGAGCCGCCTCGATCATGTCGGGCCATCGGTCTTTCACGGCGATATCTCCTCGCAATTTGCCGCGCCGGCAAGGGCGGCGGCGAATGCGGCGTGAATCCATCCAGGCGTTGAGCGCCATGCTTCGGCAGCGTTGCGTATCATTCGTCATTTGCGGAGATTTCACATGCAGTCTGATCTCGATGGGCGGATCGCAACGACCGAGCCGCTGTGCGCTGATCGGATCGGATTCGCCAGGCTGACGACGCTGGCGTTTGGCGGAACCGATCTTCGTCCCCTGCGGGACCAATTGCTCGCAAAAGTCGCCGGCGGAACGGCCGACGCCGGCGAGGGGCTCGATCTGTCGCTGATCACGCAGCTTCTGGGCGACAAGCAGATGGGGTTGGCAATCCAGGCTGAAGTGCTCGCCTTTCATCAGTTATTCCGTTCTCCATGTGCTGCGGAAAAGCCGACGCTGCGCGTGCTGGCGCTCGCCGCCGCGATCGACATGGGCGGCAACACGCCGATCGAATTCCTGCTGGAAGAGTCCGGGATCGAACTGCTGACGCTTTATGTGGTCACTGGGGTGGGGTTGCCGGCGCCGCTGCCCGATCATGACATCGCAATCGTGATCGCTTCCGACTCCGAGGAGTGCCGCGACGCGCTCGGCATCATCGATTCCGCCGCGGCTCATTGGCCGAGGCCGCTATTGAATCCGCCGTGTCGCGTCAGCAATCTCGATCGCGACAAGCTGCATCGCCTGCTTCGCGGCATCGAGGGGCTCGATATCCCCGCGACGATCGGCGTGAGCAGCACGCAACTGTCCGACCTGGCTCGGTCTGATCTTGGCCTCGCCGACATTGCGGCCGAGCTGCAGTTTCCCCTCATCATCCGTCCGCGCGGTTCGCACGCCGGCGTCGGATTGGCAAAACTCGATGATCGCGCCGCGCTCGAAAAATATCTCAGCGAACGTCCGGAGCAGGAATTCTTCGTCTCGCGCTTCGTCGATTACGCAAATGAGGACGACGGCCTGTTTCGCAAATACCGCCTCGTTTTCATCGAAGGCCGGCCCTACGCCTGCCACATGGCGATCGCCGACCGCTGGGACATCTGGTATCTCAACGCCGGAATGTCCAACAGTGCGCCCAAGCGCCTCGAAGAAGAAACCTTCATGCGCACCTTCGACATTGGCTTCGCGCGCCGCCATCAGACCGCGCTTAAGGGCATGGCGGAGCGGGTGGGGCTCGATTATTTCACGATCGACTGCGCGGAAAACAAGCGCGGCGAATTGCTGGTGTTCGAGGCGGACAATACCGCCGTTGTCCACAACATGGATTCGCCCGAGTTGTTTCCCTACAAGCCGCCGCAGATGCGCGCGATCTTCGAAGCCTTCGCCGCAATGCTGTGCCGCCGCGCCCGGGTAGGCCGGGAGCGGGCGGCGTGACCGAGACGCTGCGCGAAGCGGTTGCGGCATCGCAATCGAGCGACACCCTCGACCCGCAAGACTGGGACGAGATCCGCGCCCAGGGTCATCGCATGCTCGACGACATGTTCGACTATGCCGCTGACATCCGCGAGCGCCCGGTCTGGCAGCCGATACCGGACGAGGTCCGCGCGCGCTTTCGCAGCAACCTTCCGCATCGGCCGTCCGATCTCGGCGAGGTCTATCGCGAATTCGCCGACTTCATCGTCCCCTATGCGACGGGCAATGTGCATCCGGGTTTCATGGGCTGGGTCCATGGCGGCGGCACGGCGGTCGGCATGCTGGCCGAAATGCTGGCGGCCGGGCTCAACGCCAATCTCGGCGGGCGCGATCACATTCCGATCGAGGTCGAACGTCAGATCGTCGAATGGACGCGTCAGATGTTCCGTTTCCCGGCGGGGGCAAGCGGAATTTTCGTCACCGGCACGTCGATGGCAAATCTGATGGCGGTGCTGGTGGCGCGAACGGCGGCACTCGGCCGGTCGG
>Ga0209331_1000831_pt1 | contig 10716 bp, 11 predicted proteins | sample JacPinW_OM3H0_M3_FD_187971 | JGI IMG/M metagenome (GOLD analysis project Ga0209331, IMG submission 187971) | Forest soil microbial communities from Algoma, Ontario, Canada - Jack Pine, Ontario site 1_JW_OM3H0_M3 (SPAdes) (version 2) | ecosystem: Environmental > Terrestrial > Soil > Boreal... | reverse complement strand
GATCAGCCGGTGCAAGTCCGGCCCAGGTAAGGCTTAGCAAGCCGCCTGGTAGCGAGTGTTGCGTGAGGCGGCGGTGACGCCGAACACGAAGCGTACACAGCGGTTGCGTGGGGTGTGGGAGTGAGCCACGAAATGATGAACTTGCGGGAGCGGAGACTGTCTCTATGGTCGAACGCAACATGTGCAATGCCGTCATGCGAGGCATTGTCGTCCCGCCGGGGTCTAGGGCCACATCACGCGCAAAAGGATCGCGTTGGAACTTGGGATATCTCGCGTCTGGCCGTCAGTTGTTCGCGTCGGCGGTCCGCATCGGGAAGGCGAGGAGCCGTAGCCGATGATGCACGGGCACGAGAAGTCGGACTCCGCCATAGTAGCTGTGAAGCCGGCGAACAAAGTGGAGCGATCCGCTGCGGAGCCAGTGGAGCCAAGGGCGGAGACCAAGGGGAATGTGGGTCAGCAGAGCACGCGCCGGACTCAGAGCCGCATAAGCGTGTCAAAGGCGCTGGCTCGCATACGGCAAATCGTTGCCGTCGATACCCGAGGTAGTGGTTCCGGTGGTCATGATTCCTCCGGTGCGTGGTGAGGGCGACCGGTCACCAAGTGGCCGCCGGGACGGCGCTCACACAAACAGTACTCTATTCGATCCGCCACTGATGACTCGCGCCTTCGGGGGGCACTTGCCAACAACAGACACTCGAAGCTTGGCGGCGCAAACTGACGCTGGACTCGTCGATAATTGCCTCAGAAAGCCGGGCTGGAAGGGGACGCACAATACAGCGCTATCGCGGACTACGGGGCATCGCGACTATTCGGCCGGGCACCGAGGTCATCGTCCGAAAGCGACGGCGCGAGCGGTTTTAACTCGCCCATCATGGTAGGCAGCAGCTCGGAGACCGTCGGGTGAATGTGCATGGCTCGCCGCAGCACCGTGTACGGAGCTCGGGCGTACATGAGATCGAGAATGCAATGGATCACCTCGTCGCCCCCGATGCCGAGAATGGACGCCCCCAGGATACGCTTGTCGCTGGCATCGACTAAGATCTTCATGAATCCCTGGCTCTCGCCCTTTTCGACCGCGCGGCTGACGTTGATCATCGCCCGCTTTGCGATGAGCGACGGCTCGCTGCGTTCCCGAACTTGCCGTTCCGTCGTGCCCGCGCGACCCAAGGGGGGATCGATGTAGAGTGCATAGGCGAGCACGCGGTCGGCGATACTGCGCCGATCGTTGTCGAGGAGGTTCGCGGCAACGATCTCGCCGTGGGTCTCGCCACGGGCAGTCCGCTGAGATAGTCGGACGAGCAGGTCGTAAGATGTCCTCCTTTGTGCTCCTTCGTGCTTGACGCATCGAGCCAGTCAGTACCGGCACGTCTCCGCTGCGGCTCCATTGCGAGCCACTCGGCGGCCAGCTTTAGCCACGTCGCCTCATCGGCAGGGCTGGGGGCCAGCGCTGCCATTCGGGCCTGGCACGCCCAATCCGAACTACATCTGCCGCTCGCGTTCCCAAGCGCGCTGGCGGCGTGAATTTCAGCGCGATACTGCGCGCTTTTCGCAAAAACTCTTGGCACGGAAATCACCGGAATGTGTTGCGGTGTTCCGCTTGCGTGGCGGCTGGGTGAGTGGTCTTCGCATGCGTCTCGGTCACATCTGGTTTAGCACTCTGCACTACCCGCGGCAGGCGGATCGTGAAGGTCGAGCCTTTACTCGGCTCGCTTACGACTGAAATGTCGCCGCCCATCATAAGGCAGAAATGGCGGCTGATGGCCAGCCCAAGTCCGGCGCCCCCGTATTTGCGTGTGAACGACGTGTCCGCTTGAAAGAACTGCTGGAACAGCCGCCCAATCTGTTCTTCGGTCATTCCTATCCCGGTGTCGGTCACGCCAATTATGATCCAGTCCCGCTCATCGATCCGCTGCGGCTGCGCGGAGATTATGATTCTGCCTTGTTCGGTGAACTTGGTGGCGTTGTTCGCAATGTTAAGCAGGACCTGCCGCAAGCGGGTTTGATCGGCGTGGACAATTCCAAGACCCGCTGGGCAATCGACGATGAGGCGGTTGCCATTCTTTGAGGCCATAGGCTCGATCGCTTTGGCCACGCCTTCAATCAATGGCCCCAACGGGAACGATTCCAGATGAAGTTCCATGCGTCCCGTCTCGATTTTCGTCAGGTCGAGTATGTCGTTGATCAAGGCAAGCAGGTGCCGCCCTGCGCTGAGCACCCGATCAAGCGGCTCAAGCTCGTCCTCTCGCTTCAAGTCTCGTGCATCTTCGCGCAGGATCTCGGTAAAGCCGATGATGGCATTCAGCGGGGTGCGCAGTTCGTGGCTCATGTTGGCCAGGAACTGCGATTTGTGCTGACTCGCCTGCTCAAGTTGTTTGCTTTTCTCCTCAATGTCGCGGAATAAGCGCGCGTTTTGGATCGCCAAGGCCGATTGATCCGCAAATGTCCCTAGAAGATCGATCGTACTCTTCGAAAATTCCCCCGGCTGCTTGCGCCGTACCACGAGTAACCCGATGATCTCGCGTGGACGCAGAAGCGGCACGACGAGAACCGCTCGATACCCGGCGCGGATGACGATCTTCAGCAAAGGCGATAAGGGTTCATCCAGCAATTCAGGTACTTGTACGGGTCCTCGCTTTCCCGTCGCCTGCGCAACGATCGCCTCGTCGGGCCGAACACGCTGGTCCCGGACCGCCGCGATCATTGCCGCGTCCATCCCATGGGTTGCGCGAAGCTGAAATTCTTGACTCTCCTCATCGAATACGTAGATCGCGCCGCCGTCCGTCATCGAAAGCTGGACTGCCTTCGAAACGATTGTGGCCAGCACGGTCTCGATATCGAGGGTCGAGTTTACTGCCTGAGACACCTCGCAAAGCGCGCGCAGCTCCTCCACTGATCGCGAGAGCTGCACGGTGCGTGCCTGCACCCCGGCTAGATCGTCCGTGCGCTGGCGTAGTTCGTTCGATAGCCGCGCATTCTCGATAGTAAGGTGCGCAGCCGTTACCCCCTTGCGGGGCCTGAGTTTCGTTGCCTTTCGGCGGCGCGTTTTCATTGCTGCGCCACCCGTCTCCGCACCGGCCTGGCACGTGTCCATGCACGCAAGCCAATCGATCTGGTCCGTGGCCACCCTCGCATGAGGGCCTCCCGCAACACTCAGGACTGCACCAGGGGAGCGGGAAAGTACCACACCCCAGCCGACATTGAGAGGGGATTGGATTGGCTCGAATCAAGAGGCCGTCGTTCCGAGGTCACCATGTTTCGTCGAGAACGGACCGCCCAAGATAAAAAGGTCGAGCGAACTGCGGATGTGACACGAGCGCACCGACTGAGGAACGCGTGCGAAAGCCTCCGGCATGAGTAGAGGGGCCCAAGCAGACGACTGGCCGGCACGGGCCGGCCTGCGGCTGTTCATCACCGGCCTGGGCATCGGCCAGATCTGTTCGTGGGGATCGCTCTACTACAGCTTTCCCATGATCGCCGAAGCCATGGGAAGTGACCTTGGCTGGTCCAAGCCCGCGCCGCCACGGGGTTGGAAACGCGCTTACTCCTTGAATTCCGTCTTCTTCGTGTTAGCGATCTTGATCAGAGTCTCGGCATCCTTTCGATCCTGCATCAGGAATGCGGCAAAGGCCGCCGAGTCCGTGGCAGCCGGCACGACTGCCTGCTTCTCTAGGAACTCCATGAACTTTGGATCGCTGAACACGCTTTGGAATTGGCTCGAAAGCTTATTCACGATTTCCGGCGGGGTGCTCTTTGGCGCGGCAACGCCCCACCAACCCTGGCCCGGATAGTCACTCCAACCGACCTCAGCGAAGGTCGGCACGTTCGGGAGCACTCGTGATCGCTTGGCAGAGGTCACCGCAAGCGCCTTCACCTTGCCGGCTTCTATAAGCCCGAGGAAATTACCAACCCCGAAGCGCGTAACCTGCACGTCGTTAGCCGCCAGTGCCTGGGCCGCGGGGCCCCCTCCACGGTAGGGGATCCCGACAATTTTGGTTCCCCACTGATTGTTCATCCACTTCAGAAAAAGGTCCGGATATGAGCCTTCGCCCAGGGTGGCATAATTCAATCCCTCGGGCTTGCTCTGCGCGAGCGTCTTCAGCTCCGCCACCTTATTCACGTTGATCGCCGATGAGGCGAACAAACCTTCAACAAGGAAGAACAGCCTTCCCACCGGCACGAAATCAGTGTCGGCATTATAGGGCAGGTTCGCGAACAACAGCGGGTTGAAGGACATGGTCGAATGATAGATGACGCAGATCGTATAACCATCAGCCGGCGCCTGGGCACATTGCCTAGCTGCGAGTATGCCTGAGGCGCCGCCATTGTTTTCGATCACTAGCGGTTGACCAAGCCGAGTCTGCAATTCCGCTCCAGCCGCGCGCATGATCACGTCGGTAACGCTGCCGGCTGCGATCGATACGATTACGCGGATCGGCTTTGTCGGATACTGCTGCGCCTGCGCGGTCAAGGTCCAGCCGGCCAGAAGCAGGCCAAGTATGATTCGATGAAGCATGTGGTTCCCTCCAAAGACGCTGGCGTGCATTTGATGGTTTTTCCGCTTTATCTTGTGGTCAGAGTTTCTTGTTAAACGCATCCTGGATGAAGTCGTGCTCGAGGATGTTGCCGCCGCCGAAGCAGAAGCCGACCGCGGCCTTCTTGGTGCTGTCGCCGATGCCGCGCTTGTCGGCCTCGGCCACCAGCGTGTTGAGCGCCGCGTTGACGCGCTTTCATCCTTCGCCGTACATGCAACCGACGAAGGCGATATATTTGTCGCCCGCCATCTTTTGCGCGCACTTGATCGCAAGCTCGGTGACGCCGAGCCAGTTCGGCATCACCAGCAGCAATGGACGTTTGCCGCTGATCTTCTCGTTCCAAACGAGCGGGCCTTTGCCTTTGACGCTGCCCGCCTGACAGTCAATCCGTTCGACTACCACATTTAGCCTCCCGCAATCTTTCTGCGCTACTTGACGATGACTTCGCCGATCAGGCCGGCGTCCCATTGCGTGAGGAACAGCCGCCCATCCGACATCGGCGCGATGCAGCGCGCGCCGCTTCCCGGTGTCGGGATGTCGTATTCGCCGAGTACGGTGCCGTCCGGCGCCATGCGGCCGATCTTGTTGGCGAAGTTTGCTGTGTACCAGAGGTCGCCGTCGGCGCCGACCGTGACGCCGCGCAGCGATGCGTTCGGCGTCGGCACCTTGTGCTCGGTGATCTTTCCGTTGCGGTCGATCCGGCCGAGCGCGTTGGTCGAGGTCTCGACGAACCAGATCGAGCCGTCGGGATGGGACACCATCGCACGCGGTTGGCTGTCGTGGCTCGGGATCGGAAACTCGGTGACCTTGCCGTCCATGGTCATTCGGCCGACGCGGGAGCCGGCCGCCTCGCTAAACCAAAGCGCGCCGTCGCGCACCACGATCGACAGCGGCTTCGAACCTGGCGTGATGCCGTCCTTGAACTCGGTTACTTTTCCTTCCGGGGTGATGCGACCGATCTGGCTCACTTCGGTTTCGGAGAACCAGATGTTTCCGTCGGGACCGAGCATCATGGCGTCCGGACCGGCGTTGGGCGTCGGCAGCGCGAATTCCGTGATTTTGCCCTGCATCGTGATGCGGCCGATCTTGCCGGCCGATTTTTCCGCGAACCACAGATCGCCCTCGGGACCGACAACGATCCCGATTGGTGTGGCGTTCGCCGAAGGCAGGTCGAACTCCTTGAACGCGTAAGTCTTGGGATCGAGTCGGCCGATTTTCGAAGTGCCGCTCTCGCAGAACCACAGGCAGCCATCGCGGCCTTCGACCGCGATGTAGGGTTTGCTGCCGGGGGTTGGGATCCGATGCTCGCGAATGGTTGGAGGAGCCACGGCACGAGGACGGAGCGGCACGGGAATCTTTGCTGAAACGCTTTCCATGATATCGCCAATATAGCTCGTGAAATCGTAGAGGAGTCACGCCTATTTAAACGCAAACATTGCAACTAGCCGGACATCTCAGGGATCCCATTAGTAACCGCTACTAGGCGGGACGCGCTGACCCACGCTAGTGCGTGTTTGCTTGGCTTCACGCCGTAAAGCGCTAAGAATCCATTCCGTGTAGCCATTCGGCTGCTCTCTAGCCTTAAAGATGAGATCGCGCGCCGCCATAAACGCCGGACCATCGCAATCTGGCGCCATCGGGAAATACAGAGGATCTGCCTTATTCTGGCCGTCGACTACCACAGCCATGCGCCTCAACGTCTGCATGACCAGTCCGTCACTGACGACTCCATGACGCAACCAGTTCGCAACGTGCTGGCTGGAGATGCGCAGGGTCGCGCGGTCCTCCATGAGACCGACCCCTCGAATGTCCGGCACTTTTGAACAGCCAATTCCCTGATCAATCCACCGCACGACATAACCGAGGATGCTCTGGCAATTGTTGTCGAGCTCCTCCTGTATCGCTTCCGCTGACCAACTCTCGCGAGCAACGGGGACAGTGAGGATGTCGGAGAGTTTTGCAGGGCCCTTACCCCGTAGTTCGCGCTGCCGCCCAGCAACATCGACCTGATGGTAATGCAGCGCATGCAGGGTAGCTGCCGTAGGCGACGGTACCCAGGCGGTACTAGCGCCCGCGCGCGGGTGCGCAATCTTTTCGGTCAACATGTCGGCCATCTTATCGGGCATCGCCCACATGCCCTTGCCGATTTGCGCCTTCCCTATGAGTCCGCAGGAAAGCCCCACATCGACGTTCCAATCCTCATACGCCTTGATCCATCGCGTACCCTTCATATCCGCCTTGCGGACCATCGCACCGGCCTCCATGGAGCTGTGAATTTCGTCCCCGGTGCGATCAAGAAATCCTGTGTTGATGAAAACAACGCGATCCGCTGCCGCCTTTATGCAGTTCTTTAAGTTGACGGTAGTTCGCCGTTCTTCATCCATAATGCCAATCTTTAGGGCGAAGCGCGGCAGGGACAGCATATCTTCAACGCGCGAGAGCAATTCGTCAGCGAAAGCGACTTCTTCTGCTCCGTGCATCTTCGGTTTGACGATGTAGACAGATCCGGTTCGGCTATTGCGAATCTTTCCCGTTGGCCGCAGGTCGTGGATCGCAATCAGCGAGGTCACTACCGCGTCTAGCAGTCCTTCGGGTATCTCTTCTCCCGCTCCATCGAGCACCGCGTCAGTGTACATATGGTGCCCGACGTTACGAATTAACATCAGGCTGCGCCCGGGCAGCTTAAGCTGACCGCCAGTGACGTCTTTATAGGAGCGATCCGGCTGGAGTTTGCGTTGCAACTTGCCGCCGCCCTTGCTGAAGCTGGCCGTCAGCGTTCCGTTCATCAGCCCCAGCCAATTCCTGTAAACTCCTACCTTGTCGTCCGCGTCTACCACGGCAACGCTGTCCTCAAGGTCCATGATCGTAGTAATGGCGGATTCAAGGATGATGTCGGAGATACCGGCAGGATCGTCTTGCGCAACTCGGCTTGCCGGGTCGATTGCAATTTCGATCCGCAGTCCGTGATTGCAGAGCAGAATAGCCGAGGGCAGATCCTCCTCGCCGCGGTAACCTATGAATTGCTCAGGACGCGCGAGCGGCGATTGCGTTCCATCCGAGAGCGTCACGAGAAGCTTGCCATCTGAAAAGAGGTAGGAAGTTGATGCGCGATGGCTACCCTGTTGCAGAGGCGCCGCAACATCGAGCAGCATTCGCGCCCGTTCAATCACGCGCGCTCCGCGCAGCGGGTTGTAAACCTCGCCACGCATCGCGTCGCCGTCATCGGGAATTGCGTCGGTCCCATACAACGCATCGTAGAGGCTGCCCCACCGTGCGTTGGCGGCATTCAGCGCGTAACGAGCATTGGACAGGGGGACAACAAGTTGTGGGCCTGCGACGTGTGCGAGTTCATCGTCCACATTGTCAGTGCGGATAGCAAAATTGTCCGTCTCGGGCAGCAGATATCCGATCTCGCGTAAAAAGCCTTCATACTCGCGCTGATCAATCGGCCGGCCCTGATGGTCAAGATGCCAGGTGTCTATTTGCTTCTGCAGCGCATTCCGCCTGACAAGCAGGGCCCGATTGGCTGGCCCAAGGTCCCGGATAATGTCTGCGAGGCCGCTCCAGAATGCCTGTTCCGACACGCCCGTTCCGGGCAACGCTTCGCGCAATACGAAGTCCTGTAGAACGGAAGCAATTTGCAAACCAGCGATGAAAACTCGTTCGGTCATTAATAATTCCCGGTTGTAAGCACCCACTCGCACCAGGCGCTGGCCGAGTCCCTTAGATCTCGAATATCTGCTTAGGCGTGCGATGCAGACACGCGCCGACACCTTCAGTGCCGACGATATAATTGTCGCAGATAACCGCGAACATCGATGGCGTTTCGTACCCAGGATGCACCGCGAGGTTCATTCCGGCTTCAATCTTTATGGTTTCGTCCGAACGGATCAATGGCCGCTCGACCATGTCGTAACCTTGGCCATGCGCATACAGGCGAAGCTCGGCCGGAAGCGCGTGGCGCTCCATGAATTCGTTGTGGGCGAGGTGGATGTCGCGGCATTTCGCGCCAGGCTTGATGAGGCTCAGAGAAAATTCCTGGGCTTCGCGCACTGCCTCGAAGCCGTCCTTCAATTCGTTTGAGGCCCTGCCTAAGATGATCGTGCGCGCAATCTCGGTATAAAAGCCGCCAGGGCCGTTTATCTCGATAAGGAGTGAGAGGTGATCGCCCTTCTTGAGAGTGCGCCCTTGCATGAAGCGCGGGACGAAAGGGGACCGAGTACCGACCGGAGACGATCCGCCCAGGAAGATGCCCTGCTCGCTGCCGCGTATCTGGCCTTCGCGCTGTGCAATTGCCGTCACCTCGATGTCCCGCATCCCCGGCTTAATGTGGGCGAGCACCTCTGCGAATACTGCATCCTGAATTTCGGCAGCCCGACGGATGAACGTAATTTCCTCCGCGCTCTTAATGGCCTTGGCGCGGTCAACGAATTCCGACGCGTCTGTAAACGACGCGCCCGCCATATCATTCTTTACGCGTGTCACAAATGCATTCGGCATGGCCCCTTCGCCGACAAACCCGATCTTGCGACACCCACGACGCTTCATCGCAGTCACGGCGAGTTCAGCGTCGTACTCGTGGGTATAGCCGATGGTGAAAAAAGACGGCGTGTGCATCAATTCTCCGACGCCACGATGCAGGTCGTCATCGTCAAGACGCCGCGACGTCCCGAATGGGCCCATTTCAATCACTGTCATCGGGCCGTCAGAATGAAAGATTACCGTACGGGGATATCCGTTGGTGGCGGGCAAATCCGTGAACCACTTGACGTATCCACCCAGCCAATCGTTGGTCGCCTGCATCACAAGGGCATCAATTTTCAATTCGAGCATTGCGTGTCGAACAAGGCGCCAGCGGCGCTCAAGCTCGCCATGGGAAATTCGGGACAGTATTCGTTCGTTGGGTGAAATCATTGGCGTGTCCATTCAGTGCGGCACGAGGTTGCGCATGTCCACGAACCGCCCCGCAAGAAATAGCTCCATGTTGCCGCTCAGGATTGGCATAACGTATTCATCGTATTCCGCAAAAAATGCGCCGATATGCGGAGTGAGGAATACGTTTGGCATGTCCCAAAACGGGCTTCCTGCAGGCAAGGGTTCGGCGTGGAACACGTCCAGACCGGCACCTGCGATGCGTTGCTCGCGAAGCACTTCATAAAGCGCGGCCTCATCCACGGTTTCACCGCGGCCTATGTTGATGAAAAAAGCCGTTCGCTTCATGGCCGTGAAGACTGATCGGCTGAAGAGACCAATGTTCTTTGTTTCGCCGGGCATGACGTTGATCAGTCGGCCTAGCCCGCAACCTTGGGCAGCGTTTTCATATGAACCATCTCGTCGAAACCTCCTTCCGCACGAGGGCTGCGACTAACGCCAATTACGTGCATGCCGAAGGCCTGCAACAGCTCGCCAACCGCCGTCGCACGTTAGAGCGGTTACGTCGTGTGCGTTCGTCGGCCTTCATCTAGGTCTGCGAGCCATCGCACCAACGATGTTCCATAGTATTGCTAAGACCGCAACGTCAGCCGGGGGCTGAGGGGCGTCTGCGGCTCCAGGTTGGTGCCTATAGATGTGGGAAGCTTCCACCCATCTCTGGAAACTGTTCAACATCACTCGTGCGGCTCTCTGCGCCGTCGGGTCTCCTTCGTACGCGCCCTGCACCGCGGGCAATAGACAACGCTCGTTTCATCAACAGTCAATCGGACATAGGGAAACATTAGCCCGAAGAGCCCTTCCACAGCTGATAACGTAGCTCGCCAGGCCTGCTTGTAATTTGGCGGCTCAGATCTTAGGTGGTATGAGGCGTTTTCAGCCAATTGGCGAATGTTTTGATAGCGCTCCGATTGGAGTGCGGCAATTGTGGAAACTAAGTTCCTTTGGAACTCCTGGTCGATCGCTGGGTGTACGCCGCCAACGTCGTCTAAGACGTATGCCAGGTTCTCCTCGGCGAAAATTTGCCTCACGGTGTCCCGCCACCAGTGTGCGATCTCCTCACTGCCATGCCAGAACAAGTAGCGATAGATTTGCACGCGAAAGCAAAGGCGTGGAGTCTTGTCCGAGAACCGGATGCGGGAGATCTGCCTGTCCGGTTCGATGAGCGGGATGTGGAAACGGAGCTATGGTTGAACCACTAAAGCACTGCCAGACGAAAGAGGCGGTAACAGACATGTTCTACCTAAAGCCACCG
>Ga0209331_1000829_pt1 | contig 10730 bp, 11 predicted proteins | sample JacPinW_OM3H0_M3_FD_187971 | JGI IMG/M metagenome (GOLD analysis project Ga0209331, IMG submission 187971) | Forest soil microbial communities from Algoma, Ontario, Canada - Jack Pine, Ontario site 1_JW_OM3H0_M3 (SPAdes) (version 2) | ecosystem: Environmental > Terrestrial > Soil > Boreal... | reverse complement strand
GGAGACCGCGTATTTCTGGGCGAACACGAATGTCGGCACGCCGGAGATGCCCTTGTCGGAAGCCTCCTGCGCCTGCGCCGAAATCAGCGCCACGTCTTCGTCGCTCGTAAGTCGCTTGCGCACGTCATCGGCATCGAGCCCGACATCGGCGGCCGCCTGCACCAGCACATCGGTGTCTGTGAGATCGCCGCCGTCCCTAAAATACAATTCCATCAGCCGCTGTTTCATCGCCGCCGACTTGCCCTTCGCGTCGGCCCAGTGGATCAGGCGGTGGCAATCGATGGTGTTGGGCTGGCGCTTGACGAGATCCGGCCGGTAGGAGAGGCCCTCCTCACCGGCTGCTGTGACGACGCGGCCGGCGATGTTCTTGTAGGCCTCGACGGAGCCGAATTTCGCGGTGAGATATTCGTCGCGGCCAATTCCCTCGCGCGGCACCCAGGAATTGAGAAAGAACGGCCGCCAGTGAATTTCCACCGGCACGTCCGGCGTCAGCGCCAGCGCATTCTCGATGCGGCGCTTGCCGATATAGCACCACGGGCACACCACGTCGGAGACGATGTCGATCTGAAGCGGCTTTAGGGTGCTCATCGCGATCTCCTCGCTTTCCCGGAAGTGCCAGAGATAGGCGCCAAACGCACGCTGAACAAGGGAGCTGCCAGCAAGGCAGCTATTCCAGCGCGGCCGCCATCTTCCGCATTCGCTCGGCCGTAAAGTCATCGGCCGGGAAGAACGTCTCCAGCGCTAGTTCCGACAGCGTGATGTCGACCGGCGTGCCGAAGATCATCGTCGTGGAGATAAAGCTCAGCACGTCGCCGTCGAGCCGCATCTTGAAGGGGATCGCGACATTGTCGGCCGGCAGCGGCCCGGAGCGCGCCGGGATCGGATAGGCCTTCAGCTCGTAATAGAGTTTTATCAGTTCCGGATCGGCGGTCGCCTCGCACTGGCGGTGCAGCCGCTCCAACAGATGGCTCGTCCATTCGGCGAGGTTGACGGTGCGCGCCGCCAGCGCCTCGGGATGAAAGGCAAGGCGCAGGATGTTGAAGGGCTGGCCGAGCAGACGCTGCGGGACGCCTTCCAATAGCGGCATCACCATGCGGTTGGCCGAGACCAGGTTCCAGTGCCGGTCATAGGCCAGCGCCGGATTGGGCTCGTGCGCTTTCAGCACCAGATCGATCGCAGCCCGCGCCGATTTCAGCGCGGGATCATCGAGCGTGCGCTGCGGATACGCCGGCGCGTAGCCCGCAGCCACCAACAGCACGTTGCGTTCGCGCAAGGGCACGGCGAGCCTTTCTGCGAGTTTGAGCACCATGTCGCGCGACGGCGCTGCGCGGCCGGTTTCCACAAAACTCAAATGCCGCGCCGAAATCTCGGCGTCGACGGCGAGATCGAGCTGGCTGAGATGCCGACGCTGGCGCCATTCGCGCAAGTGATCGCCGACATGGGATGGTTTGCTTCGTTCGGCTCGCGCCGTGGCAGTCTGTGCGTTCATGGTGGAAAATCTAGCATGCGAATTTCATGCTTTCCATTACGTCGGAGGTAATCGAACGGCGGATGCGGTTGGCCCATCTTCGGTATCGAAGGAGATGACCATGACCACGCACTACCGAAGGAATCCCGCACCGCCGGCCGCCGGCGCCATCCCGTGGATGCTCAATCTGGCGACCCGGCTATTGGCGCGCACCCTCAACATGCCCGAGCCGTTGGTGCACCACACCGGCGCGTTCGTATTCGCGCAGGTGCAAACGTTCGAGACCAACGTCGGCAAGACGCTCTGCCCGATCCGCCTTAAGCGCCGGCTCCGCGCCTGGCTCCGGCTCCAGGCCTGGCTCCGCCAACAGGCGCGCTGATCCCCACCCGTCCACCAACCTGAGAGGAGAACTGCCATGATCAATCCATCCACCTTCCTGCGCCGCGCCATCCAGGCTGACGCGATCTTCAGCGGCGTCAGTGCCTTGCTGCTCACCTTTGACGCCGGCGCGCTGGCGCCGCTGCTTGATCTCCCCGAAGCGTTGCTGCGCGAGACCGGGCTGTTTCTGATCGCCTATACCGCGCTGGTCGGCTGGCTCGGCACCCGGCAATCCATGCCGAAGGTGCTGGTGATGATCGTGATCGCGGGTAATGCGGCATGGACCCTTGCCAGCATCGCGCTGTTGTTCTCGGGTGCGGTGACGCCCAACATTCTCGGCGAGGCTTTCGTCGTGGCCCAGGCAATTGCGACGGGCGTGTTGGCCGAGCTGCAATATATCGGGTTGCGCAAGAGCGCCGGCGCGCTGGCCGCTTAGAATCCATCATTGCGAATCAACGGGTCGACGCAAGGCGCCGCCCGATGATAAATTCCGCGAAGCAATCCATAGCACGGCATAGTGGCTCAGGATTGCTTCGTCGCGGAGCCTTTTCATCGGCGCGCATTCGCGCGACCCGTTAGCCCCCGCAATGACGAAAACCAGCGGAGGCTCGTGTGACGTCAGTGCAAGTGAGCGGCACCGAAGGTTATGCCGAGGAGGCCGAGGAGCTTTTCAAGCTCTATGAAGCCATTCCCGCCGCCGACTCGCACCGGGCGGCGCTGCATCTGATCCCGCCGGCGCCGGCCAGCATTCTCGATATCGGTTCGGGAACCGGACGCGACGCGGCCTGGTTCGCAAGCCAGGGTCATGGCGTGGTCGCCGTCGAGCCAACCGACGCCATGCGCATCCCGGCAATGGCATTACATCCCTCGCCGGCCATCGAATGGCTCAACGACAGCTTGCCGGACCTCGCCTTGCTGCGAACACGCGGCGAGACATTCGACCTCGTGATGCTCAGTGCGGTGTGGATGCACCTCGATGAAGCGCAACGGCGGCGCGCGATGCCGAATTTGGCCGCGCTGGTGCGCCCGGGCGGCACCGTCATCATGAGGATCCGGCACGGGCCGGTCCCCGCGGGACGGCGCATGTTCGAGGTTTCATCCGAGGAGACGGTCGAACTCGCACTCGCGCAGGGCTTGCAGCCGGTGTTGAATGTGCTGACGGAATCAAGCCAGCAACGCAATCGTCTCGCCGGCGTCACCTGGACCAATCTGGCCTTCGTGAAGGCGAAGGAATCCCCGTAGGTCGGAACGCGACCTATCTCCGTCGCTAGCGCCCGCGCCTCAGGCCGAAGCGCTGCTTTCCCGCCCCGGCCTCGCCTTGGGCTTCGCGAAAATCCCCGATGTCGCTGATGTCGCCTTGATGGACTTTCCGCCATGGCCATTGAGATGCCTGCCGTTGAGCCCGGCGCCGTTCGACTTGCCGTTCAGCTGCGGCTTCAGCTTTTGCTTGAGCTTTTCCCCGGCCTTCGCCGCTTTTTCGGCTTTCTTCAAAGCCTTCCGCTCGGCCTTGGCCTTCAGGCGCAGTTTTTCGGCCCTCGCCTCGGCGCGCTCCTTCTTGCGTTTCTTCTCGCAAGCGTCGCATTTGCAGCCGATCGGCTTCAGATAGGCCTTAAAATAGTCAGTGCCGTAATCGTAATTGATCTCTTCGCCGGGCTCGATGTTCTTGATGGCGCGGATGAACACCTTGCGCTTACGCGGCCTGACGTCGGATTCGGCGTTCGGCTTGCAGGCGTGATTGATGTAGCGGGCGACGTTCTCGCGCACCGAACCGTCGATGGTCCAGCGGCCGTTGAGTTCGAACAGATATTTGTTCTCGACCGCGTCGTCCTTCTTCTTCCGGCAATCCAAAAGCGGCCCAAAATAGCGGACTATTTTGGTGCCCTTCTTGATCGGTTTGGTGGCGAAGAGGCCAAGCCCGGTGCGGGAACGGCCAACACGATAGGGTTTGTTCGGCGAAATGGCAGGCATGATCGACTGAAACTGACACGCTCGTGGAAGAGGCGGGATCGCGAAGCCGCTGTTCTATGACGATTCCGGATCATTGTCAGGTGTTTCACGGCATCTTGGCCGAACCTTCCCCAGATTGCACGCGTCGAAGACAAAAAAATCCGCGTTGGAGCCCGTCGGATGACAAAACGGCTACGCCATGGACCTGGCTATGCGGCGCTAATTTAGCACCTCGGCGGCTTACCGACTGTTATTCTGAGCATGGCATCCAGCAAGGTTTCGGCGTCGGTACCCTGAGGCAGCCGGTGCAGGATGTCCTTCAGGCGTCCGTCGAGCAGCAGCATCGTAAACCCGTGGACCAGCGACCAGGCGCGGGCGATCGCCGCAGCCTGATCGAGCGACAGTGCCTCCTGGTGGATTTCCTCATGGCGGCTGGCGCCGACCGAACCGGCGAGGCCTGCGAACGAGGCCTCAGCCGCCTCATGCAGCGAGGGCCTTGAATAATCGAGGCGTTCAGTGCGGAACATCAGGGAGTACATGCCGGGATGCGCCTGCGCGTAAGCGACATAGGCCTTGGCGCGCGCCAGCGCCTTCTCGACCCGCGACGTACCGGAGGCGCCGGCAGCGACCATGGCGGCGTTGAACTGGCGAAAGCCGATCGCGGCAAGCTCGCTGACAAGGCCGGTGAGGTCGCCGAAATGATGGGTGGGTGCTGCATGCGAGACGCCGGCCTCGCGCGCCACCGCTCGCAGCGTCAGTCCCGAAAGCCCGTCGCGTTCGAGCACCCGTTCCGCCGCCTCCAACAGCGCAGCCCGCAGCGCGCCATGATGATACGGCGTATCGTCGCTTGAGCCGGTGGTGCGGGGCGCGGTTTTCTTCCGCACTCCCCGCGCCGGCACGGCGTTGGTTGCGGCGCGCGACGCGCGGGCTCGGGCAGTGCCGGGTTTTCTTGCCATTTCTGCTATATAGATCACGATTTTGACAGTGTAAAGATTTTGCTTGACGGACCCAAATTGCATCTTTACGATGTAAAGATAACATGAGGGAGCAACCGATGCGCGAGCAAGCAGTGACACAAGCGGCGCGGACCAATCTGGCGCCGATACCGATGGAATGCGACGCACCGCATCTGAAGGTCGTCGGCGAATTGCCGCGCGAGCTCAACGGCACGCTCTACCGCAACGGCCCCAATCCGCAGTTCGACGCGCCGGGCGCGCATTGGTTCGTCGGCGACGGCATGCTGCACGCCTTTCATCTGGAGAACGGCCGCGCCAGCTACCGTAACCGCTGGGTCCGTACCCCGAAATGGCTGGCCGAGCACGACGCCGGCCGCGCGCTGTTTTCCGGCTTCGGCGGCCGCAAATTGCCCGATGCACCACCTACTGCAATTTCCGACAGCGGCGTCGCCAATACCAACATCGTCTTTCATGCCGGGCGCCTGCTGGCGCTGGAGGAAGGCCATCTGCCGACCGAGATCGAACCGGGCACGCTCAACACCCGCGGCTATTGCAATTATGGCGGCGGCATCAGCGGCCCCTTCACGGCGCACCCCAAGATCGATCCCTTGACCGGCGAAATGGTGTTCTTCGGCTATAATGCCACTGGCCCGCTGACCCCTGGGCTGTCGTTCGGATCCGTCAATGCGTTTGGCGTGGTGACGCGCTTCGATCGGTTCGAGGCGCCTTACGCCAGCATGGTGCACGATTTCATCGTCACCGAAAACCATCTGCTGTTTCCGGTCCTGCCCATCACCGGCAGCATGGAACGCGCAATGGGCGGCCGGCCGCCTTACGCCTGGGAGCCGGGCAAGGGCGCCTTTGTCGGCATCATGACGCGCAAGGGGGCAGCCAAGGATATCGTCTGGTTTCGCGCCGAAAACTGCTACGTCTTCCACGTCATGAATGCGTGGGAAGAAAATGGCCGCATCGTCGCCGACGTCATGCAATACGAGGAGGCCCCGCTGTTCACCCATCCGGACGGCTCGCCGACCGATCCGAAAAAGTCGAGCGCGCGGCTGTGCCGCTGGACTTTTGATCTCGCCGGAAATACCGACCGCTTTTCGCAAACCTATCTCGACGACCTGACCGGCGAATTCCCGCGCATCGACGGTCGCCGCACCGGTATCAAGAGCAGTCATGGTTGGTACGCCTGCGCCGATGGCGACTTGGCGCTGACCGGCGGGCTGTCGGGCGTGGTGCATGTCGACGGCAAGGGATCGCGGCTCGAAAAATATTTGCTGCCGGCCGGCGACAGCATTTCCGAACCGGTATTCGTCGGGCGCGGCGCGGATGCCACGGAGGGCGACGGTTGGCTGCTGGCCGTGGTCTGGCGCGCCCGGGAAAACCGCAGCGATCTGGCGGTGTTCAACGCCACCGACATCGAGGCCGGCCCGGTCGCGCTGGTGCAACTCGGCCACCGCGTACCCGACGGGTTTCACGGCAATTGGGTTGGGGCGTGAGCGCGCCTAATCCACCGTCATTCCGGGGCATCGCGAAGCGATGAACCCGGAATCTGGACATAATGGAGCGAGACTCCGGGTTCGCGCAAACGCGCGCCCCGGAGTGACGGGGCAAATCACGTAATTTTGACACTGTAAAGATTTCGCTTGACGCCCCCTCTTTCCGGCCCTAGGCTCATCTTTACAATGTAAAGATAAGCCTGAAGAGGCACCCGATGCTGATTTTTCTGATCCTTGCTCCTTTTGGCGCCTTCACGGCGCTAATGCTGGTGACCTCGGCCGCCGTGAGCCTGTTCGCATCTGCCGCGATCGGCGTGATGGTGATGGCCTATGACATCCTGCGCGGTCGTTCGATCAAGATGCTCGGCGCCGGCACAGTCGTCATTTTCATCGCACTCGCCCTCTATTTGACGCTGGTCGATTCAGGCTTGAGCAATTCGGCGGTCAATCTGGTGGTTGATGCCGGCGTGCTCGCGATTTCGCTCATCTCGCTCGTGATCCGCCAGCCGTTCACATTGCAATATGCCCGCGAGGTGGTCGACGCCGAGACGGCCGCGCTGCCCGGCTTCACGAGGGCGAGCTATATCATCACCGGGGCATGGACGTTGGCCTTCCTGTTGATGCTGCTGGCCAATGTCCTGATGATCTATGTGCCGGGCCTGCCGCTGTGGTCCGGGCTTGCGATCGCATTTGCCGCCCGCAACACCGCGATCTATTTTACGAAATGGTATCCGAAATACCGCCGGGCAAAGTTCGGGGCAAACGCGCTGCCCGGTCCTGAATACGCGGCCAAGATTTAACGAACGCACGGGAACGACGATGAAGGACGTATTCGCCAGGCTCCTGACCGACTTCTTGTCCACGATCGTATTCCTGGTGCTGTACCTCGCCACCGACAACGTGCTGCTGGCGACCTCGGTTGCGATTGCGGGCGCGGTGGCCCAGGTCGTCTACAGCCGGCTCAACGGCAAGCCGCTCGGCTTCATGACCTATGCGAGCCTCGCGCTGGTGATCGTGCTCGGCGGCGCCACGCTCCTGACCAACGATCCGCGCTTCGTGTTGGCAAAGCCCTCGATCGCGCATTTTGCGATTGGTGCCATCATGCTCAAGCGCGGCTGGATGCTGCGCTATGTGCCGCCGCTGGTGGTCGAGACCATTCCGGAATACGTCACCATCGCGGGCTACGCCTGGGCGGCGCTGATGTTTTTACTGGGCTTGGGCGTCATCGCGGTGGCCTCGACCGGCGACATCAAGCTGTGGGCGTTTTATGTGTCGGTGGTTGCGATCGGGGCCAAGGTCGCGGCCTTTGCCGTGCAATATGTCGCGTTCCGCGTCCTCGTCACCAACCGGCTTCGCGCGATCAGAGCCTGACCCAAACCACCTCGTTTATGGGGTTGGGCATCGCTTGCGAGATGCGCTATACCGCCGCCCACGCCAAAACTCCCAAAGCCATTCCGGTTTTGCGAAGGGAAAAGTTTAAGGAGGCCAAGATGGCCGTGGACGGAAACTGGAATCTCACCATGACGACGCCGATGGGCGAGCGCAACGCGACGCTGAGCGTAACGAGTTCGGGCGGCACATTGACGGGGACGCAAGGCGCGGACGGCAATTCGGGCGAGATTTTTGAAGGCACGGTCGAAGGCGATGATGTCGCCTGGAAGATCTCCATCACCAACCCGATGCCACTGACGCTCGCTTTCTCCGGCAAGGTTTCCGGCGACAGCATGTCAGGCGAAATGGGCATCGGCCCGATGGGCAGTTTTCCGTTCACGGGAACGAAGGCGTAAGCACTAACAGATGTCGTCCCCGCGAAAGCGGGGACCCATACGCCGCGGCCGTGCTTGTTTGACGTGATGGTCGACGGCTTTATCTCAACAATTGCCGCCTGTGGTTATGGGTCCCCGCTTTCGCGGGGACGACGACTGGTGGAGGTGGCCAAGCTTCCCCCTCACCCCAGATTCAATTCCTTGAAGAAATCATTGCCCTTGTCATCGATGATGATGAAGGCCGGGAAATCCACGACATCGATGCGCCAGATCGCTTCCATACCGAGCTCGGGATATTCCACTACCTCAACCTTCTTGATGCAGTGCTCGGCGAGGTTCGCCGCCGCTCCGCCGATCGATCCCAGATAAAAGCCGCCGTGCTTCTTGCAGGCCTCGCGCACCGCGGCCGCGCGGTTGCCTTTTGCCAGCATCACCATCGATCCACCCGCCGCCTGGAATTGGTCGACGAACGAATCCATCCGCCCCGCGGTGGTCGGGCCGAACGCGCCGGAGGCATAACCCTCCGGCGTCTTGGCCGGACCCGCGTAATAGACTGGATGGTTCTTGAAATAATCCGGCAGCGGTTCGCCCTTTTCCAGCCGGTCGCGCAGTTTGGCATGTGCGGAATCGCGCGCGACGATCATGGTGCCTGTCAACGACAGCCGCGTCTTGATCGGATGTTTTGCCAAGGTCGCCAGAATATCCTTCATCGGCTGATTGAGGTCGATTTTGACCATCTCGCCGCCGAGCGACTGCTCGACCGCAGGCAGATATTGCGCCGGGTTGTGCTCGAGCTCCTCGAGATAGACGCCGTCTTTTGTGATCTTGCCGAGCACCTGCCGGTCTGCCGAGCAGGACACGCCCAAGCCAATAGGCAGCGAAGCGCCGTGGCGCGGCAAGCGGATCACGCGCACGTCATGGCAAAAATACTTGCCGCCGAACTGCGCGCCGACGCCGAGCGACTGCGTCATCTTCAATATCTCTTGCTCCATCTCGAGATCGCGGAAAGCGTTGCCGTCGGCCGAGCCGTGGGTCGGCAGCGCGTCGAGATAGCGCGCCGACGCGAGCTTTACGGTTTTCATACAGAGTTCGGCCGAGGTGCCGCCGATCACGATCGCAAGATGATAGGGCGGGCACGCCGCGGTGCCGAGGGTGAGCACCTTCTCCTTCAAAAACGCCAGCAGGCGATCCTTTGTCAGCACCGAGGGCGTCGCCTGGAACAGAAAACTCTTGTTGGCGGAGCCGCCGCCCTTGGCCATGAACATGAACTTGTAGGCGTCATCGCCTTCGGCATAGATCTCGCACTGCGCCGGCATGTTGTTGGCGGTGTTTTTCTCCTCATACATCGACAGCGGCGCGACCTGTGAGTAGCGCAGGTTACGGCGCAGATACGCGTCGCGCGCGCCTTCGGAGAGCGCGGCCTCGTCGTCACCATCGGTGATAACCCGAAAACCCTTCTTGCCCATGATGATCGCGGTGCCGGTATCCTGGCACATCGGCAACACCCCGCCGGCAGCGATATTGGCGTTCTTCAGAAAATCGAAGGCAACGAACTTGTCGTTGTCGCTGGCCTCCTTGTCATCGAGGATCGAGCGCAGCTGCTTCAAGTGCCCCGGCCGCAAGTAATGATTGATGTCGCCGAACGCGGCTTCGGAGAGCGCCCGCAGCGCCTCGCGCGACACCACCAGCATCTCCTTGCCGAGCACGTTTTCGACCCGCACGCCGTCAGTCGTGATCTTCTTGTATGGCGTGGTGTCCGGCCCGAGCGGAAACAGCGGCGTGTGCTTATAGGGCGGAACGGGTTTTTGCTGGTCGGGGAAAGCGGTGGGGGCGTTCATGGGGGTCGTCTCGCTGCAGGGGAAGACCAGATATAAAGGCCTATGCCAGAATCTGCCAGAGGGCATCAATATTTGACGAACCCGGTAACTTGACGGCGGTTCATCTCTCATTGCTGCTGCGGTCCTGTGCTCCATGAAGCACAGCCGTAACGATAACACGCTCTTGCGTCTGATCGACCTCGTACACCACGATATACGGCAATCGCGGCACCACCCATTCAAACGTACCAGGATCGTGGCCGACATGGCCCATGAATGGAAAAGAGATCAGCGATTCCGAAGAGCCGGTCGACCACGGACTTCGCGATAGCAGGGCTGTCCTGCGCAATCCAATTGAAGATGTTCTCGAGGTCAGCGAGCGCCTGATCGTCGAAGACCAGCTTCGCCCGCTACGAGCCAAGCCGAGCGATCCGCTCGCGCGCCTCGTCGTGAGATATCAGCTTACGGTTGGGATCGGTCCTGCGGCGGCGTATTTCCGCAACCTGCGCATCGGTCAGTCGCATGTCGCGCATGTGCTTCACGTAGTCGAGCAGCGCGCCGGCGGCAGCATCCTGCTCAGCTTCCGGCAGTTGTTCGATCTGGTGCACGGCCTGTTCGAGTAATTTTGTCATGACCACAATATAGCATGCGATGAGGGACAATTCACCCCATGCCAGCCTACTTTTCCACGGGGGAAGAAGATGAGGAGCATACCCTTGCACTAAGGCTTCGCGGACGCTTCAATGGCGCAAAGGGGCAATCACGACATGACATTGAAATCAGAATTTCGCTGGCCGACCCTGCTCGCCACAACTCTTGCACTGCTCGCCGCCGTGGTGCTGAGCCTGTCGGGCATCTCGCCCGCGCGCGCCGATCGCTGCGACGATCTGGCGGCC
>Ga0209331_1000828_pt1 | contig 10738 bp, 7 predicted proteins | sample JacPinW_OM3H0_M3_FD_187971 | JGI IMG/M metagenome (GOLD analysis project Ga0209331, IMG submission 187971) | Forest soil microbial communities from Algoma, Ontario, Canada - Jack Pine, Ontario site 1_JW_OM3H0_M3 (SPAdes) (version 2) | ecosystem: Environmental > Terrestrial > Soil > Boreal... | reverse complement strand
CCGCCGACACGATGACGGCGGTCGCGGCGGCGGCAATGATGGTCTTGTACATTGCATCCTCCTGGCTCGCAGGTCTGGACGCGAGCGAGGTTTCGACGTTTCCGTGGTTCGCGGGGTCTTTTGGCCCCGGCGGCGAATAACATGAGCCCGAATCCTGCCAAGCGCAAGAATTAATCAATGCCGCCAAAACGACAGCAAAAACAGGTATATAGATGGATTTTGCAGCGCTGGGCAATATGAAAAATATCAAGAAAATATCAAACGCACGCAGGCTTCATATCATTCGAATATCAATTGCACCGTTTGCCGGCAAATGCACAGCCTGTTTGACCAAATCGTAGCCGGGAATAAGCGCAATGAAGATCAGGCCTGTTAAGCGCGGCCCGAACTACCGGCGGAATGCCTGAGCGTCCCGCTCCGAAGCAGAATTTATTCCGGGCGCTTGAGCTTGCGCAGTTTGTCGATCTCTGTCCAAGCGGCAAGAACGGCCAGACCGATCAGCAGTACAATGTCGAAATGCAAGAGAAGCTCTCCCGCTAATTGCGTTTTGGGCAATATGTCAGGTGCTATGAAATCAAATAGCGTGCCACTTTGCGCGGCTCGTCAGCTGGCGCTTTATCGCCTTATGTGCGCGCAAAAGAATGCTCGGGCTCCACAGCCTCTCATCAAGGCGCGCGGTGTGCTTACGAGCGCTCCATTACGGCAGTTCTTGATCGATGGCGTCTCGGGGTTGACGAAACCGGCCTCGCCGTCTGCAAGCGATAACCAACCCCTGACTCGGTGACCAGAATATCGGGACGAGTAGGCTCTTGCTCGATTTTCGAGCGGACTCTGCGCACAAGCATGCGCAGGTACTGAGCGTGCTTGTCACTGGCTTCCCGCCAGATTTCCTTCTGCAGGTGCTCGTGCGTAACGACATTGCCGGCATGTGTCGCCAGCACTTGCAGCAGCTTGTATTCCTTTCGAGTCAATTGGATGCGAACCTCGCCGTTGGAAACCCTGCGGGTGGCAAGGTCGATCGAGATCGGCCCTGCTTGGACAACCGAGCTTTGAGTGGCGCTCTTGAAATATCGTCGCAGAGCAGCCTCGCTTCGCGCCAGGAGCTCGGACATTCCGAAAGGCTTGACGACGTAGTCATCGGCGCCCCGTTTGAACAGGTATACTTTTTCGTGCTCATTGGATCGGACCGAAAGCACGATGACCGGGACATTCGACCACGATCGGATCTGGTCAAGCACATCGGCACCGTCCTGGTCGGGCAAGCCCAGGTCGAGAATGATTAAATCCGGCAGGTCGAGTACCGCGGACTCAAGACCTTCGGCGGCGGTCTCGGCCTGGCGCACCAGGAATTTGGCGTGCTCGAAACCAGCCGTCAGAAGGCGCCTGAGCGTGGGTTCATCGTCGATGATCAGGACGGTAGGACCATGCTCACTCATCGACGCCCTCCCCAGCCTCGGCAACAACATCGCTCGCCACCGGCAGATAGATTGAAGCCGTGGTCCCCCGCCCCTGCCCCTCGCTGGTAATGTCGAGCGTGCCGCCGTTTGCGACGACGAAGGCATTCGCGATCCAAAGGCCGAGCCCGGCGCCGGCCGTGGCGCCGCGCTGCGGCTGCCGGCAAAACCAACCCCCACCCTTTACCCTCCCCCGCGCGCGGGGGAGGGAGGGGTGGGGGGATTTTGCGGAAGGGTGAAATCCCACGCCGCTGTCACGCACTGAGAGCACCACGCGGCGATCCTCCGCGCGCGCACTCACCCTGATCGTCGTGCCCTTGAACGAGTACTTGGCCGAATTTTCGAGCAGCTGCCCGAGCGCCTGTTCAATAAGGGCCGTATCGACGTGAATGAGGGGCAAATCTCTGGAGATTTCGACATCGACGTCATGGGAAGCAAGCCTCGAACGGCGCTGATCAATGGCCGAATTGACGATATCCGTCGGATCGACCCAGTCCAGCTTTGGCCGCACGCCGCTCGCCGTGGTGCGCGTCGCATCGAGCAGCTTCTGAATTTCGCCGTTCAACCGCTCCGCCTCATCATGCGTCGCTTGCACAAGACTCGAGAGCTTATCGTTGTTTCTGATTTCGGGCGCCTGGCCCAGAATGTCGGCGGAGGCCAGTATTGAAGCCAACGGCGTTCGCAGTTCGTGCGATACGGTTCCGATCAGCACTTCCCTGAATAGATCGCCCTGGGTCCGCAGCTTTGCCTCGCTGATGGTTCTCGCCATGTTCAGACGTTCGAAAGTGGTGGTCACTTCCGTGAGTATTGTATTGATATGCTGCTCCAGGTCTTTGCCGGCCCCGACGTCATGATTGAGATTGGCTGCGATCATACCGTAGTCAATCGTATCGGCTGAGAGCGGTCTGATCAGCCATACCTCTTTGCTTGCGGGCTCGATGACCGTTCTCGTGCGGAAATCATTGCTCGCCATCATTGCAGCGGCCTCGTCCACGACCTGCTGCGGCAAGCGCCGTGGAGAGTGAACTCGCAGATTGCCCTCAAGCTCGCTGCCGGTCTCGATCAGGACGACCGGATGGCCGATCTTCTCTGAAAGAAACTCCTCGATGGCGGGATAAAGCTCTGAGGTCGTAAAGCATCCGGCCAGGCGCCGGGAAAACGCATAAAGCTGTCCTTTTTCGTTTTCCCGCTGGTGCGAAATGTCGACCTCTCGTCTGAGGCGTCCGGCAAGATTACTGGTGACGGTCGCGACAACCAGGAAAAGTGCCAGATCGACTGCCTCCTGAGGATCGTAGATCCACAAGCTATAAAGCGGCGGGATAAAGAAAAAATCGGAAACCGCCGCGCTAGTGATCGCCGCCGCTAATGCCGGCACGATTCCCCACCGTGTGGCAGCAATTATGACCGGTACGATGTAGACGAGAGGGATGAGATGGAGGCGCACGTATTCGTGCACAAACATGAGACAAATCGTGACGAAGATGACAAGCGCGATCGAAAACGATATCGGGAACGCATTGGCTCGCCAGAGCATCGAGATTGCCGCTCGATAGTCGAGCGCGCGCTCCTTCATCGCTTGTTCGAAAACAGCGGTCATCCGAATTGGCTTCGGTGCGAGAGTAAAGCGGGATACATCCTGCGCGGGCGTGTCGCAAGAGGGCTTCGGGCCAAGAAATCCAACCATCAGGCTGAGGTCGAGCTGCCGTGCAGCGTTGGCAGACGTGCGCCGCAGCCCGATCTTAATCAGTGCACGGCCTCCCCATGAAGCGCGAGATCGAGGCCTTCCTCCTCCACCTCTTCGCTGATGCGCAACCCGATGAATAGATCGATGATTTTGAGGATGATCAGCGAAACGACGGCATCGTAGACAAAAACGATAACGACGGCAGTGAGCTGATTGAGGAACTGCATGATGTTGCCCTCGATCAGGCCAGGGGTGCCGCCATAGGCTTCAACAGCGAACACGCCGGTAAGCAATGCGCCGACAATCCCGCCAAGGGCGTGCACGCCGAACGCGTCGAGCGCGTCATCGTAGCCGAGCATGTGCTTGAGTCCGGTGCAGCCCCAGTAGCAGGCGATCGCGGCGGCCGCGCCGATCGCCATAGCTCCGGCCGGACCGACAAAGCCGGAAGCCGGCGTGATGGCGACGAGGCCCGCAACAGCGCCGGTGCAGACGCCGATCACGGTCGGCTTATGGCGCATCGCCCATTCCACCAGCATCCAAACGAAGGCCGCAACGGCAGTCGCCATATGCGTCACCAGCATCGCCATGCCGGCCTGCATGCCCGCAGAAACCGCCGAGCCGGCGTTGAAACCGAACCAGCCGACCCAGAGCAGCGAGGCGCCGATGAACGTCAGAACCATGTTATGGCCCGGCGCCGTATCCTTGCGCTGGCCCAACATGATGCACGCCATCAAACCCGCTACGCCGGAGTTGATGTGCACCACGGTGCCGCCCGCGAAATCGAGAACCTTTTTCCAGGCATCCGGGTTGGCCGCGGAGAGAAAGCCGTCCGGTCCCCAGACCCAGTGGGCTACCGGGGCGTAAACGCAAATTGCCCACAGGCCGATGAACCAGAGCATGGCGGAGAATTTCATGCGCTCAGCGAAAGCGCCCGCGATCAGCGCAGGGGTGATGATCGCGAAGGTGAGCTGGAAGCAGATGTAAACCGTTTCGGGAATGGTCGGTGCCAGCGGATTGGGATTGCCGATGCCTTTTGTAATGTCGCTCACGATCCCCTGCAGGAAGGCGCGGTCGAAGCCGCCGATGAAGGCATTGCCCGCGCGAAACGCGAGACTATACGTACAGACCAGCCAAAGAATGCTGACCAGGCAGGCGATCGCGAAGCTCGTCATTACGGTGTCGCCGACGTTCTTCTTGCGCACCATTCCGCCGTAGAACAGTCCCAGACCGGGCACGGTCATCATCAAGACGAGCGCGACGGACGTAAGCATCCAGGCGGTGTCGCCTGAATTGGGCGAACAGTTCTCGATCACGGCGAGCTTTGGATCGGCATTGGCGGCGCAGGCCGGCGGAGTCGATTGCGCGGCGGCTTCCTCGGCATGACCGACCATCGACAGGCTTAGCAACAGCGTGAGAACAAGCCCGAGGACATAGGTGAAGACGACCATTTTCTTGCACTTCATGATTGGGTTCCCACAGCTTAAAGCGCCGCAATGTCGGTCTCGCTCGTGCGAATTCGCACCGCGTTCTCGAGACCAAGCACAAATATCTTTCCGTCTCCGATCTGGCCCGTCTTGGCGGCGGTGGTGATGGCCTCGATCGTCTGTTCGACGAGCTCGTCTGGCACCGCCACTTCGATCTTGATCTTGGGGAGAAAACTCACCGCATATTCGGCGCCGCGATAAAGCTCGGTATGGCCTTTCTGGCGCCCGTAGCCCTTGACCTCGGTGGCCGTCATTCCCGGCACGCCAATCGCGTTGAGAGCGTTGCGGACATCCTCGATCTTGAACGGCTTGATGATGGCAACGATGAGCTTCATGCACGCACGAGTCCCTGCTCACGGCCGTGTTCCCTGCACTCTTGGGTTACACGGCCGCCTGCGCTGCCGAGCAGGTTCATTGCCCGGCAGTTATGCTGCCTGCCTGAGAATCAAGCCGCGTGCCAATCTCGTCGCACCGCCAACAAATCGCGTAAATCAAATGGGTTTTCGAGCTGCGGCAGCACTTCTGCCTAAGACTCATTCACTCTGCGCACAATTTCATCAATTGAAATTGTAGGTTGGGTCGAGCTTGCGAGACCCAACATTGTCCGCGCCGCAGACGTTGGGTCTCGCGAAAGCCGCTCGACCCAACCTACGAGTCCACCTGAGAAAACCCCGCAGGAGTCGATTTTGTGGTCGTCTTATCTGCCGAGGCTGGTAGCGCCGAACTTGTAGCTCAGGCCCACACGCGCCTCGATGACTTGAAGGTCATTCCAATACCAGGTGGTACTGACGTTTCCACTCGCCAGCTGGAGTCCCCTGGGACTTGCGCCTGAAATGTCATAATAGAGAGCCTCGGCTCGTGCGATCCAGTTGCTGTTCCCCATCGCCCACTCGATCCCTCCGCCTGCAACCCAGCCGAAATTCCTGGATCCATAGTTTACCGCCGAGCAGTTCGGACAGGCCGTAAAGATGTGCAATCCGCTGTAATCGGTATGATTCCAGGCAACGCCGACCGTGCCATAGAGCAACACGTTCGGCAGGACGGCAACGCCGGCGCGGCCGCGAATGCTCACGAGCCACTTTGTATTTTCCGAAAACGTGATACTGCCCACTCCGACCGGAACCCCGGCGAGAGTATTGGCCGCGATTTGCGTATCGCTGAGCTTTGTGGCGCTCCAATCGGATTCAATGCCGATGACGACGCCGCGCGCCACGCCATAGGTGCCCTCGACATTGCACCCTGCGTGTACGCCGCCGACGACGCCTGAAGTCTTCGCGGTTGCGCTGCCCGAGTTGAACCCAATCGTTGGATCGAGGGCGGTCTCGTTCGCGTTCTGCCGCGACCAGCCTTCGCCGACATTTCCGCCGACATAGCAGCCGGTCCAGCTGTAAACGGCTGCCGGCGCTCTGTACAGCGGTGCCACCCCAAGGTCGGCTGCCGTCGCCGGACCAACTATCATCACGACCGCAGCAACTCCTGCGAGCAAAATCTTTTTCATGACACCCTCGACAAAAAATCGGTCTGTGCTGATTCAAGCTTAGTCGAAAGAACCGTGATGCGCTGTGATGTTTAAGCCACCGATGCGGAAAAATCCGCCCGAAAGCCTCAATATAGTTTTGTTATATCCGGCGCTTGCTTTTTAAAATGTGCAATCGTCTTTAGACCGCGCAGAACAATAGTCTGCGGATCGATTCAGATTGCGTGCTCGCCTCGTGAAAAGCCGATTGCGGCGATTTCATGCGGCCGTTCGTCCTTTTGGGAAGCGACCGAAGGTATTGATGGCCGACCGCGACGACTCAAGCCTCGACGCAATTCGAGAGATATGGAATCGCGCAACTTTTGCAGCGTGGCCCGTCCGACCTCGATATGAATCTCGCTATTGTTGTCTGGATGAAAGATCAGCAACGCGGTGCTCGGTCGCCGATGATCAATGCGAACATCGGCCTTGGCTGATCGGATAACCTGTTGCTGTTTAGCCATTTAAGAGCCCCGTTATCAACTATCCACATCGCTCGGAACATCTTCTACGGCAAAGCGACAATTTTGTGCCTATTCCGCAACATTTGCACAAAAGTCGACGAAGAGAAATCGACAAGCGGAAAGAATGTGTCTGCGCGGCCACGCTAAGTGTGATGCAGTTCGCGTTTGTCATCTCGAAGTCATTATTGAATCGCGGGAATTTTCAATGACGAGGCAATTGCTTTGCTCGTTGTGTGTGCCAAATCAGCTGGTTGCGAATTACTCAAAACGGCCCGCAACCGCTGGGAATCCGTGCAATTCCTATGCGGATACTATACCAGCAGCTGATATTTGTTATTTTTTTCATACGACCGCTCCTATGGCCTTCCCGTCCCCTCTTGATTAGTGTCGAGTGCAGGGCATTGAGTGGGAGTGGGGGCTATCATGAAAGCCGCTTTGTTGGCGAGCGCGTCGCTTGCAGTCGTTGCACTTTGCAATCCTGCCTGCGCAGCTGACGTGCCAGTGCTCGCATCCGCGAGCGCCGGCTCTTACGGTTGGTATCCCGCGCCGTATCCAAAGGATTGGGACAAGCGCATCGGCGACGATTTCTGGACGCGCTTCATCAACTACTACGCGCTCGAATGGGGCCACGATGCGCCGCCACCTGATCCGACGGCACCACCCGGCCGCCGTCCGGGCTGGACGCCGGCGCCGCAGACCATTCCCCCCTATCCGTACACCGAATGGCCGTATGGCGGCGCAACGGCCATCGGCGTGACGCGGCCTAATTCCGTCGACAGTCCGCTCATGGTCGCGCTCGCCAACACCTATGTCGGCAAGGCGCTCAATGACGCTCACATCCAAATCTACGGCTGGGTCAATTTCGGTGGCAACTTCAGCACCAACACCGTGAAGCCGGGCGGCAACTGGCCGTCGTCCTACATGTATACGCCGAACACCGTGCAACTCGACCAGGCTGTGCTCTACACCGAGCGACTGCCTGATACGGTGCAGAAGGACCATGTCGACTGGGGCTTCCGGCTTTCCGGCATGTACGGTGTGGACTACCGCTACACAACCTCCTACGGCCTGGCGAGCTATCAGCTGCTGAACCACAACCTGGTCAACGGCTACGATTTCCCGATGATGTACGGCGAGCTCTACATCCCGTTCGTCGCCGAAGGACTGCTATTGCGGTTCGGCCGGTTCATCTCGTTGCCGGACATCGAGGCGCAGCTCGCGCCCAACAATTACATGTACTCCCATTCCATGGCCTACACGTTCGACAATTACACCAACACCGGCCTGCAGGGGACGTTGGCGTTGACGAAGAACTGGTTCGTGCAATTGGGCGTCACCGTGGGTACCGAGGCACCGTTCTGGCACCTGGGCCAGAAAATCGCGAACCCGTTCCCGAATCCGATCTTCCCGGATACGACGATGCTCACCGATCCCGGTGCGAGGCCATCCATCACCGGATGCATGCGCTATCAGACCGACACGGCCTACGACAATGTCTACGTCTGCGCCGATGCCATCAACACCGGTACCTGGGGTTACAACAATCTCCAGTGGTACGGCATGACCTGGTACCACAAGTTCAACGAGAAATTTAACGTCTCGTTCGAGGCCTACACGCTCAGCCAGAAGAACGTGCTGAACATAACCGATCCAGGGGGCATTATCGCCAACAGCGGTTATCCCTTTGCGCCCGGCATCATCCAGTTCAACGCGCCGAATTTCGCCAGATGCAGCGACCCCACTGTGCTGGCTTGCACGGCGCGGGTGGTCACGGCGCTGGCGTACTGGAACTACAGGGTCACGCCGTTGGATAACATCTCACTGCGCACCGAGTACTATCACGACGAGCAGGGGCAACGGACCGGCACGGCAACACGCTATGCCGACTTCGGGTTGGGTTGGCAGCACTGGATGTCGCCGCAAGTCGAGTTTCGGCCGGAGGTGACCTACTACAAGTCCTACAACGCACCCGCCTTCAACGGCAATTTCAACGCCACGCCGGCCATTGCGCCGGACAAGTACTACATGTGGCTGTTTGCGGCGGACGTGATCTGGCACTTCTGATAGGATCAAAAGGTGGGCAAGATTGGTTGCTGTGGGGATAATGGGGTGATGTCATGAGAAAACTTCTTGCCGGGAGCATCGTACTTGTTGCGCTCGCAGCAGCGCCGGCACTGGCGGCCGACATGTCGGTGACCAAGACACCGGTCGCCAAGGAGCCGCCGTTCGTGGTCTACACTTGGAATGGCTTCTATGTCGGCCTGCAAGGGGGCGGCGGCTGGAGCCACGTCGTGCAGACCGATCCGCGGCCGTTCAACAGCGATGCTTATCAGCCCAACGGCGGCGTCATCGGCGGCGAGCTCGGCTTCAATGTGCAGTACAATCGTCTCGTCGTCGGCCTCGAAGCTGACGGCTCCGGCTCCTGGATCAAGGGCTACACCATCGGCACCGATCCCCTGGCGGGCAACTGCGGCGGCGTGCCGCAGCGCTGTTTTTCAAATCTCGAATCGTTTGCGACTTTCCGCGGCCGCGCCGGTTTCGCGATGGATAACGTTCTGCCTTACCTGACTGGCGGCCTTGCGGTGGGCTGGCTGAACGGACAGGACGGCGACGTTCCCGCCAACGGCGCGTTCGGCGCGGGCACGAAAACGGTCGTCGGGTGGACCGTCGGCGGCGGTGTCGAAGCGATGTTCAATCAGAAATGGTCGGCGAAGGTAGAGTATCTCTACGTCGACTTCGGCAACCGCACGATATTCAATGACAATGTCGGCGGCGTGATCTTTCCGGAGAGCCTGCGATATACCGCGAGCATCCTGCGCGTCGGGGTGAATTACCGCTTCGGCTATTGACAGCGGGATCGAGCCGATCTGCGCTCAGTAGAAAAGAATCTCCCGATCAAATTTCGACCTGAGCACCGAGCTCAATCACTCGATTCGGAGGAATGCGGAAAAATTCGGTGGCAGCCAGCGCATTACGATGCATGGCCTCGAACAAATGGGTGCGAATCACACCCAGCCGTGAGTTTCGGTCCGGCAGGATCGTTATCCTGCCGACGAAGAACGATGTGTCCATCATATCGAATGCAAGGCCCTGCTGACCGGCCCGCACAAGCACGCGCGGGACGTTCGGGTACTGCATGAAGCCGTAATAGGCCACCACCGAATGGAAATTTTCACCAAGGTGAACGATCTCGAGACGTTTATCGGGCGGCACGCGCGGAATTTGGCGGGTAACGATCCGCAGCAGAACAATGCGCTCGTGTAGCACCTTGTTATGCTTGAGATTGTGCAGCAGCGGCACTGGGACCATATCGATGCGGCTGGTCAGGTAGACAGCGGTGCCGGAGACCCGCGGCTTGCCGTGAACCTGGCGGATGAAGTCTTCAAGCGGCAGCGTATCGCGCTCAATCTTGCGGATCAGCGCGCCACGACCTTGCCACCATGTCGACATGGCAAAGAACAGGCCGGCTGCGACAACGAGCGGCACCCAGCCGCCTTGTGCGACCTTCATCATGTTGGCGGCGACAAACGACAAATCAACAATGATGAAAAGGCCGGCCACCAGGATGCTGAGCGTCATGCTCCAGTGCCACACTTCGCGCATGGCCAGAAACATCAGCAAAGAGGTCAGCAGCATGGTCATCGCTACCGCGATGCCGAACGCCGAAGCAAGATTATCGGACGAGCGAAAGGCGATCGCCAGAACCAGAGTCAGAAGCATCAGCGCCCAGTTGACGAACCCGACGTAGATTTGGCCATAACCTTCCGACGAGGTCTGGATGATATGCGGACGCGGGCATAAGCCCAGCTGGATGGCTTGGCGCGTCATCGAGAACGTGCCGCTGATGATGGATTGGCTGGCAATGATGGTTGCCGCTGTGGCAAGCACCACTAATGGCACCCGCAAGGCTTCGGGACACAGGATGAAGAACGGGTTGCTGTCATCCGGCAACCCTCTCTCGACCACGACCGCGGTTTGACCCGCGTAATTGAGCAGCAAGGTCGGCAGGACCAGTCCGTACCAGGCAAACCTTATCGGTTGCGGGCCGAAGTGGCCCATGTCGGCGTAAAGCGCCTCAGCCCCGGTGGCGCAAAGGAACACACCACCGAGTACCAGGAAGCCGGTGAGCCCGTGAC
>Ga0209331_1000827_pt1 | contig 10740 bp, 14 predicted proteins | sample JacPinW_OM3H0_M3_FD_187971 | JGI IMG/M metagenome (GOLD analysis project Ga0209331, IMG submission 187971) | Forest soil microbial communities from Algoma, Ontario, Canada - Jack Pine, Ontario site 1_JW_OM3H0_M3 (SPAdes) (version 2) | ecosystem: Environmental > Terrestrial > Soil > Boreal... | reverse complement strand
GGATGCCGCGGCGGCTCAAGCCGGAGTGAGCACGTCACGATGCGGCCCGCTGTAGCATCGTGGCCGTTAAAAAGTTCCCCATTTTGCGTATGAGCGACGCCTACCTGTGGGAAGGCACGCGCGCATTTTACAAGCGTCAGCGGCTTGCTATCGCCGGATCAATACCAGACCGCCGGATGTGCATACGTCCCGTGGTGTGAGACGGGTGATACTGCTGCTCCCGAAGGCGATGCTTGAGGCGCGCGCGGTCACGCCGAAATGTCTCCCTCAGAACTACAGAGAGGCGACAGGTGATGATCACTCACCGCGGCTGATCCACGGAGCATCCCGGGGGAGCAGTGAGCGGGCAGCGGGGGACGCCTCCAAAGTGCAAGTTGTCTGCTGATTTCGGGCCTAAAGCCAATGCGGTGGCATGTCCGAACCCGGCGGAAGGAGAGATGCGCTCCATTCCTGCGGCGCGCGGAGGGAATTGGTCTGCGGTGCAGGTGGCCCGATTGTTGGAGGCGGTCGGCAGTCGTTTCGACGGCGCAAAACTGGGCGCTCACCCCAAGGCAATATACATCCAGAAACAGCAATTCAGTCGATCACCGAGCTGACTGTAACTGAGCATTTCAGTTCCCATGATGCCCTCCCTCTGACGCAATAACTAAAGGGTGGCGCCTGATGCTCGACCATGGCGCATTTGCTCGCCTACCATGTCCATCAGACGAGTTACTGCGTCTTCTAGCTCATCTGCGTAAAGATGAAAAAGCGGGGGATCGGTTACTTCAGGGAAGATTCGCTGCCCCGCGCCCTCGATCATCTGCCGCCGCGTCCGCTCGAAAAGCTCCACCCACTCGGGGTCAGAAGCGCAAATTATTGCGAACAGGTTAGAAACAAGCAGCTCTAGCGCCCAAAGGCGCATCTCGGCCCTAATAGCCTTCTCGTCATTCACGGCAATCCCCTATTATCGCCACGCCAGAGGTGATCGCCTCCTCGGCCCGCCTAATTTGAGTTGGCCCTCTGCCGGCGTCGCCACCACTGTGAAAGGGAAAAAAATCCTGTATCCGGGGCGCCACTACGCGCATCAGCTCGACATCGGACGCGTGCTTCACGGACCGTCTGACCATCTGCGATCTGTGCAGCGCGGGCACCATTTCGTGAACCAGTACCCTGAAGAGCGTGACCTGCAGAACGACCTAATGCCCCAGTACCCGTGCCATCACATCGTCAAACAGACCTGAAGGGGGCTTTGGGTCCTCCTCACGCCCATGTCTCGTGAAGACTACTCGACGCACTGTGATATGGCATCCCGAGCAAATAAAGGTGTGGTGCTCAAACCCACGGACAGCCAGCGTGTTCTCCGGGACCACGTTCGTTAGGATCAGCTCAGCGTCACACGCTGCACAGCGCATCGCTCGCACTCCCCTGCTAAGCGCCCACCTATTGCTGGGAGTATACAACATTCCGAACGCCATCCTGAGGTAACTCGCTGTGGCGATGAGCTGGTCGTGTTTGATTTGGCCGTGAAGAGAGGACCTGACAATGCAAGCCCCTACGCGCGTACCTACTGCCCGCGAAGTAGTGCTACGACGCGGCTGAGGAGGCCAGGAGCAGCGACGTGCTCATCCTGCCCAGTTGACGCACGCTTGATGCGTCGCGCTGCCTGCATGGGCATGGGCGGGCCGTCAGCCTCCCGACCATCTTTGATGAACACTACCCGACGTTCTGTGACATGGCATCCAGAGCAGATGAACGTATGGTGCTCGACACCACGGACAGCGACCGTATGGTCCGGGACCACCTTCGTCAGGATCAACTCGGCACCGCACGCTGTACAAAGCATCGCTCTCACACCAAGCCGCACCCGTACGAGCGCCCACCCGCTACTGGAGTATAGGACCTTGCCCACGCAACGCTGCGGTATCACGTTACGCTGTGGATGACGCCTGCTCCGGGTTTGCGGTGGGTGGACGTGGTGGCGCACCGAACCTTGAGGCCCTTAACGCATCCGGCCGTGTCTGATCGCGTCCTTCTAAGCGCCGGGAACCAAGCTCCACCCTGGCGGTTCCCTTGTCACTGCGCCACGATCACTTGTCGAGAGCGCATTATCTGCATGAAGGCGCTCGACCGGAACAGCAAGCCTCCCAACAGTAGGACCGTGCTCGTCCTTGATGACGACGTCTTGGTCCGCATGCCCGTCGTGCAATTCCTTCGCGACTGCGGCTATCGTGTCGTTGAGGCGGCCAGTACGGACGAGGCCATGGCTATCTTCCAGAAGACCAACTTTCACGTCGATGTTGTGCTAAGCGAGATCGACATACCCGGATCAATGAACGGCTTTGGCTTCGCGCAATGGGCTCGCTCCGTTAGGCCCGAATTGAAGATACTGCTCGCAGGAACGCCAGAGCGCACGGTCCGCAATGCGGCTGAGCTATGCGAGGTCGGGCCGACGCTGAAGAGGCCTTACGACCACAAGCTCGTGCTGGATCGCATCAAGCGGCTGCTCGCCGCCCGGGCGCAGCAGGGCCGCAGGTGACCGCAGCAGCGGCCGTATGCGCCTTCACACCTTTCGGCCCTCAGGCCTCGTTACGACATCTTAAGTTGCTCCAGCGGAGCCAAGATGCTTCAGGGAACGCCATGAGCGATGCGCCGCGACCACCACCGCCGCCACAGCACGCCTTGATCTGGTTCGTAGTTGCTGCGCTCCTGTTGGTGTTGGTCCGTGCCGCATGGCGCGGGTGGTTGTGAACGCGCTGCTGTGCCCGCCATGACTGTCCGTAGACCCTACAGCAATGGATCAACTGTCGCGGAGGCGGTGCACCTACGCGCGTGCAGGTCTTAGGGCTTGATTGAGCGCTGGGCGCTCGTAGCGACCATTCTGGCCATCCTTGTTGTCACACTCATCATCGTGTTCGCCCCAGGTAATCCGGCGAGTGGCCGTGCTCACTGGCCGGCAGTGGCGCGGTTCACGGCCGTACTTGAGCATGCGGAGTAGCCGTCTCTGCACGGAAAAGCGCATTTTTGTGATCCCCATCACATTCTCAGGCGACGGATTGCCCTAGCCTGTTCTCATGGGAATCGGATGCCCCTGGAAGGCCCCAATGGGGAGGCTCACATGCGCAAAAACACCGGTTTTGCCATTGCCGCCATCGCGTTGATGTTCACCATCGCTTTCTGTGGGTGGTCGAGTGTCGTGGCGACAAGCCCCGATATGCTTCGGCCGCAGGCCGGGATGCCTTATGGCGCCGATGTCGGCTCATTTTTGCCCATCAAGAGGATTGAACCGGCTTGGTAATAGGCAACTCTCCCACGACTGCGGCTCGGCTACGAAGCGGTTCCAGAGATAGTGACGCCTTGTCAAAGAGCGGTGGTCCGAAGCTCGCCCCAGCGTGCTTTCGCGAGCGGACAGTGCCGATGCAGACGTTTGAGGACTTAGTCGAGTTGGCCAAGATTTGCGTGGGGCAAGCTCGGAAAACGAAATCGCGCAAGGTGGCGGCAGAGCTGCGCCGCATGGCAAAGGACTATCAGAAGCGAGCCGCCGCGCTTAACAGCGGGAAGCTGCCTGATATTGGTGCTTGAGCCGTAGGACGCTGCGCGGCCCACAACCACTCGTCCCGCAGAACTCCTTGATCCCCAACGAGCCAGCACGTAGCCTCAGGGCATCCTCGAACTCGGGGGAGCCCCCATGAGACGCAGGGATGTCCTCAGGCTCCTCGGCGGAGCGGCGGTGCCGTGGCCGCTTGGCGCGCGGGCGCAGCAGCCGGCAATGCCGGTGATTGGGTTTCTGGGTGCGCAGACGCCCGAACTGTTCGTTAGCCGCTTAGGGGCGTTCCATCAGGGCTTGAAGCAAACGGGTTTTGTTGAAGGCGCAACCTAGTGGTCGAATACCGCTGGGCGGAAGGCCGTGATGACAGGCTATTGGATTTGGCAAGCGACTTGGTGCAGCGGCAGGTAGCCGTGATCATCACCAGCAGCACATCTTCGGCAATCGCAGCAAAAGCGGCGGCCACGACAATCCCTATCGTCTTCAGCGTCAGCAGCGATCCGGTACAGCTCGGACTTGTCGAAAGCCTCAATCGGCCAGGTGGCAATAGGACTGGCTCGACCAATCTGGGCGTCGAAGCCGGGTCAAAGCGGCTGGAGCTGTTGCGGGAGTTGCTGCCCGCCGCAAGGGTAATGGCTTTCCTCGTCCACCCAGACAATCCGGGTACAGAGAACCAAATCAATGAGCATCAGGCGGCCGCGCACAAGCTAGGGCTCAGGCTCCATGTGCTGCGTGCAAGCAGCGAAGGGGACCTCGATGCTGCATTCGCAACTCTTCACCAGCTCGGCGTCGAAGGTCTGGTGATCGGCCCTGATAGTTTCTTCAACACTCGGAACGAACAGCTCGCCACGTTGGCCCTCCATTATCGGGTGCCTGCGGTCTACAACGATCAACCCTTCGTCATTGCGGGCGGCCTTATGAGCTACGGGGCCAGTATCACGGACCAATATCGTATTGCGGGCCTTTATGCCGGTCGCATCCTCAAAGGCGAGAAGCCGGGCGATCTGCCAGTGCAGCAGTCTACGAAGGTTGAGCTGTTCCTTAATCTCAAGACTGCCAACGCGCTCGGCCTCACTATCCCTCCGACGCTCCTCGCCCGTGCCGACGAGGTCATCGAGTGACCCGCCGCGACCTCATTGCGCTCCTCGGGAGCACAGCAGCTGCGTGGCCGGCGGGGGCGCGTGCGCAGCAGGGCGAGCGCATGCGGCACATTGGCGTGCACATCCCACTTGCCGCGAATGATTTGATCGGGCAAGGCCGCATTACAGCATTCCTGGAGGAGCTGCAGCAATCGGGATGGATCGACGGACGCAACGTGCGGATCGATTACCGCTGGTCTACAGGCGACGACGCGCGCATTCGCAAAGATGCGGCGGAATTGGTCGCGCTTGCACCAGACCTCATCCTAGCTACCGGCAGCGCAACTGTGGGGGCGTTGCTGCAGGCGACCCGCACCATCCCGGTCGTGTTCCCGATTGTCATCGATCCGGTGGGCGCCGGCTTTGTCGAGAGCTTGGCGCGGCCCGGTGGCAATGCAACTGGATTTCTCCTGTTCGAGTATGGCATCAGCGGGAAATGGCTCGAGTTGCTCAAAGAGATTGCGCCCCGCGTGACGCGAGCGGCGATCCTTCGCGATCTTACCATTGCCGCGGGGAGTGGACAGTTAGGTGCAATCCAGTCCGTGGCTCCGTCGTTCGGGGTGGAGCTAAGCCCGTTCGGAGTGCGCGACGCTGGTGACATCGAGCACAGCATCGTGGCCTTTGCGCGAAGACCGAATAGCGGCCTTATCGTGACGGGGAGCCCGCTGGCGTTGTCGCATCGCGATCTGATCGTCACACTCGCGGCTGAGCATAAGCTGCCTGCGGTTTACTACGACCGCTTCTTCATCACAGCCGGCGGCCTGATCTCCTATGGCCCTGATATCCTCGACCAGTACCGACGCGCAGCAGGCTACGTTGACCGCATCCTTCGAGGCGAGAAGCCCGCCGACCTTCCTGTGCAAGCGCCGACCAAATACCAGCTGGTGATCAACCTGAAGACCGCGAAGGCGCTCGGGCTCGATGTGCCGCCTACGCTGCTCGCGCGGGCTGATGAGGTCATAGAGTAGCCGAGGGGCTCAGGAGCGTAACCGCGCGCCGATGTGCTTGCGCTCGCCGCTCGGGACTGCATCTGCTCAGTGAGGCTCCCCGGGCGGATGCCTGTCAGATGAACGTCAGCCTTCGCCAGCTCCGGACATAATGCTGCGCAGCGTTTCTGCAGCTTTGTGCCGATATTGTTGCAAAAGTCCCAAATTGCCCGGCGCTAATTTTTCTGCTGTAAAAAAATCCGACCGACGACCGCCGGTCGATGTGGCCTCAATCACGTTACCGAGGTCGCCGGCGAGTTTATCTTCAGGCGATGAGGCCCCCACATCTTTACACGAAATTCGCCTGTACAGCCAAAAGAAATTTTGATCACGAGTGCAATAAGACTTTTGCAACAAAATCTGCCATCAACAGACACCGGTAGTCTCAATCGATCACTTCGTCGGCGCTTAGTTGGACCTCACGTGAAACTGTGAGGCCAAGCGCGTTCGCCGTTTTGAGATTGATCACGAGCTCGTACTTGATGGGCGCTTGCACAGGCAAGTTGCCCGGCTTTTCGCCCTTCAGGATGCGATCCACGTATGACGCGGCTCCGCGATGTTGCTCGACTGTGTCGAACCCATAGGACACCAAGCCTCCATTGGTGACAAAATATCGAAATGGATAGATCGCTGGCAGGTGCAGTCGGGCAGCCAACGCAATGATCAAGTCTTGGTTGACTGTGTTGAATGGGCTCGGTGCAATGATGAGCCCGCCATTCGGTTCTTGCGCAAATGCCGTGATGGCAGACTCGATTTCTGCAGCATTTCGCACGCCAGCGGAGATCACCGTCATTCCCCGAGCGATGGAAGCTGTTTCGGCCGCGCGCATAAATGCAACGTGGGCGGCAATGTCCGGGCTGTGGACGAACGCTATTCTACGGACCTCAGGCGCGATGTCCATAAGCACTTCCAACCATTTCCCTCCAATCGCGGTTTGAAAGTTCTCGAAGCCCGTCATATTTCCACCCGGACGCGCTAAGTTCGTAACAAAGCCGCTCCCAACGGGATCGGAAACCACGACAAAGATGATAGGGATGCTTTGCGTCGCCTTCCGTAGGATCGCAACAGCCGGATTAGCCCAGACGACAATCACATTCGGTGAGAGCGCGATCAGCTCCTCAGCCCCGGTGCGGATACGATCCGCATCCTGATCCGTGAAACGGATGTCAAGCCGAATGTTACGGGTTTCGATCCAGCCAAGCTCGTGAAGGCGCTGCTTGAACGCCGACAAGTACTGCTGCACCAGAGGATCACGGTCGTCGGGGAAAGGCACCAATATGCCGACCCGTCTCGGTCCGACGGGTTGCTGCGCGCGTGCGGCCATCGGCCGTGCGACTGCCGTGCCGCCGAGGAGCGCAATGAACTCTCGTCGCCTCATGGTCTTCGTCCTCACGCCGAGGGCTCCCAAGCTTAGCATATCGTTGGCAAGAACTGTGTTGTCCACCACAGCAAAACAGGCCGGCTAATGACCGGTGTGGGTCATTCGCGTCGAAGGTGGCCGAGGCCGTCCGTCCATGCACTTCCGCTGCTCTCCCAAAAGCTGACGTAAACTCGACGTCTTGGCCTCCGACGCTTTGTGCCCGCAGCAAACGGCGTGCGCGGTTGCAGCGGTTATTCGATCACCTCATCGGCGAGCAATTGGATCGAGTTGGGCACCTCGATGTCGAGCGTCCTGGCCGTTTGCAGGTTGATGACGAACTCGAATTTGGTGGACTGCAAGACCGGCAGGTCGGCGGGCTTCGCGCCTTTGAGGATTTGACCGGTGTAGACGCCGACCTGACGATACATGTCGAGAACATCGGTCCCATAGCTCATCAGCCCACCGGCTTCGACGTGCTCCCGAACCGCGTAGGCCGCAGGAATCCCATGTCGCGTCGCGAGCGTCGCAAATTGGACGCGCCGGCTAACGAAGAACCCGTCGGGGGCGACGAAAAGGGCGTCGGCCCGGTCGCGCACGAGGGTGATGAAGGCTGCCTCCATTTCGCGGCTGGTGCTGGCATTGAGGACCTGAATTTGCAGTCCGATGGCGCGTGCAGCTTCCGGTATATCTCGTAGCGTGGCTTCGGCACTCTTGGGATTGGCCGGATTGACCAGGACGGCAATCCGAACGGCCTTGGGCACCAGATCGTGCAGCAGCCCCAGCCGCTTGGCGGCGATATCCGCGACGAAAAAATTGATGCCGGTCGCGTTGCCGCCCGGCCGGGCGAGGCTGGCGACAAGGCCCAACTCGACCGGGTCTGCACCGACGCCGAAAACGATCGGGATCGTCGTGGTCGCAGCTTTGGCCGCAAGCGAAGCAGGATTGCCGCCGGGCGTGGCGATAACGGCCACGTGGCGGCGGGCGAGGTCGAGCATGAGCGGCGGCAGCCGATCGTATTCGCCGTCCAGCCAGTGGTACTCGACAGTGACGTTTTGGCCCTCGACGTAGCCGGCTTCGTTGAGGCCTTTACGGAACGCACCAACACGGCGCACGGAGGTCTCTTGCGACTGTCCGTTGACGAAGCCGACCACGGGCATCGCTGGTTGCTGCGCCCGTGCCGCGAGCGGCCACGCAGCCGTCGCGCCGCCGAGAAGCGCGATGAGTTCTCGCCGGGTCATTCGATGACCTCGTCGGCGATTGCGAGTAACCCCGGCGGGAAGTTGAGACCGAATACTTTGGCGGTGTTGATGTTGATCACGAACTCGAAGTTGATCGACTGCATGACGGGCAGGTCGGCGGGCTTCTCGCCCTTGAGAATCCGACCGGCATAAATGCCGACCCGGCGATGCGCGTCGGTAATGCTCGTTCCGTAGCTCATCAGGCCGCCGGCCTCGGCATACTCACGCAAGGGATACATCGCAGGCATCCTACGATGCGCCGCCAGCGTAACAAGTTGTACGCGACGGTTGTTGGCCAATGCGCTGGGACCGACCAGGAGCGCATCCAGCTGCTTTTGCGCATGGTCTGCAATGACCGTATCGATGTCGCGACCGGTACTGGCATAAAGGACTTCGATTTGCTTCCCAATGGCCGAAGCCGCAGCCCTGACGTCTGAGACAAAGGGCTCAGTAACGGGCCAAAGGGGATCGACCAACACGGCAATGCGCACGGCTCCCGGCGACAACTCGTGCAAGAGCCCAAGTTGCTTTCCGCCGAGGTCGTTCGCTATGAAGTAGATACCCGTAACGTTGCTACCTGGCCGGTTGAGACTGGCAACGAGGCCGCCCCTAACGGGGTCGAAGCCCGTTGCGAAGACAATTGGTATCTTTGTGTTGGCAGCCTTGGCCGCCATTGCCGACGCGGTGTCAGTCGCAGCGATCACTGTCACCTGACTGCGTACCAGATCAGCTGCGAGGTCGGGCAGTCGATCGTATTGGTCCTGGGCCCAGCGATACTCGATCGCCACGTTCTGGCCCTCGGTGTAGCCACCTTCGCGGACACCTTGGCGGAACGCAGTCACAAGGTGTGCTCGGCCCGTAGGCGACGAGCCGCTGAGAACACCGATCACCGGCGTCGCCGGCTGCTGCGCGCGCGCGCCGAGCGGCCACGCTGCCGCGCCGCCAATGAGCGTGATGAACGCGCGCCGCTTCACTGCAAGTCCCTCCGGTGCTTCCAATGAAAAGGATAGCACACCTCCGCATCGCGGGAGACTGCTGTGTTGCGGGATTTCGACTCCGCCAATGTCTCTTGTGGGGGTCAAAACCCGAATCCCTCATGAACGCTCGCACGTCCGCTTCCACTGGGTGCAGACATGGTCGGGAGAGCGATCCGTTGGCGCAGGCGGTCAAGTGGGAAATGCTCGTGCGCAACCCGGCCGATGCCGTCGACCCGCCGAAGACCAGCCGCGCGAGCATGCAGACATATAACCTCGCGCAAACCGCCGAACTGATCGAGGCCGTGCGAGGCAAGCGCATATTCGTGTCGACGATCATGGCCCTGCTTTGCGGCTTGCGACGTGGCGAGATAGCCGCGCTGCGGTGGCGCAACGTCGATCTCGCGACGGCTCAGGGAAGGGCGCTTCCGCTGAGGAAGCGGACCCACTCCTGGCCCAGACTATGCGGCCGCAAGGGCAAGCCATCGACTCTCGTCGTCACGAAGTCGTCGTCAGATAGGCGCTTGCCGACTCTCAGAAGCTCCTGGGCTTGCGCAATGCGATGCGCCTTGAGTTCGGCCACGACCGTCCCGGATAGCGCCACGGTGCGCGCGCGCCCGCTCTTGGGCTCCTTGTATCGCACGCCTGCTTTCGTCTGTTCGGCCGACTGCACTACGGCCATCTGGGTACGCCAAGTCGGTGAGCAACGTGCTCGCGCGCACAGCGTAGTCCGACGCTGCTGCTGCACAGAACTACGCCGCCCCCCGTCGATCTGGAAAGTGTTTGCGCGCGCACAGCGGCGCTTCTGGGGTCCCCTTTTCCGTTTTGATTTTGGAAAAACACCCCCGGCCCCGACTTTCAAAAAACCGCCAAGGCCCCGCGCGTGTTGTTTGATTTTGCGCTGAAGAGAGCGACGTGGAGAAGGTACGGTCAGCCCGACCTAATACCTGCGTACCCGTGCCATCACGTGGTCGAAGAGATTTGGAGGGAGCTTGGGGTCCTCCTCGCGCCCATGTCTCGTGACGCGCCCTCGCACCTCCGCGCCCCTTACGTCTGACCGGAGGACCGCTGCGCCTGTCCCCAATGAACAATCTTGAAATCCTCTCCCTCTTCCCTCTGACCTTGCCTAGGCCTGTCGGGAAGAGAGCCTTACGCCAGCAGCTCCGGTAGGTGCCGTGGGGCTACACTTCGATGTCTCCCAGGACCTTAATCGCCGCGGCGATAGCGCCGTTGCACCGTGCGGCCGGTCCAATAGGGATTTTCGAACTGGTTCTGCCGGCAGAACCCGCCGTTGCCCGAGGCGCTGGCCATGCACTGCTGGAAGGAATAAAAGCCGCAGTTCGTTCCGCCGCCCTTGACGGCTTCTGTGCACCACGGCGCAGCCGAGGCTGCATCGGTGCCCAGCACGAGGGTGGTCAGCAAGATGGATGCCATGGCGAAGGTGCGCATGAGGTTCCTCCACAAAGCAGCCCCACCCAACCAAAAGATATGGCCTCACAGAACGGGTTCAACGGCGC
>Ga0209331_1000826_pt1 | contig 10745 bp, 9 predicted proteins | sample JacPinW_OM3H0_M3_FD_187971 | JGI IMG/M metagenome (GOLD analysis project Ga0209331, IMG submission 187971) | Forest soil microbial communities from Algoma, Ontario, Canada - Jack Pine, Ontario site 1_JW_OM3H0_M3 (SPAdes) (version 2) | ecosystem: Environmental > Terrestrial > Soil > Boreal... | reverse complement strand
TAGCGACCTGACTGGTTCCCCTTTGCGGCTGGCTACGCCCGCAAATCCGCCACTTCCTGCGTTTTTGGCGTGATGCTGGCGTGACATCCTGTGCTGCCACCCGAGGTTGGTATCCACGTGCATGCCCGCGCAAGCTCCGGGGAGAACGAGAAAGCCATCGACCAGACCTATGATGCCGTGAAGATATGCTGATACCTGATCGGAATCTGCTCTAAGTTCAGTACGAAACGCTCCAATTGCATCAGCGTTGTAGCCATGCCAGTTTCAAGGCCTCGCGCAAGGGCCGATGATGACGCTACGCCGTCAAAAATCGAGGCGAACGCAGCTTGAACGCCGGAACAAGACCCAGGCTGCGATCCTGTCAGCAGCGATCGATCTCCTGGCCGAGCACGGATATGCCGGTTTCAGCGCCAGCCGCGTCGCCGCGGGGGCCGGTGTATCGCGCGGTGCGCAGGAGCACTATTTCCCGAAGAAGAACGATCTCATTTCGGCCGCGACGCGATACGCCATGCGGGAGGCGGTGGAGCATGCACAGTGCTCGCCCGCACCGCCGGCGAATCAAAAGATCCAATCGCCAAGTTCCTCAAGGACTCCGAGCATTTCTTCTTCCGGCCGGTCTATCGGGCGATGATCAAGATCATGATCGCGGCCCGCTCGGATCGTGCGTGTGCGCGCATTCTCAACCCGGTCGTGTTGGACGCGCTGCAAACGCTCGAGGGCATCTGGATCGACACGCTTGGTGCCGCCGCGACCTGCAGCTCGTTTGCGATCCTGCCAAGGGGGAAAGCATCATTTTCCTTTCGTTGCTCGCGGCGCATGCGTTGCCTGTTCCGGCATGCGGCCTTCACTTTGGCTATTCCACAAACTCGTTGGTAAAGAGATCATCCACCGGCTGCGCCCATTGGGAAATTCCCTGTTTGACATAGAACGCCTGGAGCTTCGCGAGCTGATCGCGATTCATTTCTCCCGGAATCCGCTGCCCGCCATAGACGTATTGCTTATACAGTTCGAATACGCGCTGCACTTGCTTTTCCTGACCCTTGCGGTCGGGCACGGCGCTCACATAGGTCGCCGCCGCAGCGGTGGGATCATTGATGACGTCCTGCATGCCGCGCAAGGTGGCACGCACAAGGCTTCTGACAAGCGCAGGGCGCTCCCTTATGGTCTGGTCAGAGGCCAGAATGGCTTGCCCCATGCTTTCGAAATACCCGCTCGACGGGATCACTCGGATTTGCGCGCCCTGATTTTCCACCTCGGCAATGAAATCAGGCACTCCCGCCATGGCATCCGCCTTGCGGGCGAGAAAGAATTTCCAAATATTTGCCGGGCCGGTTGCTTGAATATTGACGTCGTCCTTGGTCAATCCGACGGCAGCCAACATGCCCAGTGTGGCATAGAAAGTCGTTTCCTGGAAAGCCGTGACATTCACAGTTTTGCCTTTGAGGTCGGCAGGCTGCTTGATGTCCGAGTCGGCGTGAACGACAAGCTGCATCAAACCGTGCCCGCCGAGCACCGCAACGGACCGCACCGGCACGCCGTTGCCGCGCACGATGATGGGAGTATCTCCCATGGCGCCGCCGATGACCGCATTGCCCACTCCGATCTGCTTGGCCACATCGGCGCCCCCGCGCGCGGTCTCGAATTGGATGTCGAGACCCTCGGCCGCGTAATAGCCGCGCTCGCGGGCAACGATCCAAGGGCCGAACGCCGGCAGATAAATCGGCGCCGGTAGAAGATAGATCACCCGTTCTGATGAATCCGCCGGACCAGGCCAGCCAGCAATCGCGACTATTGCCGCTGCAATCAATCGGCTGCACCACTGCCGTGAGACCAGCAATGTTTGCGTCACCAAGCGCGGTGCAAATGGTCGACTTTTCATCTGACACGTGCCGTCGTGAATGCCCTTGCAACCTGTTGCGACGTCCATCAGGTCGAGGTTATCTGATCGGGCTGTGAGGTCAATTGGCCAATGACTTGAGGCTGACAGATCATGCCGCTCGGTTCGCTCCGATCGACAACATTGAAAGAGTTCAGGATTGACGCGTAAGCGGCCCTCAATCAGTCGATCGGCTTGATGTTGGCCGTCTTGATGAGCCGCTCGAATGATTCGGTCGATTCGAGGATGAGCGGACGCAGCTCGTTTGCTGGCGTGCCGAAGACGTTGAGATCCAAGCCTCTGATCTTGTCCTGGATTTCAGCCGATTGCAGAGCGCCGCCGATCGCCGCGTTCAATTTCTCGATCACGGGTGCTGGCATGCCCGGGGGTCCGAAAAATCCGAACCATGACAACGGCGCATTGAACGAGGGCAAAAGCTCCCTGATCGTCGGAACGTCGGGCAGCTGGGCATAGCGTTCCGGCTGCATCACCGCGAGTATCCTGATGTTGCCACCCGCGACCTGCGATGCCACCGAATTGACCGTGGTGAGTGCAACATCGATCTCGCGGCCAAGCAGCGCCGGAACCAACGGTGCGGTCCCTTTATAGGGCACGTGCAGCATGTCGACGCCCTGCTGTCGCAACGCCTCTCCGATCAGGTAATAGTACGACTGGATCCCGGCCGTGCCGTAAGTCAGCTTGCCCGGATTTTGCCTTGTGAATTCGATCAGCTCTTTGAACGAGCTGAGCGAATGGGCGGCGTTCACGGCCACGCAGTTGACCGAACTGATGACGCTCGCGATCGGCGTCAAGTCCTTGAGCGGGTCGATCGCCAGCCGCTTGGTCAGGAACTTGGTCCACACCAGATCGTTGCCGACGGCATACATGAGCGTATAGCCGTCCGGCGCCGCGTGCGAGACATAGTCGGCGGCAATCTCGCCGCCGGCGCCGACCCGGTTTTCGACGACTGTCGGCTGCCCGAGCGCGGCCTTCAGCCACTCGGCGAAGAGGCGCGCGGTGAAATCGAGTCCGGCGCCTGGCGGATAGCCGACGATGATGCGGATCGGTCTTGCCGGATAGTCTTGCGCGGGCGCTGGCGCGGGCGCCGCCGGCAGCGCGGCCACTGTCAGCACTAATCCAGTCAGAATGCAACGCATGTCCGGTGTTTCCTTTCCGATGCCGATATGCCAGGCGTCCGAGCTGTTCTCCCGCGCAAATCAGCGCGCATGCGGCTTTTCCTGGCTGCAGATGTCGACCATGGTCCGCGCGTACACGCAAGCGGCTTGATACAGCGCCTCGATGGTGATCGCCTTGCGAAACGAATGCCGTTCCGAGCGCGGCCCATAAGTCACGGCCGGGATGCCGAGCTCGTTGAACATATTGATGTCACGCCACATGCTGCAGGTGGCTGGATTGGGCGGCGGCGGGTCGGTTCCGAATGTCGCTTGATGGGCGCGATGGAGCGCATCCGTGATGCGCTCTGCGTTCTTGGCCTCGTAGCCGTGCCGGAAAAGATACAACTCCACCTCGCTCGCCGGCACGCCCGCCGCCGCCAGCGCCTGTTCGATCTCGACGCGCAGCGCAAGCGGATCGTGCCCGGGCACCGTAAAAGCGCCGAGATAGAGGCTGCAAATCTGCGGCGCGGCCATCAGTGCCGTGGAATGGCCGGAGCGGATCGCCGCAATCTGCGCTTTCGGAATGACCACGCCGCCGCCCAGCTTTCTGGTGTATTTCTTCTGATAGGTCGCCGCCCAATCTTCCAGCGCCGCGACGGCGACCGCGGCACGCACAATCATATTGGGGCTTTCGGCCATCGTCGTACGGTCGGGCAGGTATGGCGTATAGAAGCTCGGCTGATCCGACAGCCAGGTGATCTTGTACCAGGCCATTCCGGCTTCGACCGTCACGACGCTGAATCCGGTTCCTTCCGCGATCAGCGCATAATCGGCGACGCCGCCGTGAGTGGCCAAAAACCTCGCTCCGAGATCGAGCGTCTCCACGACGGCGCCCGGCGGGCCGTCACTCGGCTCGTGGCTCGTCTCGGCAACGACGGCCGACAGCAGCAGGTCACCCTTGAGATTCACGCCGGCGCGCCTGATCGCCTTTGCCGCAATGAGGAAAGCGGCCAGGGGTCCCTTGTCGTTGACGACTCCCTCGCCGACCAGCTCGTCGCCTTCGCGCCAGGCTTTGTGATGCACATCGGCGTCCGGATCGGGCCGCGACCAGATGTCAGTCGAACGGACCGCCGTATCCATGTGGCTGTTGAGCAGCAGGCTGTAACCGCCGCCGGTCCCAGGCAGGCGCGCCAGCACGTTGAAACGCTCCGCGAGCAGGCCGATGTTGCGGACCCTGAAACCTTCCGCCTGCAGCCAGTTGCCTACGTAGCGCGCCACAGGAGCTTCGATCGGACCGCCGCTGTCGATATTGCACACGTCGAGGACCAACCGGACGAGCTCGTCCTTATCGATGCGGCTGAGGATTTCTGCGATGGACGGCGTCAACGTCTTCTCCGCTTCGGGGATGGCGGGGATCACACACGTCCTGCGCGCTCACCAATGAGGCGCCAGATGCGCTGCGGCGTGGCGGGAAGCGCGACGTCATCGATGCCCAAATCCGACAGTGCGTCCACGATAGCGTTGATGATCGCCGGCGGCGCTCCGACATTGCCGGCTTCGCTGCCGCCCTTGACGCCGAGCAAGTTGGTTGCCGTGGGAACAAGCGCGTATTCGGCGGCGATTTCCGGCATGTGCAGCGCGCGGGGCATTGCGTAATCCATGAAGGAGGCGGTCACGAGCTGCCCGGAATCGCGGCTGTAAACGGCCTCTTCGAGCAGAGCCTCGCCGACGCCTTGCGCAATCGAACCGTGCAGCTGGCCCTCCAGCGTCAGCGGATTGACGATGGCTCCGACATCGTCGACGGCGGCGAGACGCAGCACCTCGACTGCGCCAGTCTCCGGCTCGACTTCCACTTCGCAGATCATGCAGCCGTTGGGGAAATTGTTGGGCCCCGGATGACTGCCGGTGCCGCTCAGCCCGACGCCAAACTCTGCAGGCAAGCCGACGCCGTCGTACGAGGTCCTGGCCACCTCCTTTAAGCTTACTTGCCGGTCGGTGCCCTTGATGCGGAATATGCCGGCATCGAACTCAATGTCGACTTCGGCCGCTTCCAGCATCCAGGCGCTCAGCCGCTTGCCTTTGTGCACGACCTCCGCGGCGGCGAGCTTCAGGGCGGAGCCGCCGGCGTTGGTGCTGCGCTGCGCAAAAGTGCCCCGGCCGAACAGCGACGCATCGGTATCGCCTTGCTTCACCCGGACATCGTCTAGGCCAACCCCAAGCCACTCATGGACCATTTGCGCATACATGGTCTCGTGGCCTTGTCCGGTCGATAGCGTGCCCGGATAGACGAGCACGCTGCCGTCGGGCGAGAGGCGGATCTCCATACGCTCCGATTGACTGCCGGCCCGCTGGCAGTGCAGCGCAAGCCCGATTCCGCGGCGATATCCGCGGCGCTCGCTGTCGACCCGACGCTCGGCAAAGCCATCCCAGTCGGCGAGCAGGAGCGCGCTGTCGAGGACTTTTTCGAAATCGCCGCTGTCGTAAACGTTGCCTCCCGGCGTCTGGTACGGCATGGCCTGAGGACGAATGAGGTTGCGCCGCCGCAGCGTGACCCGATCCATGTTCATTTCCCGCGCCGCCTTATCGATGAGCCGTTCCATGACGAAGGTGGCTTCGGGTTTGCCCGAGCCGCGGTACGGGCCAGTTGTCGCCGTATTGGTGAAGACGCCGCGGGAGACCGCGTGGATGACGGGAATATCGTAAGTGCCCGGATAGCTGACCACCGCATTGAGCGGCGGCACGCCAGCCGAATAGCCGAGATAGGCGCCGAGATCGACCTCGACGGCGGTGCGGAACGCCAGGATTCGGCCTTGGGAATCGAACGCCATGCTCGCTTGCGCGATCTGCGCCCGGCCGTGGGTGTCGCTGGCGATGGTTTCGGTGCGCTCGCCAGTCCACTTCACCGGCCGCCTCAGCTTGGCGGCCGCCCACAGTACGAGCGCCTCCTCCGGATAGATTTGGCTCTTCACGCCGAAGGCGCCGCCGACATCCACCGCAACGACGCGCAGCGCCGATTCCGGCATGTGCAAGACCTCGGCCAAGGCCTGCCTGACAAGGAATGGCGATTGCGTGCTGGTGCACAGCGTCAGACGGCGGCTCACGCCGTCGTGGTAGGCAATCGCGCTGCGGGGCTCGATGGTATTGGCACATGCGCGCGGATAGGCGACGGCCAGCGACGTGACATGGGCGGCCTTGCGGAATTGTTCGTCGGCTGCTGCCCGGTTGCCGCGTTCGAGCGTGAAAGCAATGTTGCTCCGCGCGCCGTCCCACACCTTTGGCGCGCCGTCTCGCGGCGCGTCCGTAAGCGTCACCGCTTCAAGCGGCTCGTATTGCACCGCCACCAGCTCGCCGGCGCTCTGCGCTTGCGCGAGACTCTCTGCGATCACAACGGCCACACGGTCGCCAACATGCCGGACCTTGTCGGCCGCCAGGATCGGCTGGACCGGACGAAGATGCGCAGCTCCCGGCGGAAGTTGCGGATAAGCATGGCAGGCCAGGCCCCCGAGTCCATCGCGCATCACATCGTTGCCAGTCAAAACCGCCAACACGCCGGGCGCACGGCGCGCCGCGGCAACATCGATTGCAATAATGCGCGCGTGCGCATGTGGTGATCGCACGACGTAGGCCCACATCATTTCCGGCACATTGACGTCATCGGCGAAGCGGCCTTGCCCGGTCAGAAATCGCCGGTCTTCAAGGCGAACGACCCTCGCCCCTATCCCCTTTTTTTGCTCATCGCCGCGAACGTTATCGGACATTACGCGAGGCGGGCGCCTGTTCGCCGCCGTCCACGCCGCGCCGGATGCGCGTAATGCAGGTTGGTAACGCCATTCATTTTTGACAATAGCCGGAGCAACTGCGCTCGTTCACGCGCGGTCAATCCACCGAAAACCAGAGCCTGCGCCTCGGCGACAAGCGGCGTGGCTTGATCCAGCAAAGCCGCGCCTTGGACGGTCAAGTCGCACACCCGGCGCTGCCCCTGCTCATGTCGTTGCAGCAGGCCGCGCCGCTCCAAACGCGCAATCACGTCGCCCGCAGTCGAGGAATCGAGCGCCGCGATCTCTCCGAGCTCAGTCTGATCGATGCCGGGCTTTAAGCGAAGGATGGTGAGGGCGGCAAATTGCATGGGCGTGATGCCGAAGTCCCTGCAGGTTTCGGCAAAGATGTTGGTCGACCTCTGCTTGCTGCGGCGGATCAAGTATCCGGGCATCGACAGAAAAGCCGCGAGCGAATCGATTACGCGAGCTTCGCGGCCGCGGTTGCGGACTTGATCCGAGGCTGCCTCAGTCATGTTTCGAGCGGTCCATCAGGTGACTTCCGAGTAGCCGGCGGTCATGATGTATACGGAATAAAAAACCTAAGTCCACCATGAATTTAGAACGAAAGAAGGGACGCAATACGTTGACATAGCGGAGTTGATGAACGAAGGTTTGCACCTGTCGGGGAGGGACGCCCGGGAGAAATGAATGTCGCAGGCAGTAGGCATCGCTACAGCAGCCCCGCAACGCCCGCTCGATGCCGGCACATTAGCGGCGACGACCGAAGTCGCGCCCAACCTGCCGGCCGGTCTCATCGCAGGACTTCGGAACTACTGGTATCCGGTCCTGCAGTCGGAGGAAGTGACCGCCGGGAAGGCGGTGGGATTTACGGCGCTTGGCGAAAATCTGGTGGCTTGGCGCGACCGCGACGGCACGCCCAACGTCGTGCATGACCGCTGCCCGCACCGTAGCATCAAGCTCTCGGTCGGACGGATCTTCGATGGTCAACTTCAGTGCATCCTGCACGGGCTGCGCTTTGATGGCGAGGGCCACTGCGTCATGGTGCCGTGGGAGCAGAACGACGAACGCAGGAGCCATTGGCCCTCGGTCGCGGCTTATCCGGCGCGCGAGCTCGGCGGCTATATCTGGGCCTATCTCGGCGATACGAGGAACTTTCCGGCGCCGCCGCTCGAACGGGAAGTTCCTGAAGAGCTGAGCAAGCCCGACGAATTCATCTGGTTTCGCATGCCCACGGAAGTGTGGAACAGCAACTGGCTGCTTGCGATCGACGGCAGCGACGCTTTCCATGCCGTCGTGCTGCACGCCACCTCGCAAGCCGTTACCGACCAGAAATGGACTGGTGGCAGCGTCACCCATTCCGAAGTGCCGCTCGGGGAACGGCGGATGAAAATCATCGAGACATCGCACGGCATCCGCGCCGTGGCGCTCGATGCCGAAGACAAGCCGCTGCACCACGGCCACTTCACGCTGGACGTGAAGGGCGACCGGTTTGCGCTTCCGTGCCTCACCAGCAATCCGATTGCGCCGGCGCCTGGCGCGGCGCCTTACACGTCACGCCTATGGCAATTCGCCATCGATGAGAGCCGCACTCAGATCGTGCGCTACGCGGTCTGGCGCGCGCGCACCGCCGAAGAGCGCGCCCATGCCACCAGAGTCTTTGAAGATATCGCGATGCCGCGGCTCAAGAAGGTGTCCGCCGAGGATGCCTTTGCTGCCGAGGCACAGGGTGAGGTGATATCCGCGCGCCGCGAGGAGCATCTCATGAGGCCCGACGTCGACGTGGTGAACGTGCGCCGTCTGCTGCGCAAGGCTTTCCTGGAACCGCTCACCGAGAATCGCCGGGTCAATATTCCCAAAGATGCCCTGGTCTATCCACTCTAGTCTGGGCTGCGCGCGCGAGCGGGCTTTGCGGGCCCGGAGTTCACATCATGAGGTGCCGCCTGTTGGGAAAGGCCGCCATTATTACCGGGGCGGCTCGCGGCATCGGTTATGCCACGGCGCGGCTGTTCACTCGCGAGGGCGCCCGGCTCGGTCTCATCGACCGAGACCGGGAGATGCTCAGTAAGGCGGCAACTGACCTCGCCGCGGAAATCCCGCGCGCCGTGCTTCATTGGCGTCGCGCCGACATCGGCGAACCAGATGCCGTCATGGCTGCCATCGGCCAGCTATCGGCGGAGCTCGGAGCGCTCGACATTCTCGTCAACAATGCGGCCGCGCGGGCTTTCGGCCCTGTGGCTGACGCAACGCCCGAAAGTTGGGCCACGATCCTACAGACCAACGTCACGGGGCTGGCGATGTGCGCGCGGGCGGCGCTGCCGCATTTGCGCAAGTCCGGCAGCGGCAGCATCGTCAACGTCGCTTCAGTGTTCGCGATCGCAGGGCGGGGCAACATGGGTCAGTACGATGCCAGCAAGGCCGCCGTGCTGGCGTTAACACGCGTATTGGCGTGCGAAGAAGCGCCACACGGCATTCGCGTCAACGCGGTCTGCCCGGGTTCGACCTGGACGCCGTGGACCTATGGCCGCGCCCAGGCACGCGGCATGACTCGCCAAGAGCTCAAGACGAAGGGCGCGGTGCCCTCGTTGCTGGGGCGGTGGGCGGAGGCGGACGAAATCGCTTTCCCGATCCTGTGGCTGGCTTCAAGCGAAGCTTCGTTCATCACCGGCGTTGCCCTGCCGGTCGATGGCGGGCTCACCGCGATGTAATCGCGGGAATCGGGCGAGCGCCGTTTTTCAGCATGATGCGGAAACTCGACGCCGGTTTTCCGAAAAGACCACGCTCCACCAGATGCCAGCGCGCACTCGCTTCAATCTGAAACGACTGCGCTCTAGGTTTCAAGCATCGACGGCCAGAACAACTCCTCCGGCTGGTAGCGTCGCGGCGTGACGCCCTGGCGATAGGCGTAACGCAGCATCACGTCGACCTCGTGGCGGGTCTTGGCGTAGCCCCATGGATAGACGTCATCGCCAGCGGCGGCGCGCTCCTCTTCCCACAGAGCGCGATACCAGAGCGATGTCATGTGAATGCGCTGCCATTCCTGCCGCAAGTAGAGCTTTTGCTTCGATGCTTCCCACGCATCGAAAAGGCTGCGCGCGACCCACGGGTTCTGCCGCAGCATCGCATCGCGTATCAGAAGAACGTGCATGATGGGAAAGCAGCGGGTGCGCCGAAAATACTCGCGTTCGCGCGCGCCATAATCCGGAAACAGAAAGTCGATGTCGGGATGCCGGTTCGGCGCCCAAATCTCCGTCGTGATGCCGGCATCGATCTCGCCCCGCGCCAACAGCTCGAACTGGTCGCAGCCTGCCGGCGCAGCGCGGAGCTTGAGCCATTCCGGCGCTTGCCAGCCGGCAATGCGCACCGGCTGCCATGCCACCCATTCAATTGAAGCGAGATCGACGCCGTGATCCTCCTCCAGCATGCCCTTCGCCCACAGCGCCGCGCTGGTGATCCAGGTCTGCACGCCGACACGCTTGCCGTTGAGGTCGGCCGGTTTGCGAATGCCGCGTCTAGTGTTGATGTAAATGTATGAGTGACGGAACATGCGCTTGACGAAGATCGGAATGGCGGTGAAGCCCAGTTTTTTCAACGGCAGGTCGGCGATATAGGTCCCCATGAAGAATTCGCAGATGTCGAAGTCGCCGCGCGCCGCTTGACACTGCCGCTCGACGTCGTCGTCATTGACAGTAATGGCGAGATCGATGCCTTCGGGTTTGATGCTGCCGTCGATGAGAGCGCGCGCGCGGTCGTAAGGCCCGCACGTCATGGTGAGCTTGAGGGCCATCAGGCACCTGATGTTCCGCTGTGCGCGTTCCCGCGCTGCGTGAATTGAATAGCCGAAATTGCTCCGGCGCGTAAGATGTCCGCGAGTCGCGGCTCTTCAAACTTAGAGCATTTTTCGTTTAGGTTGAATCTATCCGCGGTCATTGCCGGGCTTGACCCGGCAATCCATCTTCTTACGAAAATGGATGGATG
>Ga0209331_1000824_pt1 | contig 10763 bp, 5 predicted proteins | sample JacPinW_OM3H0_M3_FD_187971 | JGI IMG/M metagenome (GOLD analysis project Ga0209331, IMG submission 187971) | Forest soil microbial communities from Algoma, Ontario, Canada - Jack Pine, Ontario site 1_JW_OM3H0_M3 (SPAdes) (version 2) | ecosystem: Environmental > Terrestrial > Soil > Boreal... | reverse complement strand
CAACCTTCTGTGCCGGCCGGTCCCGACGCCGAGCATCGCCGCTCCCAGGATCGCGTGCTCGCAGCCGGTCAAAAGCTCTCGGACCAGGAGAAGTTCAAGCGCGAGCTGCACCCCTTCGACGGCTACGAGCGGCTCAAGGCGCAGGCTGCCAATAACGAATATCCCAAGCCGCCGGACAATTTCCGCTGGCGCTTTTTCGGCCTGTTCTATGTGGCGCCGAACCAGAACTCCTACATGTGCCGCCTGCGGCTGCCCAACGGCATCCTCAAGCATTGGCAATTCGCGGGCGTCGCGGAGCTCGCCGATCGCTACGGCGGCGGCTACGCGCATGTGACGACGCGCGCCAATCTGCAGGTGCGTGAGATCGAGGCGAAGAACGCCGTCGCCATGATCGAGGCGGTGCAGGATCTCGGCCTGTGCTCGCGCGGCTCGGGCGCCGACAACATCCGCAACGTCACGGGCTCGCCCACCGCCGGCATCGATCCGCAGGAGCTGATCGACAGCAGGCCCTATGCGCGCGAGTGGCACTTCCACATTCTCAACGACCGTTCGCTCTACGGGTTGCCACGCAAGTTCAACGTCGCGTTCGACGGCGGCGGCATCATTCCCGTGCTGGAGGAGACAAACGACATCGGCTTTGCCGCGGTCGCGGTGCGGGACGGCTTCGGCGTCGCGCCAGGCGTCTGGTTCCGATTGATGATCGGAGGCATCACCGGCCATCGCGACTTTGCGCACGCGACCGGAATTCTGGTGCGGCCGCACGACGCCACCAAAGTCGCCGACGCCATTGTGCGCGTCTTCATCGATCATGGCGATCGCACGGATCGCACCAAGGCGCGGCTCAAATATGTGATCGATCGCATGGGGCTCGAGCAGGTGCTTGCGCTCACCGAGGAGAAGCTTGGCCGCAAGCTCGATCGCGTTCCCAACGAGGCTCTGCTGCCCCGTCCAGCTTGCGATCGCCAAGCCCATATCGGCGTGCACCCGCAGAAGCAGGCGGACCGGCATTGGATCGGCGTCGTGCTCCCGGTTGGCAAGATGACGAGCGACCAGATGCGCGCCCTTGCGGCGCTCGCGGGAGAGCTCGGCGATGGCGATATCCGGCTCACGGTCTGGCAAAATCTTCTGATCTCGGGCGTGGCGTCCGAAAATGTGCAACCGGCGCAGGAAAAAATCGCAGCGCTCGGCCTCTCCACCAGCACGAATTCGATCCGCGCCGGGCTCGTCGCTTGCACCGGCAATATTGGCTGCAAATTCGCCGCCTCCGATACCAAGCGCCATGCCGAGGATATCGCACGCTGGTGCGAAAGCCGCGTGGCGCTCGATGGCCCGGTCAACATTCATCTGACCGGATGCCATCACTCCTGCGCCCAGCACTACATCGGCGACATCGGGTTGCTCGCCTGCAAGGTCGCGACCAGCGAGGAGGGCGACACCGTCGAAGGCTATCACGTGCATGTGGGCGGAGGTTTCGGCGCGAATGCCGCGCTCGCGCGCGAGATCTTTGCCGACGTGAAGGCGCACGATGTGCCCGCGCTGGTCGAGCGCATGCTCAAAACCTACATGGCGCGGCGCTCATCGCCCGATGAGAGCTTTCAGGCATTCACGCTGCGGCATGAGGTCGACGCCCTCAGACAGCTCTTTGCAGAGGGGGGCGCGCAATGAGCGAGAGCGTGCCGCCGCCGATTCCTCCGCTGCTGCCGGAAAGCGCGCCGTTCTCGCCGGAGCAGCGCGCCTGGCTCAACGGTTTCTTCGCGGGCTTCCTCGGTCTCGATGGCAACGGGATCACCGCGCTCTCGCCGGAGCACGCGGAGGCCTTGCTCTCGGGTATCGCGCCGCTCGCGCAGGAAGCAAGCGACGATGATGTGGGCGAGGCGCCCTGGCACGACCCGGCCATGCCGCTTCCCGACCGGATGAAGCTCGCCGAAGGCCGCCCGCTGCGCGCGCGCCTGATGGCGGCCATGGGACAACAGGACTGCGGACAATGCGGTTACAATTGTCAGGACTATTCCGGCGCCATCTTCCTTCGCAAGGAGGAGCGGCTCAATCTCTGCGTTCCTGGCGGCAAGGAAACAACCCGCACGCTCAAGGCGCTGCAGCAGGAGCGCGGCAGCGCGCCGGCGACCAGGGTCGAGATCCCTTCGGCTGCAGATGCTACGGCTGCACCGGTCGTTACCCCGGGCTATTCCCGCGAACTGCCGGCGCAAGCGATTTTTCAGTCCCGCACGCGTCTCAACAAACCTGGCTCGCAAAAAGAGACCTGGCACATTGAATTCGATCTCTCCGATTGCGGCATCGCCTATGAGGTCGGAGATGCCTTCGGCATTTACCCCAGCAATGAACCCGCGGTGGCGGATGCCGTGCTCGCGGCGCTCAAAGCGCCCGCGGATTTAGCCATCGCGGGACGCACGCTGCGCGACGTGCTCCTCGACGGCGTCTCTCTCGGCACCGCCGGCGACGCGCTGTTCACGCTGTTCTCCTATCTCACCGGCGGGGAGCGGCGCCAGAAGGCGCGGGCGCTCGCGGCCGGCGAGGACCCCGATGGGGACGCCGAGAGCCTCGACGTGCTCGCCGCCATGGAGAAATTCTCCGGCGTGCGTCCCGATCCCGAAGCTTTCGTCGAGGCGCTCGAGCCGCTTGCGCCGCGCCTTTACTCCATTGCCTCCTCGCCTGCGGTCGATGCCAAGCGCATCGCGCTCTGCGTCGATGCGGTGCGCTATCGCGTCAACGGCCGCACGCGGCTTGGGGTGGCCTCCACGTTTCTGGGCGAGCGCATCCGCCCAGGCGAACGGGTCAAGATCTACGTTCAGAAGGCACAGCATTTCAGACTGCCCGCCGATCCGGCATTGCCGGTCATCATGATCGGGCCGGGCACCGGCATTGCGCCCTTCCGCGCCTTCCTGCACGAACGCATGTCGAAGCAAGCGCCCGGCCGCAACTGGCTCTTCTTCGGCCACCAGCACAGCGCCTATGACTTCTTTTATGAGGACGAGCTCACCGGCATGAAAGCCGCGCGCGGGCTCACGCGGCTCACGCTCGCCTGGTCGCGCGACGCCGAGCACAAGATCTATGTACAGGACCGCATGCGCGAGGTCGGCCGCGATCTGTGGGCCTGGATCGCCGAAGGGGCGCATATTTATGTCTGCGGAGACGCCAAGCACATGGCGAAGGATGTCGAGCGCGCGCTGGTCGATGTCGTGGCGACCTTCGGCGTGCGCAGCATCAATGAGGCGGTCGCGTTCGTCGCCGATCTCAAGAAGAACGGCCGCTACCAGCAGGACGTGTACTGAGCGTTATCCCTCCCCCGCAAGCGGGGGAGGGATCAAGTGGCGGCGCGGTGGTCGTTGATCAGTCGTTTCAGCTCGGTGATGCAGGAGCCGCAATTCGTGCCGGCGCGCAATTTGCGGCCGATCTGCGCCACGCTGCGCGCTTGCCCGCACGCGATGGCATCGCGCACGGCGGCAAGCTCGACCGCAAAGCACGCGCAGATGATGGGTTTGGCGGCGTGGATGCGTTCGCTTGATGCATGCGCGAAAACGCGCCCCCCGTGGTCCGGGGCGGCTGCCGGCGACAAGGCAGCCAACTGCAGCGGCTCGTCGATCGGCCCGACGCAAAGGCAGCCATACAGCTCGTCGGCCGCGAAAGCGCTGGCGCTGTATGTCCTGCCGACGAGCTCGTCGACCACTTGGGCGCGATCGGAAAAGGCGTCAAAGACAAAATCATGCCAGTGCAATGGGCCGAGGCGTGCTGCCAGCCGGTACTCGAAACCTTCCGCAACCGCGGTGCGCACCCACCAGGTTCCCGGCGGGAAGGTAAGCAAGCCGCGCGTGCGCGCGAAACCGTGCACAGAGAAAACAACCGGCGAAATTACAGCCGGTGTCGCTTTCGCTTCCGGCTGTCCGGAATGAGGATCGGTATGGGGAGCGACGAGATCGCCAACCCGCGCGCACGAGGCTGTCTCATCGCTCCAGTGGATCGGCACGAACAGAGAGCCCGGTTGCTGGCTCTCGCTGATAATGACTTTCATGATGCATGAGCCGTGCGCGGTGGCGACGCGCGCAAAGCCGGCGTCAGCAAGCCCGGCCGCGCGCGCATCCGCGGGATGCAGTTCGACGAACGGCTCCGGCAGGTGCATGGCAAGCCTGGGGCTCTGGCCCGTGCGCGTCATGGTATGCCATTGATCGCGGACGCGCCCGGTATTGAGGCGCAACGGATAGTCGAGCGTTGTTTCTTCTCGCAGTGCGGGCGGTTCGGGCGCGATGAACTGCGCTTTGCGGCTCGGCGTGAAAAATCCACCCACCGAGAAAAAGCGCTGCTCCTTGCGATCATCGCCCGCGCGCAACGGCCATTGCACCGGATCGAGCACATCGTAATGCGCATCCGAAATGGTGACGAGGGCACCGAGGTCGAAGTCTCGGGTGCCGCCGTTCTCGAACGCGGAGAGCGCGGCATGCTCGCGAAAAATATCGGCGGCGCGCGCATAGGGAAAAGCTTCGGCGAAGCCCATCCGACGCGCGACTTGGGTGACGATCCACCAGTCCGGCCTCACTTCGTCGGGCGGGCGCAGGAATGCGCGCTGGCGCGAGATGCACCGCTCGGAATTGGTGACGGTGCCGTCCTTCTCGCCCCAGGCGGCCGCCGGCAGAAGGAGATGGGCGCCGGCGTTCACCGTGTCATTCGAGAGCACGTTCTCTGAGACCACGAAGAGCTGGAGCGACTTGAGTGCCTTGCGCACGGCCTCTGCGCGCGGCAGCGAGACCGCAGGGTTGGTCGCCATGACCCACAAGGCCTTGATCTCGCCGCGCGCGATCGCCTCGAACATCTGCACGGCTTTGAGACCTTCGCGCGCTGCGACGTTGGGCGCCTTCCAGAAGCGGCGCACGCGATCAACGTCGTGGGCCGAAAATCCCATATGCGCGGCGAGCTGGTTTGCGAGCCCGCCGACTTCACGCCCGCCCATGGCGTTGGGCTGACCCGTGAGCGAAAACGGTCCCATGCCCGGTCGGCCGATGCGGCCGCAAGCGAGATGGCAATTGATGATGGCGTTGACCTTGTCGGTTCCCTGCGCCGACTGATTCACGCCCTGCGAATAGCACGTGACCACGCGCTCGGTGCCGCAAAAAAGCGCGAAGAATCGCGCCACGTCCGCGACGGGGAGGCCGGTCGCACGGGCGGTTGCAGCGAGACCGGGCGCGATCATCCGCGCACGCGCAAGCGCATCTTCGAAGCCGTTCGTATGCGCGTCGATATACGCGTAGTCGAGCGCGTGCGTTTCCGCCATATGAACCAGCAATCCGCAGAACAGCGCGGTGTCGGTCCCGGGCGATATGGGAAGAAACAGATCGGCCTCTTGCGCGGTTGCCGTCCGGCGCGGATCGATCACAACGAAGCGGGCGCCGCGCAGCTCCTTGTTGAGCATCATGCGCTGGAACAGCACCGGATGACACCAGGCGGCATTCGAGCCGACGAGCACGATGAGGTCGGCCTCATCGAGGTCGGCATAGGTGCCCGGTACGGTATCGGAACCGAACGCGCGCCGATGACCGGCGACCGAGGACGCCATGCACAGCCGCGAATTGGTGTCGACATTGGCAGAGCCGATGAACCCCTTCATCAGCTTGTTGGCGACGTAATAGTCCTCGGTGAGCAGCTGGCCCGAAAGATAGAACGCGACCGCGTGCGGCCCGTGCCGCTCGACGATCTGCCTGAAGCCTGAGGCGACGCGATCAAGCGCATCGTCCCAGCCGATGCGCGCGAGCTTGCCGCCGTCTTGCCTTCGCATCGGATGCAGCAACCGGCCCTCCAGCGTGAGCGTCTCGCCCAGCGCCGCTCCCTTCGAACAGATGCGCGCAAAATTTGCGGGATGCGCGGGATCGCCCGCGATCGCCGCGCCGCCGTGGCCGTCCGGTTCAACGATGAGCCCGCAACCAACGCCGCAATACGGGCACGTCGTGCGCACCGCCTGATGATGTTGCGTCGGCGACTTCATCTGCTCTGCCGTTCGTAGCCTGTGTTGCCGCGTTCAAGCGGCGTGCCAATCTGTGAAAGACGGCGTGTCAATGTAAAAAACACTTGCGAGGGCGCGGCTCGCCTAGAAATTGACCGTGCTCCGCCTAACGATTTTGCACTGCACAAATTTCACTCCGCGGCGCGCGCAAAGCGCGTAATTTTTCATCTTGAACCCCCGCAAAATCTTCGGCTTTTCAGGGGCATAGGCTTGGCACAAGGTTTGCGAAGCCGCTCTCGCCGCGAGGCGTTGACTCACCGGAAAAAGGGACACAGGAATGAGCACGGGAAACTGGATTTCGGATTGGAATCCGGAAGATCAAAAATTCTGGGAATCGAAGGGCAAGTGGATCGCCCGGCGCAACCTCATCTGGTCGATTTTTGCCGAGCATCTCGGTTTTTCCATCTGGCTCATTTGGAGCATTGTCGCGACCAAGTTGCCGCAAGCGGGCTTTCACTACACGACCGACCAACTCTTTCAGCTCGTCGCGTTGCCCGGACTGATCGGCTCGCTGATGCGCTTTCCCTACACGTTTGCGGTCACGAAATTCGGCGGCCGCAACTGGACCGTTTTCAGCGCCGCGGTTTTGTTCATTCCGACGCTCGCACTCGCTTACTTTGTCACCCAGCCTGATACTCCGTTCTGGCTGATGCTCTGCGTGGCGGCGACGGCCGGGCTCGGCGGCGGAAACTTTGCCTCGAGCATGGCCAATATTTCCTTCTTCTATCCGGATCGCATTAAGGGCTGGGCGCTCGGGCTCAATGCCGCCGGCGGAAACATCGGGGTGAGCGGCGTGCAACTCTTGACGCCGCTTCTTCTGGGGACAGGCTTAGTGAGTCTTTATCTCGCAACCCCGACGGCGGACGGCCTCTATCTCCAGAACGCCGGGCTGATGTGGATCCTGCCGTTGGCGATCGCGGTGGTCGGCGCCTTCTTGTTCATGAACAATCTCACCTCGGCCCGCTCGAGCTTCAAAGACCAGCTCGCCATCGTCACCCGCAAGCATACCTGGGTGATGTCCTACATCTACATCGGGACCTTCGGTTCGTTCATCGGCTATTCGGCTGCGTTCCCGCTCCTGATCAAGACGCAATTCCCGGCGATCACGGTGGGCATCGCGTTCCTGGGCCCGCTGGTCGGCTCGCTCTCGCGTCCCCTCGGTGGCTTGCTCGCCGACAAGATCGGCGGCGCGACCGTGACGTTCTGGAACTTCATCGCCATGGGCGCTGCGACGATCGGCGTGATGTATTTTGTCGAGGTCAAAGAGTTCGCCGGGTTCCTCGCAATGTTTCTTGTCCTCTTCGTCACCACCGGGATCGGCAACGGCTCCACCTACCGGATGATTCCGTCGATCTTCCGCGAGGAGAAGCTGCGGGAGGCGAAGGGATCGGGCGAGTCCGGCCGCCTTGCGGCCATCAAGGCGGCCAGCATCGAGGCCGCTGCCGCCTTGGGATTCATCGGCGCTGTCGGTGCCTGCGGCGGCTATCTGATCCCGCGCGGCTTCGGCGCCTCCATTGCCGCAACAGGGGCGCCGCATCTCGCGCTCGAAGTGTTCCTCGCGTTCTACGTCACCTGCATAGGGCTGACGTGGTGGTATTACCTGCGCAAGACTCTGCTCGTAATGCGCGCGCCAAGCCTTGCCCAGGCGCGGGTGTAAGCAAAGCATCCGCCGCGCGCCGGTGCATTCCGGCGCGCGGCTGCGAGTCTTTAAACGCGCGACTGCGCTGTACCAAATTTGTCACGATCTCACAGAGATGCGCTCCGGGCCGGTGTATTAAGTCAATTCGCCTTTGTCTGCTCGAAAGCCTGTCGCAGAATGAGACAGGGTGGAAGGCAATGCCTCGCCATGGGCGAGGGCGGGGGGCAGGGGGCGATGCGAAAATCCGGCAAGATCATCCTCATGACCATCGCGTCATCCGGCGCGATCGCGTTGAGCCTGGGCAGTTCGCACGCCGACCCGGGCGGCTTCGCGCTGCGGCAAAGCCCCTATTTCCAGGGGACCTCCATGGCGGGCGTGGCGGCGGGCGGCGCCTCGATCTCGTCCATGTTTTGGAACCCGGCAACAATCACCCAGGCCGGACGCGGGCTGACGGTTGAAGGGGACGGCACGCTCGACATGCCCCATGCCGATATCACGCCGCTCCTGGCCACTTCGCCGACAGGGGTCAACCTGACGCCCTTGGGTTCGAGCGGCGACATTTTTGACAAGGCGACGCTTATTCCGTCGGCCTACGCCGTCTATGGCCTGAATAATGGGCTCTCGTTCGGACTGGGATTGAACTCCCCGTTCGGACTCAAGACCCAGCCCAATGCGCTCTGGTCAGGGATGTTCTATTCCCAGGAATCGAACATCAAAGCCATCGATGCGACGCCGACCGTAGCCTGGAAGATCAACAATTGGCTCAGCGTCGGCGCGGCCGCGCAGATCCAGTATTTCAGGGTCAGGCTCGACTCGGCTTTTCCCGGCAGCGGCCTGACCGGACCTTTTCCGTTTCTCGCTCCGCTCGGTCCGGACGAGCTCAGTCTGCGCGGCGACTCCTGGGGCTACGGCTATACCCTGGGCGCCACCCTCACTCCGACATCGTGGACCACGATCGGCGTCGGCTACCGTTCGGGGCTTGATCAGAAAACCAGCGGCAACATCTTCCGGCCCTCATTTGTAGCGCCCGTCGTTGTCCCGCCGTTTGGGTTGGTGCCGGTCGCCGTACCGGGAACGACGGTGGGCTTCAACGCCACCGTGCCGCTGCCCGGCGCCGTTACCGCCAGCATCCGCCAGAAAATCACGGACTCGTTTACCCTTCTGGGGACGGTGGAATGGACCAATTGGTCGCGGCTTAACACAGTCCCGGTCGCGACGCCTGTGTTAGGCTTGATTCCGGGCATTCCGACGCAGCTTTCGTTCGGATGGCGTGATGGCTGGATGTACTCGGCCGGACTTGAGTACATGTGCAGCCGGTACCTTGCGCTTCGCACCGGCATTGGCTTGGAACAGTCACCTATCACCGATGCGACGCGCAGCACGCGCCTGCCCGATGCGGATCGCCTGTGGGTCAGCGGCGGCGCCACCTACAAATGGAACGAGCAGTTCTCGCTCGATTTCGCCTATACGCATATCTTCGTGCGGGATGCGTCGATCAACATCAGCCCGGGCTCGGCTAATCCCGTGTTCGATCCCAGGCTCGGGACGTTCATCGGCACTTCCAGCGCAGCCGTCGACATCGTCAGTGTCGGCCTGCGGTATCACTTCGTTCCAGTCGGGCCGCGAGTCGTCGTTCGCAAAGGCTGACGTCAATCCCGCCACACCGGCGGATGGGTGCCGAGCGGCACCGAAGGCCGCGCCCAAAACGGCGGCGTCTCCGACATGCGCGCCGCACGCCGAACCGCGGCCAGCTTTCCGAAGCCGGACGCACTCTCCTCGAGCTGATCGCGCACGTCATCCCGGCCGGGATCGGGACAGGCCGGACCGTCAAAAAGCGAAACCCGGGACAGCGTCGCCCAGCGGAAGCGGCCCCCGGATTTCGCCCGTCTCCGCTAAAGCTTCGACGGGCCCTTCTTGAGCAAGGCCGCCGAAGCCTTGGCGAAGGCGGCTGCGCTCAATCCGGGTTACTTACCGCCACGGCACGCGTGCCTGGATCGCGGCCTCCCAGTTCTTGCCGTCGAACAGCTTGGGCGTGATGGCAGCTACATCGATGCCGTCGAGACAGCGCGCGTTGACGTCGACCTTGTCGGGGTCGGAGCGCGGCACGTAGAAGGGATGAATTCCGCAATGCTTGCAGAACGTGTGCTTGGCAATCCCGGTGTTGAATTCGTAGGTCGTCAGATCGTCCTTGCCGCGCAGCAGCTCGAACTGCGCCGGCGGCACGATAAGGTGAAGGAAGCCTTTCTTCGCGCAGATCGAGCAATTGCATTGCGTGACACGATCGAGACTGACGGTGACGCGAAAACGCACGCGCCCGCAATGACATCCGCCTTCCATTGTCGGCATGGGCGCACTCACAGCAGCACCGTTCCACCGTCGACGGCGATGGTCTGGCCGGTGACGAGTTGACTTGCATCGCAGACGAGCCAGTGAATGGTGCCGACGAGATCGGCGGGCACCAGATTGCGCGCGATCGCCTGGCCCGTCTTGATGGCCTCGATCGCCTTGTCCGCCTTCTCGGCGAAGAATTCGCGCGTCCCCTCGGTGAGCACGAGGCTTGGCGCGATCGCATTCACCCGGATGTTGTCGCGGCCGAGCTCGCGCGCAAGGCCGCGCGTGAGCCCGATCACCGCGGCCTTGGACGTGGTGTAGTGCAGGCCGTAGGGCATGCCGTAGGTGGCGGCGAGCGAGGCGATGTTGACGATGCTGCCGCCGCCCGTTTTGCGCATCGCCGGCACCACGGCTTTGCAGCAGTTCCAGATGCCTTTGACGTTCACCGCCATGGCGGCATCCCAGTCCTTCTCGCTGATGGCGTCGAAGCGGCCGCCGCGCAAGGCGCCGAAAAGCGCTGCATTGTTGATAATGGCGTCGATGCGCCCGTACGCATCAAGCGCGGTGCGTGCCATGTCCGCCGCCGACGCGGCGCTCGCGACATCGACCCTGGTGGCAACCGCCGCGCCTCCTTTCGCCTTGACCTGATCAAGCGTGTTCGAGCAGTCGTTGATGTCGGCAAGCACGACGCGCGCGCGGTGGCTTGCGAGATAGCGTGCGTATTCCTCGCCAATCCCCCGCGCCGCTCCGGTAATGACAATGACTTTGCCTTCGATGTTCATGTCG
>Ga0209331_1000823_pt1 | contig 10769 bp, 7 predicted proteins | sample JacPinW_OM3H0_M3_FD_187971 | JGI IMG/M metagenome (GOLD analysis project Ga0209331, IMG submission 187971) | Forest soil microbial communities from Algoma, Ontario, Canada - Jack Pine, Ontario site 1_JW_OM3H0_M3 (SPAdes) (version 2) | ecosystem: Environmental > Terrestrial > Soil > Boreal... | reverse complement strand
CGAGCGGCTGCATTACGAAATGTACGGCTTCTACCTGCATCGCGACATGCACGGTTACTTCCAGATCAACCAGCTCATCCATCAGAAAATTGTCGAGGCGTCCCGCAACGCTGCATTGCTGGCGACCTATGCCAATTTCGCCGGCCGGATACGCCGCATCCGCTATTCCGCCAATTTTGCCCGCAAGCGCGAGCGCTGGGGCGAGGCGATGCGCGAGCATGAAATGATCCTGGACGCGCTGCGGCGGCGGGCGGGCAGCGAGCTTAGCGACATCCTCTTCCAACATCTGCGCAACAAGCGAACCGCCGCGATCGCGCATTTGAGCGAACCGGACGCTGTTCTCTCCTCGCCGGTTCCGGCATGATCCGCTTGCAGGCAAACTCCTCGCCGCGGCCCAAGGGCACTTTATTTTGAATTCAAAAGTTTAAAATTCTCAAAAATAATTGCATTTCCAATGCTTTCGAATTAGGGAGCGGAATCGCAAGCGTATGTAGCGGCTGACTGGGGTCCCAGATGTCGAATTCAGGCTTCCGGCGGCTTGAACAGCGGCTCCGGTCGAATACCACCGGCGACGTATTTTTCGACGCCTTTAACCGCGGCCGCTATGCGACCGACGCCTCGTTTTACCAGGTCATGCCTCAGGGCGTCGTGGTTCCCAGAACCATGGACGAAGCGCTGCGCGCGCTCAGCATTGCCAGCGACGCGGGGCGGATCGTCACGCCGCGAGGCGGCGGGACTTCGCAATGCGGCCAGACCGTCAATGACGGCATCGTCATCGATCTTTCCAAACATCTGAACCGCCTCGTCTCGGTGGACGTCGAAAATCGTACCTGCGTGGTCGAACCGGGGATCGTGCTCGACGACCTCAACCGGCAGCTTAGGAAACACGGCCTGTGGTTTCCGGTCGATGTTTCCACCGCATCCCGCGCCACCATCGGCGGCATGGCCGGCAACAATTCCTGCGGCGGACGCTCGCTGCGCTACGGCACCATGCGCGACAATACGCTGTCGATGGATGCCGCCCTGGCCGACGGCACCCTGCTGCATTTCGGCGAGGTGCCGCGCGATCTCGCGCAAGTGAATTCGAGCGATAGCGGGCTCGACCTGTTTCGCGACATGCTGTCGCTCGGCGAACGCGAAGCCGCCGAGATCGCCGAGAAATTTCCAAAAGTGCAGCGCCGCGTCGGCGGCTACAATCTCGACGCGCTGGTGCCGCGCAATGCACCGAACAATATGGCGCATCTGCTGGTGGGATCGGAGGGGACGCTTGCCTTCACGACGCAGGTCGAGCTGAAGCTGTGGCCGGTCATCCGCAACAAGGTTCTGGGCGTCTGCCACTTCGGCAGCTTCTATGAGGCGATGGCTGCCGCGCAGCATCTGGTGAAGCTTCGCCCGATCGCGGTGGAGCTGGTCGATCGCACCATGCTGGCGCTCGGCCGCGAGATCGCGATGTTCCAGCCCATCATCGCGACCGCGGTGCGCGGCGATCCCGATGCTGTCCTGATCGTCGAGTTTGCCGAAGAGGATCAGGCCGAAAACGTCAGGCGATTGAAGCAGCTTGGCGAACTGATGGTCGACCTTGGCTTTGGCTGGGACCACCCGCAGCGCAAATGGGGCGGCGTGGTCGAGATCACGGAGCCGGCGCTGCAGACCGGCATTGCCGAGTTTCGCGCCGCCGGCCTCAACGTCATGATGTCGATGAAGCAGGAGGGCAAGCCGGTCTCGTTCGTCGAGGATTGCGCGGTGCCGCTGCCGCATCTTGCAGACTATACCGAGCGGCTCAACGGCATCTTTGCCAAACACGGCACAAGCGGCACCATGTATGCGCACGCCTCGGAAGGTTGCCTGCATGTGCGTCCGGTGCTCAACCTGAAGCTCGAAAAAGACGTCAAGGCGATGCGCGCCATCGCCGAAGAAACCTTTGCGATGGTGCGCGAATACAAGGGCTCGCATTCCGGAGAGCACGGCGACGGCATCGTGCGCTCGGAATTTCACGAGTCAATGTTCGGCCCGCGCATCATCAACGATTTCAGGGAGGTCAAGCACCGTTTCGATCCGGGCAACGTGCTCAATCCCGGCAAGATCGTCGACGCCCCCCGGATGGATGACCGCTCGCTGTTTCGCTACCCGCCGGACTACCGCGTCGGCGAATTGAAAACAGCACTCGACTGGTCGGCATATCCCGGCGCCGGCGGCGGCTTCCAGGGCGCGGTCGAGATGTGCAACAACAACGGCGCCTGCCGCAAGCTTGAAGGCGGCGTGATGTGTCCGTCCTATCGCACCACCCGCAACGAGAAGGACGTGACGCGCGGACGCGCCAACACGCTGCGGCTGGCCATCTCCGGCCAATTGGGCCCGGAGGCGTTAGCTTCCGACGAGATGATGGAGACCCTAAAACTCTGCGTGTCCTGCAAGGCCTGCCGCCACGAATGCCCTACCGGCGTCGACATGGCCAAGATGAAAATCGAAGTTCTCGCCGCGCGGGTCGCAAAGCGCGGCCTTTCCCTGCGCGATCGGCTGGTGGGTTTTCTGCCCCGCTATGCAGCGCTGGCCGCGCGCCTCGCGCCGCTCGCCAATTGGCGCAACAACAGCCCCCTGTTGCGAAAGCTGTTCGAAAGAGTGGCCGGCATCAGCGCGCGGCGTGCGTTGCCGGAATGGCGGCGCGATGTATTCGAGTCCGACAGTGAGGCGAAAGGCCCGGCCGATGGCCGCGAAGTCGTGCTGTTCGCCGACACTTTCAACCGCGCCTACGAGCGCGAAAACCTCGACGCCGCGCTGCGCGTGCTGGTGGAAGGCGGATACCGTGTCCACATTCCAAAGCCCGCGAATGGCGGCAGGCCATTATGCTGCGGGCGGACGTTTCTTTCGGCGGGGCTGGTTGATAACGCGCGCGCTGAGCTCGATCGGCTGGTCGCTACCTACGGGCCGTTCGCCGCGCGCGGCGTGCCGATCATCGGTCTGGAGCCGAGTTGCCTGCTGACGCTTCGCGACGAGCTTCTGTCGCTACGCTCCGACGCGACAGCGAAAAGCATCAGTGCGCACGCGCTGTTGTTCGAGGAATTTCTGGTTCGCGAGGCCGAGGCCGGCCGCCTCCGGCTGCCGCTTGGTCCTGTCGCAGGGAAAGCTTTGGTGCACGGCCACTGTCATCAAAAATCGTTCGGCGCGTTCAAATCGGTCGAGCAAGCCCTTCGGCTGGTTCCCGATCTGCATGTCGAAACCATCGAGTCGAGTTGTTGCGGCATGGCCGGCGCCTTCGGCTACGGCGCCGACACCTATCAGGCCTCGATGGACATGGCCGAACTTTCGCTGCTGCCAGCCATCAGGCGCGCGGATGCAGCAGCGCTGATCGTTGCGGACGGCACCTCGTGCCGGCATCAGATCAAGGACGGCGCCCAGCGCGGCGCCCTTCACGTCGCGCGCGTGCTGGCGATGAGCCTCGACAACGCGCGATCCACCCCTTAATCCCTCCCCTATCGCAAAGGAATCCCTCCATGGCTGACCTGACCCTCGACGTTGCCCGCAAGATCCTCGATGTCGCCCTCGCCAAAGGCATCGAGAAGAAACTGAAACCCCTGGTCGTTACCGTTCTCGACGCGCGCGGCTGCGTCAAAGCCTCCGCGGCGCAGGACGGCACTAGCCTGCTGCGCGGCGAGGTTGCCCACGGCAAGGCTTACGGCGCGCTGGCGTTGGGCCTGGGATCGCGGGCGCTGTTCCAGCGCGCGCAGGAGCAGGCCTATTTCATCGGCGCGGTGAATACGCTGGCGCAGGGCCGGATGGTGCCGGTGCCCGGCGGCGTGCTGATCCAGGACGGCGGCGTTCTGCTCGGCGCCGTCGGCGTCAGCGGCGATACCTCTGACAATGACGAGATCTGCGCGATCGCGGGCATCGAGGCCGCCGGATTGAAGGCGAACGCGGGATAGCTGCTACGCATCACATCCACAACGTTGCCGCGGCGAACGCCGGGACCCATACTCCGTGTCTTCTCGTTTTGAGGACTGGTGGCAGAAGCCTTCTGCAATAACTAATGCGGGGGGTTATGGATCCCGGCGCGCGCTTGGCCGGGACGACGATATTGCTCACTTCCCCGGCCATGACGGCTTGCGCTTTTCGCCGAACGCCTTGAGGCCTTCCTTGGCGTCCTCGGTCATCGCCAGCAGTGCGATCTGGCCTTCGGTGTAGGCGATGCTTTGATCGAACGACATCGATGCGATCGCGCGCATGGCGTATTTGCCGCGGCGGATCGCGGTCGGCGATTTGTCGACGATCCGGCCGATCAGCCAGTCCACCTTGGCGTCGAGTTCGGCTGAGGGCACCACATAATTCAGAAGTCCGGCGGCTTGCGCGGTACGCGCGTCGAACGGTTCGCCGGTCAGCGCCCACTCGTTGACCAGGCGCCGCGGCGCGATCGATTGCAACAGGCTCATCACCTGCATCGGGAACACGCCGACCTTCACCTCGGGCAATCCGAACATCACATGATCGGCCGCCACCGCCATGTCGGTCATGCACAACAGGCCCATGCCGCCGGCCATGCAGACGCCGCCCACCCGCGCGATCGAAGGCTTGGTGGCATTCTGCGATAGCCGCAACAAATCCGCGTAGTCGACATTCGGCTTGGCGAAATCGAAGGCGAAGGCCGCCCCGGTATGTTGCAGATCGGCCCCGGCGCAAAACGCCTTGTCGCCAACCCCGGTCAGGACGATCACGCGCACATCCGGATCGTCATGCGCCACGCGATAACCTCTGGCGATGCCGGCGACCACGTCGCCATTGATGGCGTTGCGCTTCTCCGGCCGGTTGATGGTGATCCAGAACGCCTGCCCGCGCTTTTCCAGCACCACGCTGTTGCTGTCAGTCATTGTCCCGCTCGCCTCGTTCCGCTGTCGGCGGACATTAACGGCAGGATGGCGGCAGACTGCAAGGAGGATTTAAGTAGCCGGGATCATCGGTACCGCGGCTTTTTTCACCCAGACCTTGTTGTCGTGGAATGCCGCGCCGCCGATCGGCGCGATCGCCGTGGCGCCCGTCAACGTGTTGATGCCGCGACCTCCGATATGGGCCTTGTTCGGATGAATCGATTCCGCGATCAGCACGCCCCGGCGCAGGCCATCGAATAATCTTGCGGTCAGCGTCGTCTCGCCCCGTGTATTGCCCAAGGTGACAGGGTCCCCGTCGGCAATCCCGAGGGGTGCGGCATCGGCCGGATGGATCATCACGGACGGCGCGCCTTCGCGCGCCTGCGACGACGGCGTTTCGTTGAAGCTGGTATTGAGGAAGCTGCGCGACGGGCTGGTGGCGAGCCGGAACGGGTGCGCTTCATCCGCTTCCTCGATGATGGTCCAGTGATCCGGCAGCGACGGCATCTGTTCCCAGGGGCCCATACCGGCGATGCCGAAGGGAGGATGTGCCCAATCCGCCTTGAAGTGAAACTTGCCGTCCTTGTGGGCGAAGCCGTCGAGGTAGTGCGAGGTGCGAAAATCCGGCTGGAGATCACGCCACAGATCGGCCTCCAGGGTCTCGATGTCGCCATGGCCGCTCTTTTTGAGCGTGGCGTCGATCAATTCGCGCGGCGACATTTCAAATCCGGGATGCACCGCGTTGAGGCGGCGGCCGAGGCCCTGCAGCACCTCATGGTTCGATCGGCATTCGCCGGGCGGTTCGATCAGCTTGGCGCCGACCGAAATATGCTGATGGCCGCCGCCGTAATAGAGGTCGTCATGCTCCATGAACATCGTCGCGGGCAGCACGATGTCCGCCATGGCAGCGGTCTCGGTCATGAACTGCTCATGCACCGCCATGAACAGGTCCTCGCGCGCAAATCCCTGGCGCACCAGTGTCTGCTCCGGCGCCACCGTCATCGGGTTGGTGTTCTGGATCAGCATCGCCTTGACCGGACCGCCGCCCTTCAAGGCCTCGGCGTCGCCGGTCAGGATGCGCCCGATCTTGGACTGATCGAGCACCCGCGTGGTGCGGTCGATCGCGTCGTGACCTTCAATAAGGGATTCATTGAAACGCCAAAGCGCGTAATTGTTGAAAAACGCACCGCCGCCTTCGTACTGCCAGGCGCCAGTCACGGCCGGAATGCACAGCGCCGCGTGCATCTGCGCCGCACCGTTGCGGCTGCGGGTGAAGCCGTAACCGAGGCGGAAGAACGAGCGTTTTGTCTCGCCGACCAGGCGGGCAAAGGCCTCGATCTCTCCCACCGGCACGCCGCAAATGGACGAGGCCCATTCCGGCGTACGGCTCGTCAGATGCACCTCGAGCTCATCAGGGCAATCGGTGTAGCGCTCCATATACGCCCGATCGGCGTAGCCTTCGCGGAACAGAACGTGCATGACGCCGCAGGCAAACGCGCCGTCGGTGCCCGGCCGCAGGATGATCTTGATGTCGGCCTGCTTCATGGTGTCGTTGTTGTAGATATCGACCGCCGCGATCTTGGCGCCGCGTTCTTTCCGGGCGCGCATCGCATGCGTCATCACGTTGACCTGGGTGTTCACGGGATTGGTGCCCCAGATCACGATCAGGTCCGAGACGCCCATCTCGCGCGGATCGACGCCGGCGATCTTGCCGGTACCGATCGCAAATCCGACGCGAGCGACATTCGCGCAGATCGTAGAGTAGAAGCGGGAATATTTCTTCACATGCGCAAGGCGGTTGATGCCGTCGCGCATCACGAGGCCCATGGTGCCGGCATAGTAATAAGGCCATACCGACTGGGCGCCGAACTCGTGCTCGGCCGCATCAAAGCGCGCAGCGATCTCGTCCAGCGCCTCGTCCCATGAAATCCGCGCAAATTGACCGGATCCCTTCGGCCCGGTCCTGCGCAGCGGATACATCAGCCGATCGGGATGATGAATGCGCTCGGCATAGCGCGCGACCTTGGCGCAGACGACGCCTGCGGTATAGCTCTGTAGCTTGGAGCCGCGCACCCGGCCGATGGTGGAATTATCGATCACCTCGACATCGAGGGCGCAAGCCGACGGGCAATCGTGCGGACAGGTGGAATGCCGGATCTCGATTTTTGTCTGTTGGTTCATACAGCAATAGGTACCATCAAACGCCGTGGCGGCCGAGCGCATTTATCCGGCACTCCGCAGCGAAAACCGCGAGCGTGCTATGCATTATGAACTGAGATAAGCCCCGCCATTGGTGTGGATGGCCTGTCCGTTGATGTAGCGCGCAGCCGGGCCGCACAGGAACCGCACGGTCGCGGCGACATCTTCCGGTCTGCCGCGCCCACCGGTGATGGTCTGATGGGTCAGGTGATGCGCGGGTTCCGGTTTGTCTTTCGGGCGCGGCGTGCCGATCAGCCCGGGAACGACGCAGTTCACGGTGATGCCGTCATCGGCGAGGTCGTGGGCTAGCGCGCGGGTGAAGCCGATGATCCCAGCCTTCGCGGTTACCACATGCGCCCGGTTCTTCGCGCCGGTATGAGCGCTCAGCCCCCCGATATTGACGATGGTTCCAGCTCCGCTTTTCCGTAAAGCCGGAAGACACGCCTTCGCGCAGTGAAACGTGCCATCGAGGGTGACGTCGAGGATTTCGCGCCACTCGGCGTAGTCCATCTCGGCGAAGGGCTTTTCCCGCCGCAGCGCCGCATTGTTGACGAGGATATCGATGCGGCCGAAATGCTTCACGGCGATATCCGCCATCGCCTGCACCGCGGCGGCATCGGCTACGTCGCCGATATGGACCAGCGCCTTGCCGCCGGAGGACTCGATCTCGCGCACAACGGCGTCGGCCTCGGCACGATTGCTGCGCGCATTCACCACCACAGACGCCCCGCCGTCCGCCAGTGCCAACGCAATCGCCCGGCCGATATTGCGTCCTGCGCCGGTGACGATGGCGACCTTGCCGTTGAGTTCGTTGTTCGCCATTTCCGCCCTCTCCACGTCATGCCCGGCCTTGTGCCGGGCATCCACGTCTTCTTTTGCAGCAAGACGTGGATGGCCGGGACGAGCCCGGCCATGACGACAACTAACTTCGCAGTGCGCTCAGATCGATCTTCCCATCATACAATCCCGCTAGCAGCTTCAACGTCGCATCGCTCTGCGTCCTGGTCCAGCCGCCATGCTGGGCGTTGAGCGCGAATTTGTCCGTGACGTCCTGCCGCGTCAGTGGCTCCTGCGCGCCGCCACGCAGATAAGGTTGCCGCTCCTCGATCACGCTGCCGTCCTTCATGGCCGCGCGGATATGGCCGGTGTAGTTGTTCGGGTAGGGATTTTGAGGATCGATCACGAATTTCACTTTTGCCGCAAGTGCGAGCACGCGGGCGTCCTGGATCGCGGCTTCCGTAAATGCGCCGAGCCCGACGCCGCCATGGACAAAGCCGGTCGCCAACAGATACGGCGTGGCGAACTTGGCCGAATAGCCGTTGCGGGGGCGCTGTTTGTCGGCAAGCGGCTCCCACAGGCGGTGCACCGTCCCCTCCGCCACCTCGCACACGATCTCCTTGATGTCCTCTGCCTTGACGCCGCGTGCGGCCAGTCGTCTGGCGCAATCGATGTAAGGCTGCGCCATCGTCCCACACGGATAAGGCTTGAATGCCAGCGTATCCGTCACCCAGCGCGTGCCGAAATCGCCGGTCAGCGCCTCGTAGTCGCCGTTCGTGGTGTGCGCAAAGCCGTGGAACAGCCCATGCACGCCCTCCAACACCGTGCGTGGGCCGACAAATCCCTGCCGCGCCAGCAATGCCGCCCGAATGCCTGATTGAGCCGCCCAGCCCGCATGCAGCCGCTTGGTCCACGCGCCTTCGGCGAGATATTCGATGATGCCGCCCGCCATGCTGCCGGCGATTCCGAGTGCGTCCACGATCTGCCTGGCATTGAGACCGAGGGCCGCGCCGACGCCTGCCGCCGCACCCATCGCCCCGAAGATCGCTGTGGGGTGAAAGCCGGCCTTGTGGACGGCCTTCGGCACCACGAGGCTCAACCTGCACAGAACTTCGGTGCCGACGGCGATTCCGATCAGCGCCATGCGGCCGTCGGGATTGTGCCTCTCGCAGGCTGCGAGAACCGCGGGCACGATCACCGCGCCGGCATGCACCGGACCGCCCTCGAAGGTATCGTCGAAATCCTCGCCATGCGCCGCTGTGCCGTTGACGAAGGCCGCCCCTGAGGCATTCAGGGTGCGTTTGTGACCGATCGCCGTGCACGGGCCGTCATCGTCCCAACCCGCAAGCGCGCTTCCGACGTAATCTTCATTGCGCGCGGTGACGCACAAGCCGACCACATCAATCAGCAAATCCTCGCATTTGCGCCTGGTCCCCGCCGGGAGTGTGCCCGCCTTCAGCGCCACGATTTTATCGGCAAGCGTTTCGGCGACGGAGGTCGTTGGCAGCTGGGATGTCATTGTCGCTCGATTGCCGGCGGATCAAACGCGGAAGATTTTGCTGTAGCGTGCCTTGATCGCGTCGCCCTCTTTTTCCACGGCAACCGCGTCATCCTTCATGGTCTTGATGTCCTTGAAGGGCTTGCGTCCCGCCTTCTCCTGGGTCTGCGGATGCGTCGAGCGCAAGCCGCCGACATCGATGATGAGCTGCTGGGCGTCCCGGCTGAAGCAAAACGACTGAAACAGTTTTGCCGCATTCGGATTGGGCGAGGTCTTGAAGATCCCGTTCGGCCCGACAATCAGCGGCGATCCTTCGCTCGCATATACCGGCTCGACCGGGCGTCCCGTCTCCTTGAGCGAGAAAATGTTGTACTCGTTGCCGTCTGCCATCACCGAGCGTTCGCCGATTTCGAGTTTCTTCGGCGGATCGGCCGAGGACTGCACCTGCATGATGTTCTGCTTCGCAAGCTGCTCGAACCAGGTCCAGCCGAGATCGCGCTGCATCTGATAGGTCGCGGTCATGATGGTGCCGCTATAGCCGGGATGGGCCTTGACGATCTTGCCTTTCCATTTCGGATCGAGCAAATCGGCAAAACTCTTCGGCGCCTCCTCCGCCTTCACCAGATTGGTGTTGTAGGCGATGATGCTGAGCCAGATGCGCCAGCTGGCGAACTGGCCGTCCACATCCTTGTGTTCTGCGGGATAGAACTTCGCGACGTCTTCCGGCACGTAAGGCGCCAGAATGCCGTCGCGCTTCCAGACGATGAAATGCGCGGCGTCGGACGAGTTCACCACATCGACCGCGTGGATGTTGCTGGCATATTCCTGGCCGATGCGCTGAAACACGCGCTCCGCCCCGGTGCGCTCGACGTGCACCGTTATCCCCGGATATTTCGCCTCGAATGCCTTCGCCAGCTTCTCGGCGACCGGCAGATCGGTCGAGGTGTAGTAGTTGACATGGCCTTCCTTCTTCGCCGCCTCGATCAGGGCGGGCGTGACCGGCTCCGGCGGCGGCGCTGCGGCCAAGACGCGGGTCGAGAAGGCGGCGCCCGCAAGCAAGACGCCGGAGCCCTTGAGTACGGTGCGACGCGATATTCTGGGATGTTTCATCGGTTCATTCTATCCGCTTGTTCTGGCGAGACTCGGTACACCCGAAGTTATCTTTTATTGCTACAGCGCACACCGAGTCTTTCGTCGACAGCTCATTGCCATTGCAGCTAGACTTGGCGGCAAAATTCGGCCAGCAACAAGTCCAATATAGAACAAGACCAGAATTCGGGAGATTGAAATGACCGGCCCAAGGTGTGCGCTTGCGTTAGCGGCAGCTCTTTTTGCGACGCCAATTCTTGCGACGCAATGTCCGGCACAGGATTATCCGGTGCGGCCGGTCAAAATCATCGTTCCCTTCGGCGCCGGGGGCCCGGCCGACGTGACGGCGC
>Ga0209331_1000822_pt1 | contig 10779 bp, 10 predicted proteins | sample JacPinW_OM3H0_M3_FD_187971 | JGI IMG/M metagenome (GOLD analysis project Ga0209331, IMG submission 187971) | Forest soil microbial communities from Algoma, Ontario, Canada - Jack Pine, Ontario site 1_JW_OM3H0_M3 (SPAdes) (version 2) | ecosystem: Environmental > Terrestrial > Soil > Boreal... | reverse complement strand
TCTCCGGCGTCATGCGCGGGCTTGACCCGCGCATCCATCCATTTTCGTAAGAAGATGGATTGCCGGGTCAAGCCCGGCAATGACCGCGATAGATTCTACCCAAACGAAAAATGCTCTAATGGCTCGAACCTATCGCAGAAACGGATTGGTCGCTCTTTCCCGGCCGATCGTGCTGGTCGGCCCATGTCCGCTGATGATTGCGACGTCGTCCCCCAAGGGCAGGAGCTTGTCCCTGATCGAGGCCAACAATTGCCGGTGATTGCCTCCGGGGAGATCGGTGCGGCCGATCGACCCCGCGAACAGGACATCGCCAACGATTGCCAGACGCTGCTCCGCATTGAACAAGGCGACGCTTCCCGGCGAATGCCCCGGACAATGCAGCACGTCGAATGTCAGCTCCCCGACCTGGACCTGATCTCCGTCTTCCAACCATCGGTCAGGCGCCACGTTCGAGGCGTTCGAGATACCGAAAGCGCGGGCACTTTCAGCGACGTGCTGCAACAGAACCAGATCATCCTTGTGGGGACCCTCGATCGAAACTTCAAGCCGCGCCTTCAAGTCTGCGGCACCACCGACGTGATCGACGTGACCGTGGGTCAGCCAGATCTTGTCGACCACGACGCCGGCTGCGGCGATGGCGCGCTCGATGTCGGGGAGGTCGCCCCCGGGGTCGATGACCACGGCACGCTTGCTGGCTTCGCACCAGAGGACGGTGCAGTTCTGCTGGAACAGCGTGACCGGGACGATGATGGCTTTGGCTTTGGTCACTGCGCGCCATCCGGGTGGCGTTTCATGCAGCGCCGGGTCGGGCGGTTTCGGCAACGAGTCGGTTTCGCATCTTGCCCAGGCTCTCGATCTCGGTCTCCATGACGTCGCCGGCCTCGAGGAACGTGTTGGTGCCCTGGCCGACGCCGCCGCAGGTGCCGCAGCTGAAAACATCGCCCGGCTCGAGCGAGAGAATGCCCGAGGCGTATTCGATCTGCTCTTCGGGCGTGAAGATGAATTGCGACGTGTTGCCGTTCTGCTTCACCTCGCCGTTGACGGTGAGGCGGATGAACAGGTTCATATGGTCCGGCACGAAGACCCGCGGCACGAGAAACGGTCCCATCGGAGCGAAATTGTCGTGGCTCTTGCCGCCGAGCCAATCCGAGCGGAGCGCCGGCCGGTCGGCGCGGATCTGAAGGTCGCGGCAGGAAACGTCGTTGGTGGTCATGAACCCGGCAACATGCTCGAGCGCGTGCTCGGCCTTGATCCGCTTTCCCCTCTTGCCGATGGCGAGCGCGATCTCGGCCTCCCAGTCGATCTTCGTCATGCCGAGCGGGATCTCGATGTCATCATTGGCGCCGGCAAGACAGCTCGGCGCCTTCAGGAAGAGATAAGGCCGGGTGGCGGACTTCTCGCCGGTAAATCTCGGGCCGCCCGCAGGCGACATGCCGGCGCGGATCATCTCATCGACGTGCTCCTGAAAATTCTGCGCAGCGTAGAACATCTTCCCGGGCCGGAGCACCGGCGGCAACGCACGCAGGCCGGAGAGATCGGCGGCGCCCGGCTTCAACCCCTCCTTCTCGAGAAAGGCCACGATGTCCTGCAGCACCGGGAAATTGGCCTCCCAGCTCTGCAGCAGGCCGAGGATGCTGTTTGTGCTGCTCAACGCCTTCCGGCGCGCCGAAGCGCAATAGATCTCGTACGCCCGCGTCAGATCCACGGCCTCGTTGCCCAGCACGATCGCGGCAAAGGGATCGCCGTTCGGGGTTGCAAACGTGCCCAGCCTAAAAGCGCTGCCGTTCATGCTTCCCGCCCTTGCTGCCTCGTCCTGCCAGACGGCTTCGTGCGTCAGGCCAGGTCCACTGCGAACCGCTTGAGTTCGGCAAGCGAGCAGTAGCTCAGAGCACCTTCATGCGTGGCGCGCAAGGCGACGCGGGGCGCCTGACCCGCTTCAAATGCTTCCTGCCAGCGTGGCGCACAGAGGCACCACCGGTCCCCGGGTTTTAGCCCGGGAAAGTCGAATTCCGGTACCGGAGTGGAAAGATCGTTGCCGCAAGACTTGGAGAACGAAAGAAACGCAGCGGTCATCACAGCGCAAACCGTGTGGCTGCCGATGTCCTCGCGCGAGGTGTCGCAGCAGCCGTCGCGAAAGAATCCCGACATCGGCTTGACGGAGCAGAGCTCCAGCGGCTCGCCCAGCACATTGCGAGCTATCCTTCGCCGGCCGCCTCCGTTCCCGCTCTCGTCTCTCAGCATTGACCTCTCCGGGTTGCTCGGCTTTCACGAAATATCATAAGACCTGTTTCGACTGCTGGCCAAGGCTGCTTCAACTCGCATATGACCCCGGGGGCAACCCATTCCGGGTTCTTGCTTCGACGGCTAATCTGAATTGATGTCGAGCGAACCTATCCTCATCATCGGGGGCGGGCTTGGCGGCCTCACGACCGCGCTCGCCTTGGCGCGCCGCGGATGGAGCGCGCGCGTCCTTGAAGGCGCGGCGGAGCTCGGCGCCATCGGCTACGGCATCCAGTTCGGACCCAACATCTTTCATGTGCTCGATCGCATCGGCGTCACCGACCGGGTGCTGGCCGCGGCGGATTCGCCTGTTGCCGTCGTGATGATGGATGCGCTCACCGGCAGGGAGTTGGTCCGCATCCCGACCGGGGCAGCATTCCGCGCGCGCTTCAAGCACCCGTACATCATCGTTCACCGCGTCGATGTGCATAACGTCCTGCTCGATGCATGCCGGCACAACGATCTCATCGAGCTGGTGCCGGAGGCGATGGTCACCGCCTTCGAGGATCGCGGCGATCGGGTCGCGGTGTCGACCGCGGATGGGCGGACCTTCACGGGTGCTGCCGTGGTGGCCTCGGACGGGGTCCGCTCTCTGTTTCGCGAGAAGCTCATCGGCGACGGCGAGCCGCGCCCGATCGGTTATGTGGCGAACCGCACCATCGTGCCGATTGCTGCGCTCACCACGGATGTTCCGCGCGATCGGGTGTTGCTGTGGGGCGGCCCGGGCTTCCACGTCGTGCATTACCCGCTGCGCCACGGCACGCTGTTCAATATCGTCGCCGTGTTCCGCACCTCGACCTACGCCGAGCGGGGCGACGCCGCGACTTATCAGGCCGAGCTCGAAGCGACCTACCGCGATGCGTATCCAGCCGTGCGCGCCCTGATTGCCATGGTCGACCTTGCCTGGCGCCGCCCCATCGGCGACCGCGATCCGGTGCGGCACTGGCACAAAGGCCGCATCGTGCTCATCGGCGATGCCGCGCATGCGCCGCTGCAATCGCTGGCGCAGGGGGCATGCATGGCGATCGAGGACGGCCTCTGCCTCGCCGAGCTGATCCACGCGATGGAGGGCGACTTTGCCGCCGCCTTCCGGCGTTTCACGGCGGCGCGGCTCATCCGCACCGCACGCGTGCAGCTCGAATCCCGGGCGCTCTGGGAGTTCTATCACGCCGAAGGCATCGCCCGGGACGTGCGCAATGCGACAGTCGCCACGTGGGATGAGGCACACATGCTCGACTGCCTGGCATGGCTTTACGACGGCTTCCCGATCCCGGAGGTGAATGGCCGCTGAGACTGCGCGCGTTCCGCACTCGTGACATGAGACGCAAGATTACCGAAGCGCCGCAGCGCTTCAGCACAGATACTTGCAGACAAAATTCTTCACCGCGCTGATCGGATTCTCGACGGTCTCGACGCTCTCGTGCGGCCCCCCTTCCGCCGCAGCCCTGCGCTCTTTGCTTTTCGGCGACTTTTCCGCGATCACCATCGCCCAGAAGGTTTTGTAACGGGCCTGTTCGTTGCGGGCGACGGCGACTCCGACGCTGTCGGCCCTCGCTTGCAAGAGGTTCGCATTGTGGCCCGGGGAAGCCTGCCACATCCGCAACGTCTCCGCCCAGGTCTTGGTGCCAGCCGCTATGTTTTCGGACGCCATGCCCATGCGCACCCCGGAAACCCGCGATGAGAACGACCCGGCTATGTCGTGATCCATGATGCCGGAGGCGGCCATCGCCTTGGCCTGCCGTTCCGCCATTGCCGTGAGCTGCGGGTCGGTCCTGACCGTCGAAAGGCCGTGCTCACGTCGGTAGCGCGAGATCATCTCCGCCATGTCTTCTGCGTGCGCCAGGGTTGCCGTGATGGCGATGGCGACGGCAAGCCACACCACCTTCATTGTTCCGCCTCCCCGTTTCCCCTGCGATGCAGCAGAACTCATCGGTGTGGGATAAGGCGGATATGAGGCATCGGACAGCCCGTCTCTATTGCGTGTACTATGGCCCCGCGGCGAGAGCTGTGCCGCGGCCAATCGTGAAAGGAGACGCCCATGGGTGCGGAAGCGCGACTGAAGGAACTGGGGCTCGTGCTGCCCGTCCTGGCCAAGCCGGCCGCCAATTATCTGCCCTACCGTCTCACAGGCAATCTCCTGTTTCTCGCCGGCCAGGGCCCGCGCGACGAGAAGGGAGCATCGCTGACCGGCAAGCTCGGCGCCGAGATCAGCATCGAGGAAGGCTATCGGCGCGCCCGGCTGGTCGGACTCGGACTGCTTGCCGCCATGCGCGACGCACTTGGCTCACTTGACCGAGTCGACTTCATCGTCAAGCTGCTCGGGATGGTCAATGCTGTGCCGAATTTCAACGACTCGCCGAAGGTCATCAACGGCTGCTCGGACCTGCTCGTGGAAGTGTTCGGTGACGCCGGCCGGCATGCCCGCTCCGCGGTCGGCAACGTCATGTTGCCCAACCAGATCTCGGTCGAGATCGAGGGTATCGTCGCGGTCAAGGCGTAGACGGCGCGAAGGCATTCGCGCTACCGGCGCTTCGGCGGCGGCTTTGATGTGCGCTCGTTGACGGTACGCACTTCGGCGTTCATGTGCACATCCTTGCGCCGGCGCTTGCGCAACTGCTTGTCGGACTCGAGAGAGTCACCCCGCGTCGCACGCTCGGCGGCCTGGTCGAATTCGGGAGACCATTCGCCCAAGGAATAGCCAAACCAGGGCGCCTCCGGCTTGAGCTTGGGGAGGCCCAGCTCCTCCCAGATCACCTTGGCGCGCTCCATATACTCGCGTTTGGGGAGCGAGATCGGCGGAAAGTTCTCCTTCAACGTCGCGTCGATCAGCACCGAACCGTCCTCCCCGCCATGGCGCTGGCTGCGCGGGCCATGGCCCTGGTCGCGGTGCGGCAGGATATGCAAGTCGAGATTGGGATTGGCGCGGTAGGACATGGCCCACAACAGCGCGTCCGCGTTTTCAGGATCGATATCGTCGTTGATCGCGATCACGTATTTCCCCGCCGCGCGGTGCAGCACGGCGGCACCGTAGAGCGCGCGCCAGATTTCGGTCCTCGGCATGTCGCGCTCGCAAACGAGAGCAATCACCTTGCGGATGTTCGTGAGTGGCTCATGCATCGCTACCCGTTTGATCCCCTTGATGCCGAGCGTGTCGCGCAGAAAGTTGAGGAAGAGCGGCTCCATCCCGATCCGCTTGATCAGGCTCGATTCGCTCGGTGTCACCTGGGAGATGATCGAGGTGAGAATAGCGTCACGCCGTCGCGTGATGGCGGTGACGTCCATGAAGGCGTTGAACTCCTGCAGGTTGACGTGGCCGTGCGATTCGCCGAATGGCGCCTCCGGCTCGAGATATTCGGTGTCGATAAAGCCCTCGATCACGATCTCGGCCTCGGCGGGCACCAGGAGGTCGACAGTCTTGGCCTTGGCGACGTTGATTGGCGCCCCAACGAGCGCCCCGGCAACGTGCAGCTCATCCAGGTTTTCCGGCAGCTTCTGTACCGACGCGAAGGTGATGCAGGGCGGTGCGCCGAGAACAACCGCGCATGGCAGCTTCTTGAAGCCGCGCGCTCGCAGCTTCTCCCAGTGTTTGTAGATGCCCGGCCGCAGCTCCAGCGATGGATTCATGCCGAGCCGCCGCCGCGCCTTCACCTGCCCACGGTAATTGCCCATGTTCTGGACCCCGGTGTCGGCATCCTTGGTGATGTACTGCGACAAGGTCGCATAGGGTGCGATGTCCCAGCCCGGAGTAGATATCGGGAGCGGCAGCCCATCGAGGCCGCGGCCAGGCCTGTCCAGGTCTCTGCCTGTGGTGACGATCTCATGGCAAGGCGCGTGCTCGACGATACGTGGCGGGATCGGCGCTGCCACCGCCTTGATCCAGCGCTCCTCGATCGCATCGAACGGGCAGCCCATGCCGATGCGATAGATTTCCCGGTTGGCCGCAAGCCCGCCGACCAGCACCGGAATGTCGTATTTTCGGCCCTTGCTGTCGGTGACATTGGTGAACAGGAAAGCCTTGCGGTCCCTTTCCTCGATGCCGCCGCGGAATTGCCAGCGCACCAGCGGGTGCATCTCGGTATCCTTGTTGATGGGCCGCCCGACCGTGATCAGGAGCCCTGCCGCGTCGAGCGCGCGCACATGATCGTGAAGATCGGGATATTTGCGTGCGGGTTGCGCGCCCTCTGTCGCTTTACGGTTGGGCTGGGCAAGGGCGTCCATGGCGCATTCCGGTTGGATCGAGGGGAGAGCTTTGTGCGCGCGTTTCAATGATACCGCAACTTATCAGCAGGTGGCGTTGTTTAAAGGACATGCTCCGGTAGGGTGAGCAAAATCGCCCGATGCGAGCGTTGCCGCATGTGCACACCCGAGCATCACAGGCTTAGGAGATCGGAGGACAGAATGAAAACAGCTTGGCGCTATGGTGCCTTGGCCGGGCTCCTGATGGTCTCGGTCGCAGCCGGGCCTGGCGCTTACGCGGGGAGCTACCCCGAGAAGGTGGTCGAGATCCTTGCTGATTCGGCTGCCGGCAGTACGCCGGACGTTGCCCTTCGCTTTGTCGCCGAAGAGCTGAGCAAGTCATGGCGCCAGCAGGTCCTGGTGGTCAATCGTCCGGGCGCAGGCGGAAGCCTTGCCGCGCGAGCGGCTTCGGAGGCGGCGCCGGATGGATACACGCTCTACCAGCCGGTGTTGTCGACCTTCGTGGCGCTGCATCCGGCGGCGTCCAATCTTCCTTTGAAGGTGCCGCGCGATTTTCTGCCGATCGGCTTTGTCGCGGAAAACCCGATGTTCATCGCCGCGTCCCCGAGCCTGGGCATACACAACTTGCCGGAGCTGATCGCGCTTGCCCAGAAACGACCCGGCGAAGTCACCTACGCGACAACGGGGGTGGGGCGGTTGACCCATCTGACCGGGGAATTGTTGCAGCGCGAGGCCCACATCAAGCTGCAGCTGGTTCCCTACGTCGGCGGTCCTGCGCAGGCGATCAGCGATGTCGCAACCGGGCGGGTCGGCATGATCATCGAGGGATATTCCGGCATCGCCGGCGCGGCCCGCTCGCGGTCGATAAATTTGCTTGCGGTCGCGTCGGCCAAGCGCCTTGCGGACTTCCCGGACGTTCCCACCGTCGCGGAAACGATCCCCGATTTCATAGCGACCGGGTGGGGCGTCCTGGTGGCACCTCTCAGGACCCCGGATGCCATCATTCAAAAAGTCAGTGCAGACCTGCAACAGGCCGCCTCTTCGGCTGATTTGCAGAAGAAGCTGGCGGAGCTCGGCAGCTATACCCGTCCCATGACTCCCGCCGAAGCGACGTCCTTTGTCCAAAAGCAGCAGAGCCTCTGGGGTCCGGTGCTGGCCGATATCGCCCGGCAGGAGCAGCAGAAGTGAGACTTGAGACTAGACGGAAGAGCGCGTTCCTCTCGAATAGACCTGTAGGATGGGCAAAGGCGCGCTTCTCCAAATATTCCGAAGCATGCAAAATCTCGCGCGCCGTGCCCACGCGCTCGGTTTTCCGCGTGGGCAAAATCGCCACTGATACTGCGTATGCTGTTCTTGCACGCGAGCGATTTTGCCCACGCTACGGCGCGGATGCAATTCTGCTCATTCCGCGGCCTGCTGGAAGGTGAGCATCTCATCTTCGCGGTCGAGATCGACGACTTTACCGTCCTTGATCACCCGGGAAAGATGATCGCGGCGCTGTAGTACAGTTATGTCCGCGAGCGGATCCTTGTTGAGCACGATCACGTCGGCGAGCCGGCCAGCCGCGATTTCACCGACCTGACCTTCCAGGCCGACTGCCAAAGCATTATCGCGGGTGGCTGCGACAATCGCCTCCATGGGAGTGTAGCCGCCGTACTTGACGAAAATTTCCAGCTCCTTCGCATGCAGCTCGCCATGCGGCATGAAGGAGTTATTGCCGGTATCCGTCCCGATCAGAAGCTTGATCCCGAGCTTGCGTGCCTTCTGCATCAACTCGCAGAGAAGATCGAAGTGCCGTTTCATTCGGTTGATGTCGAGCTGCACCTGCTCGGCCCCAACTTTTCGCCCGAGCTCGACGACCATCGCAAGGAAGGTGCTGGTGGGAATGATCGGCATGCCGGCTTTGGCAACCGCCTCGAGATCGCGGTCCGTCGCAAGATCGGCGTGGATGATCCAGTCTACCCCCGCTTCGGCTGCAGCGCGGGTGGAGCCGGCCCCGCGCGAGTGGATGCCGACGCGCAGATTGCGCCGGTGGGCCTCTGCGACTACGGCCGCGATTTCCTCCTTCGCCAGCATCTGTGATTCGCCAGAGCGGCTGTCCGCCATCTTGATGAAATTGACCCCGTGCTTGCTCTGCCGCCGCACCTCCGTAACCATCTCGTCCGCGGTATTGCCGAGCTTTCCGATGGAGTGATCGGGCGTTCCTTCCCAGGAAGGCTCGTCATCCTCGATGCAGCCGTAGGTCACGATCATGCGACCTGCAACGTACATGCGCGGTCCTACCATGAGCCCGAGCTTGATCGCGTCGCGTATTCCCACATCGGTGAACCAGGTTCCGCCCGGGACCGAGATGCTGGTCACCCCTGCGCGTAACACCTTCTGCACGCTGCGCGCCGATTTGAGGGTGGAGAATTCGGGCCGGGTCGTGCCTTTGCCTTTCCCCTCTCCCTTGATCAGCGGGTAACCGTACGAGACATGGCAGTGTGCATCGATGAGACCGGGCATGATCCATTGCCCGCCGGCGTCGATCAGTTGCACCGTGCGATGGTCTTCGATCTGCACGTCTGGCGGTAGCGCGCCAAGGCTTTTGATGCGATTGCCGCTGATCACGATGGCATCGTTGCGGACCGGCGGGTCACCTGACCCGTCGATCAAGGTGCCGTTGCGAATGACAACTGTCTTTTCCGAGCTCATCGACCCCTCCCGTGCGCAGAGCTACTGATGCGCGATTCGTCGCGGTCAGAACGAGTTTACCGGCAGTGCCAGGGCCATGGAAAGTCAGCCGCGATGAATTGTCGGGAGGTTCTTGATTGTCTGCGCGAAAACCGACCGCGCTACGGCGCCAACAGTACCTGCCTACAGGCTGCCGGTAGATCAGACATTTTAGGTCCCGGCCGCCCCTTTGAGGGTATCGAGCCCGGCTTTGATGGTGTCGGGTCCGGCTTGACCTGCACTGTCGCCTTGTCGAACCAATGATCGAGCTCCTTGCCGGTGCAGCCGTCGCCGCCCTCGCGCGGCGCCTGCGGCTTGCATTCCGGACTATCGGGCGGGCAGGTGAGACGGACGTGGAAGTGCCAGTCATGTCCCCACCACGGCTGCACCTTGCGCAGCCAGGCGCGGTCATTGCCCGCATCCCGGCAAAGCGCCGTCTTGATCGCGGCATTCACGAATATGCGCTGGACGTGCGGGTCTTCCGCCGCGGCCTTGATCAGCGCAACGTGCGCCGGCGTCCATACCTTCGGGTCGACGTCCTTGCGGTTTTCGGCAACGACCATGGTGGCCATCATCTCTTCCCGTTCTTCTCGCGTGAGCTCATGGTCAGGCATCGGGGTGAGCCAGATATCGGCGTCGAGACCGACTTGATGGCTGGCATGCCCTGTGAGCATCGGGCCGCCCCGCGGCTGCGACATGTCGCCGAGGAGGAGCCCGGGCCAGCCGGTCTGGGCCGCGCGCTCGGACAATCGTTCCAGGAATTCCACCAGGTTGGGATGCCCCCAATTACGATTGCGCGAAACGCGCATCACTTGCCAGGTCTTGCCATTGACCGGCAATGCGACGGCGCCGGCGAGACAGCCTTTGGCATAGAACCCGATGGTGCGCGTCGCTATCGGCGCCGGCGTTGTCTTGCGGCCGAACAGCTCCTTGGCCGGCGTGCCGGGAGCGTCGGGCTTGGCAAGTGGCGGCAATGGTTGGGGATCGAGAGTACCCTTGTCCTGGGCGCATGCCGGACAGGCCGCAAAATATGCAACGGCGCACAATGCAAGAGCGGCGCGCGACCCGAAGCCGCGGCACAATCCGGCTGTGCCCGACCTGACGCTCATCGACACGCTCCCCTTCCAGCTCTCGAGGACCTTCTTCCATCGGAAAGAGGCATGCAACCATGTCGCCTGCAATCGCTCGCGCTCACGCTTTGTAGCGCGGCATGAGCTCAGCCGCGTTTCCTCTCTCGATCTCCTGCAACTCCGTCGGAGTGAACAAACCTACTTCGCGCAGGCCGGCCGCTGTGTCTCGGGCTGTCAGGAAGGGGAAATCGGTTCCAAAAAGGATTTGCGTGGGTTGCACCAGCTTGGTGAGAGATGCCAGCGGATGAATGGTCATTGCGTTGGCGGTGTCGTAATAGAAGCGCTCGAGATAGTAGGCAGGGCCCTTCGGCAGCCGTGACTGCAAATCCTTGCGGGCGGCAAAGTAATAAGTGAAGCGTTGCATCAGGAAGGGCGCCGTGCCGCCCGCGTGCGAGAAAATCCATCTGATGCTGGGGAACTGTTCCGCCGAGCCGCTGAACAGCAGGCTTGCAATGGTGCG
>Ga0209331_1000820_pt1 | contig 10782 bp, 10 predicted proteins | sample JacPinW_OM3H0_M3_FD_187971 | JGI IMG/M metagenome (GOLD analysis project Ga0209331, IMG submission 187971) | Forest soil microbial communities from Algoma, Ontario, Canada - Jack Pine, Ontario site 1_JW_OM3H0_M3 (SPAdes) (version 2) | ecosystem: Environmental > Terrestrial > Soil > Boreal... | reverse complement strand
GAAGGTTTGTTTCTTAGGAGCGGTTCGCCGCAGAACGTTTATCTGCTGCCGCAACGTCAGAATTTCAGCCTCGAGCGCTGCCCGCGACCGAAACAGATCTGCCACCATCCAAACAATGAGCCTGACAAGATCTTTCATCCGCAACAGCATCGCCCGATTCTCGATCAACTACTAGTCAGATTGAATTTGCGACAGGGACAAGGATTGGGCGGCAAAGAATGTGCCCGGCGCTATCGACGGCGCGCGAGACAGGTGCATCCTTCTCCAGGGACAGCCCTTTCCGCCTGGTCGCGTCATGGTGGAAAAACGGCCTGAAGTTGCCGTGGAGTTCGGTGGTCATGAACGAGGTGGCTTCAAGCGCGCGCCAACGGTCGAGACCGTCCTCGGCGAGCAGCGCGCCTGCTCGATGGGCGATATAGGCAAGAATGGCGAGATTTTCGGTAAGGATACCCGTGGAGAAAGATGGGCAGCTCCCACGAGGTTCCTTCGTCGAGGCTCGCCGGCAAGAAGCCCGCCAAGGAAGCGGTGGCGAAGAAACCAGCGTCGAAGCCGCAGCGCAAATCGGCCTGTGATCGATTTCATTGCCGGCGTTCGTCATGGCGCTTGCGTGCCGGCGGCGGCCTTTACCAGCGTTCAATCGAGGGAATCCGGCGAAGCCGCCAAGACTTCTGGTCTGTTCGCTTCGTTGGCTGCGGCCAATTTCCAAGGGACCAATTCTACCTGCGCTCAGCGTTTACTTGCTTCGTTGACCCAGGCAGGCTTCCCGCGCGCATGCCTTCCAAAGACTGTTTCGTCCACCAGGTGCCAGTACGCTTCGATGACCTTCGCATTTTCAGCGGATATTCCGCCGGTAACCTGCATTTCGGGCCCGAATCCGGAGAGCGTCGCCGTAAGGCTGACCATCATGTAGTGGAAAAGAATGGGGTCAACCGCTGGAAGAAGCCCTTGTTTTTGAACCGCAACAATCTGGGGGATCAATCGTCCAAGGAGCGGCGCCAATACCGTTTCCGCAACCCACTTCAGCCGCGGATTGTTGGTAAAGGCCTCCTGCCGCATGAATCGATGAAATTCGGGAAATGCGACGGTGTAGCGGAAGAGCGTCGCGTATTCCTCCCGCAATCGGGCGAGCGGTGACAAACCGGAGCTTTCTGGCGCCGACGAATCCCATCCTGCCCTGATCTGCGCGAACGCATGTTCAGCCGCCGCTCGCCAGAGAATGTCTTTGCTTCGGTAGTGGTATGTGATGAGAGGATGTTGCAGACCAAGTCGTTCTGCAATCGCGCGAATGCTCGCGCCTTCGAATCCTCGTTCGGCGAACTCCGCAATTGCCGCATCCAGGATCGCGCTTCGTGTCTCAAGCGAGCGTTGTTGTTCGGCTCTCTTGCGCGGACGCCCCCGCCGCTCCACGGTCGATTTCAGCTTTGCGCTCTTCGCCATGTTCATTTGGCTAACACGATTGCAGGGGAGACGCCAAGGGCGTCATGCACTGACGGCTAACGCGGCGACCCCTTGTTGTTGGCCGCGACGAAGCTCAGCGGCCGAACACTCCCAGTGTTCAGCTCCTTGGCAAGTCCGAAATTATATTCGACGGTGTTAGTAGCCTCTTTCAACTCGGGCCGAACAACGAGTGACGGCTTAACCCCGAAAACAGCATCGCTCTCCAGAAATTCATCGCCTTCGAAGAACAGATGAGTGACGAGGGTGCGATAGCCGGGCGCGCTGATCATGAAATGAATGTGCGCGGGTCGGAAGGGATGCCGTCCCATTGCCGCAAGCAATTGACCCGCGGGACCGTCATCTGGAATTGGGTAACTGACAGGCATGATCGTTCGGAATCGATAGGTACCTGCCATATCGGTCCGGAAACTCGCCCTCAGGTGACCCTGTGGTTGATCTGTGTCCTGAACGTCATACAGTTGATTGGGAGCAGTCTGCCAAACCTCTATCAATGCGTCCGCAACGGGCTGCCCCTCGGGGTCAGTCACATGGCCGCTCATCACCAACGGCTCGCTCGCCTCCTCCCGAAGCAGGATGCTGTCGCCTTGCGCGAGTTCCCGCTGATGCCCGGCATAGAACGGACCGAGGACTGTGGAGTCACTGATGCCGGGGCCCGCTATATTATCGACCGCGTCGACCAGCATCGAAATGCCCAGAATGTCCGAGAGCAGGATAAGCTCCTGGCGGCTTTCGAAACACATCTGGCCAGCACGGGTGAGGAAGTCGATGGCTTGCGACCACTCGCCTTGCGTTAACTTCGCTTCCCGGACGATCCCATGCAGATGGCGGACGACGATCTCCATCACCTCCTTCAATCTGGCGCTCTTCGCGCTGCTCATGCGGTCAATGACGTCGCGGGTCAGTTCCGGAAAGACTTCCTCAGTTGGAGCAAGCTCCTGTTTGCCGATCATGACCATCACTTGCGCTCCTTGCTCAAGACGGCCGGCGGCCGTGATATGCGTCGTCGAGAAGAGCCCGGATCGGATCCCGCTCGATTGGACGCGGATTCCAGTAAGCGGACTGGAGCGCCGCATCTGCGGCCTTGTCGAGATCGGATTCTGACATCCCGATCTGCCGCAACGAGGTAGGGGCGCCATTCATTGCTGCAAGATCGAACAATGCGCCTGCCGCTTCACTCGCGCCAAGCGCGCGCGCAACGCGATCAAGAGCGGCCGGTGCGGCGATGGCATTGTACGCAGCGGCATGCGGCAAAATCACAGTGTGGGTCTCCGCGTGCGGAAGACCAAAGCTTCCGCCAAGAACGTGACATAGCTTGTGATGGAGCGACATTCCTACCGCTCCGAGGCACGACCCGCAGGCCCAGGCTCCGAACAGGGCGTCGGACCGGGCTCCGCGATTGGCCGGATCTAAGACAATCTGGGGCAGCGCGCGTCCGAGCGCGGCAATGCCTTGCTCCCCGAGATTGGAGATGACCGGGTTGGCTTCCTTTGCGTACAGGGCCTCCACGGCGTGCGCGATCGCGTTTATTCCGGAAACCAGCGATAGGCCCGGGGGAAGTCCGTATGTCAGCTCCACGTCATATATGATGACTTCGGGAAGGACCTTCATCGAGCGGATCGTCGACTTTTGTCCCTCATGTGTCTCGCCAAGTACCGGCGTAGCCTCCGAGCCGGCATAGGTGGTCGGAAGCACGATTTGCGGGAGGTCGGTCCGAAGAGCCAGCGCCTTGCCGAGGCCGATCGTCGAACCTCCACCGAGAGAGATGAGACAATCAGCGTCATGGGCAACGAGCTTCGCCATAACGCGTTCGGTAACATCTACGGGGGTATGCATCACAGCATCGGTCGAAAGGTGGACACCCACCTTGTCCAATGCACGCATAAGCCGCGTTGCTCCGGCGGGTGCGTGATGTGGATCGGAAAGAACAAAGGCCCGCTTGCGACCTAGAGCGATCACCTCGTCGGTAACGCGCGTGAGTGTTCCAAACCCGAAAATGACACGCGCTGGCAGCGCCGAATATTCAAACGCCTCCATGTCGCTTCCCCCGAATTTCATGTCCCTGTTCTGCGCGGGCGAATTCCTCGATCATCGCCTCGCGCATTGCAAACTTCTGAACTTTGCCGGTTACGGTTGACGGAAAGCTCTCGACGAAGCGAATGTGGCGCGGAATCTTGTGGTGAGAGATCCGGTCCTGACAGAACCTGCGGACCCCCTCCTCGTCGAGAGCGGCGCCGGCCTTGGAGACGATCCAGGCGCACAGTTCTTCGCCGTATTTCGTGTCGGGCACCCCGAACACCTGGACGTCCTGAATGTCGGGATGAACGTACAGATACTCTTCCACTTCCCGAGGATAGATGTTTTCTCCGCCGCGGATCACCATGTCCTTGATCCTGCCGACAATACGGCAATATCCGTTGTCATCGATGGTCGCCAGGTCTCCCGTACGCATCCAGCCGGCTGAATCGATGGCTTCCCTTGTTCGGACCTCGTCATTCCAATAGCCGAGCATGACCGAGTATCCCCTGGTGCACAACTCCCCGGCTTCGCCGCGCGGTACCACCCGACCGAGGCGGTCAACGATCTTGACTTCAAGATGCGGCTGTATCCGTCCGACCGTCGAAACACGAAGTTCAAGTGGATCGTCACGGCTGCTCTGAAAACTCACCGGGCTGGTTTCGGTCATCCCGTAGGCAATCGTTATCTCTCTCATGTGCATTGTCGAAGCGACTTCCTTCATGACTTCGATCGGGCACGGAGCCCCGGCCATGATGCCACGCCGAAGCGAGCTGAGATCGAAGCGGGAAAATTCAGGATGGTTCAGTTGGGCAATGAACATGGTGGGTACCCCGTAGAGTACATCGCAACGTTCTGCTTCCACCGTTTCCAGCGTTTTCAGCGGATCAAAGGACTCCGTTGGATAGACCATCGTTGCCGCATGGGTCACACAACCGAGATTGCCCATTACCATACCAAAGCAGTGGTATAGCGGCACAGGAATGCAAACGCGCGAGCCGGGCTCGATTCCCGTCGCTTCTCCTACGAAGAACGCATTGTTGATCAGGTTGTGGTGCGAAAGTGTTGCGCCCTTCGGCAATCCCGTGGTGCCGCTGGTGAACTGGATATTCACGGCGTCGTCCATCTGGACAGCAGCCGCTACCGAATTCAGCCGCTGGCTACCGAGTTGCTTCCCTCGGTCCAGGACCCCATCAAAGGTCTGACAACCAGCGTAGTTCGCTGCGCCAATCGAGATAACTTGCCGCAGCTCTGGCAAACGTGAACTTTCCAGCTCACTGCTTCCGTTTCCCAGCTCAGGGACAAGCTCGCGGATCATAGCAATATAGTCGCTGGTCTTGAAGCGAGCCGCAGTGATCAACGCACGACATCCCACCGCCCGCAGCACGTGCTCCAGCTCGCTCAGGCGATAGGCGGGATTGATGTTGACCAGAATCAGACCAGCCTTCGCCGTCGCAAACTGCGCGACCGTCCATTCCGCGCAGTTCGGGGCCCAGATGCCGACGCGATCGCCTGGCTCAAGGCCGAGGGACAGAAGCCCCGAGGCGAAAGCGTCGGAGCGTGATTTGAGTTCGGAGTAGGTCCAGCGAATTTTCTGGTGCGCAACAACCAGCGCTTCACGCGCCCCATCAGTCGCGCTCGCCTCATCCAGGAGAGCGCCGATGGTCTTCCCGATCAGTGGTAGACCGCTGTTACCATGCACATAGCTTTCACGTGGCACGAATACCTCCGATACCTGCGGATCTGGAGCCGAGGTCCTTCCGCGGTCGATCTACTTTCCTTCGAACACAAGGGTCGGCGGCTCGATATCCTTCTCGAAGGCATCGGCCGTGTTGGCAAAGCCGCGCTGCGCATCAGGGCCGTCGTAGAGTTCCATCGCCACGTCGAGCATCACGAGGTCCGCAGCGGCCACGCCTCCGCTTGACCACGCCTTGAGCAGCGTGCGCGTCGCGGCGTACGACCTGGTCGGCCCCGTCGCGAGTTGCTTCGCCAATGCGGCGGCGGCTGCCCCAAGCTCCTTCTCCGGAACGACATGCGTGGCAATTCCTAGTGCACCGGCCTCTCGTCCGGAAATGGGCTCGCCCAGCATGGCAAATCGTGATGCCCGGGCACGACCGGCGCGCTCGGCGATTCGCTGGAGAGCGCCGGCGACCGGCAGCATGGCTGTCGTGACTTCCACGCAACGGAAGGTGGCGTTGTCCGCCGCAACAAGAAAATCGCACGCCAGCGCCAGCTCGAAACCACCACCGAAGGCAATCCCCTGCACCACAGCTACAGTCGGAATCTTCAGCATTTCGATGGCGCGATAGGAGGCGTTCACGTCAGCGACGAATGTTCTGAACCAGTTGACATCCTTTCCTGGCCATTCACGCACCTCGCCGCCGAAGCTGAAATGCGGTCCCTCGGAGCGAACGACCAGCACACGTATGTCGCTTTCGCTGGCCTGGTGCACGGCAACCCGCAAAGCCTCCGCAAAGCGCAAGTCCAGTCGGTTAAAAGGCGGGTTGGCCAGCACGATATTTCCAATCGCGCCGTCTCGCTCAAATCGGATCGTCGTCATCGTAGCACTTCTCCTTTGGCCGACGTCAGGCCGGGCGCTGATCGGTGGGTTGAGGGATGATGGGCAACAGCAGATGCGAAGGCCGCTCTGCGTCCCGGTAGATCCTGTGGGTCACGGTTTTACTGCTGCAGACGTGATATGGAATGTACTCGACATTGGTCATCGCCCCGGTTCCGGTGGGCACATCCATGGATGTGATGTCGACGCAGATCCGGTGACCTGCCTTGAACTGGTTTGCCGTCGCAAGAATTTGTATCCGGTACTCGACCACTTCTCCCGGCTTCACGGGAGCAATCGAATCCTGCGTAAGCTTGTGGAACGGCTCCCAGGGCTTGGAGCGCTTCTCATCGAGCGCCCGATAAGACGCTTTCAGCCAGCCCCGCGTCAGTTCACGCTCGGGCAGTGAAGATGGTACATCCCGTTCACCCTCCCGGTCGGTACGAACGGATACGTCGGGCCCTACATCCTTGAGCACGACGATCCAGTTGGTGTCTTCCTGATCGATCGCCGCATGCAGCGTCAGCGTGATCGGGCCGGCGACGGTGACGTCGTGCGGCAGGGGATCGGTCATGTAGCGCAGCCGCTCGATCTTTGTCGTCCGCGTCACCGGCATCTGCGTGAAGACATCGGGCTCGCGCGGCGCGGCGCCAAGCTCTGAAGCAGGTCGCGGCGCTTCGGTTGACAGGGTCTCCCAATGGGAGAGATAGTATTTTGTCCACTGCGTCTCCGGCAAAGGCCAATCCGTTCCGGTCCGCCACTCGTTGGCACCCATGAGCCAGTAGCGAACCGGCGGTTCGTCCATGATGCCGGTGTTCTGCCCCTTCAGCCAATGGTCATACCAGCGGATGATCTCGTCGTGGTGTTGATGGAATGGCCGCTCCAGGTGAGCCGGCCCGGTAAACAGCAGCTTCTTTGGCGCATCGACATTCTGAAAGTAGTGCTGTGCGCCCAGCCAATGGAGCTTGTAAGTGTAGGCGTAGGCTCCTGAGCCCGTATAGAATGGTATTTTAATTTTCTTGAAGGTGTCCTCCGCGCGCTCGACAGTGCCGTCGAACTCCCAGGGATGCGTCATCATGAGATACATGATGAACGTCCGCTGCCCCTTTTGAGTGAGGATATTGTAGAGGTTGATGTACTGCTTGTAGTCCGGATTCCGCATCGCCCGGCGCCAAAGGTCTTCCTCCGCGGCGGGAAGTTCCGCGGGCCGGTCACGCGGCTCGTGAACCGTGCTGAAGACGTCGAGCAAATAGGGGAAGGAATGAAGGACGCCGCCGGGATTGAAATCGCGGAATCCGAACATGCCGCCATACGCGCTGCACGCGTCGTACGGAAAGATAGCTTTCAGGGCCGGATGTCCCTGCGCGGCCGCGCGCCATTGTTCTCCGGCAAATCCGGAGATGCCGACCATCCCGACCTTGCCGTCTGACCAAGGTTGCTGGGTGATCCATTCGATCAGGTCGTAGTGGTCTGTGTCCTCGTTGCCGTAATGCCCCTCCGACTTGGCCGAGCCCCTCGGCTGCGCGATCACATGAACATAGCCGTTGGCGATAAAACGCCGCGTGTCGCCCGCCTCAATAGGTCCGAACCAGAGCGGCGCGTGCGCCGGTTGCGGCGGCAATATATCCGCGATGTCGGGACCTTGAATATCCTTGTTGTGCAGTGCTGAAGCGTACAGCACGGGGTATCGGCCAGATTCGTCCGGGCGATAGACGTCGACCGCCAGGCGCGTGCCATCTCGCATGGCAACGCTGATGTCCCTTTCCTCGATCATCGCTTCATCTCCGCCCGTTTTTCGCGGCGCTGACCGCCAACATTTTGCAATAGCGAGCGTGGTATCGACCAAGCGTCATCCGCACCGCCAGAGTCGGACTATGCCACGTTCCTTTACGATCGTAAAGTATAATTTCAGCAATCGTGGATCTGGATTTTGAGGTGAGCCAGTGCTTCGACCGCCTCTGAAATCTGTTTTGCTTCGGATCGGGAAGGCATCACGTGCGAGCGCGAAGACCAAAGCGACGTGCCAAGCATTCCGATACTGGTCTGCCCCGCGCTCGGTTGTCGTTAGTCGAAGGTCCCCCGGGCGAGTCTAAATGCCCGCGATCGAAGAAAGCCACCCTACATTCGGCGCCCTAGACGCTGGCTCCTGCGACATTCTGGGGATCGTGCGACCTCCGCGCGTCCACGCTATGGCGTCCGGCTCCGAAATGCGCAATTTGCAGGAGGCCGCCAATAATCATGATGTTCTTGAGAAAATGGATCATTTGATTTCGGTCGGCAAGGTCGTGGTGAAAGAAGATTGCCGTTGCCAGCGTGAACACCGCAAGGCCCGACGCCACCTCCCGCGCACGAAAACCCAGGATCAACAACAACCCGCCACCAACTTCGAAGGCAACGGCGATTGCCCAGCCCAGCGGCGCCAGGGGCAAACCCACGCTGCTGATGTAGGCTGTCGTCGGTCCGAAGGCGGCGAGCTTGCCGAGGCCGCTCACGAGGAACGGCAGACCGATAAGTATGCGACCAAGCAATGGCAGAAATCTTGTACCTTCCATGTTCGACTCTCTTCGCGACACTTGCGTCGACGTTTAGTGGCGGTCGGAAAAGCGACGGCTTGACGGCCATCCCTTGCGTTGAAATTATCCTTTACGATTGTAAAGTATCACGACCGACGGTCGGCGTCAACAAGGACCGCATATCGCGCCAGCACCACGCACAATCGAGGACAAAGCATCAAGACGCTGCGGGCATCGATCAACCCCGGTTCGGTGATGGAAGCCGGAACGTGAGAGTATCGATATCCTGGTCGGACGGAGACTTGTGGAAGACCATTTCCTCTACGGTCCTCTTTGCGGAACGCGCGTATCCGTCGCTTCTTACCGGCGTCCGGCTAACTTTTCGCAGACCGTCTCGCCTTCTTGGTGACCGACGGTTTCGGCACTTTGCCCGTTTCCATCGGAATTTGCTTCAGGCGATCGACAAACCATCGGCCGGCGGGTCCGGGCGGTGACTTGGTCTGCCACACTACCGACATCGGCAGGATCAAACCATCGGGAGGCACGTCCTCGATAGGCAGCACGGAAAGGCGACCCTCTTCCAGATCCTTGCGCACGGCATGCAATGGCATTCCGCCCCAACCCAGACCGTTAAGCAAAAAATGATGCTTGGCGAAGAGGTCAGCAAGCCGCCAGGTCGTAGGCGACATGACGCCGAATTCGCGTCCCAAGGATAGCTCCGACCTGTCGGTGAGAACGATCTGAGTATGTTTTCCAAGAACTTCCTTGGGAATTTTGCCTCGGTAGGAAGTCAGTGCATGATCACGGGCGGCAACCATGAGAAACGTGATACCGGGCAACCGCTCATAGGTCAGCGTATCTGGAATCACCGGGAGTGATCCGATGACGCCGATGCTGCAACGGCCGTCAAGCACGGGTTTAATGGCTCCTCCGAGGGCTTCGACATAGATGCGGAGCGCAACTCCCGGGTATTTCTGCCGAAACTCCTTGGCCACTTGAGTAATCGCGTCGATCGGATAGAAGACGTCAATCACCGCGGACAATTCCGGCTCCAGGCCAGCCGACATGCCCTTCGCCCGGGCTTTCAGCAAGTCGACCCCGGTGATGGTGCTGCGAGCATCGCCCAGAAGGGCCAATCCCGCTGGGGTGAGTTTGGGATAGCGGCCAGAGCGGTCGAACAACCGCACGCCAATCTGTTCCTCAAGATTGCTGATCGTCTCACTCACCACAGACTGCGAGCGCAACAACTTGCGGGAGGCCGCAGAAAAGCTTCCTTCATCGACCGCGGCGATGAACGTGCGCAATTGATCGAGAGAGACAGCGTCGAGCATGGGACCTACCTATCGACCAAACCGATGCCAAAACGGATGATATAATGCCCAACTGGCGGTCATATCAATCATTGAGGTCGCGCTATCCAACTCGTTAGCACTTTCCAGCCTGCGAACCACCAAGGCCTTCACCGTTTCAGGGCGAGGAAGAGGTACGATTTGTCAACGCCAGGTGCTCAGAGCGCCCATTGATCCTCTTGGCCGCTCCAATCGCTTTCGTTTAGGCGCCGGGCTATCTCCTCGCTCATCGCGGGATCGGCTGCTGCCGCGATAATGACGCCGTGCTGCGTGACGATCTCGCGGCCTCTTGCCTGGACCGGGAAGTGTTCTGATCGGAGCGGCAAGCGTCTATCGGACCTGTCCGGACACTCCCGGGCCACGGCTATGCGTCGAAAAAGCTGAACTCCACCTGATCCAAACATCGGTTTCCTCCATTAGTTGAGTCTTCAACTCGGCCAATCTCTCCAATTCTCAGCGCCTTGCGCGTGCCAAGACACCCTGATTGTGCAGCCGCCGGCCAATATCGGCGATGTTGCTCTCTCCAATTCGCAAGGAATCCGCGTTGGTATGCACGGAGTAGTGCCCGGTCACTAGATCGTAAGGGTGCTTGACCGCAGAGCCAAGGATGAAGCCGGCATCGGAGAGCGCTTCAAACTCGATCGCCTGATCGCTCTCCTCGAACACGGCGACTTCGCCCATCGATACCTGCTCCGGTGTTCTCACGGTCCCTTGGTGCGATGCGATCCAGGCGACGTCGTGCCCCTTGGTCGGGTGAAAGATCCAGCGCTCTCCGGCCTTGAGGCGCACATCGAGGTAAGTGACGCCGGGAGGCGACTCAACAATGCTTTTCACACCATCGTATTCGCCTGCGATAACCCTCGCGGGACCGGCAAAGTGGAAGTCGGAAGCG
>Ga0209331_1000818_pt1 | contig 10794 bp, 9 predicted proteins | sample JacPinW_OM3H0_M3_FD_187971 | JGI IMG/M metagenome (GOLD analysis project Ga0209331, IMG submission 187971) | Forest soil microbial communities from Algoma, Ontario, Canada - Jack Pine, Ontario site 1_JW_OM3H0_M3 (SPAdes) (version 2) | ecosystem: Environmental > Terrestrial > Soil > Boreal... | reverse complement strand
CCGGCGCCGCCGGCCAGACGAAAGACGGGCAATCCCAGCTGCCGCGATTGCTGCACATCACCGAGATAATCCACCAGCAGGCTTTGCTCGGGGCCACCAGGCTCGTCGGTCGAGGCGGTCTTTTTCGTCAGCTCTTCCAATTGCAGCTTTCCCCAGAGCACGATCACCGCCTTCGGCGCACCCTCGCGCGGAGCCAAGCGGATCTCGCGGGCGGGCGCGCCAAGTCTGGTCGAGAGACGCTCGATTTCCGCTTCAGTCTCATCGGTCGCGAAGAATGCCGGCGCGATCTCGCGGTTCACATAAGCGACGGTGCGGCCTTGATCGCGCAGCACGGAAGTCGTGGCGGTGAAAGCGCCGCGGCTTCCCTTTTCATGCCGGCTCAGGCGGCACCAGCTATGTTGCGCGAACTGCTCGCTGGGGCTGCACTGGTACGCGCGTGGCAACCAAAGGGATTTCGCAAGCGTGATACCGTCAACGACATAGGGCGAAGCGGCGCTGGCCTCTTGGCCGAGAGTTAGCGCTCCCGCGCCTGCGCACAAAGCGAGCAAGCCTGAAATGAATTGCCTTTGCATTACTCTGTACTCACACCATTCGCTGCTAGCGTGCGCGCGGCACGCCGAGCACTTCCGTCGATCTTGAATTGTTAAGTTTAACAAGGTGCTAATTCGGCCGGCCGGGAATTCGCTCACCTCTTTGTTGTCATGCCCCGCTTCATGCGGGGCATTCAGTAGTCACGCCGCGGCATGTTGAGGCGAAGGCGTCCCAAACCGGGCGTTCGGAGGTTACTGGATCGTCCGCATACGCGGACGATGACGACCGAGAGTATGGTAACCGCGCTAAGTTATTTAGCGCCCATGGCAGCATTGCCCCTGATGTCGCTGCAAGCGATATCCGGGCTACAGTCTGGCGTCGCGGAGAGCCCGTAGCCCGGATGGCGCCTGCGCAATCCGGGTGCGGGTCACCGGGCCAAATCAGCCGAAGGACGATGAGCTTCAACCGGCCGATCGTATTCTGGATCGCACTCTTCCTGGTGCTCGTGAGCGCCGTCGCCTTGTTGCGGGAAGTCCTGTTGCCATTCGTCGCCGGGATGGTGCTTGCCTACCTGCTCAATCCGATTGCCCAGCGCATGGAGCGCTGGGGGATGAACCGCCTCATCGCCACTCTCGTCATAATTGCTCTCGCCCTCGCCATCATCAGCGCTTTGATCATCCTTATGGTACCGGTGATCGTCCGCGAGCTTTCCTATTTTATTGAAAGCTTTCCGCTGTATGTCAGGCAACTGCGCACGCTTGCTTCCGACCCAGCTCGGCCTTGGCTGGGCAAACTGGTCGGGCAGGGTCTCGCCGAGGCTGAGCGCTCGTTCGGCGAGCTCACGGGCCTCGCGACGAGCTGGTTTGGCACTTTCCTGCGGTCGGTATGGTCGGGCGGACGCGCGCTGATTTCGGTCCTTTCTCTCGGGGTCGTCGCTCCGATCGTTGCCTGTTATCTCCTCTACGACTGGAACAGGATGGTTGCGGCGGTCGACAACTGGGTTCCCCCGGCCCATCGCGAAACCGTGCATGTGCTCGCGCGTGAAGTCGACGAGACCATCGGCGGATTCGTCCGTGGTCAGAGCGCGCTGTGTCTCGTTCTGGCGGTATTCTACGCGGGAACGTTGTGGCTGATCGGCCTCAAGCACGGCGCGCTGATCGGCTTTGCCGCGGGGTTGCTGAGTTTTGTCCCTTATCTCGGCTCGCTATCCGGTCTCATCATTTCGCTGTGCGTCGCGGTCGCGCAATTCTGGCCGGACTGGAGGCCGATCATGCTGGTGCCGGCCGTCTTCTTCGTCGGGCAATCGCTCGGGGATTACGTGCTCGCACCCTACCTGGTCGGCCGCCGCATTCATCTCAATCCTGTCTGGATCATGTTCGCGCTGTTCGCCTTCGGCTATCTGTTCGGCTTCGTGGGGCTGCTGATTGCCGTGCCGCTTGCAGCCGCGATCGGCGTGCTCCTGCGTTTCGCACTGCGCCACTATTATGCGAGCCCGATGTATCAATCGGCGCTCCCCGCGTCTCTTCCCGTGCAGCGCAGCGTCGAATTATCAGCCAACGGTCCGGTCGCATACAAAAAAGGCGATATGGCCAAGCCGGAGATATAGATAGCCCAAGTGGCCAGGCTGATTGTCCGTGCAGCATTTGCCGTGCACCGCAACCTTTGCGGGAGCAGAATTGGGCTCATTGTAAACAACAGGAAAATTTACAATGATTTTTCAGCCGAGGGTTGAGTGAGTTGCCGAATTGAGCAGCTTGGCGTTATTTGCTGCCAGACTTTCGACCTTGGCCAGACGCTCATCGAATGCTTTTGCCTCAAGCGCGCAACATCCTCCGCCTTCCCTTCGAGCAGGCTTTGCACGCGCGCCCCTGGGCGATTGCGCGATCCGCGCGGCCGGCCGGGTTGCCGCTCTTACCCTTCTGAAATCGCATCGGCTGTTCCTCCTGTCGAGGACGGGCACGCTCGTGGCGCAACGAAAAACCCGGCGCGGTCACCCCGCCCGGGTTCGGCATAATTCTCTCGGATATCGTTTTGTACTTGAGTCGCGTTACACAGTCAAGAGGTGATAGCGGTGTCAGTTGAATTTTCTCGCTCATATTTTTTCAAAAAATTCGATGTCCTCCACGTCCCAAAGCACATGCACAAGGCCAGCAGCCATAGCGGAGTGACACGAAGCGAAAGTTACGGTTCTGGAGAGTGGGCCCCTTCGCCGCGGCTCTTGACATCAAAGCATCAGAGCAGGCATCGCTTTGATGCATGAGGACGATCCTTACTCTCGACGATGATGTCTCAGTTCAGCTGGAGCGGCTGCGTCGGGCACGAGATGCCAGCCTGAAGGACCTCGTGAACGAGGCGCTGCGGCGGGGGCTGCGCGAGATGACGGCAACACCGAAAAACCGGAAGCCCGTTCGTACCCGGGCCTTTCCCCTCGGACCTTTCCTCATCAACATCGACAACGTCGCCGAAGCCATCGCTCACGCCGAAGGCGAAGGTTACAAGTGATCCTGACGGCACGACGTTGGGACGTGTGCCAGCGACTAACGGCGAACTTTTAGCTGTCGCGCAACGCGCAGCGCACGGGTCAATGGTGTAGTTCCGTATCTCGGAGCGGGAATTGCTATCATCTGACGCGCAGCAACGGCAAAGAGTCCCAAAGCCTCATGACAGAGCATTTCGATTCCCTCGAGACCCGCGACCCCGCCGAACGGGAGCGCGATCTGATGAGCCGTCTGCCCGAGTTCATCGCACGTGCGGCCGGCGCGCCGGGATGGGCGGAGCAACTCGGCGGCGTTGAGCCCGAGAGCATCACCTCGCGGGCAGCGCTGGCGAGGCTTGCGGTGCTGCGCAAATCCGAACTCGCGCAGCGCCAGCGCGCACGCCCGCCGTTCGGCGGCTTCAACATCAGCGCGCCGGGAAAGATGCGTCGGCTGCTGATGTCTCCCGGACCCATCTTCGAGCCCGAAGGCACGGGGAAGGATTTCTGGGGCGCGGCGCGGGCGCTGTTCGCGGCGGGGTTCCGCGCCGGAGACATCGTGCACAACTCGTTTGCCTATCATCTCACCCCCGGCGGCTTCATCATGGAATCCGGGGCGCATGCGCTTGGCTGCGTGGTCGTGCCCGCCGGTACCGGCAACACCGAGCAGCAGGTCGAGGCGATCGCCCATCTCAAGCCGAGCGGCTACGCCGGAACACCGGATTTTCTGAAGATCCTGCTCGATGCCGCGGCCAAGACCGGCAAGGACGTCTCCTCGCTCAAGCGCGGCCTCGTTTCCGGCGCGGCGCTCCCGTCGTCGTTGCGCCAGGAACTCGCCTCCCGCGGAGTCAAGGTGCTGCAATGCTACGCCACGGCCGAGCTCGGCATTATTGCGTACGAGAGCGCAGCGCGTGAAGGGATGATCGTCAACGAGGACCTGCTCCTGGAGATCGTGCGCCCAGGAACCGGCGACCCGCTTCCCCCGGGCGAAGTTGGCGAAGTGGTGGTCACCTCGTTCAATCCGGATTATCCGATGATCCGCCTCGCGACCGGCGACCTCTCGGCGGTGATGCCCGGCTCCTCGCCCTGCGGACGCACCAATATGCGCGTCGCCGGCTGGATGGGACGCGCCGATCAGACCACCAAGATCAAAGGCATGTTCGTGCACCCGCAGCAGCTGGCCGAGCTGGCGAAACGTCACCCCGAGCTCGGCCGGCTGCGGCTCATCGTCAAGCGCGCGAACGAGCAGGATGCGATGACCCTGATGGCGGAAGCCGCTGCCCCGGCCGAAGCGCTGCGAACGGCCGTGGCCGCGACCTTGAACGCAGTCACGAAGCTGCGGGGCGAGGTGCAATTCGCGGCGCCGGGCAGCTTGCCGAACGACGGGAAGATCATCGCGGACGAGCGCCCGCTAGGGTGAGCTGCCCTCTTATCCCGGATGCTGGGGCTCACTCATGGCAGGCGCGTTGGTCGGCTCGCTGCCGCGGGTTCATGCTCCAGGCGTTTTTCGTGGAATATTACGTCTCGGCGATGACCGGCGCCGTGGAGGAGTAAACAGCGTGAAAGGGCAAGCCCTGCGTTCCTCATGGTTTTTCGTAGGGGCGAGGCATGCCTCGCCCCTACGGAAGGGAGATTCATCAGGGACATACGGTAGCGCATAGGCTGGGCAAAAGCGCGCACGCCGTGCCCACGCGGAACAGCGCGTCAGGCGATTTTGCCCACCCTACATGCGTCGCGTATGGTGCACGCGATGAACGAGAGCTCGCCCCAAAAAACCAGCACGGAAAACACCCCGGTAATCGACGCTCCGCAAGAGCTATCCGGCAGGATCGGCGTGCTCCTGGTCAATCTCGGCACGCCCGACGCCGCCGATGCGGCCGGGGTGCGGCGCTATCTCAAGGAGTTTCTCAGCGACCCGCGGGTGATCGAGAACCAGGGACTCTTGTGGAAGCTCGTGCTCAACGGCGTAGTCCTGCCGCTGCGGCCCGCGCGCAAGGCGCGTGACTACCGCAAGATCTGGAACAAGGAGCGCAACGAATCGCCGCTCAAGACCATCACCCGCTCCCAGGCGGAGAAGCTCGCCTCGACCTTGGAGCCGCTGGGGCAGCGCGTCGTGGTCGATTGGGCCATGCGCTATGGCCACCCCTCGATCGCTTCGCGGCTGGCCCAGCTGGTTGCGCAGGGCTGTGCCCGCCTCCTGATCATCCCGCTCTATCCGCAATACTGCGCCGCGACCACCGCCACGGTCTGCGACGAGGTGTTCCGCGCGCTGGCGCGCCTGCGCTATCAGCCGGCAGTGCGCATCGCGCCGCCCTATTATGATGATCCGATCTATATCGAGGCGATCGCCGCGTCGACGTCAGCTGAGATCGCGCAGCTCGCGTTCAAGCCCGACGTAATCCTCGCCTCCTTTCATGGCGTCCCCAAGGACTATATCGACAAGGGCGATCCTTATTACACCCATTGCATGGAAACCATGCGGCTCCTGCGCAACGAGCTCAACCTCGATGCAGCGAAGCTGATGATCACCTTCCAGTCGCGCTTCGGGCGCGGCAAGTGGCTTGAGCCCGCGACCATCGATACGGTGAAGAAGCTCCCGCGCGAGGGCGCGAAAAGCCTCGCGGTGATCACGCCTGGCTTTTCCGCCGATTGTCTCGAGACGCTGGAAGAGATCGCGGTCGAGAACGCGCACATCTTCAAGAAGAACGGCGGAGAAAACTTCGTCGCGATCCCTTGCCTCAACGACAGCGCCCCCGGCATGCTGGTAATCTGGCAGCTCGTGCTGCGGGAGTTGAAGGGCTGGATCTGACAGATGTCAGGCTTCAGGTTTCAGAGATCAGACAGGGCAAAAAACATGGTGACGATCACCCGCCGTCGTTTCAATGCGATAGCTTCCGCATCCCTGTTCATTCCGAGCATCATTCCCAGTCCGGCATGGGCGCAGCCTTGGCCCACCCGTGCAGTCCGTATCATTGTGCCGTTTGCGGCCGGCGGCCCTACGGATGTGATTGCCCGAATCCTCGCCGAACGGCTTGCAAGGACCTGGGGCCAACAGGTTTTGATCGAGAACCGGCCGGGCGGCGGCACCAACATTGCGAACGAGGTGGTGCTGCACTCGGAGCCGGACGGTCACACGGTGTTGATGGGCGGGCAATCGCAGGCAACGACGCGTGCTCTCTATCGCTCGCTCGGCTATGATCCTGTTGGCGATTTTGCTCCGGTAGCTTTCATCTGTGGCTACTCGTTCTTCATGTTTGTGCCGAACTCTCTGCCGGTGAAGTCGGTCAGCGAGTTCATCGCCTATGCCAAGGCAAACAAGGGCAAGCTCATAATGGCCTCGCCGGGCACGGGATCTTCGCCGCACCTGTGTGCCGAAATGTTCAAGCACATGGCCGGGATAGAGATGGTCCACGCGCCCTATCGCGGGGCGGCCCCGGCGATGAACGATCTTATTCCGGGTCGAGTCCATCTCTTGTTCTCGGGCGGCGCCACGCTCGACAACGCCAGATCGGGTCAAGTGCAGGTGCTTGGTTACACCGGTGCCAGACGGGCCGCGATCGCGCCCGAGGTGCCAACCATCGCTGAAGACGGCGTTCCCGGCTTCGATGTCGTGTCGTGGTACGGCTTCTTTGTCCCGGCCAAGACGCCCGCGGAAATCATTGCGAAAATGAACGCCGACACCATCGCCGCGCTCGCCGATCCGAGCGTCAAGGGACGCCTGGCGCCGTTAGGCTACGAGAGCAGCCCCGACCCTCCCGAGAAGGTCGGGGCATTTCTCAGATCGGAAGCCGAGCTTTGGACCCGCGTGATCAAGCAAGCCGGCATCGCTCCACTCGACTGATGGCTTGGTTGACCAGAACGTCAGCTCTTGCCGGTCGCGGTCTTGTCGAGCGCGGCACGCAAGCCGCGCGCAAGCTTGAGCGCGTCGTCGTGCGCCCAGAAATGCATGAAGAACAGCCGCGGCTGCTCGGTCAGCATATGGCTGTGCAGCGCCGTCACCTCGATCCCGTTTGACCGCAGCGCCTGGATGACGGGATTCACTTCTTCCGCCGCCAAGACAAAATCGCCGGTGATGGCAGCTTTGCCGCCGCCGGTCGGCTGGAATCCCATGGCGGTCGCGACCCCAAGCGGGCCGACTGGAGCGAGCTGCACGCCCTCTTCGCTGACCGGATCACGGCGCGGCACCGCAAATTGATAGACGCCGCCGTTGGCCTGCCCCTTCACGCCGATGATCTGATCGAGCTGGGCCGTATCAAGATCGATGGCGGGCTGGGTGGCCGTGGGCGCTGGTGGGGTCAGCGGAGTCTTGCTCTCTGCCAGCGCGGCGCGAAGGGCGGCCGCCAACTTGACGGGATCGCCATGACCGCCGACGTGCATGTAGAAGGTCTCAGGACTGCCGCGCAGCAGGTGATTGTGGACCGCCGTGATCTCGGCGCCATTCTGGATGAGCTTGAGCATGACGGGGTTGATCTCGGTCTCGAGCAGCACCAGGTCGCCCATGATCATGACCCCGCCATGCATGGGCTTGAACGCGGTCCAGCCGCCGAGCGCCAGCGCAGGGCGGATGGTCACGCCGTCCACGGTCACGCTGAGATCGCTGCGCGGAAACGCATAACGGTGAACGTCCCCGGCTACGGCGGCAGCACTTCTTCCGATCGCTTCGTCGACCTTCTTCCAGTCGATCTCCTGGGCGTTGGCGGCGCTGGCGATGCTCGCCAGTGCACAAAACGCAAGCGCGTGAACACCACGCATTATTGAACTCCTTCTCTAGCGGGCTGAACGCCCGGGTATTGCCCTCGACCCCTGACCGTTGAAGATCATGCAAGAAGCCCAGCCAAATGCAGCGCGATCCCCACTGCGGAGCACGCCAGCAAAGTGGTGATCATGCCGACTTTGAAGCGGAAGATCGCAATGATCGCGGCCACTGAAATCGCCAGCGCCCACAGGTTCACGCTCTGCGGCACCGGCATGTCGAATCGCAGGCCATATCCGTCCACCGGCCTGACCTCGCGAAACACGGTATGCAGCGCAAACCAGATCGCGAGATTGAGCACCACGCCGACCACCGCGGCGGTGATCGCCGACAACGCTCCGTTCAATGCCTTGTTGTCGCGCAGCACTTCGATGAACGGCGCGCCCAGGAAAATCCACAGGAAGCAGGGGGTGAATGTAACCCAGGTGGCAAGCAGGCCGCCGAGCGTGCCCGCGAGCATCGGCGGCAATGTTCCCGGATCGCGGAATGCAGCCATGAATCCCACGAACTGCAGCACCATGATCAGCGGCCCCGGCGTTGTCTCCGCCATGCCGAGGCCGTCGAGCATCTCGCCCGGCTTGAGCCAGCCATAATGCTCGACCGCCTGCTGGGCGACATAGGCGAGAACGGCGTAAGCGCCGCCGAAGGTGACCATCGCCATCTTGCTGAAGAAGACGGCGATCTCGCTGAACACGTTGCTCGTTCCCAGGCTGACAATCAGCGCGACCACAGGAACGAGCCAGAGCACCAGCCAGACACTCGCCGCCCGCAGCGCACGGGCAACGCTGGGCCGCGCGTGCTCCGGCAATTCATTGCCGAGGAGATCATCGACCACGCCGCCGTCGTGCTTGCCGCCCGCGCCGTGACCGCCCTTGATCTGGAATGCGGGCGCGCCGCTCCAGCTCCCGAGAAAACCGATCAGCGCTGCGCCGAAGATGATGATGGGAAACGGCACGGCGAAAAAGAATATGCCGACGAAAGCTCCCGCCGCGAGGACGAGCATCGCGTTGTTCTTCAGCGAGCGCTTGCCGATCCTGACGACAGCCTCCAGAACGATCGCGAGGACTGCGGCCTTGAGCCCGAAAAACAGCGCGACGATCACCGGCACATTGCCGTAGGCGGCATAAACGTAGCTCAGTGCCATGATGGCGATCATGCCGGGCACCACGAACAGGCCGCCGGCAATGATCCCGCCGAGCGTGCGGTGCATCAGCCAGCCGATATAAGTCGCGAGCTGCTGCGCCTCCGGTCCCGGCAACAGCATGCAGTAATTGAGGGCGTGCAGGAATCGTGCTTCCGAAACCCAGTGTTTCTCCTCGACGAGGATTCGATGCATCACCGCGATTTGTCCGGCGGGGCCGCCGAAGCTGAGGCTTGCGACCCGCAGCCACACTTGCACGGCATCTCGGAGCGAGACGCCGTGTTGTGGCTCCGAACGTGCTGTTGCGATTGTTAGTTCAGCCATTGCTACCGTCGCTTCTTCCTGAAGAACTCGTAGAGGTCGTTGAACGACTCGCTGCCGCGCTCAATCCGCCTCGCATCGTCGCTCGTGGACGCGCGGATGCCGTCGATAAGCGTCCTGATGCCGGCAACCTCGGTGCGACCGAACTTGTCATCCTTGAGGTCGATGTCGTGGATGATCTCGGCGATCGCGCGGAGCGCGGGGTCCTTGAGGCCGGCGCGATCCATCAGCACTTCGAAAGTGCACTTGTCGCCTTCATGGGTGAACTCCGCCTCGAACATGTCGAAGCGCAGCTCGTCCTCGTGCGGCCGATAGCCCTTGCCCGAAACGAACTTGAAGCGCGCCTCAGGATCGATGAAGCGGAGAATCAGCCAGGCGCTGGCGATTCGATCCGCGTAGACGCCCTCGCGCGTTACCCAGGTCCGGCTACGAAGCGTCCCTACGAGATTGGGCTCGGTCTTTGTTTTCGCTGCCACTGGCTGGTCCTTTTCCAACTGAGCCTCAAGGCCTCTGAGCAACTCTTCGGTGGTTTCGCGGCCGATGGCGCCGAAGAAATCGATGGCGGCAATCTCAGCGAGCCGCTTGCGCAATCGAGCGACCTGGGCGCGAAACTCGGTCGTCGTGTTGCCCCTCGCCTTGCGGCGCAGCGCCTTCGCTATGGCCTGTGCCTCCTTGGCCAGCTCGGCGTAATCAGCGTCACGCGCCCGGTCGAACAGCGCGCGCACTTCCTCGTCGGAGAGGCCGTCGATCAAGCGGGCTTCGCAGACGAATGCCTCGCCGCCTCCTTCCCGGATTTCGCGCAGCAGCCATTCGAAGTCCTCTTGCGTCTCCTCATTCATCGGCAGTGCGTGCACGGCGTTCTTGACCGCGACCGCGCCGATGTCCTGCAGCCGGCGCCAGGTCTTGACGCGGAGATAGGCGGGCTTCGCCGGCAATTGGTGAATCAGCAGCAGCCAGCTGTGGGCGAGCACCCTGGGTGGATCGATTTTCATGCTTGCTTAATGTACCAGTGGATCGATAGAATGCAACACATGTATCACCGATGTGGCGTGATCCGCACAAGCCGGATGCGCCATCCGGCGTTTGAAAATGTTCATGTGCGGACGACGCAGCGCTCGTCATCCGCGGAAAGGAGTACACATGCGAGCTCTGGCCACTGCCATCGTGCTGCTTGGTATGTCCGGTCTCAGCACTGAAATTCGAGCCGAACAATCGGGTAGTTGCGGGCAGTGTCGCCAGCAGCAACAAGCCTGCATGAAGAATTATTCCGCCAAGGTGTGCAAGAACGAATACGATATCTGCATGAAGGGGTATCAGAAAAAATAAGCAGCCTGGATTGACCCTCGGTCGAATCGCTACGCGGCAATCGATCCCAGTCAGCGCCGCAACAGTCTGCCTGACGCTGCTGCACGCAGAAAATTGCGAGGATCAAATCGGCGGGCAACTCGGTTGCCGATTGACCCGAAGCCTCGAAATCCCGTCCGCGCTTTGGGCTGCCGCCGCCTTCCGGCGACCCCGGAGAGCGACCGCGCCCACGTTGTCAAAGTTCGACGGCGCCCAGCTTCACCCTTTTTG